>Ga0302349_1000353_pt1 | contig 59659 bp, 50 predicted proteins | sample PhyAR1_FD_202176 | JGI IMG/M metagenome (GOLD analysis project Ga0302349, IMG submission 202176) | Leaf surface microbial communities from alfalfa plants in UC Gill Tract Community Farm, Albany, California, United States - DLSL A.R1... | ecosystem: Host-associated > Plants > Phyllosphere >... | reverse complement strand
GCCGCATATGACAATGAGAGCGAGGAGAACCGTCGTGCTAGAAGAATACCGTAAGCACGTAGCAGAACGTGCCGCCGAGGGAATTGTACCCAAACCTTTAGATGCAACCCAAATGGCCGCGCTCGTCGAGCTGCTGAAGAACCCGCCTAAGGGCGAAGAAGAATTCCTGTTAGATCTGTTGATCAACCGTGTACCGCCTGGCGTAGATGAAGCTGCCTACGTTAAAGCCGGATTCCTTGCTGCTATCGCCAAAGGCGATGCCACCTCCCCGCTGGTCACTCCAGAAAAAGCGATTGAACTGCTCGGCACCATGCAGGGTGGTTATAACATTCATCCGCTGATTGACGCGCTGGACAACGAAACGCTGGCGCCGATTGCCGCCAAAGCGCTCTCTACAACGCTGCTGATGTTCGATAACTTCTACGATGTCGAAGAAAAAGCCAAAGCGGGCAACGCTTACGCGAAGCAGGTTATGCAGGCGTGGGCAGATGCCGAATGGTTCCTGAACCGTCCCGCGCTGGCTGAAAAAATCACCGTTACCGTGTTCAAAGTGACCGGTGAAACCAACACCGATGACCTCTCTCCGGCCCCGGACGCATGGTCTCGCCCGGATATCCCTCTGCACGCCCTGGCGATGCTGAAAAACGCCCGTGAAGGGATCGAGCCGGATCAGCCGGGCGCCGTTGGCCCGATCAAGCAGATCGAAGCCCTGCAGAAAAAAGGTTACCCGCTGGCCTACGTGGGCGACGTTGTAGGTACCGGTTCTTCCCGTAAATCCGCAACCAACTCCGTGCTGTGGTTCATGGGCGATGACATTCCTCACGTGCCGAACAAGCGCGGCGGCGGCCTGTGCCTGGGCGGCAAAATTGCCCCTATCTTCTTCAACACCATGGAAGATGCTGGCGCGCTGCCGATTGAAGTGGACGTGAACAACCTGAACATGGGCGACGTGATTGACGTTTACCCGTTCAAGGGCGAAGTCCGTAACCACGAAACCAACGAGCTGCTGGCAAGCTTCGAGCTGAAAACCGACGTGCTGATCGACGAAGTGCGCGCCGGTGGCCGTATTCCGCTGATCATCGGCCGTGGCCTGACCACCAAAGCGCGCGAAGCGCTGGGTCTGCCGCACTCAGATGTGTTCCGTCAGGCGAAAGACGTGGCGGAAAGCGACCGCGGCTACTCGCTAGCGCAGAAAATGGTTGGCCGCGCGTGCGGTGTAGCCGGTATTCGTCCTGGCGCGTACTGCGAGCCGAAGATGACCTCCGTAGGTTCTCAGGACACCACCGGTCCAATGACCCGTGACGAACTGAAAGACCTGGCGTGCCTGGGCTTCTCGTCTGACCTGGTGATGCAGTCCTTCTGCCACACCGCGGCGTATCCGAAGCCGGTTGACGTAACTACGCACCACACGCTGCCAGACTTCATCATGAACCGCGGCGGCGTCTCCCTGCGTCCGGGCGACGGCGTTATCCACTCCTGGCTGAACCGCATGCTGCTGCCGGATACCGTCGGTACCGGCGGTGACTCCCATACCCGTTTCCCAATCGGTATCTCCTTCCCGGCGGGCTCTGGTCTGGTCGCGTTTGCTGCTGCGACCGGCGTAATGCCGCTGGATATGCCGGAATCAGTGCTGGTGCGCTTCAAAGGTAAAATGCAGCCGGGTATCACCCTGCGCGACCTGGTTCACGCGATCCCGCTGTACGCCATCAAACAGGGTCTGCTGACCGTTGAGAAGAAGGGTAAGAAAAACATCTTCTCTGGCCGCATCCTCGAGATTGAAGGTCTGCCGGATCTGAAGGTAGAGCAGGCGTTCGAGCTGACCGATGCCTCTGCAGAGCGTTCTGCTGCGGGCTGTACCATCAAGCTGAACCAGGCGCCAATTGAAGAGTACCTGACCTCCAACATCGTGCTGCTGAAGTGGATGATTGCAGAAGGCTACGGCGACCGTCGTACGCTGGAGCGTCGTATTCAGGGTATGGAAAAATGGCTGGCGGATCCGCAGCTGCTGGAAGCCGACGCTGACGCAGAGTACGCGGCGGTGATCGACATCGATCTGGCGGATATTAAAGAGCCAATCCTGTGCGCGCCTAACGATCCGGACGACGCCCGTCCGCTCTCTGCGGTGCAGGGTGAGAAGATCGACGAAGTGTTCATCGGCTCCTGCATGACCAACATCGGCCACTTCCGCGCGGCCGGTAAGCTGCTGGATACCCATAAGGGCCAGCTGCCAACCCGCCTGTGGGTGGCCCCGCCAACCCGTATGGACGCGGCGCAGCTGACCGAAGAGGGTTACTACAGCGTGTTCGGTAAGAGCGGCGCGCGTATTGAAATCCCTGGCTGCTCCCTGTGTATGGGCAACCAGGCGCGCGTTGCGGACGGTGCGACGGTGGTTTCTACCTCTACCCGTAACTTCCCGAACCGTTTAGGTACCGGTGCAAACGTCTTCCTGGCCTCTGCGGAGCTGGCGGCGGTTGCGGCGCTGATTGGCAAACTGCCAACGCCGGAAGAGTACCAGACCTTTGTGGCTCAGGTGGATAAGACGGCGGTAGACACCTATCGCTATCTGAACTTCGACCAGCTCTCTCAGTACACCGAGAAGGCTGACGGGGTGATCTTCCAGACCGCGGTATAAACAGCAAAACCGTCTCTACGAGACGGTTTTTAGTGTTTGCACCCTCTCCCGTGGGAGAGGGACGGGGTGAGGGCATCAGGCCGCTCCGCACCTGACCCATTGCCCGGTGGCGCTACGCTTACCGTGCCTACAAACCCATCGCACCGTCGATGGGTTTTTTATTTTCATTCCTCCCACCTCTCCCGCTTTTTTTCTTTCTCTCTGCTGCGATAATTACCCTAATGGCTTTGCAGAGGAAAACACTATGGATTACGAATTTCTGCGCGACATCACCGGAGTGGTGAAAGTGCGTATGTCGATGGGCCACGAAGCCGTAGGACACTGGTTTAACGAAGAGGTGAAAGAGAATCTCGCGCTTCTTGATGAAGTTGAACAGGCGGCAAATACGGTGAAAGGCAGTGAACGCTCCTGGCAGCGTGCCGGGCATGAATACACGCTGTGGATGGATGGCGAAGAGGTGATGGTGCGCGCCAACCAGCTGGAGTTTACCGGTGATGAAATGGAAGAGGGGATGAGCTACTACGACGAAGAGAGTCTGTCGCTGTGCGGCGTAGAAGACTTCCTTCAGGTGGTGAATGCCTACCGCGAGTTTATGAAACAGAAATAACACACCGGAGCGTCCCTGCTCCCGGTGCCTTCTACACGGTCGGTATGTTGCGGCCGTAGTAGATCTCGCGCATCTCTTTCCAGAGCAGGTCCGTGATGGCCTTACGCTCTTCTTCACTCAGATCTTCCGGTTTGGTATGGAACATGTAGTGCTTAAGGTCGAACTCCTTAAGCATCATCTTGGTGTGGAAGATGTTCTCCTGATAGACATTCACGTCCACCATGTCGTACAGCGACTTCATGTCCTCAGACATAAAGTTCTGGATGGAGTTGATCTCGTGATCGATGAAGTGCTTCATGCCGTTCACGTCGCGGGTGAAGCCACGCACGCGGTAATCAATGGTCACGATATCGGATTCAAGCTGGTGGATTAAGTAGTTCAACGCGTTCAGCGGGGAGATCACGCCGCAGGTCGACACTTCGATGTCCGCGCGGAAGGTGCATAGCCCGCCTTCAGGGTGGCTTTCCGGGTAGGTGTGCACGCAGATATGGCTCTTATCGAGGTGCGCGACGACTACTTCCGGCAGCGGGCCCGGATGCTCGGTTTTGTCGATAAGCTTCGGGTCTACCGGCTCTTCACTCACCAGAATGGTGACGCTTGCACCCTGTGGTTCGTAATCCTGACGCGCGATGTTCAGGATATTGGCGCCGATGATCGAGCAGGTTTCTGACAGGATTTCCGTCAGCCGGTTGGCGTTGTAGAGTTCATCGATATAAGCGATATAACCATCGCGCTCTTCTGCCGTTTTGACGTAGCAGATATCGTAAATACAAAAACTCAGGCTTTTAGTCAGGTTGTTAAAGCCATGCAGTTTAAGCTTTTTCAATTAGCTCACCCCCTTTGAGGACAGCGCATCTTGCAGGTACTGCGGCAAGGCAAAAGCTGCGGTATGGACGGCCGGATTGTAGTAGCGACAGTTAAGACCGGCCTGGTGGAAGCGCGCCTGGATAATTTCGGTTGAAAGGTGGCGCAGCACCTCGTTGTCGCTCGCCCACGCAAAGGTCATGATCCCGCCGTAATAGGTTGGGATTGCGGCCTGATAGAAGCTGACGTCGCTAAAGTAGGTGCTCAGCTTACGGTGGCTGTCGAGCACTTCGTCCTGCTGCAGGAAGCAAACGCCGTTCTGCGCCACAAAAATCCCGCCGGGATTCAGGCAGCGTTTACAGCCTTCATAAAAGGACGAGGTAAACAGCGATGCGCCCGGGCCGATAGGGTCGGTGCAGTCAGAGATGATGACATCAAAGGTCTGGGTGGTTTGATTAACGAAATTGACGCCGTCGTCGATGACCAGATTGAAACGCGGATCGTCATAGCTGCCGGCGTTGTGGTTCGGCAGGTACTGGCGGCAGAACGAGACTACGCCAGCATCGATTTCCACCATGGTAATAGATTCAATCGACTTATGGCGAGAGACTTCACGCAGCATCGCGCCGTCGCCACCGCCGATGATCAGCACATGTTTCGCGTGGCCGTGAGCCAGCAGCGGGACGTGGGTCATCATTTCGTGATAGATAAACTCATCGCGCTCGGTAGTTTGCACCACGCCGTCCAGCGCCATCACGCGGCCAAAGGCGGCGTTCTCGAAGATTATCAGATCCTGATGATCGGTTTTCTCATGATAAAGCACGTTATCAATGGCAAAGTACTGACCAAACTGGTCATGCAGCGTTTCGTGCCATACCGTTTTGTCGGTCATGGGCTGTCATCTCCTTCAGTAGCATCCATTACATCCAGCAGAAGGGGCGCAACACATCACCGCCGAAGCGGTCAGAATGTCAACAAGGGGCGTCGGGAAGGTTACTTCACGTAGGCGAGCAGGCTGAGTGAATCGCGAGCCAGCGCTTTGCATTTTTTTGCAGTGGGGATGCCAATACCGCTTAAATCCCGGTAGCTGTCTTCACCGAGCGCCTTCATGTCGAAGCTATCGTAGTTGCTGAGATCCCATTGGTTCTGCTGGGCAAAAAAGACCAGTGCGCGACGAATTTGCCCGTTGGGTAAATTCTGGTATCCACAATCGTTTTTCAGAAACACAAATACTGCCGTCAAATCGGCCATATCTTCTGCTTCGTTTTCACTCAGCGCGTAACTGTTCGCACACATCGCCATCAGGCTACTGAACAAAATTGTTCTGAAAAACGTCTTCATTGCTTCTACCACTGCATCACGGAAAATTAACGTTAGCATACTTGATGCCAGGCCGACGATCTTTATTATTGCCGCCATGCTTGACCTTCCGGTAAGGGGAGGGTTTATGCTCAAAAGATCGCCGCCTGGAAATAAGGAAATGAACATGCAACGTCGTGAATTTTTAAAATATTCCGTTGCGCTGGGTGTTGCCAGCGCACTACCGCTGTGGAGCCGCGTGGCTTTTGCGGCCGACAGACCCGCCTTACCTGTCCCTGAACTGCTTACCGCGGATGCCCGCAGCCGCATCCAGCTCGTCGTGCAGTCCGGTAAAACAACTTTTGGCGCCAATACCGCCACCACCTGGGGCTATAACGGCAACCTGCTCGGCCCGGCGCTTCAGCTGCGCAAGGGGAAAGCGGTGACGGTGGATATTCACAACACGCTTGCCGAAGAAACCACGCTGCACTGGCACGGTCTGGAAGTGCCGGGCGAGGTGGACGGCGGCCCGCACGGCGTGATTAAACCCGGCGGCAAGCGCAGCGTGACCTTTACGCCTGACCAGCGCGCGGCCACCTGCTGGTTCCATCCGCATCAGCATGGCAAAACGGGCCACCAGGTGGCGATGGGGCTGGCGGGGCTGGTGCTGATTGAAGATGACGAAAGCCGCCTGCTGCGCCTGCCGAAACAGTGGGGCATCGACGATATTCCGGTGATTGTGCAGGATAAAAAGTTCACCTCCGACGGGCAGATTGACTATCAGCTTGATGTGATGAGCGCAGCGGTCGGCTGGTTTGGCGATACGCTGCTGACCAACGGTGCGCTTTTCCCTCAGCACGCGGCCCCAAAGGGCTGGCTGCGTTTACGACTGCTTAACGGCTGTAACGCGCGCTCGCTGAATTTTGCCGCCAGCGACAACCGTCCGCTGTATGTGGTCGCGAGCGACGGCGGCCTGCTACCGGAGCCGGTGAAGGTGAACGAACTGCCGATGCTGATGGGCGAACGCTTCGAGGTGCTGGTGGACATCAGTGATGGAAAAGCCTTTGACCTGGTGACCCTGCCGGTAAGCCAGATGGGGATGGCCGTTGCGCCATTCGATAAAGCGCACCCGGTGCTGCGTATCCAGCCGCTGCAGATTGCCGCCTCCGGTATGCTGCCGGACACGCTAACCACGCTGCCAGCGCTGCCAGCGCTTGATGGGCTAACCCAGCGTAAGCTGCAGCTCTCCATGGACCCGATGCTTGACATGATGGGCATGCAGGCACTGATGGAGAAATACGGTAACCAGGCGATGGCCGGGATGCACCACGGGCAGATGATGGGCCATATGAAGATGGACCACGGCAAAATGGGCGGCATGAATCATGGCGGTCATGGTTTTGACTTCCATAATGCCAACCGCATCAATGGTAAAGCGTTCGACATGAACACGCCGATGTTTGCCGCCGCGAAGGGGCAGTTCGAGCGCTGGACGATCTCAGGCGAGGGCGACATGATGCTGCACCCGTTCCATATTCACGGCACGCAGTTCCGCATTCTCTCCGAGAACGGTAAAGCGCCTGACGCGCACCGCTCGGGGTGGAAGGATACGGTGAGGGTGGAAGGTAGCGTGAGTGAAGTGCTGGTGAAGTTTGACCACGACGCGCCGAAGGAGTTTGCCTATATGGCGCACTGCCATCTGCTGGAGCATGAGGATACGGGGATGATGCTCGGCTTTACCGTTTAGAGTCGTGCGGCCTGATGCCCTCACCCTGACCCTCTCCCACAGGGAGAGGGAATAAACACAAAAACGGCAACCGAAGTTGCCGTTTTGCATATTTCCGTAGGCCGGGTAAGGCGTAGCCGCCACCCGGCTTTTCAGTTACTTACTGTCATCCGGCAGTGCATACGCGACGATGTAGTCGCCCATCTTCGTGCCAAACGAACCGTGACCGCCCGCAGAGATGACAACGTACTGCTTGCCATTCACTTCATAGGTCATCGGCGTTGCCTGGCCACCGGCCGGCAGACGGCCCTGCCACAGTTTCTCACCGTTGGTCATGTTGTACGCGCGCAGGTAGTTATCTGCGGTTGCCGCGATGAACAGAACGTTACCGGCGGTAGAGATTGGGCCACCCAGCATCGGCATACCCATATTGAACGGCACTGGAACCGGCATCGGGAACGGCATGCTGTCCTGCGGTGTACCAATACGTTTTTTCCATACGATCTGGTTGGTTTTCAGATCCAGACCGGAGATGTAACCCCAGGCAGGCTGTTTACACGGCAGACCAAACGGAGACAGGAACGGGTTCAGGGTTACGCCATACGGAACGCCGTACTGCGGCTGGATACCGGCTTCGGTACCGCTGCCTTTCGCGTCTTTCGGCTGCTCCATTGGGTTACCCGGACCGCGAGGGATCAGGCGGGAAACAAACGGCAGCGCCATCGGGTTGGCGATCGCCACCTGACGGTTCGGGTCGACGGAGATCCCGCCCCATTCGAACATCCCCAGGTTACCCGGGAAGACCAGCGTGCCCTGCTCTGACGGCGGCGTGAAGATGCCTTCATAGCGCAGCTGGTGGAACATCACGCGGCACACCAGCTGGTCAAACATAGTGGCACCCCACATGTCTGCACCGCTGAGGTCTTTCTTCGGACGGAAGCTCAGGTCAGAGAACGGCTGCGTTTTGCTCACGTAGTCGCCTTTGGCCGCGCCCTGTGGAACCGGTTTTTCCGGGGCAGGCACAACCAGCTTGCCGTTGCTGCGGTCCAGCACGAAGATGTTCCCGGTTTTCGCCGGGGCGTAAATCACCGGAACGGTTTTGCCGTCAACGGTAATGTCCGCCAGCGTCGGCTGGGACGGCATATCCATATCCCACAGATCGTGGTGTACGGTCTGGTAGCTCCACGCCAGCTTGCCGGTGGTCGCGTTCAGCGCCACGATAGCGCTCGCGTAACGCTCCTGCTCCGGCGTGCGGTTACCGCCCCAGATATCCGGGGTGGTGACGCCCATCGGCAGGTAGACCAGGTCCAGCTTCGCGTCATACGCTGCTGGCGCCCAGGAGTTTGGCGAGTTAAAGGTAAAGGTGTGCTCGTCTGATGGGATCGCGTTTGGATCTTTGGTGCCCGGATCGAAGGCCCACAGCAGTTTACCGGTGTTCACGTCGAAACCACGGATGACGCCGGAGGTTTCACGCGTGGAGAAGTTGTCCGTTACCGAACCGGCAATCACGATGGTTTTATCGGTGATGATTGGAGGTGAGGTTGGCTCGTACAGACCCGGCGTGGTGTCAGGCATGTTGGTCTGCAGGTTCAGGACACCTTTGTTGGCAAAGGTTTCGCACAGCTTGCCCGTTTCGGCGTTGATCGCGAACAGACGGCCATCGTTCACCGGCAGCATAATGCGGCGAGGGCAGTCGGCGATGACTTCCGGGCTCGCATTATCGGCACGCGCTTCATGGTAAGACACGCCGCGGCAGGTTACGTGCTGGAAGGACGGGTTAGAGTTCAGCTGCGGATCGAAGTGCCATTTCTCTTTACCGGTAGCCGCGTCGAGCGCGAACAGACGCTGGTGCGCCGTACACAGGTAAAGCATGTCGCCCACTTTAATCGGCGTCACTTCGTTGGTCAGCTCGCCCGGATCGTTCGGCATCTTCAGGTCGCCGGTACGGAATACCCAGGCTTCCTTCAGGTTCTTCACGTTGTCCGCGTTGATCTGCTTCAGCGGAGAGTAGCGTTGACCTTCCTGGTTACGGCCATACGCAGGCCAGTCGCCGTCCGCGACCTGCGAGATCGCGGCAGCAGGCGTGGATTCCGCGTTCAGCGTACCGTTGATCTCCTGCGGGTCGTTAAAACCGGCCCAGGTCAGGATGCCGCCGGTAATCAGCAGCGCAACGACCAGACCGGCTACAGCACCGCTGGACGGCACAATCAGGCGACGCCAGACGAACGGCAGGATCAGCCAGATACCAAAGAAGACCAGGATGTCACTGCGCGGCGTCAGTGCCCAGAAGTCGAACCCGACTTCCCAGACGCCCCAGATCATGGTGGCGAGGAGTAATGCGGCATACAGCCACAGTGCAGATTGTTTCCTACGCAACAGCAGGACGGTTACGGCAACCATAACCAGACCCGCAATCGGGTAGTACCAGGAGCCGCCTAAAGCGACCAGCCAGACGCCACCGATTAACAGATACAGCGCGCAGAAGGCTGCGAATGCGGCTGTTAATGTCACCAGTAGACGCGGCTGTTTAGAGTTTGTTTCAGCCATAGAAAGTGTACTCGTCAGTTTTTGTTAATAATTTGCTAGCAACTAATTATAGGTATTAACAAGTGTGATCGGAATCACAATATTTGCTTTTTATAACTCATACGCCAGGGTTATCCATTTACTGATATAATGGCTGGCTTGCGTATCGATGCCGGAAATACATTCACCTGCATTGAGAGATTTTCATTAAAATCATATGGTTAGTAATATGAAACATACTGTTGAAGTGATGATCCCGGAAGCCGAGATCAAAGCGCGTATCGCCGAACTGGGTCATCAAATCACCGAACATTACAAGGACAGCGGCAGCGAAATGGTGCTGGTGGGTCTTTTACGTGGCTCTTTCATGTTCATGGCAGACCTGTGCCGTGAAGTGCAGGTGTCCCATGAGGTCGATTTTATGACCGCCTCCAGCTACGGCAGCGGCATGTCCACAACCCGTGATGTGAAAATCCTGAAAGATCTGGATGAAGATATTCGTGGCAAAGATGTGTTGATCGTGGAAGACATTATCGACTCCGGCAACACGCTCTCTAAGGTGCGCGAGATCCTGAGCCTGCGTCAGCCTAAATCGCTGGCGATTTGTACGCTGCTGGATAAACCTGAGCGCCGTGAAGTGCAGGTGCCGGTTGAGTTTGTTGGCTTCTCTATTCCGGACGAATTCGTCGTCGGTTACGGCATTGACTACGCGCAGCGCTATCGCCATCTGCCGTATGTTGGCAAGGTTGTGATTCTCGACGAGTAAAACGTGTTGGGTGCGGTCTGATGCCCTCACCCCGGCCCTCTCCCACAGGGAGAGGGAGAAAACCACGGGCACTTATTTATGATTGACGTGCTTAAGCTTGAGGTTGGCAATCCCCGAGCGGTAACGCTGCTCCAGCGTTTCGCGGTTGGTGGCGGTCACTTCCAGGTTGCGCAGCAGGCCATCGTGAATACCGTACGCCCAGCCGTGGATGGAAACCTTCTGCCCACGTTTCCAGGCTGACTGCATAATCGTCGAGTGGCCCAGGTTATAAACCTGCTCCATTACGTTCAGCTCGCACAGGGTGTCGAGACGGCGCTCCTGCGGCATCTCGCCCAGCAGCGAGCTATGTTTGAACCAGATATCGCGGATGTGCAGCAGCCAGTTATCGATTAAGCCCAGTTCGGTATTTTCGATCGCCGCCTGCACGCCGCCGCAGCCGTAGTGACCGCAAATAATGATGTGCTCGACTTCCAGCACGTCAACAGCATACTGAACGACAGAAAGGCAGTTAAGATCGGTGTGAATGACAAGGTTGGCAACGTTACGGTGAACAAAGAGTTCGCCAGGTTCGAGACCGGTCAGGCGCTCTGCCGGTACGCGGCTATCGGAACATCCAATCCATAGAAAGCGCGGGTTCTGCGCTTGCGACAGCTTCCCGAAAAATCCGGGGTCTTCTTCAACCAGCATCTTTGACCATAGTGCATTGTTGCTGATGAGTGTATCTATGTCATTCATGGACGTTAACGGCCTGTAACCAAGTAATTGCGTTGCGCTACTATAGGGTAACCCGACTTTTAATGAAACCACACAACGTGTGTCAGAACTATAGGTAAGTTAAATTCATGGCGATTGCACTGGAGCTTGAGCAGCTTAAAAAAACCTATCCGGGCGGCGTTCAGGCGCTGCGCGGTATAGATCTTAAAGTCGAAGCGGGAGATTTCTACGCGCTTCTGGGACCGAACGGGGCGGGGAAATCCACCACTATCGGGATCATCAGCTCGCTGGTGAACAAAACCTCCGGCCGGGTGAGCGTGTTTGGTTACGATCTGCAAAAGGACGTGGTCAATGCCAAGCGTCAGCTGGGGCTGGTACCGCAGGAATTCAATTTTAACCCGTTCGAGACGGTGCAGCAGATTGTCGTCAATCAGGCTGGCTACTACGGCGTTGAGCGTAAAGAGGCGCTTGAGCGTAGCGAAAAGTATCTGAAGCAGCTCGATCTGTGGGAAAAGCGTAACGAACGTGCGCGCATGTTATCCGGCGGGATGAAGCGCCGCCTGATGATCGCCCGTGCGCTGATGCACGAGCCAAAACTGCTGATCCTCGATGAGCCAACCGCAGGTGTGGATATTGAGCTGCGCCGCTCCATGTGGGGGTTCCTGAAGGATCTGAACGATAAAGGCACCACCATTATTCTGACTACGCACTACCTCGAAGAGGCTGAGATGCTGTGCCGCAATATCGGCATCATCCAGCACGGCGAGCTGGTGGAAAACACCTCGATGAAAGATCTGCTCTCCAAGCTGAAATCAGAAACCTTTATTCTCGACCTCGCGGCGAAAAGCCCGCTGCCGAAGCTGGAAGGGTACAACTATCGTCTGGTGGATACCTCAACGCTGGAAGTAGAAGTGCTGCGCGAGCAGGGCGTCAACAGCGTCTTCTCTCAGCTGAGCGCCCAGGGCGTTCAGGTGTTAAGCATGCGTAACAAAGCGAACCGACTGGAAGAGCTGTTTGTCTCTCTGGTGCATCAAAAACAAGGAGACAAGGCATGACGCATCTTTTCTGGGTGGCGCTGAAAAGCATCTGGGCAAAAGAGATTAACCGCTTTATGCGCATCTGGGTGCAAACCCTGGTGCCGCCGGTGATCACCATGACGCTCTACTTCATCATCTTCGGTAACCTGATTGGCTCCCGTATTGGTGAAATGCACGGCTTTACCTATATGCAGTTTATCGTGCCGGGTCTGATCATGATGGCGGTGATCACCAACGCCTACGCCAACGTGGCGTCGTCGTTCTTTAGCGCCAAGTTCCAGCGCAACATCGAAGAGCTGCTGGTGGCACCGGTACCGACGCACGTGATCATCGCCGGCTACGTGGGCGGTGGCGTGGCGCGCGGCCTGTGCGTGGGCGTGCTGGTGACGGCGATTTCGCTGTTCTTCGTGCCGTTCCAGGTCCACTCTTGGCTGTTTGTGGCGCTGACGCTGCTGCTGACTGCGATCCTGTTCTCGCTGGCCGGATTGCTGAATGCGGTATTCGCCAAGACGTTTGACGACATCAGCCTGATCCCGACCTTCGTGCTGACGCCATTAACCTATCTGGGCGGGGTGTTCTACTCCCTGACGCTGCTGCCGCCGTTCTGGCAGGCGCTGTCGCACCTGAACCCGATTGTCTACATGATCAGCGGCTTCCGCTTTGGCTTCCTCGGCATTACCGATGTGCCGCTGTTCACTACGGTGGCCGTGCTGGTGGTGTTTATCATCGCCTTCTACCTGCTGTGCTGGTATCTGATCCAGCGCGGGCGCGGGCTTCGCAGCTAATCTTCCGCCCGGCGACATTCTGTTTGCCGGGCACTTTTCTTTGACAGTTATCACCCTAAGCTAACCTTCACTTCGCTAAACTACTTGCCTGCTAAGGAGGAAGTTATGCTGGGATGGGTTATCACCTGCCACGATGAACAGGCGCAGGTTATGCTGGATAAGCTTGAAGCTAAATTTGGTCCGCTGGCTCAGTGCCGTGCGGTGAATTACTGGCGTGGATTAAGCACCAACATGCTCAGCCGGATGATGTGCGACGCCCTGCATGAAACTGACACCGGCGATGGCGTGATCTTTCTGACCGATAAATCCGGCGCGGCGCCTTACCGTTCCGCAGCGCTGCTAAGCCATAAGCACGAGAACTGTGAAGTCATTTCCGGCATTAACTCTGCGCTGCTGGAAACGATGTACCCTCTGCGTGACGCCTTAACCAGCGCTGAGTTTCGTAATGCGATTGTTGATAAGCACATTCCCGGCGTGAGCAGCCTGTGGCACCAGCAGCAGAAAAATCCGCCATTTGTTCTGCTTCATGACCTGTATAAGAATTAAACATTGGTATTGATGTTGCTTTTGTTACAATGGCGACTGATTTCCTGTATCGATTAAAACCCATGTTCATGCGCGTGATTTTCCTGCTCTTGCTGCTGGTTTCCGGCGGCGCGTCTGCAAGCCTGATAAGCCAACAAGGGCTTCCTGCCCGATATATGCAAACCACCGAAGATGCGGCCATCTGGGCTCAGGTGGGGAATAATGTGATCAACGTGGGGAACGTCAGGGCAGGGCAGATCCTTGCCGTCGTGCCAACCTCTGCGGACTACTATGAGTTTCGTTTTGGTTTTGGCACGGGGTTTATCGATAAAGGTCATCTCGAAGAGGTTCAGGGCAAGCAGCGCGTTGCGGACAGCCTTGGCGATTTGAACAAACCGCTCAGCAATCAGAACCTGATCACCTGGAAAGACACGCCGGTGTATAACGCCCCCAATAGCGGGAGCGCGCCCTTCGGAACCATGAGCCCCAACCTCCGGTATCCCATCCTCAGCAAGCTGAAAGATCGCCTTAACCAGACCTGGTTCCAGATCCGCATCGGCAACCGTCTGGCGTGGGTCAGTAGTCTGGACGCGCAGGAAGATAACGGTCTTCCGGTCCTGACCTACCATCATATCCTGCGTGATGAAGAGAACACCCGTTTTCGACATACCTCCACGACCACCAGCGTTCGGGCGTTCAACAACCAGATGGCCTGGCTACGCGATCAGGGGTACACCACGCTGACGATGTACCAGCTGGAAGGGTATGTGCGTAATAAAATGAACCTGCCCGCGAAATCGGTGGTGATTACCTTTGATGATGGCCTCAAATCGGTGAGCCGCTATGCGTATCCCGTGCTGAAAGAGTACGGCTTTAACGCCACCGCTTTTATTATCTCCTCCCGCGTAAAAGGGCATCCCCAGAAATGGGATCCGAAATCGCTGCAGTTTATGAGCGTTCAGGAGATTAAGGGCATTCAGGATGTCTTTGATATTCAGTCCCACACCCATTTCCTGCACCGCGTGGATGGGTACAAACACCCGATTCTATTAAGCCGTAGCTATCACGTGATCCTGTTTGATTTTGAACGCTCCCGCCGCGCGCTGGCGCAGTTCAACCCGCGCGTGCTGTACGTCTCATATCCGTTCGGTGGATACGACAATAAAGCGGTTAAGGCGGCGAACGATGCTGGTTTTCATCTGGCGGTGACAACGGTAAAAGGGAAGGTGAAGCCGGGGGATAATCCGTTTTTGCTGAAGCGCCTGTATATACTGAGAACGGATTCGCTGGAGACGATGTCGCGGCTGATCAGCAATCAGCCGCAGGGGTAGGTCAATAATAATTTACCGTAAAGGTGGCAATCCCTTTGAAATTACCTGCTTTTAAGGGTTGAGAATAATCCCTTCGCAGGAATGCGTTAAATTTTAATTCGTTTGTGGCGTTAGTCCCTATGACATAACCGCCACTATCAAAGGGGACAAAAGCAAATGCCCCATCATTCACCACCAAACCGGATATTGGGTTGGTGGTGAACAATCTATCAAGTTCTATAGAGACTCCAGTAGCAGCATTGGATGTCAGCGTATTAGCCAGTAAAGATTTATCAGTGCTGGTTGTTATGTTGGCACTGATTTTCAGCATGACGGATGCCACGTTATTACAGCCTTTAAATTGCAGGCTAAACGGCACTCTGGGATAAAATCCATCCCTTACAGAGGAGAACATCACTTCACCAAAATCGACATTATTCGTACCGTCATTCACGGTGAAAACCTGACAGGTCGCTCCAGCTACCGGAATACTAAAACTGGATGTTGTGACGTCAAAATACCAGGGCTTATTATCGCCGGCCGTATGGCTTCCTATGGACATTCCACCAATGCGCATGGAGGCCTGAGGGGTTATTTTTGTTGCACCATTCATATTGCCAGTGAATTCAGGTGACTGAAATAGTTTAATCTGAATCTTCCAGTCATGGCTTTCATTTGTACTTTGAACATTCAATGATTCCCACTTTCCATAGGTGGGCTGGAACCACGCCCCGGTATTATTATCGCTGTATACCCGCACAGCATAATAAATCCCCGTTATGTTCGTCGGCCAAAGACCATAACCTTCAGCGCCGTTAGTGTTATAGGCGATATTTTCCATACCGTAACCGTCGTTCCCTGCGCGACAGCTGGACCAAAGTCCGGGTGACAGCGTTGCATCATATACGCCGCCAATTTCTCTCATTGATGTGGTTCCGGATAAGGTAGCGAAATATACCGGTGAGCTTGAGGTTCCGTTAATAATGGTCGATGCTCCGCCTTCACCCTGAGCGCCAAACGTGCATTCTTTCGCATAAACACTGGCATGTACCAAAAATAAAAGCGCCATCATCATCTTAATAATGTGCTGACAGTGCATATATCCCTTTTTATTCATGAGTGATGTTCCTTTTCTACTCTATTTATAGGTGGCGTTTACTACAACGCGGCTGGTCACTTTTCCTGCGGTAACCACGCCCGTGTTTTGCAGGCGAGCGTAAAAGGGATACTCTTTTGCCAAATCGTCAGCACGGGCGTCGAGCGCCACGCTGGAAGTGCCATCCGAATTTAATACGTTGGTGTTGAGCGCTTTTGAAAATATCACCACGCCGGTATTATCCGCGCCGCCTTCTGCCACGCTGGTTTCATTAATAAACACCTGTCGGGAGCTATCCGGCCAGAGTTTGCTTTGTGGCTGGAAGCTAAAGACAATCTTTGACATCGTCTCCGTACCACCCGCGCAGGATTCCACTTTGACCTTAAATTCCGTGCCTGATGCAGCATCCGTAGGCTGTAGGCGCGTGCTTCCATCTGCGTTATAAAACCAGGATTTGCCCACTGTCGGAAGTTGCACTTTGCCATCCCCGGAAAGAGAAACCTGGCAGGTGTTTTCTACGATATTGGCATTGAGCGTGACGTCCATACCTGTGTCATTCGCCAGGCATGGGGCAGACCAATGCCAGCTGATAAGTCCAGCTAAGAGTGTGAGTCTTTTTAGACCCTGTATTTTCGTATTACGTATCATGGCTGCCCCGTCTGGATTAACGATTACTGGTAAGTAACAACAAAGGTGACCGGCGCAGTGACGTTACCCGTCGTGACATTGCTGATGGTTTTTCCTTTAGCAATAACGATTCGCGCCGCTAAATCCATCTTTCCTGTGCCGCTGCTGATGGTGACGTTTTGCGTTGACGTGGTTTTACAGCTCAACAAGGTGCCGTTACCCGCCGTGTCTTTCCAGACTTCAAATGCGGCGGCATTACCCGCATCGAAAGAGTCGCCGTCTTTTGCATCGCCAGAACAGTTTCCACCGGTGCCTTTGGTGGTCTGGACGGAGGCAGATTTCACGCCCGCGCAGCCGCTAAAGGCGATTTTGAATGGCTCGCTGCGGCTTTGTGCTGTCAGGTCAGACTTATACACATCGCCAAATGCCAGCGTGCTGATCGGGTTGCCACTGGCATTCTGAATCTGCGCAGTGCATGTACCGGCTTCAATGGTTGAAGTGAAAGTACCTGAAACGCTGGTGGTGCCGGTGATCGCGTTAGCTGCTGCGCTTAACATGCCAGCGGAAACCGCCAGGGCAATCAGTGTGGAGGAGGTCATTTTCATTCGTGCGTTTCCTTCCGCTTATTCGTAGACAAAGTTAAAAGTTGCCGTGGCGCTAAAATTACCGGTCGTCGCGCCTCCTGTCTGGGTTTCAACCAGGCGGGCGATGAGCGGAACCTCTTTGCTGTTGATTTCAGCGGTTGTCCAGACCAGACGTTTGGTGTCATCGGTCGAGTTCACTTCAAACGGCGCAGTTGATGCGGATACGCGAGCAATGCTCACACCCATATTTGCGGAAGCAGACGATGTTGCTCCGTTAGCAATCGCGGTTTTGAGGGGGCTTGCGGTGCCGGTAATCGTGGTTTTCAGCGCAGCAAGACTGTCTGGACACTCCGCAATCTTCAGCTTGAACTGTGTACTGGCTGCGTCAGAGCCATTTACAATATCCGCAAGGTTAGTTTTTCCCGCTGTACCAATCGGAATAGTATTGTTGGTACCATCACCTGTACCGCCTTCAATTTTCATGTCACAGGTCGTTTCACGCAGTGTGGCCGTGAACGTGACATCTAGATTCGTGGCATATGTCGGTGTTTGTAATGCCATGATCAGCAACGCGCTAAGCGGGGCGAGTGTTAAGACTTTCTTCATTAAAATTAACTCCCTGTTAAAAATTACATCTGGCATGTTTGATTGCTGAGCAGTGTGGTCAGCCCTACTTTTTGAGCTGACGGCGTAATGCGATAGGAGACGGTGCAGGTGCTTTCGGCACCACTTCCCCATACCACGCGCAATGTGCCACTCTCTTCTACGCCACGGACATAAGCCTGACCGGCCTGACCGACAGATCCCACGGACTGGCCAGCCTCGTTCAGCACGTCAGCACCGAGAGGAATAAAGCTATTGTCGGACCGACGCAGTTCCAGCAGGAGTGAACGACCCTGATCGGTTTCAAAATCAACGCGCAGGATCGCGCCGCTACGGGGGACCGCCACGGTGCTGGTGTTTTTGACTTCGACGTCAGTTTCCATATGTGAAATGTCGATGCCCACGGTATTTTCGCGGTAGGCGGTCAGGTAAGGCATGATGGCGTAACCTGAATTGCCAATAACGCCATCCCCCAGGCTGAGGTGCGCGCCTTTCGCGCCCGGGGCACTCACGAGCGCCAGCGTATCGGTATCCCCGATGCTGCCCGGTGCTAAGGTGACGCCGCCGGAGTGAACCAGCATGCCGCCGCTGTAACTCAGCGAGTATTGACGGCTGTTGTCATCGCTGGCCGAGGCAGAGAGGCTTAATGGACCATACTGGCTGTTATAGCTGCCGTAACCGCCAATCTGATTCAGGTCACCGCTGTCAGCGTGCGTGGTACTGGCGTTCACGCTGTAGTTGAAGCGGTAATCGTCGGTATTGCCGTTTGCGCTGGTGGTGAAGGCGCTGCTGTTTTTAAAATCGGAGTTCACGCTCATGTTGACGCTGGAAAAACCGCCCGGGTGTTTGCTATGACCCAGCAGATTCTCCAGCGGAATATTCAGACTTAAATAAAGACTGTCATCTTTAGCGCCGTATTCGTCATAGCTTCGCTGCAGGGAAATGCTGTAGCTCCCCAGCCAGAACGCATTGTTGTAACCCATTGAGTACTGCGATGATGAGCCTGACTTCGTCCAGTAGTCCTGCCAGCTTCCGTTAACGTACAGCGAGCCATAATCATTTTTACCTACGCTCAGCGGTTGGCTAACGTTAATTTGAATCTGGTTTTTCATACGCTGGAAACGGTTGTAAACGTCTTGACCCGTGTGACCCGGATTACGTGACGTATCGCGATATTTCACATCCTCGTTGAGCGAGGCGGCATCGTTCAGCGTCAGGTAGTCCTCTGTTGAAAAACGGTATGCCGCGACGTTGAACGAGGTGTTGGTATCGCTGAGCAGCTTGCTCCAGGAGAGGCGATAGCTCTGTCCACTCAGGCGGCCTACGCCATCCACATCGGCATCAGAATGGGTAATATCCAGCGCAAACGCACCCACATTGGTGTTCATCGCCAGCCCGAGCAGGCCGGATAGATAGTCCGTATCCATATATTGCATACCTGCATAACCGGTGAAGGTGTTGCTCAGGCCGTAATAGCCGGTGAGGTAAGCAACGCGCGGATTGTCGCGCAGGCTACTGTCATTGAGTTCGCCAACACCGATATCCCAGCGGCTATAGCCTGGACGCAGCATTTGGCTCACGGAGGAGTAAGGTACGGAGAAGCTACGCTGGCTACCGTCTGACTCTTCGATGGTAACAAGCAGATCGCTGCCGTAGCCGGTAGTACTGAGATCGTCTATCTCGAACGCGCCAGGGGGGACGGTGCTTTCATAGATCTTGTTGCCGCTCTGGGTGATAGTTACCTTTGCGTTAGTTTTCGCCACGCCACGGATGGTTGGGGCATAGGTTGAAAAACCGCCTGGCAGCATACGGTCATCGTTATACATGCGCAGGCCGCGCAGGTTGATGGCGTTAAATGTATCGCCTCGGGTGTAGGAGTCTCCTATCAGGAACTGAGCGCGCAGAGCGGTTAAATCGCGCTGCAGATAGGCTTCCTGGCTACTGTAATCCGTCCCGTCATCCTGTGACCAGTTGAGGGTGCCGCGAGAGCGTAAGCGCCAGGGGCCCATATTCAGCCCGTACTTCAACCCGGCGTAGGCAGTATCCTCGGCGCTGTCAGCGCTGTCGGAGTGCCACGCGTTAAGATCGTAAGAGAGCATGCCAGCAGTAATACCGTCTTCCCAAAGTGAGGGATCAACGTAACCATTCGAGTGGCGATCGACGTAAATCTGAGGAACATTGAGGCTCAGCTCCTGCGTACCTGCATCGTATTCCCACGACGCGCCGGGCAAAGTGCCGTCAAGCGATACGCAAATATCCTGACCTTCGGCGCCTTTGCTCAACGCGTCTTTCAGGGGGTCGGATTTGATGCCAATTTGCAGCAGTAACTTAGGCGTGAAGCAAGGCGTAGCACGTACAGTACCGTTTTCTTTAAAGGTAAAGTCCGTCAGGAGTGTCTTCTTCCCGTTAAGCAATATCTGCGTTTTATAGCTGCCGGCTACCACCGGATTTCCTCGTGAAAAGCGGCTAACGTCGATAGTTGTTCCCGTGTTAAAAAGAAACTGATCGTTGAACTCAACCTCTTCGTTTCCTGAGGAGGTTGAGGCCGGTACATCAGCAGCAAGGGCCGACGTCTGCAAGGCTGCGCAAATGGCAAGGCAAAGAAAAGAAGGGCGAAGTAACATTGCTATCACTAATCCATTAGCTACGAAGTGGGCTGTTTTTATTGTGTTTATTTAATGAAGCTGTGCTTCATGTGGCTCTGAGCCACCGAAGTCGTTAATGGTGGTAAAGGCAATTTTAGTGACGTGCGTGCCAGCCGCTTCCTTGACAGAATAGGTCTGGCTTGCAAACGGCGCGATATAATGCGGTTCGATTTCAACTTTCTTACCGCCTACCGTGGCGTCTAATTTTGCGAGGGAGATGTAATAAGGGGAGTCATTACGAGCGATTAACGACGCATTACTTTGCGACCATTTCACCTGGCCTCCGGCAATAGAAGGATCGCCTTTTAAACCGTCTGGACGGAAAAACATTTTAATACGGGTGCGGAACGCCAGCTGCAGCAGATTTTGTGCATCGGCATCTTTTGATTTCGGTGGAATTTCCAGCACGTTAAACCAGTACAGCGTTTCTCTGTCTTTAGGTAATGGCTGGCCTAACCAGGTGATACGCACCGTCTGACCTTTTGCTGCATCAACGCGAGAAACAGGAGGGGTGACAATAAAAGGAAGCTTTAATTCCTGTGGGTTAACGTCGTCACGGCCATCGTCAAGCCATGTCTGAACTAAAAGAGGCTTATTACCGCGGTTTTCCATTTTAACCGTCACGTCTTTTGCCGACTCAGGATAAATAACGCGAGTTCCGGAAATAACAATGTCAGCAAGTGCTTGATAAGAAAAACAGCAGGTGGCGCTCAATAGCAGAGCGGTTAGACCTTTTTTTAACGGGCGCATCATATTCTTCCTTAAACAAAAATGCGCCCACCTCATCCGTGAGCGCATGTTTAATTAATCAATCGATTATTGGTAGCTCATGGTAAAGGTCACGTTGCTGCTGACTTTACCAGAAGCAATGTCATTGGTACCTTTTACCCAGTCAGCGCTTGGAACGTAAGCAACGCGGAACGCCAGAAAACCTTCGCCAGACGTCAGCGTTGCTACCTGAGTGTTGTTATCGGGTTGGCCAATCAGAATACGGTCAGAACTTGCAGAGGTGTTGTTGAACAGCGCCAGGCTAACGTTGTCAGCGTGACCCGCTACGGTTGGGTCCGCTTTCAGAGTGCCGTTTGACAATTCAGCAAACTGTTGAGAGGTAAAGGTTGCGGATGCTTTAGTTTTACCTTCCGGGCATTCGCTCAGGTGCAGTTCGAACTCTTTAGACCCAACGCCTTTATCAATAGTCGTACCTGCAACATCCGCGACTTTGACGACTGGCAGGGTGACGGTAACGTTATTTGCTTCAACGCCGTTGTTAGTGGTGATAACACAGGTGGTGTCTGTTACCGCACCATCAAAGGTAATCAGACCAACATCGGATGCCATTGCCGACACAGAACCCATTGCCATTACGGCCACAGCGGTAGCCAGAATAGTTTTCTTGAACATATTTAGAACATCCATTTATTCGTTATAAGAAAAAATCACAAGATATGATTATAAAAAAGCGAGATGAATATAATATTGTTTTACATAAAAACATATTAAGATGTGCTTTAATCAGGATGTAGTTATACTGAATCGATACTTATAGTGTTATGAGTATTTATTATCTGGTGTGAATTTTCTAGTTTTATTGCTTTTTGTAAGACAGGATGGGTGATTTTTGATGTCACTGAATTTTTTCGAAAGGCTAAATATGATATTAAATAATATTATATAGTATGTTTCTTTTCTATTTTGTACTGCGGAAATATTGGTGGGTATTATTGGTTTTGTGCAGGGAATAGCCTCTGGCGAGACAACTATTGGGGTACGTGATGATAATCATTTTCCGTAACAAGGCATGAAGGTAAAAAGGGCTGAAATGAAATTTCAGCCCTGAAAAATATTCAGGCAACCTGAACCGGAATCGCCTTCGCGGTACGCTTCATCTCGTTGTCGCCCTCAAAATAGGCGACCTTTGGCTGCCAGCGGCGCGCTTCCTCGTCAGACATCATCACAAAGCTGGCGATAATCACAATATCCCCAACGTCCGCGCAGTGCGCAGCCGCGCCGTTAACGGAGATGATTTTGGACCCGCGCTCGGCGGCGATCGCGTAGGTGGAGAAGCGTTTGCCGTTATTCACATTCCAGATATCAATGGCTTCGTTTTCCAGAATACCCGCCGCGTCGAGAAAATCCTGGTCGATCGCGCAGGAGCCTTCGTAGTGCAGGTCGGCCTGGGTGACTTTCACACGGTGAAGCTTACCTTGCAGCATTTTGCGAATCATTACGTTTACCTTTTAGATGCCGGGTAGAAAACTACGCCAGCTCAACCACTTTGTTGTCGATAAGGCGGGCCTGGCCGAGCCATGCCGCCACCAGAATGACCGCACGTTTGCTGGTCTCAGCAAGCGCCAGAAGCGTGTCGGCATCCCGAATTTGTACGTCGTCAGCGCGAAGACCTTTGTCATTCAGGGCCTGTTCCGCCAGCGCAATAATCTCTTCGGCGGTTAACTCTTTCGCCAGAAGCTGTTCTGCCATGGTGTTCATGACCTTGCTTAAGCCCGGGGCGATTTTACGCTGGTCAGCGGTCAGGTAGCCATTGCGGGAGCTGAGCGCCAGGCCGTCTTTAGCGCGCACAATCGGCACGCCGACGATCTCAATGTCGTAACCCATGTCGGCGACCATCTTGCGGATCAGCGCCAGCTGCTGGAAATCTTTCTCGCCGAAGCAGGCGATGTCGGGCTGGACCAGGTTAAACAGCTTGCTGACGATGGTGGACACGCCGCGGAAATGGCCCGGACGGCTTGCGCCTTCCAGCATCGTAGAAATGCCCGGAACGTCAACATAGGTGGCGTCTTCCGTACCCTGCGGGTACACGTCCGCCGGTGCCGGCGAGAAGACAATGTCCGCATGGCGTTTTTTGAGCTTTTCGCAATCTTCCTGCAGGGTGCGCGGGTAGCGTGCAAGGTCGTCCGCGCGGTCAAACTGCATTGGGTTAACGAAGATACTGACCACCACGATGTCTGCACGGGCCCTGGCTTCGTCGACGAGCTTCATATGGCCATCATGCAGGTTACCCATGGTCGGGACCAGTGCGATACGTTTACCTTCCTGACGTGCACGACGGATGTGCTGGCGCAGCAGCGGCAGGGTTTCAATGATTAGCACAACAAGACTCCTTAATGGAAACTGTGTTCTTCGCCCGGATAGACGCCGGACTCAACCTCGGCAATATACTGCCGCACAGCAGCGCGCATGTCGCCTGCTTCTGTCAGGAAATTTTTGGCAAATTTTGGGATATGGCCGCCGGTAATACCAAAGGCGTCATGCATCACCAGGATCTGACCATCGGTGACGCTGCCTGCGCCGATGCCGATCACCGGAATCGACAGCGCCTCGGTGATGCGCTTTGCCAGCTCGACCGGCACGCATTCCAGCACCAGCAGCTGTGCACCTGCGGCTTCCAGCGCCAGGGCATCATCAAACAGCGTCTGTGCGGCCTCGCCGCGCCCCTGCACCTTGTAACCGCCAAAGATGTTGACGGACTGCGGCGTCAGGCCCAGGTGCCCGCATACCGGTACGGCGCGGTCGGTGAGCATTTTCACGGTCTCAACCAGCCAGGCACCGCCTTCGATTTTGACCATGTTGGCGCCGGCACGCATTACCGCCGCTGCATTTTCGAAGGCCTGTTCCGGCGTGGCGTAGGCCATAAACGGCAGGTCGGAAAGAAGCAGGCAGGCTGGCGCACCGCGGCGTACGGCCCGCGTGTGGTAAGCAATATCCTCAACCGTCACTGGCAAAGTGGAATCATGTCCTTGTACCGTCATCCCTAACGAATCCCCAACCAGCATGACGTTGATACCCTCTTCGGCAAACAGTTTGGCGAAGCTGTAGTCGTACGCGGTGATGGTGGCGAAGCGTCTTTTTTCCTGTTTGCATTTCTGCAGTAAGGAGATGGTGGTTGGTTTCATACTGTTTCCTGATGGTCACAAAGCGAATCTTTGCGCATTCTAACAGTAACATTCGAGGGAACAATGATTTTAGGCAATCGATAAACCACAAATATTTAGCGGTTAACCGATAAAGAAATTGAGCTACCAGCGGGCCGGTTTTTCCGCGCCGAGGTTGTCAAGAATAGACTTAAGCGAGATACCGTCAGGGAAGGTAAGATCGGGGGCGACTTCAAACAGCGGCCAGAGCATAAACCCGCGGTTGTTCATGTCGTAATGGGGAACGGTCAGGCGCTCGGTGTGAATGACCTCGTGGCCAAACAGCATAATATCGAGGTCGAGGGTGCGCGGCCCCCAGCGTTCTGCCTTACGCACGCGGCCCTGCTGCAGTTCGATACGCTGGGTATTATCCAGCAGCGTTTCGGCATCCAGCGCGGTGTCCAGCACCACGGCGGCGTTGAGGTAGTCAGGTTGATCCTGCGGCCCCAGCGGAGGCGTACGGTAAAACGAGGAGACCGCAAGGATACGGCTGTGCGGTATCTCCCCCAGCGCCCGAACGGCAGCGTTGACCTGCTCCAGCGGAGAGGCCAGATTGCTGCCGAGGGCGATATACGCGAGGGTCATGCAGAGCCTTCACGACGCGGCGCGCGTTTGCGCGGACGACGATGACGACGACGCGGTTCCGGCTCGTCATCCAGGTTGGTCAGCATCCCTTTTTGCTCAGGCGGTGCAGAGACCTGGAATTCACCCCACCATTGCGCCAGACGCTGCAGTTCCTGATTTTTCTCAATCTCAGCACGCAGCGCCAGCAGATCGAACGCGGCGCGGAACTTAGGATGCTCCATCAGCTTCCAGGCACGTTTACCCTGACGACGCGACATGCGCAGCTGAAGCTGCCAGATGTCACGCACCAGCGTGGTAATACGTTTCGGGATAGCCAGCGTGCGGCACCCTTCGTCCAGCACGTCGTTTGCCGCCAGGGCAAACGCATCGTAGTAGGCGAGGCCGCTTTCCTGCGTGATCCGCTGCGCCGTTTCCAGCAGGGGATACCAGAACATGGCGGCAAACAGGAACGCCGGATTGACGCGCATATCGTTGTGGATACGGTTGTCGGTATTCTTCAGCACCTGCGCAATCATGCGCTCCATTGGGCTATCACCGTTTTCGGTGAAGTAGCGGGTAATGGTTGGGAACAGAGGCTGGAACAAATTGTATTCGCGCAGCAGCGTATAGGTTTCAAACCCGTAACCGGCCTGCAGCAGCTTCAGCGCCTCTTCAAACAGGCGGGCAGGCGGCACGTCGTTGATAAGCGTTGCCAGGCGAGGAATCGGCTCTGCCGTCTCGGGGCTGATACGCATATTAAGCTTGGCGGCGAAACGCACGGCGCGCAGCATGCGCACCGGGTCTTCGCGGTAGCGCGTTTCCGGCGTGCCGATCAGGCGAATCACGCCATCTTTCAGGTCCTGCATGCCGCCGACGTAATCACGCACGGTGAAATCTGCCACGCTGTAGTACAGGCTGTTGATGGTGAAATCGCGACGCTGGGCATCTTCTTCGATAGAACCGAAGATGTTGTCACGCAGCAGCATGCCGTTCTGGCCCTGCTGTGAGGTTGCGCGATCGGATACGCCCGCTTCGTGGTGTCCGCGGAACGTCGCCACTTCAATAATTTCCGGCCCAAACATGACGTGAGCAAGACGGAAGCGGCGGCCAACAAGACGGCAGTTGCGGAATAATTTACGCACCTGATCGGGCGTGGCGCTGGTCGTCACGTCGAAATCTTTTGGTTTTTTGCCCAGCAGTAAATCACGTACTCCACCGCCAACGAGGTAGGCCTCGTAGCCTGCTTTATTCAGACGATAGAGCACCTTGAGGGCATTTTCACTGATATCTTTGCGTGAAATATTGTGCTGCTCACGCGGAATAACCGACATGCGATTTTGCGCAATAGCCTCGTTCGCCATGCTCTCTTCGCGGCTTAGCACTTTACGGCAAAAATTAGCGACTCGGGTAAAAATGGTACACCTCGTAGTGTGTTTTGTTATGAAAAAAAGCGGCTAATCATAGCTCAGCGCAGCGCATTTGAGAATGCTGGATTTTAGGCACGGCCCTGAGCGACCAGTTTGCTATCGCTATTTTAAGCAATTCATCGATACTCAGATCCTGCCATTCACCGGATACAGTCTGGTTGAGAAATCGCAGCGCGTCGATCAAAACAGGGCGCGGATCGCCGTCCGGCAAGGCGGGAGCATGATTCTGTTTGGACAGTTTATTGCCTTGTTCGTTGACCGCGAGCGGCAAATGAACGTAATCAGGGGCTGTCCAGCCAAACTGATGATATAGCGAGATTTGCCGCACCGTCGGTTCTACCAGGTCCGCTCCACGCACAATTTCCGTCACGCCCTGGAAATGATCGTCCACGACTACCGCCATGTTATAGGCAAACAGGCCGTCGCGGCGATGGATGATGAAATCTTCGCATGCCAGCCGTTCGTCGGCCTGAATCTCACCCGACAGCAGATCGTTAAAACGGGTGACAGGCGCGCGCTGTAGCATACGCACGGCGGCATTATCCGGGCCGTTGTGGCGCGTGCGACAGTGGCCGTCGTAAACGCCGCCCACGCTCTGTATGCGCGCGCGGGTGCAGGTGCAGTAGTAGGAAAGCCCCCGATCGTAGAGCCAGGCCAGGCGTTCCCGGTAGGCGTCGTGGCGCTGTGACTGCCAGAGCACCTCGTCGTCCCAGTGAAGACCGTAATGTTCCAGCTGACGCAGAATGGTCTCTGCTGCACCGGGAACTTCACGCGGAGGATCGATATCTTCAATACGAACGAGCCACTTTCCCTGACGGGCGCGGGCCTGCAGGTAGCTGCCGAGGGCGGCAATTAATGAGCCGAAGTGGAGTTCACCGGAAGGAGATGGCGCAAAGCGCCCAATATAGTGTGATTCAGACATAGTCACTGTAACAAGGCGGGAGAGTCTCCCGCCTTTGACGTGTGTAGACAGAGCGGTATTAACCGGCCATCTGTTTTTCGCGGATTTCAGCCAGCGTTTTACAGTCGATACACAGATCGGCGGTTGGACGCGCTTCCAGACGACGAATACCGATTTCAACACCGCAGGATTCGCAGTAGCCAAAATCTTCGTCCTCGACCTTTTTCAGCGTTTTCTCGATCTTTTTAATCAGCTTGCGTTCGCGGTCACGGTTACGCAGTTCGAGGCTGAACTCTTCTTCCTGAGCGGCACGGTCTACCGGGTCCGGGAAGTTTGCAGCTTCATCCTGCATATGTGTAACGGTGCGATCGACTTCATCCCTAAGTTGATTACGCCATGCTTCAAGAATACGCCTGAAGTGCGACAGCTGGGCTTCGTTCATATACTCTTCGCCCGGCTTCTCTTGATACGGCTCCACCCCAGCGATGGCGAGAATACTCAGGGACGATGTTTTACGGTTTTGCCCTTCTTGCATGTTGCTTCTCCTTAACACGCACTATCGATCCCCGTGTTGGGGGAAAAATCAGGTCGCTATAAATAGCAGATGCTTTTCCGTAAGGCAATTATCTAAACGTAACACTTGACAAGCCTGTGAGGAAAAGCGTATTTGCGCACGCGGCCAGAACACTTTATCGTCAATCGTCTAATCCCTTATAAGACAATGGGAAGAGAGGATATCAGAGTCATATTATCGGCAGAAAGTTCCGCTTTATAAGCGAAAACCTCTACCCCGTGCTTTTGTGCCTCATTCAACAATTGCGCGTATTTAGGATCGATATGGCGGGCGGGAGAAAATCGTTCAATAGCTGAGTGCAAAACCGCAAACAGCAATACGGCGCGTTTGCCCGCCGCCGCAACACTCATCAGCTCCCGCAGATGCTTCTGTCCACGTAGCGTTACCGCATCCGGAAAGAAGCCGTTTTCCTGTTCCGCTAACGTCACTGATTTTACTTCAATATAGCACTCAGGCCGGTCTTCCGCCTGTAGCATAAAGTCAATTCTGCTGCCTTCATCGCCATATTTCACTTCGCTTTTATGCGTACCGTAACCCACCAGTTCGGGAATTGTGCCGTTCGTCAGAGCTTCCTTAACCAGCTGATTTGCGCGCAGGGTATTCACACAAATAAATGCCCCGTTTTGCGTCTCGGTCATTTCCCAGGTGTGGGGGTATTTGCGTTTAGTATTTTCTGATGTTGAATACCAGACCCTGTCACCCGGCGTGGCACAGCCGGTCATGGCACCCGTGTTGGGGCAGTGTAGCGTGAGCTGTTCGCCGTCGGGCGCGATCACGTCGGCAAGGAAGCGTTTGTAGCGTTGGACCAGCGTGGCGTGCTGCAGGGCAGGACTAAACTTCATCGGAATTCCTTAGAGCGTCACCCAGCGACCAGCGCTGTAGCGGCGTGTATCGGGTGCGTCCTTTCGCAAAGACAGATTCATAAAGCGCGAACGCTTTCACCGGAAAGGACCAGTGAAACCCGGGGGGCGGAATGGCAACCGCCTGGCCCGCATCGCGCAACAGGGTGATATGAGGATGAAACGGCTGCGGGCTCTGATAGCAGCCGCTGCGCGCCGCCTGGGCGCGGAGCATATTGGCAAGCTGCAGTACGCCGCGCGGCGGCTGGCGCGTCCCTAGCCAGACGACGCGAGAGCGCAGCCACTGTCCGGCGTCGTCAAGGTTGAGCGTAAACCCCGGCTGGGAAATGCGTCCGGCCATTGACGCCAGGGCGCGCTGTTTTTCAGCGCTGACGTCGCCAAGAAAGGCCAGCGTCAGGTGCATATTCGCTGCGGCAACAGGGCGGCCCGCTTCCGACGGAAAATGTTCCGCGCGCCAGCGGACAATTTTCCGCTGAAGGGGGGCGGGCAGTTCTATGGCAAAAAATAGCCGTTTCGACTCAGACATACGGGGGACTCGGTAATGATATGCGCCGATGCTACAATGTACGCCGACTAATGTTAACCCTCTGGAGCTGTTAGTGTCCTCATTGCCGGTCGCCGTCGTCCTTCCTGAACTTCTCGCAGCCTTACACAATGCCCCACAGGTTTTGCTGAATGCCCCTACGGGAGCCGGTAAATCTACCTTGCTACCGCTGCAGATCCTCAAAGACGGCAATATCAACGGGAAAATCATCCTGCTCGAGCCGCGCAGGCTGGCGGCGCGTAACGTGGCGCAGCGCCTGGCGGAGCTGCTGAATGAAAAGCCCGGCGAGACGGTGGGCTACCGGATGCGTGCGGAAACCTGCATCGGCCCGGCAACGCGGCTGGAAGTAGTGACCGAGGGCATTCTCACCCGGATGCTGCAAAACGACCCGGAGCTGACGGGCGTCGGGCTGGTGATTCTGGATGAATTTCACGAGCGCAGCCTGCAGGCGGATCTGGCGCTGGCGCTGCTGCTGGACGTTCAGCAGGGCCTGCGCGACGACCTCCGGCTGCTGATCATGTCGGCGACACTTGATAACGAACGCCTGAAGCAGGCTTTACCTGATGCCCCGGTTATCTCCTCAGAAGGACGGGCGTTCCCGGTCGAACGTCGCTACCAGACGCTTTCATCCCATCAGCGTTTTGACGAAGCCGTCGCCATTGCGACAGCCGAGCTGCTGCGTCAGGCGCCCGGTTCGCTGCTGCTGTTTTTGCCCGGCGTGGGGGAGATCCAGCGCGTGCAGGAGCAGCTTGCTGCCCGCGTCGGCAGCGACGTGGTGCTTTGCCCGCTCTACGGCGCGCTGTCGCTGAGTGACCAGCGTAAAGCCATTCTTCCCGCGGCAGAAGGGCAGCGTAAGGTGGTGCTGGCGACCAATATTGCAGAAACCAGCTTGACCATCGAAGGCATTCGCCTGGTGGTGGACAGCGCGCAGGAGAGGGTGGCCAGCTTTGACCCGCGCACCGGGCTGACCAGGCTGCTTACGCAGCGTATCAGCCAGGCGTCAATGGTGCAGCGTGCAGGCCGCGCGGGGCGTCTTGAGCCCGGTATCTGCCTGCACTTAACCAGCGCGGAGCAGGCGGAACGCGCAGCGCAGCAGAGTACGCCTGAGATTTTACAAAGCGACCTGTCCGGCCTGATGATGGACCTTTTGCAGTGGGGCTGTCCGGATCCGGCTCAGCTGACCTGGCTTAACCCGCCGCCCGCCGTCAACCTCGCTGCGGCGCGTACGCTGCTCGGCCTGCTTGGCGCGTTAGACGGTGAACGGCTGTCATCGCGCGGACAGAAAATGGCCGCGCTGGGCAATGACCCCCGTCTTGCGGCGATGCTGATGTCGGCAAAAGGCGAAGACGAAATTGCCACGGCGGCAAAACTGGCGGCTATCCTTGAGGAGCCCCCGCGCGGTGCAAGCAGCGATCTGGCGCAGGCATTCTCTCGCAGCCAGAGCAACTGGCAGCAGCGGGCGCAACAGCTTAGCAGACGGCTTCACAGCCGTGGCGGATCTCCTGACAGCGACAAGATTGCCTCCCTGCTGGCCGGGGCGTTTCCAGACAGGATCGCGCGTCGGCGCGGCGTAGACGGCCGTTATCAGCTGGCAAACGGTATGGGCGCGATGCTGGACAGTGACGACGCGCTGACGCGGCGCGAGTGGCTGATCGCGCCGCTTTTGCTGCAGGGCAGCCATGCCCCGGACGCACGTATCCTGCAGGCGATCGCCGTGGATATTGACGCCCTGACGCGCGCCTGCCCGCAGCTGCTTCAACAGTCCGACATCGTGGAATGGGACGATGCTCAGGGAACGCTGAAAGCGTTTCGCCGCAGTCAGATTGGCAAACTGACTCTGGGGACGAAGCCGCTGGCTAAGCCGTCGGAAGAAGAGTTACACCAGGCGATGCTGAACGGCATCCGTGAAAAAGGGCTAAGCGTCCTGAACTGGACGCCGGAGGCCGAGCAGTACCGCATTCGTCTGCACTGCGCCGCAAAGTGGCTGCCGGAATACGCCTGGCCAGCGGTGGATGATGAGACGCTGCTTGCCACGCTTGAGCAGTGGCTGCTGCCGCAGATGAGCGGCGTACACTCGCTGAGGGCGCTGAAAGCGCTTGATGTTAAGGTTGCGTTACAGAATTTACTGGACTGGTCATTACGTCAACGTCTGGATAGTGAACTGCCAGGGCATTACACTGTGCCGACCGGAAGCCGGATTGCCGTTCGTTATCACGAGGATAACCCTCCGGCGCTGGCGGTAAGAATGCAGGAGATGTTTGGTGAGGCCACCACGCCGTCCATTGCGGAAGGGCGCGTGCCGCTGGTGCTGGAGCTGTTGTCTCCCGCCCATCGGCCGCTGCAAATTACCCGCGATCTGGGGGCGTTCTGGGCCGGAAGCTACCGGGACGTGCAAAAAGAGATGAAAGGGCGGTACCCCAAACACGTTTGGCCGGACGACCCGGCGAACACGGCGCCGACGCGGCGGACCAAGAAGTATTCGTAGTGAGGGGCAAGTGCGGCCTGATGCCCTCACCCCAGCCCTCTCCCACGGGGAGAGGGAGAAAACTAATTTTGAGAGATTTCTTCTTTCATAGACCTGTGAAAGATAAGAAAATCTGGCCTTTGCGCCTGAATGTTGCGGAGAAAAAGCATGGCGGGGAATGACCGCGAGCCAATAGGACGTAAGGGTAAACCAACGCGTCCGGCAAAAGAAAAGGTGAGCCGTCGTCGACTCAGAGATGAGGACTATGACGATGACTACGAAGACGATGATGAGGATCAAGAACCGATGCCGCGGAAAGGGAAAGGCAAAGGGCGCAAGCCTCGTGGGAAGCGCGGCTGGTTCTGGCTGCTGCTGAAGCTGTTTATTATTTTTGTCGTGCTGATCGCCATTTACGGCGTCTATCTGGATCAGAAGATCCGCAGCCGTATTGACGGAAAAGTCTGGCAGCTGCCTGCGGCGGTTTATGGCCGCATGGTGAACCTTGAGCCAGAGATGTCCATCAGCAAGAACGAGATGGTGAAACTGCTGCAGGCCACGCAGTATCGTCAGGTCACGAAGATGACGCGTCCTGGCGAATTTACCGTGCAGGCGAAAAGCATTGAGATGATCCGCCGTCCGTTCGACTTCCCGGACAGCAAAGAGGGGCAGGTGCGCGCGCGTCTGACCTTCGATGGCGATCGTCTGGATACTATCGAGAACATGGATAATAACCGCCAGTTCGGTTTCTTCCGTCTCGATCCGCGGCTGATCACCATGCTGTCGTCGGCTAACGGCGAGCAGCGCCTGTTCGTGGCGCGTAACGGCTTCCCGGACCTGCTGGTCGATACCCTGCTGGCAACCGAAGACCGTCACTTCTACGAGCACGACGGCATCAGCCTTTACTCCATCGGTCGTGCGGTGCTGGCGAACCTGACGGCGGGGCGCACGGTGCAGGGGGCAAGTACCCTGACCCAGCAGCTGGTGAAGAACCTGTTCCTCTCCAGCGAGCGCTCCTACTGGCGTAAAGCCAACGAAGCGTACATGGCCGTGCTGATGGATGCCCGTTACAGCAAGGATCGTATTCTCGAGCTGTACATGAACGAGGTGTACCTCGGTCAGAGCGGGGATAATGAAATCCGCGGCTTCCCACTGGCGAGCCTGTACTACTTTGGCCGCCCGGTGGAAGAGCTGAGCCTCGACCAGCAGGCGCTGCTGGTGGGCATGGTGAAAGGGGCGTCGATCTATAACCCGTGGCGTAACCCGAAGCTGGCGCTGGAGCGTCGTAACCTGGTCCTGCGTCTGCTGCAACAGCAGCAGGTGATTGACCAGGAGCTGTACGACATGCTGAGCGCGCGTCCGCTGGGCGTTCAGCCGCGCGGCGGCGTGATCTCTCCTCAGCCGGCGTTTATGCAGATGGTTCGCCAGGAGCTGCAGTCTAAGCTCGGTGATAAGGTGAAAGATCTCTCCGGCGTGAAGATCTTTACCACCTTTGACTCCGTGGCGCAGGACGCTGCAGAAAAAGCCGCAGTGGAAGGCATTCCGGTTCTCAAAAAACAGCGCAAGCTGAGCGACCTGGAAACCGCGATGGTGGTGGTTGACCGTAACACCGGCGAAGTCCGCGCCATGGTGGGCGGCGCTGAGCCACAGTTTGCGGGCTACAACCGCGCCATGCAGGCGCGTCGCTCGATTGGTTCCCTGGCAAAACCGGCGACCTATCTGACCGCGCTGAGCCAGCCAAACCAGTATCGTCTCAATACCTGGATTGCCGATGCACCGATCTCCCTGCGTCAGCCTAACGGCCAGGTATGGTCACCGCAGAACGATGATAAACAGTTCAGCGGTCAGGTGATGCTGGTGGATGCGTTAACCCGTTCCATGAACGTGCCAACGGTTAACCTGGGTATGGCGCTGGGCCTGCCGGCCATCACCGATACCTGGCAGAAGCTGGGCGTACCGAAAGATCAGCTGCATCCGGTCCCGGCGATGATTCTGGGTGCGCTGAACCTGACGCCAATCGAAGTGGCGCAGGCGTTCCAGACTATTGCCAGCGGCGGTAACCGAGCGCAGCTCTCTGCGCTGCGCTCGGTCATTGCTGAAGATGGCTCCGTGCTCTACCAGAGCTTCCCGCAGGCGGAACGCGCAGTACCCGCGCAGGCGGCCTACATGACGCTGTGGACCATGCAGCAGGTTGTGCAGCGTGGTACGGGCCGTCAGCTGGGGGCGAAATATCCAGGCCTGCATCTGGCGGGTAAAACCGGGACCACCAACAACAACGTCGATACCTGGTTCGCCGGGATTGATGGCCGTGAAGTGGTGATCACCTGGGTAGGCCGCGACAATAACCAGCCAACCAAACTGTACGGTGCGAGCGGGGCGATGTCGATTTACCAGCGCTATCTGGCGAATCAGTCTCCGGTGCCGCTGAACCTCGTTGCGCCAGAAGATATCGTTGATATGGGCGTGGACGGCTCCGGTAACTTTATCTGCGGGGGCGGTATGCGTACGCTGCCGGTCTGGACGACCAACCCGGATGCGCTGTGCCAGCAAAGCCAGCCAGAGCAGCCAACGGGCAACCCGTTCGACCAGTCCTCTCAACCTCAGCAGCCGCAGCAGCAACAGCCGCAGCAGCAGAATGAGAAGAAAGACAGCGACGGTGTCGCTGGCTGGATTAAGGACATGTTTGGTGGAAACTGATTAATTTCCCCGATGAAAAGCCGCTTAAACGTTAAGCGGCTTTTTTTTGATTTTTACATTTGTTTATATTTTAAATTTATTAAATATGTGATGTAGAATAATTAATGTTTTACGTTTTTCAGTAAATTCATGGCGTTGACTAGTCTTATTCTTCTTTTACGCATTATCACGCTGGACAGGTTGAAGAATAATCTGATGTAATCCTCTCACGAAATTCAGCAGTCATTTAGAACATCCTTATTATTAGATGTTCTGGTAGCAATCAGCATCGTTTTTATCTGAAACGCTGACGAAAATTTTTTTGTCGGGAATGGATACCTACGTAATAAACATAAGGATAGTGTAATGAATAAGTCTTTAGTTATTTCTTTAGTGGCCGGCACGCTTTTTTCGGCTTTATCTCTGCCGGTATTTGCGGCTGACGATTCGGGAACGGTGAACTTTGCCGGAAAAATCGTAGCCGATACGTGCGAAATAAACGTTGACGGTACGGGGACCACGTCGTCAACCGTTACCTTCGCCGATACCTACCCTTCAGATTTTGGCACGGATGGCAAGGTGGGCACCTCAAAAGCCTTTAAGATTGAAGTGAAGAAATGTGACCCGCTGGTCGCCAAACTGAACCTCAAGTTTAGCGGCTCCACGACGGACGCGGCGTTCAAACGCCTGCAAAACGATCTCTCCGGGGCGGGGAATGCGACCAACGTGGGCATCACCGTCAGTAATGATAATGGATCTAAAGGGGACGTTCTTTTCGATGGATCTGTACCCGTAGCAGGGACAGACGTGGGGAACGATGCGACGGGCGCAACGGCTTCCGTTTTTAACTACACCGCGAACGTTATTCAGGTTGGGGATAATGCACCCACAGCGGGACATTACTCCTCCTCGGCCACATTCGAGGTTGTCTATCGCTAAATTGTTATTGGCAGCCCGAAAAGGCTGCCTTCTGGAACGTGGTATGAATTGTTTATTAAAACTGTTGTGTGGTTGTTTACTTGTTTCTTGCTGTTCAGCACAGGCAAGCGTGGTTCTCGGCGGCACGCGAATTATTTATCCATCAAATAAACCTGAAGTTCAGATTGCCCTAAAAAATAAAGATCTTCATACCCGTTACCTGGTGCAGAGCTGGGTGAGTTATCCCAACGATGCAAAGGCCCCTTTCATTATTACGCCGCCGGTTTACAAATTACAGGAAAATCGCCAGACCCTTTTACACATTATTTTTACAGGCGATAAAAAAAGCCTGCCCGCCGATCGGGAATCGCTGTTCCTGGCGAATGTGAAATCAGTATCTGCGCTATCGCCTGATTTGAAGGGCAAGAACACGCTGCAGTTCGCGATGAAAACCCGTTTGAAGCTTTTCTGGCGCCCTTCAGCGTTGAAAGAAGCCGATGCCCTGCGCGCGTTTGAAAAAATCACGTTTCGTCGTCAGGGGGACAAGCTGATTGCGAAAAATCCAACGCCATTTTATGTCTCATTTGGTGAGCTAGCGGTGGGCGGTAAAAGTGTACCGGTGGTTGAGACAAAAGCCACGCCGGGCGCGATTTCAATGATGGTTGCGCCTTTCAGCGAGCAGGATTTCACGCTGCCTGGCTCCGCAAAGGGGCCTGTGACCTGGACCACTATCAGTGATTTCGGTGCCCAAACACCGCAGCGAGAGCAGGCTCTTTAAACACACCATGTTGGTACCCTATGTCGTCATCTCCACTTCACAAACAGGTTCTGAATGGCCTCGCGTTAGCGTTGCTCGCCCTGATCCAACCTGCGAATGCCGATGACGAATTCAACCTGCGGATCCTGGAGATGGACACCCCGCTGGAAAACACCTCAACGCTGAAAAACTTCATTAACGATAATGGGTTACTGCCAGGGAATTACCTGACGACCATTATGTGGGATCGGGACGTGGTGGATAAGCGTACGCTGAGTTGGGTGCTGTCTGAAGATAAACAGCGCCTGTTACCGGCGCTGACCAAAGCGGATCTGCGTGAGCTAGGAGTGAAGGTCGACACGATCCCGGATATGAAGAGCCTGGATGACGCGGCGAATATCCAGGATATCTCACAGTTTATTGATAATGCCAGATACGACTACGACCAGGATAATCAGATCCTGAAGCTGGTGATCCCACAGATGTACCGTAACCAGGCCATTGCCGGTGCGATCAATCCGAAATTCTGGGATGACGGCGCGCCCGCAGCCTGGACTAGCTATCAGTTTAGCGGCTCGCAGCAGCACTATCGTTCTGGCAAAACATCCTCCTCCTGGCTTGGCCTGGAATCAGGAAGCAACCTTGGCGCATGGCGGCTGCGTAATAACAGTACCTGGAGCGACGCCTCAGGCTGGGAGACCATTGCCAGCACCTTGCAGCGGGACATTAAAACGCTGCAAAGCCAGCTTGAGATTGGCCAGACGTACACCAACGGTGAGCTTTTTGACAGCGTGCAAATGACCGGCATGAAGCTGGAAACGGATACCTCGATGTTGCCCACCAGCCAGCAGGGGTTTGCCCCCGTAGTGCGCGGTATTGCGAACAGTGATGCGAAGGTCACCATCAAGCAAAACGGTTATACCATTTACCAAAGCAATGTCTCGCCGGGGCCCTTCGAGATCCGCGATTTAAGTCAGGTGACCTCAGGCGCAGATCTGGAAGTGACGGTAGAAGAGGCCGACGGCTCTGAACGCAGTTTTATTCAGGCCAGTGCGTCGGTGCCGGTGCTGCAGCGCGAGGGTGGGTTTAAATATTCGCTGGCGGCCGGACGCTATCGTAGCAATGAGGGTGAAGATGAACCCACCTTTATGCAAGGGACAGCCGTCTACGGCCTGCCTTATGGCATAACGGCCTACGCTGGCGCGCTTGGTGCATCGCAGTATCACGCGATGCTGGCAGGGGGCGGTGCCGATCTTGGCCGTTTCGGTTCCGCTTCACTGGATGTCACTGCCGCCCGTACGGCATTCAATGACGGGCGTAATGACGCTAACGGGTTGTCCTGGCGGGCCCAGTATTCAAAGGATATTCCGGATACGGACACCACCGTCACGCTGGCCAGCTACCGCTATTCTACATCCGGGTTTTATACCTTTCAGGAAGCAATCGATCGGCGCGACGATACCCTCGACGAGGGTATTTATACCTATCGGCTAACGAACAATCGCCGCAGCCGTATGCAGGTTAACCTTTCTCAGCGTATTTCCGACTGGGGGGCGGCTTATCTCAACACCTATCAGCAGGATTACTGGAGTATGGCTGGCCACGAGCGCAGCGTTAGCGCAGGTTTAAGTTCCAGCTGGCGCGGTATCACCTGGTCGGTAAGCTATAGCCTGACCCGCACGCCGGACGCAGACAGCGATCGGCAAATGGCGTTGATGGTCAACATACCGCTCTCCCGGTGGCTACCGAACTCCTGGGCAACCTATAGCGCCAACATTGCCAGTGGCGGATTTATTTCACATCAGGTGGGGATCGGCGGTACGGCGCTTGAGAATAATAACCTCAGCTATAACCTCCAGCAGACCTATGCCAATCACGATACCGGCTATGGCGGCAGTCTGTCCGGACGCTACCGGGGATCCTCCGGTGATGTGGGGCTGGGCTATAGCTACGGAGGCGATAACCGCCAGCGGAACTATAGCGCTCAGGGTTCAATCGTGGCCCACGAACATGGCGTGACGCTCGGGCAACCGGTGCGCGATGCCTTTGCCATTGTGCACATCAAAGAAGGCGATAACGTTAAGGTCCAAAACGGTCGCGGGATCTATTCCGACCGTTTTGGTAATGCGATTGTCCCTTCGCTGACGGCTTACCGGAAGAATGGCATTACGGTAAACACGCAGGACCGTGAAGACATTGACATTGCCGCCGCCACTCTGGAGGTCGTGCCAACCAAAGGCGCGGCAGTATCGGCTAATTTCGACGCGCGGGTCGGTCAACGCGCGCTTATCACGCTGCTTTTTCACGGCAAGCCGGTGCCTTTCGGCGCGCTCGTCACCCAGGAAAGCGCAACGGCTATCGTCGGTGATGATGGCGAGGTCTGGCTCACCGGCCTGCACGATGCGGTTTCCCTGAATGTGCAGTGGGGCGAGGATAGCGACCAGCGGTGCGCCTGGTCGGGGAGCTTACCTGCCGCGCGTTCGGTCGGTATTTTGAAAATGACGGTGAACTGCCAATGAGGCTTAGCAGAGAAACGCTCGTCGGCGCGATGGCTGGCGCCACAATGCTGTTTTCACTCCCGGCATGTGCCCTGTGTACATTTACCGGCGGTGGAGGAAACGGTGGGGTCGTCACCTTCAACGTCCCCGCCGTTATCCAGCTTGAACCGGACGTTGCGGTCGGTACCATTATTTACGACGCCAGCGTGGAATCGGGTGATATCACCCAGAGCTGTGACAGCAGTAGCGTGCAGGTGCGCAAGGGCTATCTTTCGTTAAGCGATGCTGACGCGCGCGAGGATGTACTGCCCGGTGTTTATCAAACAAACGTTGCGGGAATAGGCGTTCGTGTTGCAGCTTCAACGACGCAGTCTCCCAACTATAATGAAGCAGACCTGATCAGGCCGAGCAGCTACATCGGCATGATTCGAAGCTTTTCGACGGATTATAACTATCGGGCAACTGCTCAGCTGGTCGTTACCGGCAAGGTTGAAGAGGGCGATATTAATACATCGCTGTTAACCTCCCGGGAAACCTATGATAACGACGTGATAGGCGAAATCCGTTTTTCCCCGACAAGCGTGCGTATCACGGCCAACACCTGCAACCTGGTGGATAAAAACATCTACGTGCCGTTGAAAACGGTCAACTCGCAGGATTTCAGCGGACAATATTCCGATATTCTGACCGACGATAGCTTCAAAATTGCTATCACAGACTGCTCCGCCGGTACAAAAATTGATTATCAGTTCAGCAGCACGGGATCGACTGGCGTGACGGACGGCAGCGTGCTCAGGATCGCGACCGGAGACAATGCTGCGGGCGGTGTCGGCATTCAAATTCTGGATAAGAGTAACGCGGTGCTGCAGTTCGACCACAGCTACACGGCGATAGCCAGCGCCCTGGACAACGTCCCGGTCGAGATCTCCCTTAAAGCCCGCTACATCAAAACCGGGGAGGTTAAAGCCGGGAAGGTTGATTCTGTCGCCACGTTTGAACTCTTCTATCGTTAAGTCCTCCGGCCCGTTCCGGCGGGCTTTTGCGAACATTTCCCTAACTTTATTAACCCTCTCTTTTCATCTGGTTAATTCTTAAACCCTTAATTCTTGTAGGGCCGCTTACTGCTTGCTATGCCGCCAGCGTTTCGCATATTATTCTGCGGTCATAATAATAATTATCGTTTACGTTATCATTCACTCTTTCATCAGAGAACCATCATGGCGCTTTCCAATACTGCTCAGCCAAATAACACGTCGCTGCGTAAAATCGCGGTCGTCGTCGCCACAGCGGTTGCCGGCCTGTCTGCTTCTGCACACGCTGCCGAAACCCCGAAAAAAGAAGAAACTATCACTGTTACTGCCGCACCGGCTGCACAGGAAAGTGCCTGGGGGCCTGCTGCGACCATCGCCGCGAGACAATCCGCGACCGGGACCAAAACGGACACCCCAATTCAAAAAGTGCCTCAGTCTATTTCTGTGGTAACGGCCGAAGAGATGGCGCTGCATCAGCCACGCTCGGTTAAAGAAGCCTTGAGCTATACCCCGGGTGTTGCGGTGGGTACTCGTGGTGCATCAAACACCTATGACTACCTGGTGATCCGCGGCTTCGCGGCCGACAACCAGAGTCAGAACAACTACCTCGACGGCCTGAAGATGCAGGGCAACTTCTATAACGACGCGGTGATTGACCCTTATATGCTGGAGCGCGCGGAAATCCTGCGCGGTCCGGTTTCCGTTCTGTACGGAAAAAGCAGCCCTGGCGGCTTGCTGAACATGGTGAGTAAGCGCCCAACAACCGAGCCGCTGAAAGAGATCCAGTTCAAAGTCGGAACAGACAGCCTGTTCCAGACCGGCTTTGACTTCAGCGATGCAATCGACGATGACGGCGTTTACTCTTACCGCTTAACGGGCGTTGCGCGTTCCAACAATTCGCAGCAGGAAAATAAAGGCGAGCAGCGTTATGCCATTGCGCCATCTTTCTCCTGGCGTCCGGATGACAAAACCACCTTCACGTTCCTCTCTTACTTCCAGAACGAGCCTGAAACGGGTTACTACGGCTGGTTGCCTAAAGAGGGAACGGTTGATCCGCTGCCAAACGGCGATCGTCTGCCGACAAACTTCAACGAAGGCGCGAAGAACAACACCTATTCCCGCAACCAGAAAATGGTGGGATATAGCGTCGACCACGAATTCAACGACACCTTTACCGTGCGTCAGAACCTGCGCTATGCGCAGAATAAAACCTCGCAAAATAGCGTTTACGGCTATGGCATGTGTTCGGATCCGCTCTATTCGAGTAATCCGGCCTCAAGCCCTTGTGCGAGCGTTCCTCAGTCGCAGTGGGGACACACGCTGACTCGTCAGTATGTTATCGATAACGAGAAGCTGGAAAACTTCACTGTTGATACGCAGCTGCAGAGCAAGTTCGCGACGGGTTCTCTCGATCATACTCTGCTGACTGGCGTTGATTTCATGCGCATGCGTAATGACATCGACTCCTGGTTCGGCTATGCCGGATCCGTTGCGCCATCCGATATTTATAACCTCGATCGTGGCGACTTTGATTTCGGTTCACGCCCTGGGCCGTCAGGCGCTTACCAGGTGCTGAACAAGCAGAAGCAGACCGGCGTTTACGCTCAGGATCAGATCGAGTGGGATAAAGTGCTGGTCACGCTGGGCGGTCGTTACGACTGGGCCAAACAGGATTCTCTGAATCGGGTTGCAGGCACTACCGATTCTCGCGACGATAAAGAATTCACCTGGCGTGGCGGCGTTAACTACCTGTTTGATAATGGTGTAACGCCGTATTTCAGCTACAGCGAATCCTTCGAACCTGCATCAACGGTAGGCGAAGGCGGTAAGACATTTGCGCCGTCTAAAGGTAAACAGTACGAAGCGGGCGTGAAATATGTGCCGAGCGATCGTCCGATCGTGCTCACCGGTGCGGTATATCAGCTGACCAAATCCAACAACCTGATGGCAGATCCTGCGGGCTCATTCTGGTCTGTTGAAGGCGGTGAGATCCGTGCCCGTGGCGTAGAGCTGGAAGCGAAAGCGGCCCTCTCTGCGAGCGTTAACGTAGTGGGTTCTTACACCTACACCGATGCTGAATACACCACCGACACCAAGTACAAAGGCAATACTCCAGCGCAGGTGCCTAAGCACATGGCATCCGTGTGGGGTGATTACACCCTGTTTGATGGTCCGCTGTCTGGCCTGACGCTGGGTACCGGCGTTCGTTATACCGGCTCCAGCAAAGGCGATCCGGCGAATACCTTCACCGTGGGCAGCTATACCCTGGTTGATGCGCTGGTCAGATACGATCTGGCGCGCGTAGGCATGGCCGGTTCCAACGTTGCGCTTCACGTGAACAACCTGTTCGATCGTGAGTACGTAGCCAGCTGCTTCAACACCTACGGTTGCTTCTGGGGTGCTGAACGCCAGGTTGTGGCTACCGCGACCTTCCGCTTCTAATCTCTCTTTGGGCACGGTTCGCCGTGCCCTTTTTATTTAAGTTGGCTGACATGCAGGATAACAAAACGCAATCCGACACCACCTTTACGCTCAATAATCTCTCCTTTCGCGTACCCGGGCGCACCTTGCTGCATCCGCTCTCTTTGACATTTCCCGCAGGTAAAGTCACGGGCCTGATTGGCCACAACGGTTCCGGTAAATCGACCCTGCTTAAAATGCTGGGCCGCCATCAGCCGCCGTCAGAGGGCGAGATTCTGCTGGACGGTCAGCCGCTGGAGAGCTGGAACAGTAAAGCCTTTGCCCGCAAAGTCGCGTACCTGCCGCAGCAGCTGCCGCAGGCGGAAGGGATGACGGTGCGCGAGCTGGTGGCGATTGGGCGTTATCCGTGGCACGGGGCGCTTGGGCGCTTCGGCGTGGCCGACAGAGAGAAAGTGGAAGAGGCGATTGCGCTGGTCGGGTTAAAGCCGCTGGCGCACCGTCTGGTGGATAGCCTGTCCGGCGGTGAGCGTCAGCGCGCGTGGATTGCAATGCTGGTGGCGCAGGACAGCCGCTGCCTGCTGCTGGATGAGCCGACCTCCGCGCTGGATATTGCTCACCAGGTTGACGTTCTGGCACTGGTGCATCGCTTAAGCCAGCAGCGCGGTCTGACGGTGATCGCGGTCCTGCACGATATCAACATGGCTGCACGTTACTGTGATTATCTGGTCGCGCTGCGCGGCGGCGAAGCGATCGCTCAGGGTACGCCGTCAGAGCTGATGCGCAGCGAAACGCTGGAACAGATCTACGGTATTCCAATGGGGATTTTGCCTCACCCTGCCGGGGCTGCACCGGTGAGCTTTGTGTACTGATGCTGGATAATCTCCTCCTTAGCCGCCGTCGCCTGCTGACGGCCATGGCGCTCTCTCCGCTGCTGCTCAAAATGAATAGGGCCCACGCGGCCGGGATTGATCCGCACCGTATCGTGGCGCTGGAATGGCTGCCCGTCGAACTGATGCTGGCGCTGGGCGTTACGCCCTATGGCGTAGCCGATATTCCCAACTACAACCTGTGGGTGAACGAGCCGAAACTCCCGGACTCGGTTATCGACATCGGCCTGCGTACCGAGCCAAACCTTGAGCTGCTGACGCAAATGAAGCCGTCCTTCTTATTCTGGTCTGCCGGGTATGGCCCGTCGGAAGAGACCATGGCGAAAATTGCCCCAGGCCGCGGATTTTCGTTCAGCGACGGTAAAAAGCCGCTGACCATGGCTAAAAATTCTATCAACGAGATGGCGCAGTTCCTGAACCGTGAGGCTGAGGCCAAAAAACACCTCGCCGAATTCGATGCGCTGATCGACTCCCTGAAGCCGCGCTTTGCAAACCGCGGCGACCGCCCGCTGCTGATGGTGACCCTGCTGGACGCCCGCCACATGCTGGTCTTCGGCAAAAACTGCCTGTTCCAGGAAGTGCTGGATAGCTTTGGCATTCGTAACGCCTGGGAAGGGGAGATGACCTTCTGGGGCAGCACCGCCGTGGGGATCGATCGTCTGGCGCAGTTCCGCGACGTCGACGTGCTGTGCTTCGATCACGGCAACGAACGCGACATGCAGGCGCTGATGGCCACCCCGCTCTGGCAGGCGATGCCGTTCGTGCGCGAGCAGCGCTTCCAGCGAGCGCCTGCAGTATGGTTCTACGGTGCGACGCTGTCGGCCATGCATTTTGCCCGCGTGCTGGATAACGCGATGGGAGGCAAAGCATGAATACGCGTATTGCCCGCTTTCCTGCGCTGCTGCTGACCCTTATTTTCCTCGCCGCGCTGGCATTGACCTGGTTCAACCTGTCGACGGCGCTACCGCGCGGACAGTGGGGCGCAGCCTTTGCCGCGCCGGATATCGATAACATTCAGCAAATGCTGTTCCACTACAGCCTGCTGCCGCGCCTGGCGATCTCGCTGCTGGTCGGCGCCGGGTTAGGCCTGGTGGGCGTCTTGTTCCAGCAGGTGCTGCGTAACCCGCTGGCGGAGCCGACCACGCTGGGCGTGGCCACCGGCGCGCAGCTCGGCATTACTATCACCACGCTGTGGGCGCTGCCGGGAGCGTTAACGTCACAGTTTGCGGCACTGGCGGGTGCCTGCGTGGTGGGCGCGCTGGTCTTCGGCGTGGCGTGGGGGAAACGTCTCTCTCCGGTTACCTTGATTCTGGCGGGTCTGGTGGTGAGCCTCTACTGCGGGGCCATCAACCAGCTGCTGGTGCTTTTCCATCACGATCAGCTGCAAAGCATGTTCCTGTGGAGTACCGGAACGCTGACCCAGACCGACTGGAGCGTGGTGCAGCGCCTGTGGCCGCAGCTGGCTGGCGGCGTGGTACTCACCTTGCTGCTGCTGCGTCCGCTCACCCTGATGGGGCTGGACGACGGCGTGGCGCGCAACCTCGGGCTGGCATTGTCACTGGCTCGCCTTGCGGCGTTAACTCTGGCGATTGTGCTAAGCGCCCTGCTGGTGAACGCGGTTGGCATTATCGGCTTTATCGGCCTCTTTGCGCCGCTGCTGGCGAAAATGCTCGGTGCGCGCCGCCTGCTCGCGCGTCTGATGCTGGCGCCGCTGATTGGGGCGCTGATCCTCTGGTTGTCCGACCAAATTATTCTCTGGCTGGCGCGGGTCTGGATGGAAGTCTCCACCGGTTCGGTGACGGCGCTGATCGGTGCGCCGCTGCTGCTGTGGCTCCTGCCGCGACTGCGCAGCATCAGCGCGCCGGCAATGGATGCGGGGGACAAGGTCCACGCCGAGCGTCAGTCGGTGCTGTGGTTTAGCCTGGCCGGGCTGGCGGTGCTGATCGTGGCATCGTTTGCGGCCCTTTCTCTGGGGCGCGACGCGACGGGCTGGCACTGGGCGACGGGTGATTTACTCACTGAACTGATGCAGTGGCGCTGGCCGCGCATCTTCTCCGCGCTGATCGCGGGCGTGATGCTGGCGGTGGCGGGCTGTATTATTCAGCGCCTGACCGGTAACCCGATGGCAAGCCCGGAAGTGCTGGGGATCAGCTCCGGAGCTGCCTTTGGCGTGGTGCTGATGCTGTTCCTGGTGCCGGGAAATGCCTTCGGCTGGCTGATGCCTGCCGGGAGCATTGGCGCGGCGGTGACGCTGCTGATTATCCTGATTGCCTCCGGCCGCGGCGGCTTTTCGCCTCACCGTATGCTGCTTGCGGGGATGGCGCTCAGCACCGCGTTTACCATGCTGCTGATGATGCTGCAGGCGAGCGGCGATCCGCGCATGGCGCAAATCCTGACCTGGATTGCAGGCTCAACCTACGGCGCCACCGGCAGACAGGTGGTTAATACCGGGATCGTGATGATTGTTCTGCTGGCGATTGTGCCGCTGTGCCGCCGCTGGATGACCATTCTGCCGCTCGGTGGTGAAACCGCGCGAGCGGTGGGGATGGCGCTGACGCCAACGCGCGTAGGGCTGCTGCTGCTGGCGGCGTGCCTGACGGCTGCGGCAACGATGACCATCGGTCCATTAAGTTTTGTCGGGCTGATGGCGCCGCATATCGCCAGAATGATGGGTTTCCGCCGGACGATGCCGCATATCGTGATGTCAGCCCTTACGGGCGGTGTGATGCTGGTCTTTGCAGACTGGTGCGGAAGGATGGTGCTGTTCCCGTATCAGATCCCGGCGGGCCTGCTGTCGACCTTTATCGGGGCGCCGTACTTTATTTACCTGTTGAGAAAGCAGAGCCGGTAATAAAAGTAAACGGCAATCCTGAGATTGCCGTTTTAGTGTTTGCTCCCTCTCCCACGGGGAGAGGGAGAACATCGTAGGCCAGGTAAGCGTTAGCGCCACCCGGCAATGCCCTTAGAGCTTCGCAAATACCTTACGCGCCGCGTCGATGGTGTTGTTGATATCTTCTTTGCCGTGCGCCACGGACATAAAGCCCGCTTCGAACGCTGACGGTGCCAGATACACGCCCTCTTCCAGCATCAGGTGGAAGAAGCGCTTGAAGCGTTCCACGTCGCATTTCACCACGTCCTGATAGCAGGTCACGGTTTTCGCATCGGTAAAGAAGATCCCGAACATCCCGCCAACGTGGTTAACCACCAGCGGAATACCCGCTTCTTCTGCCGCTTCCAGCAGGCCGTTTGCCAGCTGCGTGGTCAGGTCGGTCAGGGTTTCGTGAATACCCGGCTGCGCCACTTCTGTCAGACAGGCGAAACCGGCGGCCATCGCGATGGGGTTACCGGACAGCGTTCCCGCCTGGTAAACCGGGCCGGTCGGGGCCAGGGCTTCCATCACGTCTTTACGGCCACCGAATGCGCCGACGGGCATGCCGCCGCCGATGATTTTGCCGAGGCAGGTCAGGTCCGGTTCAACGCCGTAGTAAGACTGTGCCCCCGCCAGCGCTACGCGGAAACCGGTCATCACTTCGTCGATGATCAGCAGCGCGCCGAACTCATCGCACAGGGCGCGCAGGCCCGGCAGGAACTCAGGCTGCGGTGGGATGCAGTTCATGTTACCCGCGACCGGCTCAACGATGATGCAGGCAATCTCCTGCGGATACTGCTCGAACGCCGCGCGAACGGTGTCGAGATCGTTATAGGTGCAGGTGAGGGTGTGTTTAGCGAAATCAGCCGGTACGCCCGGCGAGTTCGGCTGGCCGAGCGTCAGCGCGCCGGAACCCGCTTTCACCAGCAGGCAGTCCGCGTGGCCGTGGTAGCAGCCTTCGAACTTGATAATTTTATCGCGGCCGGTAAAGCCGCGCGCCAGGCGGATGGCGCTCATGGTGGCTTCGGTGCCGGAGTTCACCATGCGCACCATGTCCATTGTCGGCACCAGCTCGGTGACCAGTTCCGCCATTTTAACTTCCATCTCGGTTGGCGCACCGAAGCTCAGGCCGCGCTGAGCCGCTTCAATCACCGCGTTGCGAATGGCAGGGTGGTTATGACCCAGCACCATTGGACCCCAGGAGCCGACATAATCGATATAGGCTTTGCCATCGACATCAAACAGGTACGCGCCGTCAGCACGTTCAATAAACAGCGGCGTGCCGCCTACGCCGGTAAACGCGCGGACGGGTGAGTTCACGCCACCCGGAATAAGCTCGCGGGCTGCACTGTAGAGGTTTTCAGACTTGCTCATGGCATCGTTCCTGGTTCGTATAAAATGGTTAAGCACACTATTCTAAGTGATTCGCTGAACGTTATGAAATTTTTGCCCCATTAATGCATAAACAATTGTTAAGGATTTTTCAGCAGACGACGCGACGGTCTCTGGTAAAATCCTTGCGGCGATTTGTATGACGATAAGAACAGACAATGAAAGCAAACTCCTCATTTGAAGAACAGCAGTTAGCACGGGCACGACACCGTATCAGCATTCGACGGCTGCTCAACCGCGATAAAACGCCGCTGGCGATCCTGCTGGCTGCCGCCGTGGTCGGCACCCTCGCCGGACTGGTCGGCGTCGCCTTTGAAAAAGCGGTCAATGCCGTGATCGGCTGGCGCCTCGGCACGCTCGCCGGGTTTGCAGAGCACGGAGGATGGGTTTGGGTGTGGGCGTTTGGCCTCTCCGCGCTGTTAGCGATGGTAGGCTATTTTCTGGTACGCAAATTTGCTCCGGAAGCCGGGGGCTCAGGCATTCCGGAGATCGAAGGGGCGCTGGAAGAGCTGCGTCCGGTACGCTGGTGGCGGGTGATCCCGGTGAAATTTATCGGCGGCATGGGCACCCTTGGCGCCGGGATGGTGCTTGGGCGAGAGGGGCCAACGGTTCAGCTTGGTGGGAACGTTGGGCGCATGGTGGGCGATCTTTTCCGCATGCGCAGTGCCGAAGCGCGCCATACGCTGCTTGCAACCGGCGCGGCGGCGGGGCTTTCCGCAGCGTTCAACGCGCCGCTGGCGGGGATCCTCTTTATCATTGAGGAGATGCGCGCGCAGTTTCGTTACAACCTGATCTCCATTAAAGCGGTGTTTACCGGCGTGATAATGTCGAGCATCGTTTTTCGCATTTTCAACGGCGAAGGGGCGGTGATTGAAGTGGGGAAACTTACCAATGCGCCGGTGAATACGCTGTGGCTGTATCTGATCCTCGGCATGGTGTTTGGCATTGTCGGGCCGCTGTTTAATACGCTGATCCTGCGCGCTCAGGATATGTTCCAGCGTATTCACGGCGGTAATACAACCCGATGGGTGCTGGTGGGCGGCCTGCTGGGCGGAATGTGCGGCATCATCGGCCTGATTGAACCCAATGCGACAGGCGGTGGGTTCGGGTTAATCCCCATTGCGGCGGCGGGCAATTTCAGCGTCGGCCTGCTGCTGTTCCTGTTTATTTCCCGCGTGATCACCACGGTGCTCTGCTTCTCTTCCGGCGCACCGGGGGGGATTTTCGCGCCGATGCTGGCGCTCGGCACCTTACTGGGTACGGCCTTTGGCATGGCCGCAGAGGCGGGTTTCCCGGCGTATCACCTTGATGCGGGTACGTTTGCCATTGCCGGAATGGGAGCGCTTCTGGCCGCCTCCCTGCGCGCGCCGCTGACCGGGATTGTGCTGGTTCTGGAGATGACCGACAATTATCAGCTCATATTGCCAATGATCATTACCTGTCTTGGCGCGACACTATTAGCCCAATTCCTGGGTGGAAAACCGCTATACTCCACCATTCTTGCCCGCACCCTGGCGAAGCAGGATGCAGAACAAGCCGCGTCGCAGAATACTTGAATGAATTACCAGGGTATTAGATAATGAAAAAAAGAATTGGGTGATTTTTACCCAATTGCAGTAAGCAGTATTCATGGGAGCATAAAATGAGTGATGACGTAGTAGCAGTGCCGCTCGAATTTACCGAAGCAGCAGCCAAAAAAGTGAAAGTCCTGATTGCCGACGAAGACAATCCGGATCTGAAACTGCGTGTATATATTACCGGTGGTGGCTGCAGCGGCTTCCAGTATGGTTTTACCTTTGACGACCAGATCAACGATGGTGATATGACTATCGAGAAGCAGGGCGTCGCGCTGGTGGTTGACCCGATGAGCCTGCAATATCTGGTGGGCGGTGCGGTTGATTACACCGAAGGTCTGGAAGGTTCGCGCTTTGTGGTGACGAACCCGAACGCGACAAGCACCTGCGGGTGTGGCTCTTCGTTCAGTATTTAAGAGGTGCGGGCTGATGCCCTCACCCCGGCCCTCTTCCACAGGGAGAGGGAGAAAAGACTAAAAACGGTAACCTTGCGGTTACCGTTTTGCGTTTACCTGTCATCCAGCGCAAACGTCGGCAGCTTCAGGTGCCAGCGTATCGCCGCTAAACGTATCCCCAGCGTGACGACCATCCCCAGCATCGCGGCATTCTCCAGCGGGACCGCAAAGGTGTAATAAGCCGTGGCGTGGACAATCCCGCCGACGATACAGGCCGTGGCATAGATTTCGGTGCGCAGGATCATGGGCACCTCGCGCGCCAGAATGTCACGGATAATCCCGCCGCCGACGCCGGTTAGCACGCCCATGCAGATCGCGACCATGGGGCCCGTTCCCGCGTTGAAGGCTTTATTCACCCCAATGCCCACAAACACCGCCAGACCCACGGCATCCAGGACCGGCAGTATCCATTTCGGTAACCTGCGAGGCTGGCGAACCAGGACAATCGTTAACAGGCAGGTGACCATCGCCACCACCAGATCTGTCGGATCTTTCACCCAAAATACCGGGCCATGCGCCAGCGCCATATCGCGGATCGTTCCGCCGCCCACCGCCGTCACAACGCCAAGCACCAGCACGCCAAACGGATCCATGCGCAGTTTTCCGGCGAGCAAAACGCCGGAGATAGCAAAAACGGCTGTGCCAAGAATATCCAGCCAATAAACGAGCATCGTTAAATCCTCGAAAGGGGGTAGGTAACTGTGTTAGTGACTCTCTGCCAGTGCGGCACAGAGTTGTTTAGCGGCGAGGATAATACGCGGGCTGGCGCGTTCAAACCAGTCGCTGTTAAGGGGTATTACCGGTATTTTTAGCTGGCTTTGCCAGAATTGTTCAACTTTAGGAATCTCGCTCGCACTTCCGACCACCACGATAGCCTGCGGCTGACGGGCCAGAACCTGTTCCCGGCTGACCTGCGGCCACGGGACCCGGCTGGCGGCGAAGACATTCTCGCCCCCGCAGATCTCCAGGACCTGGTTCTGAATAGAGCCCTGCCCGGTGGTAAACAGCGGCTGGCTGCCAAACTGCAGAAATACGCGCTTTTTTGTAGGGGTGTCGTACCGCGTTTTCAGGGCGGCCGCGTCGCTGAGCATCTGCAGCGCTGCCTGCTCGGCTTTTTCCGGCGTCGGGCTATAGGGGGCGAGCGCGCGCAGCGCGTGAGCGACTTGCTCAATACTGACCGCATCTAACCACATTACCTTGATGCCCAGCGAGCTGAGCTGGTTAACCTGCCGCTCCGCGTTTCCACCGCGCCAGGCCAGCACGAGGTCGGGCTTAAGTGCCACGATGCGCTCAAGGTTCATCCCTTGCCATGTCGACACCTGTTCAATGCCCGCAGCCTGCGGCGGGTAGTCTGAAAAGCTGCTGACGCCAACGGGGGTGATCCCGGCGGCAAAGGCCAGCTCGGTGTTGGCGGGGGAGAGGGTAATCACACGCGGCACGGCAAAAAGCCATGCCGGTGCGAGCAGAAGCAGGGCGGCGAGCGCCCTCTGGATATGTTTAGCCACGCGCCAGTTTCTGCACCAGGCTTTCTACCATCACGGTAGACTGCTTGGCCGCGACGGCCAGGAACTCGTCAAAGCTCAGGTGGGACTGCTGGTCAGCTACGTCGGAGATGGCGCGAACCACCACGAACGGGACCTGGAAGTTATGGCAAACATGCGCAATCGCGGTCGCTTCCATCTCAACGGCAACCGCCTGCGGGAAGTTGTGACGGATTTTCGCCAGGCCAACGGAGCCGTTGATAAAGGCATCACCGCTGACAATCAGGCCGCGCACCGCATTCAGGTTTAACTCAGCGATGCAGGTTTCTGCCGCCGCAACGAGCTTATCGTCTGCTTTAAACCCTGCCGGGCAGCCCGGAAGCTGACCGTATTCATAGCCAAACGCGGTCACGTCTGCGTCGTGGTAACGTGCTTCATCGGAAACGACGATATCACCCACTTTCAGCGTCGGCGCCAGGCCACCCGCAGAACCGGTGTTGATGATCACGTCTGGCTTGCAGCGTTCGAGCAACAGGGTTGCGCCCAGTGCAGCCGCCACTTTACCGATGCCTGATTTCAGCAGAGCAACGTCGACACCGTTCAGCTGGCCGGTATAGATCTCACAGCCACCCAGTGACAGGGTCTGACGGTTCTCAATTTTGTCACGCAGCAGCGTAACTTCTTCTTCCATTGCACCAATAATGCCGATTTTCATAGATTTACTCGCGATGTGCCTTGTTAAGATGCATAGTCTATCATGCGGTTAAGGGGAAACGCATTCTCACGCGGGGGAGCACATGGCACCAATCGATTTTCGCACCAAAATTAACTGGCACCGACGTTTCCGTTCGCCTCAGGGCGAAAAAAATGAACATGAGATCCTGCGCATTTTTGAGAGCGATCGCGGGCGAATCATAAACTCGCCGGCCATTCGTCGGCTACAGCAAAAGACCCAGGTGTTTCCGCTGGAGCGTAATGCGGCGGTGCGCACGCGTTTAACCCACTCAATGGAAGTTCAGCAGGTCGGCCGTTATATTGCTAAAGAGATTTTGAGCCGCCTCAAAGAGCAGCGGCTACTGGAAACCTACGGGCTGGACGAACTGACCGGGCCGTTCGAAAGCATCGTTGAGATGGCCTGTCTGATGCACGATATTGGCAATCCGCCCTTTGGTCATTTCGGTGAAGCCGCGATTAACGACTGGTTCAGGCAGCGACTTTTCCCGCTGGACGCCAAAAGCCAGCCGCTCAGCGATGACCGCTGTGTGGTGCGGGATTTGCGCCTGCGGGAAGGGGAGGAAGGCGTAAACGATCTGCGCCGCAAGGTGCGTCAGGACCTCTGCCATTTTGAAGGCAACGCCCAGGGGATCCGCCTGGTGCATTCCCTGATGCGGATGAACCTGACGTGGGCGCAGGTGGGCTGCATTCTTAAATATACGCGGCCCGCCTGGTGGATGGGGGAAACGCCCGCATCACACAGCTATTTGATGAAAAAACCGGGCTATTACCTCTCTGAAGAAGGCTATATTGACCGGCTACGCAAAGAACTCTCCCTGGCGCCGCACGGTCGCTTTCCCTTAACCTGGATTATGGAAGCCGCCGACGACATCTCCTATTGCGTTGCTGACCTGGAAGACGCCGTGGAGAAAAGAATATTCAGCGTCGAGGAACTTTATCAGCATCTTTATGATGCCTGGGGCCAGCATGAAAAAGGGTCGTTGTTTGCTCAGGTTGTCGAAAATGCCTGGGAAAAATCTCGCTCCAATTCATTAAGCCGCAGCACTGAAGATCAGTTCTTTATGTATTTACGGGTCAACACATTAAATAAACTGGTGCCGTATGCGGCCTCGCGTTTTATTGATAATTTACCGCTGGTTTTCAGCGGAGAATTTAATCACGCGCTTCTTGAAGACGACAGCAGCTTTAGCCAGCTTCTTGAACTCTATAAACACGTCGCGATGCGGCACGTGTTTAGCCATCCGGACGTTGAGCAGTTAGAATTACAGGGATATCGGGTTATCAGCGGGTTACTGGACATTTATGCCCCTCTGCTGCAATTATCCGTCGAGGAGTTTAGCGAGCTGGTGGAGAACGAGCGCGTGCGGCGGCTGCCGATAGAATCCCGGCTTTATCAGAAATTATCGACCCGCCACCGCCTGGCGTATGTCGAAGCGATCGGTAAACTGGACAGACGGTCTGCCGAATGGCCGGTACTGGAATATTATTATCGCTGTCGTCTTATCCAGGACTATATCAGCGGTATGACGGATTTGTATGCCTGGGACGAATACCGAAAGCTCATGGCCGTTGAATAATTCCGGAGTTTTGTAAAGACGACCAATAAATTTTTACTTTTTCCATAAACTTAATCCCGGAACTAAGCGGTATAAAACGAATCTGAGTTACACAGCAATTTTGCGTTATCGGGTAAATCGAGATTGAGAAACATGAAAAAAACCACATTAGCAATGAGTGCACTGGCTCTGAGTTTAGGTTTAGCGCTGTCTCCTGTGGCTGCGACTGCAGCCGAGACCGCGTCGTCGGCAGCAACCGCGCAGCAGATGCCAAGCCTGGCACCGATGCTCGAAAAAGTGATGCCATCGGTGGTGAGTATCAACGTTGAGGGCAGCACGACCGTCAATACGCCGCGTATGCCGCGTAACTTCCAGCAGTTCTTTGGCGACAACTCGCCGTTCTGCCAGGACGGTTCGCCATTCCAGAGCTCTCCGTTCTGTCAGGGCGGCGGTGCAGGGGATGACAGCCAGGGCGGCAGCGGCGGCCAGCAGCAAAAATTCATGGCGCTGGGCTCGGGCGTTATCATTGACGCAGCGAAAGGCTACGTGGTGACCAACAACCACGTTGTCGATAACGCCAGCACCATCAAGGTACAGCTGAGCGATGGCCGTAAGTTTGATGCGAAAGTGGTGGGTAAAGACCCGCGCTCGGACATTGCCCTGATTCAGATTCAGGATCCGAAAAACCTGACGGCGATTAAGCTTGCCGACTCAGACGCGCTGCGCGTCGGGGATTACACCGTGGCGATCGGTAACCCGTTCGGCCTGGGTGAAACCGTGACCTCGGGTATCGTTTCTGCGCTGGGTCGTAGCGGCCTGAACGCGGAAAACTACGAAAACTTCATCCAGACGGACGCGGCGATCAACCGCGGTAACTCCGGCGGTGCGCTGGTGAACCTGAACGGTGAACTGATTGGTATCAATACCGCGATCCTGGCGCCGGACGGCGGCAACATCGGTATCGGCTTTGCTATTCCAAGCAATATGGTGAAAAACCTGACCGCGCAAATGGTGCAGTATGGCCAGGTGAAACGCGGTGAGCTGGGTATCCTCGGTACCGAGCTGAACTCCGAGCTGGCGAAAGCGATGAAAGTTGACGCCCAGCGCGGGGCGTTCGTCAGCCAGGTGATGCCGAACTCTTCCGCGGCGAAAGCGGGCATTAAAGCGGGTGACGTGATCACCTCCCTGAACGGGAAGCCGATCAGCAGCTTTGCCGCCCTGCGTGCCGAAGTGGGCTCAATGCCGATTGGCAGCAAAGTGACCCTCGGCCTGCTGCGTGACGGGAAGCCGGTTAACGTGAGCCTGGAACTGCAGCAGAGCAGCCAGAATCAGGTTGATTCCAGCACCATCTTCAGCGGCATCGAAGGTGCCGAGATGAGCAATAAGGGCGAAGATAAAGGCGTCGTGGTGAACAACGTGAAAGCGAACTCCCCGGCTGCGCGTATCGGCCTGAAAAAAGGTGACGTGATCATGGGCGCTAACCAGCAGCCGGTGAAAAACATCGCCGAGCTGCGTAAAATTCTCGACAGCAAACCTTCCGTGCTGGCGCTGAATATTCAGCGTGGAGACTCCTCCATCTACCTGCTGATGCAGTAATCCCCTTTAGCCCCTGTCGCGATACGGCAGGGGCTTTTCTTTTTTCTGTGACCCTTTCCACAAGTCCATACATCTCACGCTCTCTTTGTGCATCCGCACAATGCGGCCCTTAATGAACTCCCCTATGCTTGAGCTCTGCTCACAGGAGGGTTACATGGCTGGCTGGCATCTTGATACCAAAATGGCGCAGGATATCGTGGCGCGCACCATGCGCATCATCGATACCAATATCAACGTAATGGATGCCCGCGGGCGCATTATTGGCAGCGGCGATCGGGAGCGCATTGGGGAATTGCACGAAGGTGCGCTGCTGGTGCTTTCCCAGGGGCGGGTGGTCGATATTGACGATGCGGTCGCAAAACACCTGCACGGCGTTCGTCAGGGCATCAACTTACCGCTGCGTCTCGAAGGTGAAATCGTCGGCGTTATCGGCCTGACCGGGGAACCGGAGTCCCTGCGTAAATACGGCGAGCTGGTTTGTATGACGGCGGAGATGATGCTGGAACAATCGCGCCTGATGCACCTTCTGGCGCAGGATAGCCGCCTGCGTGAAGAACTGGTCATGAACCTCATTCAGGCGGAGGAACACACGCCTGCCTTGAGCGAGTGGGCGCAGCGCCTGGGTATCGACCTGAATCAACCGCGCGTGGTGGCGATGATTGAAGTGGACAGCGGCCAGCTGGGCGTGGACAGCGCGATGGCGGAGCTGCAGCAGCTGCAGAATGCGCTGGCAACGCCGGAGCGCAATAACCTGGTGGCGATCGTCTCTCTGACTGAAATGGTGGTGCTTAAGCCCGCCCTCAATCAGTTTGGCCGCTGGGATGCGGAAGATCACCGTCGCCGCGTCGATCAGCTCATCGCGCGAATGAAAGAGAACGGTCAGCTGCGTTTTCGCGTTGCGCTGGGCAACTACTTTACGGGGCCGGGCAGCATTGCCCGCTCGTGGCGCACCGCGCGTACCACCATGATGGTGGGCAAGCAGCGCATGCCGGAAAGCCGAAGCTACTTTTACCAGGATCTGATGCTGCCGGTGCTGCTCGACAGCCTGCGCGGCGGCTGGCAGGCCAATGAGCTGGCGCGTCCGCTGGTACGCCTGAAGGCGATGGACAACAACGGCCTGCTGCGCCGCACGCTGCAGGCGTGGTTCCGCCATAACGTGCAGCCGCTGGCGACGTCGAAAGCGCTGTTTATTCATCGCAATACGCTGGAATATCGACTTAACCGAATCTCGGAGCTGACGGGACTGGATCTGGGAAATTTTGACGACAGGCTGCTGCTGTATGTGGCGCTTCAGTTAGACGAGCAGCGGTGAGGCTGTGTGCGGTTTTCACCCTCTCCCTGTGGGAGAGGGCGGGGTGAGGGCATCAGACCGCACCTAAATTATTTATTCCGAGTTAACTTCTCAAGATCCGCTTCAATCTCGCTGATCTTATGGGTAACAACGCTCTCCAGATGACGCAGGTCATCCAGGATCTTACGTTTGAGATCGACTTCAGTACGATCGCGCTGGCAGATCTGATCGAGTTCATCGATCACATAGCGCAGGTTAGGGCTGATTTCCTGTACTTCTTTATAACCCTGGCCAACACCGTCTGCCACGACGGTCTTGCGCTGGCGCGGGTATTTAAACTTCACGCTTTTGGCGAAAAATTCCCCTTTGTCCTTGTGAAAATAGATTTTCAAAATATCGTTATTGGCTTCCTGACGGAGACTGTAACGATCAATTTCATCAGGATTGGTAATGCCCAGACTTTTCAGATTATCGTACATAGCGGTACCCTTATCTCAACATAACCTTTGAATAATTAACGAAAAAATCCTTTTTCGCCACCCTCAAATGCAAAAAGCGGGAGCATCCCAGCAAACGGTACTCCATTTTCGCCTGTCTGCACGCAAGCAAGGAGCATAAACCTAACTCGTTTATTGTAGTTTTTAGCTACCTCGTCAAGAGGAAATCAATATGAGAGTGAAATTGCTACCGTAGCCGCCATAAATATTTGTCGGTAAATAAGCAGTCGCAATGAAAAAGGGTGTTGCAGGTATTAATGGCTATCAGGGCCCGGCAGGAGGCTGGGGCGCAGTAAAAGCCGTCACCGCGTCGGTATTTTCACAACGGGCTGTCGCCCGCGATATTATCGCCATGTTTAAGATGAACCAGGTCTCGGGCTTTGACTGCCCCGGCTGCGCATGGCCAGACCCCGGCCACCGCGCGCCGATGGAGCTGTGTGAAAACGGCGTAAAGGCCGTCTCCTGGGAAACCACCAGCAAAAAAGCCTCACCTGAATTTTTTAGTCGCCATCCGGTTTCTACGCTGTGGCATTACAGCGACTACGAGCTGGAAAACAGCGGTCGTTTAACCCATCCGATGAAATACGACGCCGCGACGGACCGCTGGCAGGCGGTTGAGTGGGATGTTGCCTTTAAGGAGATCGGCGAACGCCTGCGCAGCTATGATTCCCCGGAACAGGTAGAGTTTTATACCTCAGGGCGTACCTCCAACGAAGCGGCCTTCCTGTATCAGCTTTTCGCACGGGAATACGGCAGCAGTAATTTTCCGGACTGTTCCAACATGTGTCACGGCCCAACCAGCGCGGGGCTGACGCGGTCAATTGGCCTTGGCAAAGGGACGGTAGAACTGGATGATTTCGAGCACTGCGATCTGGTGATTTGTATTGGACACAACCCGGGGACGAACCACCCACGAATGCTGACTACCCTGCGAGAGGTGGCTAAACGCGGGGGCAAAATTATCTCGATTAACCCGCTGGCGGAGCGCGGCCTTGAGCGGTTTAGCTTTCCACAAAGCCCGAAGGAGATGTTCACCGGGCAGGCAACAACGCTAAGCAGCCGCTACTACCAGGTAAGAATGGGCGGGGATTCCGCGCTGCTTAAAGGGATCATGAAAGCCCTGATCGAGATGGATGAAGCCCGGATTTTGCTCGACCAGCAGCCGTGCCTCGATCATGCGTTTATCGCTGAACATACCGCCGGTTATGCGGCGCTGTATGAGGATTTACGCCAGTGCAAATGGGCCGAGCTGGAAAAGGAAAGCGGGCTGACGCACGGCCAGATGGAAGATCTGGCGGACAGCTACAACAAATCCCGCGCCACCATCATCTGCTATGGTCTCGGGATCACCCAGCATAAAAACGGCACCGAAAACGTTCAGCAGCTGGTTAACCTGCTGCTATTGAAGGGGAATATGGGCAAGCCTGGCGCGGGGATATGTCCGCTACGGGGTCATTCCAACGTGCAGGGCGACCGCTCGGTGGGGATCAACGAGGCCGCACCTGAGGATTTCCTGAAGCGTCTGGAGGATCGTTTTGCCATCAGCGTTTCGCGTCGACACGGGCGTTCCAGCGTGGAGAGCATTCGCGCCATAGAGCGCGGAGAGGCTAGAGCGCTGATCTGTATGGGCGGTAACCTGGCGGTGGCGATGCCGGAACCGCAGCGCACCTTTGCCGCAATGAAAACGCTGGATATGCAGGTACATATCGCCACCAAACTCAACCGCTCGCACCTGCTGCTGGCGAAGCATAACTATCTGCTGCCCGCGCTGGGGAGAACCGAACGTGACCTTCAGGCCACGGGCATCCAGTCCGTTACCGTCGAAGATTCCATGTCGATGGTCCATGCCTCCTGCGGCGGCCTGAAGCCGGCTTCGCGCTGGCTGAAATCCGAGCCTGCTATTGTGGCGGAAATGGCGCGCGCAGCGCTGCCGCACTCCCCGGTGAACTGGGAAGAGATGAGCGGCAACTATGCGCTGATCCGGGAGGCGATTGAAGCGGTGATCCCGACGTTCGCCGACTACAACGCCCGGATTGCCGAGCCTGGCGGCTTTCGTATGGATACTCCGGCTTCACGTCGTGAGTGGCATACGCCGAACGGTAAAGCGAACTTCGTGGTGGGATGTCATAGTGCCGTTGATCTTCAGCATCACCCCTCTGATACCCTGGTGCTGGCGACGCTGCGCAGCCACGATCAGTACAACACCACGATCTATGGTATGAACGATCGTTACCGCGGCATTACCGGCCGACGGGATGTTGTCTTCCTGAGCGAGGCGGAGGCCAGAGCGCGCGGGCTTGTTCAGGGCGATGTGGTCAACGTGCAGGCGCTGGAGGATAACGGCCAGCCTGCCGAAGGGCGGGAAATGCGGGGGCTGACGGTAGTGATTTACAGCATGGCTGCCGGATCGATTGGCGCATACCTCCCTGAGGCGAACGTGCTGCTGTCGCTGGATGCGGTAGACGCTGAAAGCCTGACGCCCGCCTACAAAAGCGTGCCGGTTGTCATTACCAAAGCGTAGAAAAACAAAACCCGCCAGCAGGCGGGTTTTTTTAATGCAATACCAACTTAGTCGATGGTGCGCAGCAGTTCGTTGATACCGACTTTGCCACGGGTTTTCGCATCCACTTTCTTCACGATAACCGCACAGTACAGGCTGTACTTGCCATCTTTCGACGGCAGGTTGCCGGAAACGACGACAGAGCCAGCCGGAACGCGACCGTAGTGAACTTCACCGGTTTCGCGATCGTAAATGCGGGTGCTCTGGCCGATGTAAACGCCCATGGAGATCACGGAGCCTTCTTCCACGATCACGCCCTCAACCACTTCGGAACGTGCGCCGATGAAGCAGTTGTCTTCGATGATGGTTGGGTTAGCCTGCAGTGGCTCCAGCACGCCACCGATGCCGACGCCGCCGGACAGGTGAACGTTTTTACCGATCTGCGCGCAAGAGCCGACGGTCGCCCAGGTGTCCACCATGGTGCCTTCATCAACGTAGGCGCCGATGTTCACGTAGGATGGCATCAGCACGGTGTTGCGTGCAATGAACGCGCCCTGGCGAACTGCCGCAGGCGGCACGACGCGGAAGCCTTCTTTCTGGAAACGCGCTTCGTCGTAGTCCGCGAATTTCATTGGCACTTTATCGAAGTAGCGGCTTTCTGCTCCGTCGATAACCTGGTTATCGTTGATACGGAAAGAGAGCAGCACGGCTTTCTTCAGCCATTGATGAGTGACCCACTGACCGTCGATTTTTTCTGCCACGCGCAGCGCGCCGGAATCCAGCAGGGAAATAACCTGGTTTACCGCTTCACGCGTAACGGTATCCACATTTGCCGGAGTGATCTCGGCGCGACGCTCAAAAGCGGACTCAATAACGTTCTGTAACTGCTGCATTGTTTACTCTTTCCATTTCACTAAAAAACACGTCACCCTTTATCGTTTGGATTGAGGGCTGCTGTCAACCGTTGTTGCACTTCAAG
>Ga0302349_1000349_pt1 | contig 60173 bp, 48 predicted proteins | sample PhyAR1_FD_202176 | JGI IMG/M metagenome (GOLD analysis project Ga0302349, IMG submission 202176) | Leaf surface microbial communities from alfalfa plants in UC Gill Tract Community Farm, Albany, California, United States - DLSL A.R1... | ecosystem: Host-associated > Plants > Phyllosphere >... | reverse complement strand
GGAAACGCCAGCGCCAGCGGAAACGGCTCCGGAAGTGGTGCCGGAGACGCCAGCACCAGCAGAAACGGCTCCGGAAGTGGTGCCGGAGACGCCAGCACCAGCGGAAACGGCTCCGGAAGTGGTGCCGGAAACGCCAGCGCCAGCAGAAACGGCTCCGGAAGTAGTACCGGAAACGCCAGCGCCAGCAGAAACGGCTCCGGAAGTAGTACCGGAAACGCCAGCGCCGGCAGAAACGGCTCCGGAAGTGGTGCCGGAAACGCCAGCCCCGGCAGAAACGGCCCCGGAAGTGGCACCGGAAACGCCAGCTCCGGCAGAAACCGCGCCAGCTGCGGAGCCAGAAACTCCGGCAGCGGCAGAGGCTGCTGCTGAAGAGGAAGCTGAGAAAGAGACACCGGCCGAAGAACCGGCGGCAGCAACCGAAGCTGAGCCCGTATTCAATCCGGACGACTGGTTTACTGTCTATGATAACCAGCCGCTGATTCAGAACACTCGCGCAATGATGGCTTCGCGGCAGTATATCTTTAGCGAAGCGGTAAGCCAGCTGCATCAGCGTACTGACAGCCTGCGGGATGCTTCAGAGAGAAGTGGGCCCTGGGTCACGATCGAGCAGAGAAAAGGCGGTTTTCTGGGTCTGGATGCCAGCCAGCAAACCCTGAACGTCGGCTGGGACAAGCAAAGCAACAATCAGCTCTTTGGGTTGAGCGCCAGCTACACCCAGGGACAGGTTGAAGGAAAAGGCAAAGAGAACCACCGTCTGGCCACCGTTGGCGCTTATTATGGCTGGCAGTCCGGACAGGGATGGTTCGTCGATGCGGCGAGCCGCCTGATGTATCTGAATCAGGAGATTACGCTGGATCCGGCGCTGGGCATTAACGCGCAAAATCGTCACAGTCAGATGCTGGTCGGTAGCCTGCGGAGTGGTTATCAGTTCGGGCTGGCGCAGGATCGATTGACGATCTCACCTTATGTGGGTGTCAGTGCCGGCACGCTTTCCGGTTATTCACTGAAAGGGCAGGATGCTGCGGTCAGTTTAAGCTCGGCGAATCCCTATTTCTTAACCGGAGGGATTATGGTGAAACAACGCGGACTGGGTGCAGGACTGGATAACGTTAATCTGTTTGCGAGCATTGAATATCAATATTCGCCAGGGAAGAACGGATCTAAGACCACGCTTTCTGACCGTCAGTCAGATCGTCAATATAGCGCCTGGTCTGATAATCGCTACCGTTCTTCGGTGGGCATAGAAGGTGAGATCAGCCGTAATCTTTCGCTGAATGCCAAAGTGGATAATAGTTTTGGCGGTGTCTTTAAAACAGACTATAGCGGTCAGGTCGGTTTTTCTTATCACTTCTGAATTTTACAGAGCATCACCCCGGCGGTGGTGCTCTGTTTTTTTACCCAGGCCGACACCTGTTTATTCACTACTCAGACAACACGGGAGGTTACCCGTAATAGATAACTGAGCGAAAGCGGCGGGGTTAATTGACATATCGCCATGCTTCACTGGGTACTTCGCTATAAGTTTCATTCATCACCAGTTCTGCTTTACGGTGATCATAAGCGCCTTCAAATGAAGAGAGATCTTCGTGAGGAACACGGTTACGCATATAGCTGGTCACGATATCAAGAATGTCCTTGCATGGACAATTCCGAAGCTGCATTAAATAATCAATCTTGTTCATATATCCTCGTCAAATCAATGCCATAAATATTTCTAACAACTGCAATTGGGGCGTCAGTCATTACGACGTCTGACCGCTACAGGCGTTTGAAAAACAAGGCGCGGGCCCGGTCTCAACGTTTCATCCACACTCATGAAGAGCGAGAGCTGAAGCGGAAACATCGGGTGGCGTGATATTCCACTCTGCCTGTTTTTCCATCGACGTCATCTGGTCGCCAGTCTGATTCACATCGCTTTTCTCCTTGTTAAGTTAAATGGCAATTTATGTGCAACGCATGAAATGTTTTATGATTTAAAATCATGCCGTTCACACAGTGCTGGTTGTACGAGTCAATGTACCTTTGTCTCTGATTCAGGCGTGCTGGCGTGACAAAAAGCACAAAGCGACGCTGTCAGCGCCGTCATTATCAGGTATTTGAAGTAATAAAAAAGTTGATATAAATCGCTATAATCGTGCTGGCTGACTATTTATTGGTCAGGTTTTTTTGGGCCAAATAACATTGATATTTATATGGCTTTCAATCTGCGTCGCTATTTATCTGTATTTTAAAAGATAATTTACTCTCTGCCTGGAATTTAATCGATTTTTAATTCACCTGAACTCAACAATTAATAAATAATAAGATAACTCTTAGTCCAGAAATAACATGTAAAAGGGAATGGAGTTTACGGACGGTTGATATTAAAAGAGAGGCGATGGATGTGCTGGTCGACATTTTTGAACTGAGCAGGCGAATAGGAGAATGGCTCAGGCTGATACGCCTGAGCATTTATCCATGCGGGAGGTGTGCCTGTTGCGCGTACGCCGTCTGGCAACGATGCGGCAGCGTAATTCGCAGCTAAGCACTATTTTCTGAGGTGTAAATCACGAACTCAACCTGACCTGCCGCGTAGGTTTCCGGTTTTTCTCCCTGTTCCAGATAATTCAGCAACAGCTGCAGTGCCAGCTGGGCATGTTGCCGGGTATTCTGATCCAGCGTCAGGGCGATACTTTGCTGCGCCATCAGCGTTCGCGTAGTGGAATAGAGTTCATGAGCAATCCATACGCACTGATTGAGTCGGCGATGACGCGCCAGCGCCTGGCCAATTTCAGTGTTACCCATACCGGTATTGTAAATCCCCAGCAAATTTCCGCTCCGGGTCAGCTGCTTCTCCAGTAACCTGCTGATAAGGTCGCGGTCTTCCTGCGCCGCCACTACTTCACGTAGCTGAAGGTGAGGAAAACGATCGGTTAATATTTCCCTGAACCCCTCGGTTCGCTCCCGGTGCGCCGTGTAATCCAGGCGACCACTGACAATCAGCACCTCGCCCGGCTGGTGCAGCATCTTCCCCATCAGCTGACCGGCAGTTCGCCCGGCCTTTTTCTGATTGATACCGACATGGCAGAGCCGGGCGGCGTCAGGAAGATCGGTAACCAGCGTGATCACCGGTACGCCGCGTGCCTGACAGTGAGCCAGCGCGTCGTAAATTATCGGATGTGAATGCGCAAATACGATCAGAGCATCGCGCGTTTCACTGCCCGCCAGAATGCGTTTTGCCAGGCGCTCGTGCTGCGCTTCCGGCACGTAAGTACGATGCAGCGTCAATCGCCGATAGCCTGGATGCATAGCGGCTTCAGTAAAATCCTGCGCCAGCTGCCGGAAGAAAAAAGAATCATTGCAGCTCATTAACACTTCTATCTGCCATGGCCGGCGGTGCTCTTCCGGCAAAATGCGTTTTAAGCCGCTTTCACGCGCCGCCTGCAGGACTCTACGTACCGTTGCCGGCGCCACGCCGCCACGCTCGTTGAGCACACGATCCACGGTGGCCAGACCGACACCCGCCCGCCGGGCGATCTCCTTCAGCGACATGGTTTTTTCCCCTGAGGTAAACACCTCAAAAACGCGATGGGGTCAGTGTAACCAGCAAGGTTATCCTGCAAAGGCCGCTTTCCGCTGGATTATGATGGAGTTCAAATAAATGAATAAAAAGCAACGCGTTGCTCTGATCGGCTGTGGCTTTATCGGTGAGGTACATGCCGCCAATCTGCAGGCGCATCCTGCAACAGAACTGGTCTCAGTCGCTGATACGGATAGCGCACGCGCCGCCGCATTTGCTGCGCGTTTTGCCGCCTGCGCCGCGTCAGCCAGCCAGGTGTTCAATGATGACAGCATCGATATGGTGTTAATCGCCAGCGCCACGCCTACCCACGCCGATCTGCTGGAGACGGCGGCGCGTGCCGGCAAAGCGATCTACTGTGAGAAACCTATCGATCTCTCTCTGGAACGCGCATGCCGGGTGGTGGACCGGGTTTTACCCTTCAATGTGCCGGTGACGGTTGGCTTTAATCGCCGCTTTGACGTCAGCCATCAGCAGCTCAGGCAGCAGCTCCGGGAGGGCCGGATCGGTGCAGCTGAGCTTATTCAGATGGTCTGCCGTTCTTCTGAGATGCCGCCGCTCGCCTATTTACAGGCTTCAGGAGGACAGATGCGCGATCAGGCAATCCACTTTTTTGACCTGCTACGCTGGCTCACCGATGACGAGGTGACGGAAGTGGCGGCTATGGGTGCGGCGCTGGCACTGCCCGCCATCCGCGATTTTGCCGACGTGGACACCAGCACGCTGCTGCTGCGGCTGCAACGCGGCGGCCTGGCGCAGCTGGATAACGCTCGCCGTACCGGCTATGGCTATGATGAACGCATCAGCGTGATGGGCGCGGGCGGGATGCTGGTGTCTGAGAGTCAGCAGCAGCGCGGCGTGACCTGTTATCAGAACGCGCAGATCGCGCAGCCCGGGCTGTTGCCCGACTGGTTCAGCCGGGTGCAGGCCACCTACTACGCGCAGCTGGATGCCTTTGTCCGTTCACTCAACGGTGAGACGGTTAGCGATCTGCCGGGACTGGAAGATGGTCTGAAAGCCCAGGCGATCGCGGAAGCGGCGGTGATCTCGCTGGCAGAGCACCGCTTCTGTGCGGTTGAAAAAGTGTCGCTATGATCCGGACCGGCCGGACGCTCAGCCTGCCGGTCACTCACGCGCTGTGCGTTTTTCGTCTGCCGCACGCGCGTGAACAGACCTGCTCACTCTCTGGCATATCCCGTGCCGCCCGCCTGAATCGCTGCCGCCAAATCAGGGACATCAGTTTGTGCTGATCGGTCGCAATCCGCCAGCGCAACTGACCACAATCGCCGAAGCTGGCCGGACGGCGCTTACAGCGGGGGTTTCGTCTTAGCAGTAATGGTGAGGGCAATAGCAACGCGGTCATCGACTATCCCGACCAGCCGATCAACCCGGAAGGCGGTGCGGGATATGGCGGTGGTCGCATGCAGCGTCAGCGACTGCGCTGAAGACGTGAGCGGCTCTCCTCCCTCCAGTGTCGCCAGCATCACCACCGGACGGCTGACATCTTTCACCGTCAGGACGCCAAAGATGCGGTATTCTCCTGCCCCCAGCGTGGCAACCCGGCTGCTGACAAAGCGGATGCCGGGATAGTGCTGCGCATCAAAAAACTGGTCACTTTTTAGCTGCCAGGTTAATAACGCATTAGAGGCGACCAGCGTGTTGACGGGAATATTCACCTCAACATGATCATCCCTGTCCTGTTCAGGGTTCAGCGTCACGGTACCGGTTACACCCTCAAGATGCGCCTGTGAAAAGCTGTGGCCAAAGGCGCGCCAGGAGAGCCCGATGGCGGTTTTTTCGGTGGCGATGGCGTAGGTGATCGGCGCGGCATGAATCGACGCGCTAAAGAAACAGCTCAGGCTTAACAGACAGGCGGTACGGATCATCAGATGGCTCTCTTTTACGTGCAGATAAGGTGTTAACGTCTGTCGGACTGAATCTATTCATTTTAAAACCTGACCAGGTTTACTCTTCGCTGGATAAACCCGATCCGCGGTAAACAGGGGCGGTGAAAATAGCCTTGTTGCCGGGAACCATCCCTGAGCGAAAACCGCATTTTCTTCCCAATTGAAACTGCTGGCCCGCCGGGTCCTGACCTGAAAGCAACAAAAGGGATCTCAATGCGCGGTCAGGACGTGAATAAACAGATCTGACTAATATTAAGAAAACCTTAAGCTGATAATATTTATATTCAAATTATTATTTCGTGCCCGTCACATAGCTATTCCATGCCGATCTCAAGCCTGATTTATTTTTATCATCATGAAAAATAATGTTTTTATCTTAGCCCGGACTATTGCTTCAGATTGATGGCAAAGCCATGAGAACCTCCTGATCTTCATCGATTATAAACGTATTATCAATAAAGTGAAGAGAGTGGTAATTGACATGATTATTAATATTAAATAAGTGAACTTTTTTGAAAATGATTAAATGAAGTTTTATTTATTTTATTTAATTTAACCGGCTTCATTTAATGTTCAGTTAACTTTTGTGCGTTAGCGTGTATCACCCGTCTGATGTTTTAAATTTCTTAAGAAGAACAATACGCTCTCTTTGGAAAGGGTGCCGGCGGGAGATTCGCTATTTCCTCGCGATTACTGGGGTTGCGCACGATTAACCTTGTGTGCCTGTTTATTGTTTAGAGCTGCAGGAGTTTCACTATGGCCTTTTTGCCTTTTTCCCGCCCGGCGTTTGGTGATGAGGAACTGGCCGCCGTAAAAGCGGTTTTCGACTCTGGCTGGATTACCACCGGCGCGAAATGCGCCGAACTGGAGCAGGCATTTATCCAGCTGACCGGCAATCAGCAGGCGATCGCAGTCAGCTCGGCGACGGCGGGAATGCACGTCACGCTGATGGCGCTGGGCATCCAGCCCGGCGACGAGGTGATTACGCCCTCCATGACCTGGGTTTCTACCCTGAATTTGATCACGCTGCTCGGCGCGACCCCGGTGATGATTGATGTGGACCCGGATCATCTGATGGTGATGCCGGAGCAGATTGCCCGCGCCATCACGCCACGTACCCGCGCCATCATCCCGGTGCACTATGCCGGTGTACCGGTTGATCTGGCACCGATTTACCAGCTGGCTCGCCAGCACGGTATCGCGGTGATTGAAGATGCGGCACATGCGGTCGGCACAACCTATCAGGGACAGCATGTCGGGCGCGAAGGCACCGCGATTTTTTCTTTCCACGCCATCAAAAATATCACCTGTGCGGAAGGAGGACTGGTGGTGACGGACGATGCCGCACTGGCCGATCGCATTCGCAGCCTGAAGTTTCACGGGCTGGCGGTGGATGCCTTTGATCGCCAGACCCACGGCCGCCAGCCACAGGCTGAAGTGATGATGCCGGGCTTTAAATACAACCTGCCTGACATCAGCGCCGCGATTGCGCTGGTGCAGTTAAAAAAACTGCCAGGGTTTATTGCGCGACGCGGTGAGATAGCCCGGCGTTATCTCGATGCACTCCGGTCACTGCCGTTCACGCCGCTGTCGCTGCCCGCCTGGCCTCATCAGCACGCGTGGCATCTGTTTATTCTGCGCATTGATGAGCAGCGCTGCGGTCTGTCGCGTGATGCCTTTATGCAGGCCCTGAAAGCGCGGGAGATTGGCAGCGGGCTGCATTTCCGCGCTGCTCACACCCACAAATATTATCGTGAGCGCTTCCCGCAGCTGCAACTGCCCGCCAGCGAACGTAACAGCCAGCAAATGTGTTCCATTCCGCTGTTCCCGTCGATGACGGATCAGGATGTGGATCGCGTCATTCAGGCGTTACATGAGATTGTGGAGGCCTGAGATGCGCGACGTTAAACCCATCAACCTGCTCTCCGTGGTGATTCCGGTCTACAACGAGCAGGAGAGTCTGCCAGAACTGATTCGCCGCACCCGTGCAGCCTGTGATCCGCTGGGAGTAGCGTATGAACTCCTGTTAGTCGATGACGGCAGCAGCGATCGCTCAGCGGAGATAATCGAACAGGCCGCCGCCGTTGCGGGCAGCCCGGTGATTGGGGTGCTGCTAAACCGTAACTATGGTCAGCATTCCGCCATCATGGCCGGCTTCAGCCACGTTCGTGGCGATTTAATTGTGACGCTCGATGCCGATCTGCAAAACCCGCCGGAGGAGATCCCCCGACTGGTTGAGGCCGCGCGTCAGGGCTATGACGTGGTCGGCACGGTACGGCAACAGCGGCAGGATAGCTGGTTCCGTCGTCAGGCGTCCCGCACGCTGAACCGGCTGATTCAGCGGGTCACCGGTAAAGCGATGGGCGATTACGGCTGCATGTTGCGCGCCTACCGTCGGCATATTGTCGATGCGATGCTCAACTGCCACGAGCGCAGCACCTTCATTCCCATTCTGGCGAATACCTTTGCCCGCCACACCATCGAGCTGCCGGTGATCCATGCCGAACGGGCCTTCGGTGACTCGAAATACAGCTTTATGCGGCTGATTAACCTGATGTATGACCTGGTGACCTGCCTGACCACCACACCGCTGCGCTGGCTCAGCGTCGTCGGTAGCGTCATTGCGCTCACCGGCTTCGGCTTCTCCCTGGTGTTAATCGTGCTGCGTCTCTTCTTCGGTGCCGCCTGGGCAGGTGACGGCGTGTTCGTGTTATTCGCCGTGCTGTTCATGTTTATCGGTGCGCAGTTCGTGGGTATGGGCCTGCTCGGTGAGTATATCGGGCGGATTTATAACGATGTTCGTGCGCGTCCGCGCTATTTCGTTCAACGCGTTGTTAAGGCTCCTGAAGAGCCTTCAGTACAGCCATCAGTACAGGAAAGTTCATTATGAAGACCCTCGTTTTCGCCTATCACGACATGGGCTGTGTTGGCATCACTGCGTTGCTGAACGCAGGTTATGAAATCACCGCCATTTTTACCCACAACGATGAGGCGACCGAAAATCACTTTTTCGGTTCGGTGGCGCGGCTGGCGGCTGAGCATGGTATCCCGGTCTATGCCCCGGACGAGGCGAATCACCCGATCTGGCTCGACCGGATCCGCACCATGGCGCCCGACATGATTTTTTCGTTCTACTACCGGCATCTGCTGAGCGATGAGATCCTGGCGTGCGCCCGGCATGGCGCCTTTAATCTGCACGGATCGCTGCTGCCCCGATACCGTGGCCGGGCACCGCTCAACTGGGCGTTAATTAATGGTGAGCGCGAAACCGGCGTTACGCTGCACCGGATGGTGAAACGGGCCGATGCTGGCAATATCCTGGCGCAGCAGCGGGTGGCGATTGAGGATCAGGACACGGCGCTGACGCTGCACCGCAAACTGTCGGCGGCGGCGGAGCAACTGCTGAACGATCTGCTGCCCAATCTGCGCCGCGGTCAGATCAGCGAATGGCCGCAGGATGAAAGCCAGGCAAGCCGGGTGGGGCGGCGCACCGCTGAAGATGGTCGTATTGACTGGCATCAGCCGGCGCAGGCGATTCACAATCTGGTCAGAGCGGTCACCGATCCCTGGCCGGGTGCTTTTGCCTTTGCCGGCTCGGTCAAATTTATCGTCTGGAAGAGCCGGGTTCATCCGCAGCAACACGCGGCGAAGCCCGGTACCGTGCTGTCGAAACAGCCTTTCCTGATCGCCTGTGGCGACGGGGCGCTGGAGATTCAGACCGGACAGTCTGAGCACGGTGTTTACATGAACGGCAGCCAGCTGGCACAGAGTTTAGGCATGGTGCCGGGCGCGCTGCTTTACTCGCAACCGCAGTCCGTCCTGCAGCGCCGTACCCGGGTGCTGATCCTCGGCGTAAACGGCTTTATCGGTAACCACCTCACCGAGCGGCTGTTACAGGATGACCATTTCGAGGTTTATGGTCTGGATATCAGTTCCGACGCCATCAGCCGTTTTCTGGATCAGCCGCGCTTCCATTTCGTTGAAGGTGATATCGCTATCCACTCCGAATGGATTGAGTATCACATTAAAAAATGTGATGTCATCCTGCCGCTGGTGGCGATTGCGACACCGATCGAATACACCCGTAATCCGTTGCGGGTATTTGAACTCGATTTCGAGGAGAACCTCAAAATCATTCGCGACTGCGTGAAGTATCAGAAGCGCATCATTTTCCCTTCGACCTCGGAAGTGTACGGCATGTGTACTGATGCCAGCTTCGATGAGGACGGTTCTAATCTGGTGGTCGGACCGATCAATAAGCAGCGCTGGATCTACTCGGTATCCAAACAGCTGCTGGATCGGGTGATCTGGGCCTATGGCGAAAAAGAGGGGCTGCGTTTTACCCTGTTCCGTCCATTTAACTGGATGGGCCCGCGGCTGGACAACCTTAATGCGGCGCGCATCGGCAGTTCGCGCGCCATCACGCAGCTGATTCTTAATCTGGTGGAGGGATCGCCAATCAAGCTGATTGATGGCGGCAGGCAGAAGCGCTGCTTCACTGACATTCAGGATGGGGTAGAGGCGCTGTTCCGGATTATTGAAAACAAGCAGCAGAACTGCGACGGCCAGATCATCAACATTGGCAACCCGGAGAACGAAGCCAGTATCAAAGAGCTGGCAGAGCAGCTGCTGGCCAGCTTTGAACGTCACCCATTGCGTCATCAGTTCCCACCGTTTGCCGGTTTCCGTGAGGTGGAGAGCAGCAGCTATTACGGCAAAGGCTATCAGGATGTGGAACACCGCAAACCGGCGATCCGTAATGCGCGCCGGCTGCTGGGCTGGACGCCGACCGTAACCATGGATACCACCATCGATAATACGCTCGACTTCTTCCTGCGTACCCTTGAGCAGCAGGCTGAGCATCAATGAAAAAGGTGGGTCTGCGGATTGACGTGGATACCTGGCGCGGCACGCAGCAGGGCGTGCCTGCGCTGCTGACGCTATTCAGGCAGCATGCCATACGCGCCAGTTTTTTCTTCAGCGTCGGGCCAGACAACATGGGACGCCATCTGTGGCGTCTGATCAAGCCGGCTTTTCTGTGGAAGATGATGCGCTCGCGCGCCGCCTCGCTCTACGGCTGGGACATCCTGCTGGCCGGCACCGCCTGGCCAGGGAAGCCGATTGGTCGCGGTCTGAGTCGCATTATGCAGGAGACCGCCCGCCAGCATGAGGTGGGGCTGCACGCCTGGGACCATTTTGCCTGGCAAACCTGGGCTGGCGTCTGGCCGGAAGAGAAGCTGATCGAACAGATTGCGCGCGGCAGCGAGACGCTAAGCGACATTCTCGGTCATCCCATCAGCTGCTCGGCTGTCGCAGGCTGGCGTGCCGATGGCCGGGTGATGGCCGCTAAGCAGAACTTTGGTTTTCACTACAACAGTGATTGCCGCGGCAGCGAACCTTTCCTGCCGCTGCTGCCTGACGGGCAGACTGGCACAGTACAGATACCGGTCACGCTGCCGACCTGGGATGAAGTGGTGGGTCGGCAGGTCAGCGCCAATGGGTTCAACGGCTATATTCTTGATCAGATGCTGGCCGCTGGCGGAACGCCGGTTTACACCATTCATGCCGAAGTGGAAGGCATTGTCGGCTATCAGGACTTTGCCACGCTGCTGACCTGTGCCCGGCGCAACGGCATTGAATTTTGTCCGTTAAGCGCGCTGCTGCCCGCCGATCTCTCCACCCTGCCGGTAGGCAAAGTGGTCAGGGGCGAGATTGCCGGACGGGAAGGGTGGCTGGGCTGTCAGAAACGGATTGATGAGGTGAAATAGCCCGATGCGTATAACCACCCGATGGCTGGTTTTTGTCAGCCTTTTTGCTCTCTATTACCTGATCCCGCCGATGTTCCGCGATCTCTGGCAGCCGGACGAGACCCGCTACGCCGAGATCAGCCGCGAGATGCTGGCAAGCGGTAACTGGGTAGTGCCGCACTTTTTCGGCCTGCGCTATTTTGAAAAACCGGTGGCAGGTTACTGGATCAACACGCTGTGCCAGTGGCTGTTTGGCCATACTCTTTTTGGCGTGCGGGCCGGTTCGGTGATCGCCACTACGCTGACCGCGGTGCTGATTTACTGGCTGGGTAAACGGCTGTTTTGCTCGGCGCGGACGGCGGCAATGGGCGCGATCATCTTCCTCAGTTCGCTGCTGGTTTACGGTGTCGGCACTTATGCGGCGCTCGATCCGATGTTAATGCTCTGGCTGGCGGCAGCGATGTGCAGCTACTGGCTGGCAACGCAATCTGTTGCGCGCTCCGGTCGCCTTGCCGGTTATCTGCTGCTCGGCCTCGCCTGCGGCATGGGATTGATGACCAAAGGGTTTCTGGCGCTGGCGGTACCGGTGCTGGCGATTCTGCCGTGGGCGATCTGGCACCAGCGACTTAAAGAATTACTGATTTATGGGCCGCTGGCGGTGCTGGCAGCGGCGGCGATCAGCGCCCCCTGGGCGCTGGCCGTTGCCCATCAGGCACCCGATTTCTGGCACTACTTCTTCTGGGTGGAGCACATTCAGCGTTTCGCCGAACCCAATGCGCAACACAAAGCGCCGTTCTGGTATTACCTGCCGGTGTTGCTGCTGGGGACGTTGCCCTGGCTGGGACTGCTGCCGGGCGCGCTGATAACGGGCTGGCGCGAACGTCAGCATCAGGCGGGCGCACGTTATCTGCTGAGCTGGACGGTGATGCCGCTGCTGTTCTTTAGCCTGGCAAAAGGCAAGCTGCCGACCTACATCCTGCCCTGTTTTGTCCCGCTGTCGCTGCTGATGGCGCACTACGGTCTGAGCGCCGCGCAGCGGGCCGGACGGGCGCTGAAAATCAATGGCTGGCTGAATGTGCTGTATGGCGCGCTGATGCTGGCTGTTTTGCTGCTGGTGCTGGCCCCGTGGAGCCTGACACACCATCCGCTGTTTGCCCGCAGTGAATACAGCAAGCTGGCGCTGGCGGCGCTGGCATTCATCAGCTGGTCGCTGATCGGCCTCTACAGCCTCCGCTATGCCAGCCATCGCTGGCAGGCTGCAGCGCTCTGTCCGTTGATGGTGGCGCTGGTGGTCGGGCAGGTGATCCCGCAGAAGATACGGGATGCCAAACAGCCACAGCATTTTGTGGCAGCAATCAGCGATCGGCTGGCGACCAGCCGCTATATTCTGGCGGATAATCCCGGCGTCGCCTCGGCGGTCGCCTGGCACCTGCGCCGCAGTGATATCGGATTTTATGATGAGAAAGGCGAGCTGGAATATGGCCTGAGCTATCCTGACGCACAATCCCGCTTCGTCACTCAGGCGGCATTCCGTGGCTGGCTCGCGGCGCATCGCCGCACGGGAAGCGTCTCGCTGTTGCTGCTGGTCGACTCGGTACACAGCGATATCGGCGCGCAGGTGCCGATGCCGGACGCGGTTTATCGCCAGGGCAGGCTGGTCAGCCTCTATTATGGCCAGACGCGGTGATGATCGTGCTGATCGTGCTGGTCAGCCTGCTCAGCTGCAGCGCCCAGCTGTGCCAGAAACAGGCAACCCGCGTAAGCGGTTCCCGACGGGTGGCCTCTGGCTGGATCGCGGGCAGCGTGCTGTTGCTGGGTATCGCGATGGTGCTCTGGCTGGTGGTGCTGCAGCGGGTGCCGGTCAGCCAGGCCTATCCGATGCTGAGCCTCAATTTTATCTTTGTGGCGCTGGCGGCGCGGATACTCTGGCGTGAGCGCTTAACGCTGCGCCAGATCTGCGGCACGCTGCTGGTCGTGGCTGGGGTGATGCTGATGGGCAGTCAGCGATGAAAGGCTACGGCTGGGTGGCGGGCAGCGTGTTACTGGTGTCGATGGCACAGTTGATGATGCGCTGGGCGATGCCGCAACTGCCTGAGCTGACTGCGCTGGCCGCAGCGGCGTCCTCTTTTGCTCTGCTTCCCGCGCTGCTGCTGCTGACCGGACTCGGCGCCTACGGATTGTCGATGTTGTGCTGGATTCAGGCGCTTCATCATTTTCCGCTTAACCGGGTTTATCCACTGCTGAGTCTGAGTTATGTACTGGTGTGGCTGGCTGCCGTTGGCCTGCCCTTTTTCCATGAGTCTTTCAGCTGGCGCGGGCTGGCGGGCATAGCCGTTATCATCATCGGGGTGCTCTGTATCGCACGTAAGCCCTGACATCGCCAGCAGTCCGGTTGCGGCGTGCAGCTATCAGCCTCATACCCAGTCTGCCTGTAACTGGCGATGACGCCATTAATGCGTCACCAGCCCAGCCTTCTTCTGCGGCGCTTGCCGTAATCGAAGAATAACCTCCTGCTGAAGATGGCCGGTTTACCGTTCAGCCTGCTCCGGTCCGCTTCGCCAGTCCCACGTCAGTGCCTGGCGATGAGCGGTGTGCCAGTGTCGCACCGCAGGCCCGGACGGGTATCCGACAGAAAATCCTGCCTGAATCAGTCATAATAATTAGCGTGCTTAATGATTAATATCAAAAACGCGTAATCTGTTGTGCGTCCAGCACCGGTGCTTTTGCGACTCCGCTCGCGTTTTTGTTGCGGTTGGCTGATCAGATCAACCGGTGACTCGCCCTGTCCGATGTCGTGCCGCGCCACCATTCGGTAGAGGACTGACTTTTTCCCCGGTGATAATATCCACCTTTATGACCTGCGTTTGGGGCAGTGCCGTTCAGCAGCAGAAACCGTTCCGCACCGTTCCCTCCTTTTTGCCCGCGCTGTTACTGTTAAATGAATTTAAAGGTTAGGCCGCGCTGGCCGATAACTGCAACAGGGCTTCTTTTAACCCATTGCTGCACCTTTTTTCTTTTTTCTCAATACATCCTCTTATGAAAGGTAAACCTTATGGGCCTCGCATATAAAATCTCTGATATAAAAATGGGCAAAAAGCTGGGGGCCGGTTTTGCTGTTGTGATTGCCGCATCACTGGTGATTGCACTGCTTGCCTTTGGTTGTTTTAACAACATCAAAGATAACTCAGCGCGCCGTTCTGTCACCGTGGAGATGGTGAATACCCTGAGTAATGCCCGACTCAATCGCACGCTCTATCAGTACACCAAAGAACAAAAATATGCAGAGCTGAATGTCCAGGCGATTAACGAACTGTTCGCTCACTACAAAAAGCTATCGGCTTTTAAATGGGATGCTGACGGTGAGGCGAAAATCAGCGCGATGGGCGAGAAATTAAATAATTATCAGTCATCGCGTCAGGCCTTTATTCAGGTTTCCGGTGTGCGGGCAAAAGCCCGTGACGCGATGCTGTCAGCTAACCTGTTTACCCAGGCGCATAATCTGGAACAGAGCCCTCTGGCCACGCTGCCGGAAGCCGCACTGCCCGTTTTGCAGCTGGCGTCCGCAGTGAAAGAAGCGGCTTTTAATGTTGATCGCTTTGTTGCTCAGCCGGATGAAACGCAAAAGCAGGATTTGCTCACGCGGTTCAGCGCCATTGATCAACAGGCCGCGCAGTTGCTCTCCATTTTAAGCACTGAGCAACAGACCGCTATCGCCGCCGTCATCAGCGACAGTCAGCACTACGTTCAGGCGCTGTCAGCTTACGCTGCCGATTTTGAGAAAGAACAAGCCGCGTCGCTGGCCCTGACCCAGGCGGCTGAACAGCTGAACGCTTCGGTCGGGGATATTTTTGCCTACCAGTCTCTGCTCTCAGCCGGTTTTATCAAAGTTGCTGAGATGCGGATCGCCTTTGCGGCTCTGCTGTCTGTTCTTCTGAGCCTGTTTATCGCCTGGAAGATCACGCGCGCGATCACTCAACCTCTTAAAACCATGCTGGCCGCTGCGTTACGCATTGCGCAGGGCGATCTGACCGTTTCGCTGGCGACCCGTCGGGGTGATGAAATAGGGCAGCTGATGCAGGCCATAGATAGCATGAATCAGAGCCTGAAAAACATCATTGTCAGCGTCAGAAGCGGCGTCAGCAGTGTGGCCCGCGCCTCTTCGGAAATCTCGGCCGGCAATACCGATCTCTCTTCACGCACCGAACAGCAGTCCGCGGCGGTAGTCGAAACCGCGGCGAGTATGGAACAGCTGACCTCCACGGTGAAACAGAATGCTGAAAACGCGCATCATGCCAGCCAGCTGGCCACCGAAGCCTCGGTGAATGCGGGCCGCGGAGGAGAGATTATTCGTGATGTTATCGCTACGATGGATGGGATCAGCAGCAGTTCAGGCAAAATAGGCGAGATTATTACGGTCATTAACAGCATCTCGTTTCAGACCAATATCCTGGCGCTGAACGCCGCGGTGGAAGCCGCCCGTGCAGGCGAACAGGGACGTGGCTTCGCGGTAGTGGCTGGCGAAGTGCGTAATCTTGCTCAGCGCAGCGCGGTGGCGGCCAAAGAGATTGAGACGCTGATCGGTGATTCTGTGAACCGCGTGACCAGTGGTTCCGTGCTGGTTAACCGTGCCGGTAACACGATGGATGAAATCGTACGTTCGGTGAGTCAGGTAAAAGAGATCATGGGCGAAATAGCAGCCGCTTCCGATGAGCAGAACCGGGGCATTTCCCAGATTTCCCAGGCGATGTCTGAAATGGATACCACGACTCAGCAGAACGCCGCGCTGGTTGAAGAGTCCTCCGCAGCGGCCAGCTCGCTGGAAGACCAGGCGATCCAGCTTGAGCAGACCGTGGCCGTATTCCGCGTCGCTGCGGATGGGCAGCACGCTACTGAACGGCCACAGCCGGTGAAAGCCAGTCCGCCGGCTTTCACTGCCCGATTACAGCCTGCCAGTGAAGCGGGCTGGGAAACGTTTTAAGCTGAATAGTCAGCCCTTTTCCGCAGGTCATCTGCGGGGAAGGGTTTCATCATCCTGGTCATCATGTTTTATTCATACTTCCCACTTTTCCGCAGCGTTTTTAGTCAGAAACAGGGCTTTGTGAAAACTGCCCGGTTCTGATGGCTCCTTCCTTATTAGCATTTTCACCGCCAGACCTCTTTTTATTACCCTTTTCAGGCAGCCGTTAACCTCTCTGACTGGCGAAGTTATCGTTTCCGTGTTAAATCTCTCTTTTATTATTATTTTCAGTCGTAAGATAAAGGATTTAACCATGCTGGTCGGTTTTAAGGCGCTATCAGAACGTTATGCTATCGAGCTGGCGCAACCGCTGCGTGTTGAATCGGCCATCGGCACGGTGCGATCCCGCCATGAGAGTCAGGGCCAGATAGAGAACCGCTATCCGCCCAGCTATCGCCCGGAAGACGATTTTGCCGGTCACTTCGCTTTTGGCCTCAAATATGAAGAGCTCCATCTGGAGTTTCTGGCCCGTCTGTTTGCCACCACCGGCCCTGAGCCGCTGGAAAACTGGTGCCGCCGTGAACCTTACGGCCAATATGCCCGCCGTGCCGGTTTTTTCTATGAGTGGCTGACCGGCGAGACGCTGGCGGTGCCGGATGTGACCAACGGCGGCTATGTGGATGCGATTTCGGCTAAAGCCTACCTGACGCGCACCGGCATAAAGCGATCGAAACGCTGGCGTATCAATGACAATCTGCCGGGCAGCGTCGATTTCTGCCCCATCGTGCGACGGACCGCCGTGACAGAACAGGCGCTGGCATTTGATCTCCGGCAGGCACTTGCCGAACTGGATAACGCATTTGGCGCCGATACCCTGATGCGTACCGCCAACTGGCTAACGTTTAAGGAATCACGCGCCAGTTTTCTGATTGAGAAAGAGGCCAGCCAGGCCGATCGCATTCAGCGCTTTGCGCATGTGATTGCGCAATATTGCGGCCAGCTTGACGATCCGCTCAGTGAGGCCAGCCTGCACACCTTACAGAAAGGCATTCTGGGTCACGACGCGCTGGGGCTGGGACTGCGCCGCTCGCCGGTGTTTGTCGGACAGGCAACGATGCGGGAAGATATCGTTCATTACATTGCGCCGCACTACACCGACGTTCCGCGTTTTATGCAGGGTCTGAACGCTTTTGAACAGGCCACGCGCGGCGCTGAACCGCTGGCGCGTGCCGGCGTTATCGCCTTTGGTTTTGTCTATATCCACCCGATGCGCGACGGCAATGGCCGTATCCACCGGTTTTTAATCAACGATACGCTGATTCGCGATCGGGCCGTACCGGACGGCGTCATTCTGCCGGTTTCCGCCACCATCACCAGTTCACTGGATTTCCGTGCAGGCTACGATCGCACGCTGGACGTTTTTTCAAAACGCCTGATGCGGCGTTACGCCGGCAGCTATCGTTTCGGTGAGCTGATCACCTATCCGGACGGTACGCTGAGCAACTTCAGTTTCAGTGACTACGACGACGCGCGATTCGCCTGGCGCTATCCCGACTTAACAGAGCAGGTGCTCTACACTGCCCGGGTGATCGTGCATACGGTACAAACGGAAATGGCTGACGAAGCGCGAGTGCTGGTGATTTTTCAGCGGGCGCAGCAGCGTCTGAAAGAGGTGATTGAGATGCCGGATCAGGATGCCAGCCGCATCATCCGTTCGCTGAAGGAGAATGGCTGGCAGGTGTCCGGCAAGCTGAAAAAAGCGTTCCCGCAGTTTGAAGAGGAGGAAAAAGCCCGGCAGATTATTGAGGCAGTCCGATCGGCATTTGAGGAGCAGGGGCGTGATTAAGCGTCAGATTCTGACGCTGAATGCTCTGAAAAATATTCTTTTTCAGCCAGTCGGCCGAAGATTTTTTGCCGCTACGCTGGTGGGAGTAAATTTTCACCGTAAAAGCGGGGGCGAAAAAGGGCAGCGGGAATATTTTCACCTTCGCTAATCGGGCAATTTTTCCGGCGACATAAGACGGTATAGCCATCAGCAATTCACTTTCCGCCACAATATGCGGAGAGCTCAGCATTGAGGGCGTTTTGAGGGTGATCCGGCGCGTCAGCCCCAGTCGCGCAAGGTGCGTATCCAGCAGGCCTTTCTTTTCATTCCACGGCGTGACCACCAGATGACCCGCCGCCAGATACTCTTCCAGCGTCAGGCTGACACGCCGGATGTTACTGATCACCACAAATTCATCGCTGAACAAATCGACCTCATCCAGATCCTGATGTCTGACATCATCCGGCTCGCTAAAACTCAACGCCAGGTCCACTTCACCGGCCAGTAATTCATTCAATGCAGGATTGTGCGGCAGATGGCAGAGTTCGAAATTTATGCCGGGTGCGCTTTTTTCAACCTCTTTAATCAGTTCCGGAAAGATACAGAAGGCGGTGTAATCCGTAACCGCAATCCGGAAAGATTGCGTGCTGGTCAGCGGTTCAAACGGCTTTACCGGGCTGAGATGCTGATTGAGGACGGCGAGGGATGCGGCAATATGAGGCGCCAGCTGATGCGCGAAAACGCTGGGGCACATCCGGTGTCCTTCGCGATAGAACAGCGGATCTTTCAGAAATTCACGCAGGCGCGTTAACGCATGACTTAACGCTGAGGTGCTCATGGCCAGCTCACCAGCCGCCAGCCTGACCGAACGGTGCCGGTAAACGGCATCAAAAACAGGCAGAAGATTCAGATCGAGACGTCGCAGTACATGATGCATCAGATTCACCTGTAATTGATTTTATTGCACTTAATTCATTAAAGAATAGCGATTATCCTTACGGGCATCAAAGGGTACTGAGTAGAGAATATTTATGCGCGTTATTATTCGACAGGCCAGCCCGGAAGATACGGATGCCATCTGTAACATGGTCAATGGCCTCTCCGTATACAGCGAAGCGCCGTTACAGGCGGTGCCGGACGCTGATCAGATCAGACGCACCCTGTTTGCCCCCGACAGCACCGCAGAAGCCTACATCTGTGAAATCGAGGGCGTGGTTGCGGGTTACTGCGTTATTTCAATGAGCTTTTCGACCTGGATCGGCCGCTGTAGCCTGAATATGGAGGATCTCTATTTCACGCCCGACTATCGCGGACGCGGAGCGGGCAAAGCCATACTTCACTATATTGCTCAGCTTGCTGTCAGCCGGAAATGCAGCCGGATTGAGTGGAATGTGCTCGACTGGGATAAATCCGCCAAAGATTTCTATCACAGCATTGATGCGCTTCCGCTGAGCGAGTGGGTACGTTACCGGCTTGATGGCCCGGCGCTGGAGAAGTTTGCGTCGCGTGAGCTCAACTGAACCCATTTGTGAAAAGTGCTGACGCCATTCATGACAGGATGCCGCTGACCGATCGCCATCTGCGAGACGTTTCATAAGAATATGTCGGTGAAAGCACTGCGGTGCCTTTACCCGGTTTAAAGCGCTGCCGCGCGTCAATTCAGGAAGGCTGTCATGAAAGAGAAAGTTGCGCTGCTGGCGTCAGGTTCAGCACGGGCCATTGGTGAAGCTATCGCGGCGGGCGAGATCAGCGCGCTGGAGGCCACAGAGTGGTATCTGGATCGTATCGAACGATACGATCAGGGCGACGCGGGCATTAACTGCGTCAGAAGCCTTTCCCGCCTTGCGCGGGAAGAGGCGCGGCGTGCCGATGCGGAACGTGCTGCCGGACATATAAGGGGACCGCTGCATGGCGTACCCTATCTGATCAAAGATAACGCCTTCACCCTGGACGGCAGCGTAGCTTCAGCGGGTGCCAGTGCGCTGGCTGAGTTTGTTCCACCTTATGAGGCGACGTTAGTCACACGTCTGCGCGAGGCGGGCGCGGTGCTGCTGGGGAAAACCAATATGACGGAGTTTGCAGACTTCGTTGCAGAGACAATGCCTGCCGAATTTAGCGGGGCGGGCGGCGTTGTCCGCCATCCGCTGGGCTTGCGGTATGGGCGGGGAGGCGGCTCCAGCGTGGGATCAGCCGCTGCTGTTGCCGCCGGATTTTGCGGTTTTGCCATCGGTTCGGAAACACAAAACTCTCTTCAGACACCGGCAGTCCACAGTGCCATCGTCGGTTTTAAACCTACGGTGGGTCGCGTCAGTCGTCACGGTTTTATCCCGCTGGTTCCCAGTCAGGATTCGCCGGGCCCCCTGGCGCGCACTGTCGATGATGCGCAGTTGATCTATCAGGCTATCGCCGGCGCGGACAGCAATGACAGCGCGACGCTTGCCACTTTTCCTTCTGAATCCCGCCGCAATATCCGGCTGGCGGGGCTGCGGATCGGTATTCCGCGCCGCTTCATTGCCGACAGTGTACTGACGCCCGCTCACACCGCGGCATTTGACAATCTGCTGCAATCACTGGCTCAGGCGGGCGCCGGGATTATCGACCCTTGCGATCTGCCTTCCGCAGAGCAGCTTAGCCACGTTCGCTCATGCGTATTTCGCACGGAGTTTCGCGCCAGCCTCAACCGCCTGCTGACGGCGCTAAAACCCTGTGGTATCGGCTCCTTACGCGACATCATTGCGTGGAACAGCGCCCATCCGGCGCACATTCCCTATGGTCAGTCTCTGCTGGAGGCCACTGAGGCGGCACCGGATATCCATTCAGCAGAATATGCAGGCGATCGCCAGCAGGACATAGCGCTAAGTCTTGAGAACGGGATTCTGGCTGCGCTGGCGTCCGCACAGGCCGATGTTTTGCTGTCGCCCCTGTCAGCCGCGGCAAAATGTACCGGAAAAGCGGGCGCGCCGGTGGTGGCGATACCCGCAGGCGCAGATGCGGAAGGTTTACCCTTTGGCATTACGCTCTACGGGGCGCCGGGACAGGATGCGGATATCCTTCAGGCCGCTATCGCGGTGGAAAGCGTCATCGGCAAACGGCTGATGCCCGCTTTTAATGAATGAATGACCTCAGCCGCGCTGAACGCGAAAAGGGCTGCCTGCTGGCCGTAATGCCTGTCAGTTAAGCGACAGGTGATAACGCAGTCTGGTGCCGATCAGGGGCTGGAGGTCCTCGCGCCGCTGCGCGGTACCTTCACTTCATTCCTCTGCCTGACGGACCGCCGGGGATGGCACATCCTGTGCCGCCCCGCCTTTCGCCCGCGTCCTGCGGGCTCTCCTGGCAGACTCATTCTGTTCAGCGCTGCGGATTGCCTGCCCCTGATCGGCCCCAGCCAGCTCTGAGGCTTCAGTGCGTGCTGTTAAAAAGGGCACGATAGTGGAGGCCTGAGCGCCGCTGCTGCTGAAAGGGCTATCCGCAGCGCTGAGGCGTGACGCCGAGCCAGAACGGTTCGTCGGCACGACGTCAAAGCCGAAGGAACCGCGCAGCGGCGCGAGGACGGCCCGGCAGCAGCAGCGGTGCTCAGGCCCGCACTCCGGCACGCTTGCCCAGACAAAAAAGCTGCCACGTCTGACCGTGACAGCCTTTGCACATTTAACCTCAACTGACGAGTACTACTGCCTGCTGGCCGCCCTTTTCACGAAAGAACCAGGCGTTATCGGGTCAGACGCGCCGTCATATGGACCTGATTCCCGCTGTAGGCTTCAGTGATGCGGTAACCGGCTCCCGCCTGTTTAGCGCTGGCTGCAATTTTCGCTTCGGCGGCGTCCAGCGTGGCAGCGGTAGCCGTTACCGTCTGGGCAAAACTGACGGTTGAAACCAGAGAAAGAACGATAACTGCAGCGATTTTTTTGATGTTTTTCATGGTGCGTTTCCCAGCGTTAATTTGAAATGTTAAGGCAGTCTGCCTCGATGTGATGCAGGTTACGCCGGACGTGGGACGATGAAAATGCCAGAAATGTGCTGAAGTAAATCAAAAAAACTGATGTTGTCCTGTTTCACCGTGATACACCAGGCGGGCCTTCAGCCAGCGGGTGATCGCAGCAGACAAGTGGGCGATCGGCAAAGCAGCCGGAAGGCGGACGAGAAGGGCGTCAGCCGGGGAACAAGGCTGGCGGACAGAAAGCCCGTTTACAGAGGAAGAACCGGTGGCAGCCGGTGAAATCTGCGTGGTCGTGGTTATACCTAAGGATAATAGTCTGAAGGAAAAAAGGTTCCTACAATGGGCACGACCCGTTACGCAGCGGGAGATTCGCCAGCCTCACAACGTTGACGGGGTCCCTGACGGCAACGGCTGGTCGGGCACTCAAAAACCGGCGACACCACCCCGCTATCAGGTGAATCATCCTGTTATGGAAATGCCTGAAACAGGCCTGAGCTTTATGTAAGGAAAACAGCATGCAGCTGTCGCAGCGCATTGTCGTCATTGATGATGAACGTTCTGTACGTAGTGGTTTGACCAATCTGCTCCGGTCTGAGGGCTATCTGACCGAGGCCTTCGAGTCTGCCGAATCTCTGCTGAGTGATGACGCCGCGATGGCGAATGCCGCGCTTTTTATCATTGATGTGCAGCTGAAGGGAATGAATGGGTTCGAGTTGTTTATCAACCTGACTCAACGCATTGAAAATCCACCGGGGATTATCATTTCAGGCAACGGTGATGAGAATATGCTGCGCTATGCCATTAATCTGGGGGCGATTGCCTTTTTGCCAAAACCTATCGAAATTGATACGTTGTTTGAACATATCCGACAGGAATTCTCCTCAAGGGCTGCCCGCCAATGAGTACAAATCCACAGGCACTGAACGCAGCAGAAAACGATGAATTAACCTTATCAGGCGAGAGTGTCTTCAGCCCGCTGGCGCAGGAGGGCAATATTGAGTGGGTCCGGTGCCGCCACGCCGCCACCGGTGAAACTTTTGTATTGGCGACCGCCGCCAGTGAAGAGTCCCTCTTTCAGGTCACGCAACGGCTAAAAAATGAATATGAACTGCGTGACAGACTGGCGGAAAGCTGGGCGCTAAAACCGCTGGGACACACCCTTTATCAGGGTCGCTATGCGTTGATTTATCGCGGATTCGGTTATCGCACGCTGGCCGATGTTCTCTGTCAGCCGGCGGGCACCCTGGCTGAATGTCTTCATTGCGCCGCGCGGCTTTGCAGCAGCCTGAGCCAGGCACATCAGCAGGGGCTGGTACATGGCGATATCAAGCCGGCCAACTTCTTCTTTAGCGATGAGGGTGCTGTCTTGCTGGGAGGCTTCGGGCTCTCGTCGGTGCAGAGCGATCTGCCTGAACCGGCTCAGCTGCCGGTAGCCGCAGGAACCCTGGCTTATATGTCGCCAGAGCATACATCCCGCTCTGTCCACCCGGTCAGTAGTATCAGTGATCTCTACAGTCTGGGTATTGTGCTTTATGAGTTGCTGACCGGCAGGTTGCCCTATGGCAGCCCTGAAGGCGGCCATGCTGAATGGGTGCATCATCACATTGCCTCGGAAGCCTTGCCGCCTCATACCATTCGTTCAGACGTTCCGGCGATGCTCTCCGCGCTGATTCTGAAACTGCTGGCCAAATCGCCAGAGTATCGTTATCAGACCGCTGATGGGGTACTGGCCGATCTGCGCCGCTGTGCTGCAACCCTGATGCCGGACGGATCAATCGAGTCTTTTACGCTGGGACTGCAGGATTCTTCCTCCGCGAACTTCTCCTCCGAAGCCCTCGCTACCGATCATCCGCAGGCAATCGATATCCTGTCAGCGTTTGAGGCGGTGAGTCAGAGCGGGAAACATTGTCTGGTCACCCTCAGCGGCGCCGCCGGTTCGGGGAAGTCCTCGCTGATCGCTTCATCGCTTAAACTGCTGCGTAACAAGAAAACGATGCTCAGCGTGGTGAAAGTCGATCAGCATTCGCCGATCTTACCCTATGCCGTTTTTACCGAGGCATTCAGAACGCTGACGCTGCATGTTCTGGGCCTGCCCGCCGAGGAGATGTCCCGCTGGAAAGCGCATATTTCGCGATCGCTGGGAGCCTATACCGGGCTGGCGGTAAACCTGGTGCCTGAACTGGGTATCCTGCTTAATCAGAAAGCCGCTGTTTTGCCGCACTCGAATACCCTTGATGCCAAAGACCGGTTTAATCTGGTGGCCTGCAGTCTGGTTAAAGCCTTTGCGGCACAGGGGCAGCCGCTGGTAATGCTGATCGATGACGGCCACTGGGCCGATCCGGCTTCAATGCTGCTGCTGCAGCATCTGCTGGGTCTGAATGAAGATATCCCGCTGCTGCTGGTTATTGCGCACCGGGATATCACCTCGCTACCCTGTCCGCTCATTGCGGGCAATCTGAATCAGCTGCGCGCTGCGACCACACGCATCATGGAGATGACGCCAGAACCGCTCTCGGAGAAGAGTATTGCCAGCTGGCTGGCGGGGCGATTTCATACCCGCAGTTCGGCGACGGCGGAGCTTGCGCGCGTCATTCATGAAAAAACCGGCGGTAATCCGCTTGCGACCCATGACTTCTTCCGCCAGGCGGTCCGGCAGGGATTCATTACGCATCATGCGCCGTTCAGATGGATCTACGATTCAGAGGCGATAAAACACTGTCATTATACGGCGAACGTGGCGGCCAGCGTGTTGCAGCATCTCGCCTCGCTGCCGCTTGCCACCCGCAGGATGCTGGGTCAGCTCGCCTCGCTGGGCAGCACCGGTGAGCTTGAGGTCATGAGCCGGATTATCGGGGTCTCTGCTGCAGAGATAGAGCAGACACTGTTGCCCGCCGTGACGGCCAGACTGATCACCCGTAATGAGATAGGCTATGCCTTTATGCACGACAGCATGCATGAGGCGGCGCTTAATCTGCTGCGCTATGAAGATAAGGATGCCTTCCATTACGCTGCAGCACGCTATTACCGCCAGCAATCGGAGCACGATATTACCCATGCGGTGCTTTTCCGGGCCGCTCATCACATCCTGGCGGTTAAAAATCTTACGCTGCTCAGGCAAGAAACCCGGCCGTTCTGTCAGCTATTACTCAGCGCCAGCAGACGCGCAAAAAATAGCGGCGATTACCTTTCCGCGCTGCGTTATCTGCAGACCGCCCGATCGCTTCACCACGGCGCAGGGTATGCGGAAAGCAGTGAATTTCTGCTTGAAGAAGCCGAGTGCGAATTTCTGAACGGTGATCTGCCTGCCGCGCTGGCATTGAGTACCCGCGTACAATCTTCACCGGGTGAAGCGGCGGATAAAGCCGGGGCCGCCTGTCTGATTGCTGAAATCCATATGCGTCAGTCAGACAGTAAGCTGGCGCTGGAGACGGCGCTGGCCTGGCTGGCCGTGTTTGGCATCCATCTCAACCGCCATCCGGATCAGGCGGAGTGTGATGAGGCGCGGACGAAGCTGAAGGAGGATGTGGGTAAAAATCCGTACACCCGCTTTCGCTCGCTGTCGCGGGTAAACTGTAAAAATACGGAAGCGGTAATGAATCTGCTGGCCAGCGCCAGCACCTTTGCCGCCTTCATCAACCCGCGGCTGCACTTTATGATCCTGTGCCAGCTGCTTCACCTGACGATGGCGCGCGGACTCAGTGGTGCCTCCACGCTTGCGCTCTCCTGGTATGGCGTGGTGTGCGGCGATCAATATGATGAGTACAGCCGCGGCTTTGCCAGCACGCTGCTGGCGCGGGAACTGGTCTATAAGCATGACTTTGTCAGCTTTAAAGCCCGGACGCTGCTGCCGCTTGATCAGGTCAGCATCTGGACGATGCCGCTGACCTATGCAATTGAACGGGCAAAGGCAACGTTCGACGTCGGGGTTGAAACGGGTGATCGGACGTCGGCTTGTCTGGCGCTGCGACACATCATCATGAATACCCTTGCCCGTGGCGATCATCTTGATGGGGTCCACACCTCGATTGCGCGTGGCATGCAGTTTGTCAGAAAGGCGCAGTACCGTGATGTGGAAGTGATTCTCGGCATGCAGCTGGACTATGTGCTTTTCCTGCGCAAGCCACGCAGCCCTCTCTTCACCGGTGATGACTTTCTGACGCCGGTGCTGGAAGTGGTCAGGCCCGAACAGGCTGTTGAACCCATCTACCTGATGCAGTTCTGGTCGCGGCTCTATAAAGCGATGGCCCACTTCTTCGCCAATGAATATGCGGCGGCAGACGCCTGGTTTAAACAGGCCGAACCGTTCACCGAACGTATTCCGGGGCATGTGCATATGCTCGATTATCATCTGTATAGTGCGCTTTCGCTGACCGTACCGCTTAAAACCGGGGCGATGACGGATACGTTACGCCTGCAGCTGGAGCAGCACCTCAACAGGCTTGTGACCTGGTCAAATGAAAACAGCAAAACGTTCGCAGATAAAGAAGCCCTGCTGCGGGCGGAGTGGCTTCGTCTGGAAGGAAAAACGGCGCAGGCGTTTGAGCAGTTTGAAAAAGCGATTAATTTGTCGCGCGAAGGGCAGTTTCATCACATTAATGGGCTGACCTGTGAACTGGCTGCGCGCATGGCATATGCCAGTAACATGACGTTTGCCGGCGATGCTTATATCAAAGGGGCTATCGCCGCCTGGGACCGCTGGGGTGCCGGGGCCAAGGTTCGCCAGCTGGAGATGCAGCATCCGGCGCTTGCCAGCCATGCGACGCAGACCGCACTGAGCACCGTCTCGTTTGAGCAGAGTCCGGTCATCAGCGATCTGCAGAGCATGGTGACGGTGATGCGCGCGCTCACCGAAGAGATTAATCTGGACCGGCTGATTCACATCCTGATGATGATGCTGGTGGAACGTGCCGGTGCCCAGCACTGTATGCTGATTCGCCTGATCGATGGCAACGTACCGGAAATTCAGGCAAGAGCCTCGACCACCGTGGACGGCGTAAAAGTGAGGATTGTCCGGGAATTACCGGTCGCCACCGATCTACCTCTGTCGGTGCTGTCGGCGGTGATCCGCACCGGACAGGAGATCAGGACCGGTAAGCCCGAGGTGTTCAGCCCCTTCAGTCAGGATAACTATCTGGTTGCCTCGGGCGCAGCGGTGATGTGTGTCCCGATGTTCAGACAGGCGCAGATGGTAGGCGTGCTTTATCTGGAAAACCGCCTGATGCCGGATGTGTTTACCGCCGATCACTCCCGGATCGTATCAATGCTGGGTGCGCAGGCGGCGGTATCCCTTGAGACGGCTCGCCTGTACGCCGAGCTGGTGGATGAGAATATTCAGCGCCGCAAAATTGAAAAACAGCTGCGTGCCAGCCAGACCTCGCTGATGCTGGGTGAGAAGATCAGTCATACCGGCACCTGGCACTGGCATCTTGAGCCCGATATTCAGTACATCTCCGATGAATATAAACGCATCATGGGGCTGCCAGAGTCGCAGGCGACTACCTCGATGGTTGAATTTCAGAGTCGCGTTCATCCGGATGATATTCTCTGCCTCAGGGCGCTGATTGAAACCAGCGTGCGGGAAGGAACGGTCATGCAGGCTGAGTTTCGCATCATTCGGGATGACGGAGAATGCCGGTACATCAAAGGCATTGGCGAGCCCAATGAAAACTGGCCAGAAGTGGCCGAATATTTTGGCACGCTGACGGATATCACGGCACAGCGTCAGTCGGAGGATGCGGTGCGTATTGCTCAGGCAGAATTAGCCCGCGTCGCGCGGGCAACCACCGTTGGCCAGCTTACTTCGTCCATCGCCCATGAAATTAATCAGCCGCTGATGTCCATCGTGGCGAATGCCGGCGCCAGCCAGCGCTGGCTCAGACGTGACCCGGCAAATCTGGAAAATGCCAGCAGCAGTCTGGATGAAATCATCCGGGAAGGCCGGCGGGCGGGCGATATTATTCGCGGACTGCAGGCGCTGACGCGTAATCAGGTTGCTGAGTTTGCGCCGGCAAAAATGCACCTGATTACCCGGGATATTATTGTGCTGTCGCGTCTGGAGCTGGAACGTCGTTTTGTCTCGCTGGAGCTGGATCTGGCGGCAGAAAACGATAACGTTTTCTGTGAGAGCGTTCAGATACAGCAGGTATTGCTTAACCTGGTGATTAACGCCATCGAAGCGATGGCAGATAACAGCGGCGTACGCCATCTGCGCATCGCCTCTTCCCATCCTTCCAGTCAGGTGATTCGCATTGAAGTTGCTGATAACGGCGCGGGCCTGTCCGATGCGGTGATCGGAAAAATATTCGATTCGTTTTACACCACCAAAGCGGAAGGGATGGGCATGGGGCTGACCATCAGTAATGAGATTATTAAGCGTCACGGCGGTGAGTTACGTGCAGAGAATCGTCAGGAAGGCGGGAGCCGGTTCTGGTTTACGCTGCCATTAGAAGGAAAAGAGACGACTGGCTGAGTGCCGTTCCGCTGTTTTGAGAGCAGCACAAGGCAGGGCGAGCGGAGAGGCTGACTGGCCGCGTCCGTCTGCCTGCGTCAGCCGGTATATAGCCGCCCTTATCTCGCAGGCCTGTCGCATCTCTTCATAATCAACAAAAACAGGCCAACAACGATCAGCACCACGCAGGTTTTCAGCATATTCACGGTAATTATCTCATTTAATCGCCAGCGGTCGGTCGGCAGAATGATTTATCCGCACAGCGGATCTGTGTGTTGTGCAGGCGAGAAAGCGTAAAGCCCTCGCTTATTCTGTTAATCCGTCATCCAGCAAAGGCCACCTGACGGCAGCCCTTTCTGGCAAATCCCTTTGCGACCATGATCATTTAATCAGTCGTGCGGTCATATGAACCTGATTGCCGCTGTACGCCTCGGTAATACTGTAATCCGCACCGGCCATTTTAGCCCTGGCCGCAATCTGTGCTTCTGCGCCATCCAGCGTGGAGGCGGTCGCGGTGACGGTCTGCGCGAAACTTGCTGAAGAGATGAAGGCCAGTACAGCGACTACAACGAATTTTTTGAAGTTTTTCATGGTCAGTTCCAGAAGTTGAGATTTAGAGTGTGAGGCGTTTTGCCTCGATGGAATGCATAGTAGAGTGAAGGCCTGGCAATGAAAATCCGTGTTTATTGCTTTGCTTTATCAAAAAATATGAATGATGGCTGTGTGCCATAAAGAGCCTTACGATCGGCAGGCTTTTTTGATGCGCGTGATTATGGTGTAAAGAGCGGAGGATGGGGGTAATCAGGCGCTTTATCAGGCTACGAGAGTGGCTGTGGGTTTCGCCGCAGCCGGTGCCGCTGAAAAAAGTAAATCAAATCAGCATGGTACAAAGTGCGCAAAACATAGATTATGTTAAATAATCGCTATTCCCGCACACTACCTGTCACATAACTGCCCTTTTTACCTGAACGAAAGCCGCTTCAGGAAGACCTCGTCGTTAGTTCAGCATTCCTTTAATAACTGCCGCCCTGAATGCCATTCAAAAAATTGATTCGCCTGATACTCATTTATAGAAACAGCAGTTTTAATTGTTGTTGCCAATTCAGGATTAATGGTTCCTTGAGTATTATATTAGTTAACATAGTTAACACAAAAATATCTTGTCTTCCAATATGGGAATCCGGGTTAGCAATAAACTTCATTTTTATCTTTTATAAACGCCTTTGGTAAATTTTAGCGTGCTAAACAGAAGTAATCGGGTTGTTTGTTTTTAATAAATTTACCAGACAATAATTACGCAATGTTTTATGATTGCGATCACACCGCTATCCGTATGAAAACCGGGTGGTGCTGTGGTTTTGGCTTCAAAGGGAGTTTATTATGAATGGACATTTAATACAGGTGAATTAATGGAGATTAACACCCAGCCGCTATTGTTAGCTGTAGCGATTATTGTTGCGTTAACTAATCAGGCCACAGCAGCCTATACGCCGTTAGTTAATGCCGGGACGACGGTAAATAATGAAGTTATTGCAGGGAGTGATAACGCTCAGCAAGTTGTTAACGGCATTGCGAATAATACTACCATTAATTCTGGTAGCCAGTATATTTTCGGTGTCGCTAATAATACAACTCTCCTTGGTGGCACGCAGTATATTATTTATGGCGGTGAATCTAATGTTGTTACCATGTCTGGCGGCGCACTGCTGGTCAACGGCGCCACGAACGACGTAACGGCAACAGCAGGAATATTATCGATAAACTCAGGGCTTAACGGCACAGTGGATTCGGCGACGGGCGGCAGCATGAATCGTACTGTTCTGAGCGGCAGCGCATTTCTGGAAAACCGTTTTGGTATCGACACGGACACGATTGTCAATTCAGGTGGCATACTGCAGACAGGCTCAAATCTGGATAACGACTGGATTGATACCGCGATATCTAATAATACGGTGATCAATGAAGGCGGCCTGCAGACGGTTGATAATCACGGAACGAGCAATAACTCAATCGTTAATAAAGGCGGAACATTACAGATTCTGTATTTCCTTCATAACAAAACGGAAACCGATAAATCGGGATTACAGTATGGAACGGCCAACAACACAACTGTTTATGGCGAAATGCAAAACAACGGGGGTATTGATAATAACACCCTTGTTAAGGCCGGAGCCTCTTTCACACTGACCGGTAGCACGGAGGATGGACAGAAAGCCCTATCCAACAATGCCGTATTAGAAGACGGCGTGACATCGGTCATTAATGATAATGGTCAGGCTAATACCTGGACGGTGAGTGGCGCGACAGTCACGCTTAATGATGATACATCCACCATCAGTGACAGTACCTTCAATAGTGGTAATTTACTGATTAATAAAGGAAATGCTGTTAACACTGTTTTGAATAGCGGCCAGATGAGCAATGCCGGCGGTATTGACAGCAATACCGTGATCCAGGGAGGCCAGTATACTCTCGGCGGCACTGAGGCCGCTACAGCAACTGACCTGCTAATCCAAAACGGCGCCAGCGCTATTATCAACTCTGGCACTTTAACGAATGCCACGATTAATGGCACCCTCTCCGTTAATCCGAACGCAGCAAGAACAGACACGACCTCCACGCTTCAGGGTAACATTGCCGTCAATGACGGTGGTCAGTTAACGTTAGTGGGCGGTGCTGATACGCGGGATGCCGATCTCACGTTGTCGGGTACCGGGAATCTGCATCTTTCGGACGGGACAACAGGCACCAGCGCTTACGCATTTGCCTTAGGTGCTGTGACGATGAACGGCGGCAGCATTTATTTTGATCCTGCTGCAGGCGAAGCCTCACAAGCACAATACTCATCACTGACTCTGAATAGCCTGAATGGATCGGGCGCCTTTTACATGAACAGTGATTTATCCAGCGTAAAGGGCAATTTTCTGACGGTCACCGGTGAAGCTGACGGTAATTTCGACCTCTATATTGCTGATACCGGTACCAGCCCTGCGTCAGCGTCCGCTTTGCAGGTCATTCAGACCGGCGGAGGAGATGCGGACTTTACTCTGGCTAATAATGGTCATGTTGTTGATGTCGGGACTTACCAGTATTACTTAATCGCAGAGGGTAACGGTAGCTGGGCGCTCTCTCCACAGGCGCAGACGCAACCTGACCCGACCGTTGAGCCTGCCACAGATCCTGTTCCGGATGCGGAATCCGATCCTCAACCTGCAACGGAGACGCCGGCAGCAGAGCCTGCACCCGCAGCGGGAGCAGATGAGCCGGCAACAGAGCCTGCACCTGCAGCGGGAGCAGATGAGCCTGCCGCAGAACCGACTCCCGCAGCGGGAGCAGATCAGCCTGCCACAGAACCGGCTCCCGCGGCGTCGGTCGATGAGCCTGTGGCCGATCCGATTCCGACCACCACTCCAGATGAGCCCGCACCGACAACGGAACCGGTTTCGGAAAATCCAGCCGTATCACCGGTCTCGCCTTCCATCGCGCCGACAATTACTCCGAGCACTGCTGCGGTGCTGTCAATGGCGACCGTTGATCCGCTGATCTTCCAGTCAGAACTGAGTGCTGTCCGTAGTCGCCTGGATCAGGCGCGTGTATTGAGTCACGACACGAACGCATGGGGACATTTTACCACCAGCCGTTATAACCTGAGTAGCTCTGCTGGCGCTGGTTACGACATGGATGTAAACGGCGTAACAATAGGCGCGGATAAGGCTGAGCAGTTAGCTGAAGGTATTTTCTCGCAGGGTCTGTTTTTTACCTACAGCCATTCTAAGGTTGATTTTGATCGGGGTGGGAATGGTAAGGTTGATTCTTATTCAGCAGGCGCATATGCCAGTTACCTTGATGATTCAGGCCTCTATTTTGATGGCGTGTTGAAAATAAACCGTTTCAGACATGACATTAATGCCCGAATGACAAGCGGTACGGTAGCGGAAGGTTCTTACACCACGACAGGGATAGGAACAAACCTGCAGGCAGGTAAATATTTTCATCTCGGTGCCTTTTATATCGCGCCTTATGCCTCGGTGATGGGTTTCACCAGTACCTCCCAGGATTATGCCCTCTCCAATGGGATGAAAGCGCATTCCGGTGCTCAGCATTCAGTCATCGGTGAAGCTGGTGTTAATCTGGGGCATGAGTTTTTGATTCAGGATACGCAGATTCAGCCTTATCTCAAGCTGGCTGTTGCTCAGGAGTTTATTGATGATAATGAAGTCCGGGTGAATGACGATCGTTTTACCAATGATGTCAGCGGCACCCGCGGTGTGTACCAGTTGGGGGTTAATGCGAAATTAACCGACCGGCTTAGCGTTCATACTGATGCAGGCTATACCCAGGGAGACCGGATAGAATCACCCTGGACTGCAAACCTGGGAATGTCCTGGTCCTTCTGACGGATATATTTCTTTTTCGGGGGCGTTCGCCCCTTTTTTCTTTCACTATTCAACGTGAATTGAAACGGGTGGCGATTGGGTAGTTATTCGCGGATTTTCGGGCCATACGAGGATAAGAGAGGTAACAGATAAATCAGCGAGTTTCAGGCTGAAACTCGCTGGCTATTAACGGAGCGAGGGCTTATTTCAGGGATGAGTAACCGTTTCCGGCATCGCTGAAGAGTGATGCGTTGAGATTTTCCAGTCCTTACCGTCCCAGACATAGGTAAAGGTATAGCGCGCCGTTACATTGCTATTGTCTTTAAAGGTGAAGGTATAAACACCGGTATCAATCGCTTTATTACAACCAATTCTGATGGTGCGTGAATCAATTTTACCCTGTGGTCCTTTTTTCAGGAAGTCATTGAAGTAATTAATGCGTTCCTGATCGGTCAGTCTGACCTGATTAGAGAGCGTTGGCAGCAGTACAGCGTCGCTGACATATAAATCTGAAACTTTCTTTGAATCACCGGTTGCCAGCGAATCATTCCATTTAGTAAACAGACTCGCTACATCCTGTTCTGAGGCTTTAATACAGTTTACCGGTTCAGCGGCTAAGGTGACTTTCGGCAGACAAAACAGACCTAAAAGACAGAGTGACAATAAACTTTTTTTCATTTTCAGTAAAACCTCGGTTAAGAATAAACGTCAATGGATGCTGATATAATGAATAAAGGATATCTGTCGGCATGCTCATGCAACACTTAAATCTGCAATATTATCGTATTTAGTTTTTTATTCCTGTTTTATTCAGGATTTAGATTTAAATGCTGATTTGAGAGGTGATGATTACGCAGCAACATGACGTAACCTGTTATGGGTCACGCTACCGACTATCGACACCTGTCCGGGATCATTATCAATTGATAACAGGCAGCTCAATTTAAACATTGAAGTTAATCTTATTACGAACGATGGATAATTAAAAATTATAAATTTTATGAATTAAATTTTCATTCCCGATTGGATTTTACAGATGGGAGGATGACAAAAAAACATCATTATTCATCGGAGTCTTAATTGTTTTTTTAAGTTAAGCCTGTCTGTTTGCCAGATAAGGTTATTAATCTTAGATAAAGCATTATCCGGCACGCGTCCGACTGGCAATATCAGCGGTGTTGAGTGCGGGCCATTTAGCAGTGGGCATCGCCCGCTCTTTCCCTCAGCGATAACCACTAACGATCAAAGAACGCTGTCCTTTGATCTTCTGGCTTCGTATAATTGTACTTATACGAAGCCAGAGAAGTAGCCTGGTCATACGATTAGACCAGGCAAGCACAAAACGCAGTTCAAAAATGGCAACGCTACGTCAATTCTGACTTCAGTTCAGGGGTATGGCACACCAGAATTCACGTAGCGCGATCAATCGCAACGCAGAACAAAAGATGAGCAGAGATGACAAAGTTAACTCAGCTGGCAAACGTCAGTACGTCGGGTCATGCCGACATCACGGCGCAGCTACAACAGTTTGTTCAGGACAAAGAGGCCTTTTCGCCGAATACCTGGCGGCAACTGCTTAGCGTGATGCGTATCTGTAGCCAGTGGGCGGAAAAACATCAGCGTAGTTTTTTGCCGATGGCTTCAGATGACCTGCGCGATTATCTGTCATTCCTGGCAGAGAGCGGCCGGGCCTCATCCACCGTTAATTCACACGCTGCCCTGATCTCGATGTTACACCGTAACGCCGGATTACCTGCGCCCAATCATTCGCCGGTAGTTTTTCGCGCGGTGAAGAAAATAAATCGTGTTGCGGTGATGAAGGGAGAACGAGCCGGTCAGGCCGTACCGTTCAGGCTCGACGATCTGCTGAAACTGGATCATCACTGGCGTTGTTCAGTCCGTTTACAGCAGCTACGTGATTTGGCGTTTTTGCATGTGGCTTATGCCACTTTGTTGCGTATCAGTGAGCTGGCGCGCCTGCGGATTCGGGATGTGGCCTGCGCCGCGGATGGCCGCATCATTCTTGATGTTGGCTGGACAAAAACCGTGGTGCAGACAGGCGGTCTGGTGAAAGCGCTGAGCTCACACTCAACGCAGCGGCTTAACGCATGGATTCAGGCATCAGGACTGGCCAGTCAGCCAGATGCTTTCCTGTTTAGCGCCGTGCACCGCTCTGGTCAGGTAATCGCTGCGGAGAGTCCGCTGAGTACGCGTGCACTGGAGCAGATTTTCTCACGAGCCTGGACCGTTGCGGGCCAGCGCGATCCGGTAAAGCCTAATAAAAACCGCTACACCGGCTGGAGTGGACACAGTGCGCGTGTCGGCGCAGCGCAGGATATGGCCGCAAAGGGGTACTCTATCGCCCAGATCATGCAGGAAGGAACCTGGAAAAAACCGGAGACCCTGATGCGCTATATCCGCCACCTCGATGCCCATAAAGGTGCCATGGTGGATCTCATGGAACAGCCGTCAGACTGACGCCTTAACGTTTCTGGTGCTGCTATCGCTGATAGTTATCCACAGAAAAAGTGGACAGCCTGTGTGTAAGCCGGTACTGGCGGAGCCTATATGATTAACAAATAAGGGATAACGGGCGCTTTCCGCCACGGCTGAAAATCCATTCATATTACGCGGATGTCAGAGGTGATCGGTGACGTGCGCAGAGAGTCACCCAGACCAGATTGCGTGCCGTAACAGTGTCATAAAGACCCTGTCACAGAGGATAACTAAAGCGCTGCAGGCTGGCCCGTTAGCGGTTAAGTACGCGATTCCTTCTTTACAGCGACCACTACCTTCCCTTTCGCATGTCCCTGCTGCAAATGCTCCAGCGCCGCCGCCGCCTTTTCGAACGGGAACACGCTATCGATAACGGGCCTGATGCGACCCGTCTCAATATAGTGACCTATCTGGCTGAGTTGCTGGCCATCAGGCCGGACAAAAAGAAACGAGTAATCGACGCCGCGTTTTTTCGCCAGCCGTTTAATTCTGCGGCTAAGCCATCCTGCAATCGCCGTAATCATTATGTTCAATCGTCGGGCACGAGCAAAGCTGAAATCTAAGGGACCCACCAGAGACACAATCTTCCCGCCAGCCCTGAGAATATCCGGATACTTTTCGATTTCGTCTCCTTTTAGCGTAGCCAGCACCGCATCATAATCCTGCAAAATCGACTCAAACCGCTCTTTTGTGTAGTCCACGACCACATTCGCGCCGAGCCGTGTCACCCACTCAACATTAGCGCTGCTGGTCGTGGTGGCAACCGTAACACCCGACTGGTTAGCCAGCTGAATAGCAAACGAACCGATACCGCCCGCACCGGCAGGGATAAAAACTTTCTGGCCCGGTTGCAGGCCGGCACGTTCGAACAACGCCTGCCAGGCGGTCAGGCTGACCATCGGCAGCGACGCAGCCTGAATAAAATCGAGGTTAACCGGCTTTAGTGCGGCCGCACTCTCATTCACCAGGGTAAATTCAGCCAGAGAGCCGTAGTCGCTATCAAAAGTGCTGGCAAACACCTCATCGCCAGGCTTAAAGCGTGTTACTTCACTGCCTGTCGCAACCACAATACCCGCAAGATCGCTGCCGATAACGGCCGGCAAGGTTAGTGGCAGAACCGGCTTAAAGATGCCGGTGGGGATCAGGTTATCGATGGGATTAAGGCCGGCCGCATAGACCTCAACCAGCAACTGGTGTGCATTCGGCTCAGGTAAGGTAACGGGCTGAAAACCAGACTGCGGAGACTTGCCATAGCGTTGAAACGTAAACGCGCGGTTGTTGCTATTGTCCATCGGCTTTGTGCCCTTTAGGTTTGATGGTGTCGAGCTGAAGGCTTTTCCGTACCGCTTTATCGAGCACGCTTGCAGGGGCGAAACGGCGCAATAAGGCCAGTCTGGTGGCCAGTTTGCCTGCGGTATAGCGCAGCCTGGGTCGGGTACTTTGCGCCACCTGGACAATCACCTCAGCCACGATTTCAGGTTCATCTGCTTTCGCCATCGCCTGACTGACAATATCGGTTAATCTGCTGCGTATCGGCGCAAATTCTTCCCGGGGAAGATCCGGTAGCTGACTGTTGTTTTCAAAATCGGTTCGGGTATAGGCGGGCTCGATAACGGATACCCTTATTCCGTAGGTACGCAGTTCATGGTCCAGCGATTCGGAGTAACCTTCAACGGCATGCTTACTGGCAGCATAAAGCGCAACATAGGGCAGCGGCACGATCCCGATGACAGAACCGATATTGATGATGCGACCCTTGCCCTGGCGGCGCATCTGAGGCAGCACGGCAACCACCATTCGCACCATACCGAGGAAGTTGGTATCGAAGATATGCTTTGCCTGGTCGATTGAAGACTCTTCTGCGGCTGCCGGCGCGATGCCAAATCCGGCGTTATTTACCAGCAGGTCGATGCGCCCTTCGCGCTGCAATAGTTCTCTGACTACAGCAGTCACTGAATCATCCTCTGTCACATCCAGCGTCAGTAAGGGGAAACCCTGATCTCCCGCCTGACTGCCGCGCCGGCTGGTGCCATAAACCCGATAGCCTGCAGCGATGAGTTTCTTCGCGGTGACCCTGCCAATACCGGACGATGCGCCGGTAACCAGCGCGATAGGTTTAACAGTCATAGTGGCACCCTTAATGTTGTCTTCAGTGGTCAATGTCAGCAGGCTGGCAGATGATTAATGATGATGATCATAATCTATAATGTCAATCGCTTTGATTACGATCATCATAAATGTATGATGGCGCCAACATGAACGGGAGGTGGCCAGCAATGAAAGTGTCGAAACAGCAGGTGCAGGAGAATCGGGCGCATATCGTCAAAACCGCGTCGGAACTGTTCCGGGCCAGGGGATATGACGGCATTGGTGTGGCAGAACTGATGTCAGCAGCAGGATTCACCCACGGTGGTTTCTATAAACACTTTCAGTCAAAAGCCGATCTGATGGCGGAGGCGGTGAGCTGTGGATTTTCATCCGCAGCTGCGCAAATTGAAGGGGCGGATAAGGCCGGGTTTATCACGGATTACCTGTCACGCCGTCATCGTGATGCAATGGCAACCGGCTGCATGATGGCGGCACTGGGCGCGGATACGGCTCGCCAGCCGGACGAGGTCAAACACGCCTTCGCGGCCGGGCTTGAAAAACAGCTGGCGGCGTTAACCCCGGAAAGCGATTCAACAGCAGCAGACCGGGCGGCGTTAATCAATACTATCGCCCGGATGGTGGGCGCCATGGTGCTGTCACGCGCCTGTCCGGATAACGATCCGCTGGCGGATGAAATCCTTGAGGTATGCCGTAAGGGCATTCTTGATCGGCCGTGAGGAGCCCCGGATCAGCTCCGCCGCCGGCGGCCTGTTCATCGCCACCGGCGGCGGAATCAAACCGCATTACTGCGCGAAGCTATCCTGTTTAGCACAACCGCTGCAGCTACCACTGCAACCCGAACCGCTGGTGACGACAGGCAGCGTGAGCGGATGCTGTTTCATCCGGGAACCCGATTTGCGCATCGCCAACAAGATCAACGCGTTCAGTGCGATAACGCTAATCAGACAGGTGGTGCTGAAGGCGGGATGTTCGGCAAAGGTCACGCTCTGATAAAACAGCGTTGCGGTGGTGAAGGCGATGTTAAGCCCCCAGAAGAAGGAGAACAGCATCCAGTTGCGACCGGCTTCGCGCGCGATAGCGCCCATCACCGACACGCACGGGACATACAGCAGCACAAAGATCAGGTAGCTGTAGGCCGCAATGCCGCTGCCAAATTTGGCTGACATCACGCTCATCTGACTCGCCGCCATTTCGCCATCGCCTTTGCTGGCATCGATAGGATGGGCCAGTGCATCCAGGCTTAACGCGGCAGTCAGGCCAGTCCAGGTCTCGGTGACCGAATCCTTCAGCTCGCTCAGCAGATTAAACTGCTGAGGATTAAAGTCACCGTTCTGAATCGCCTCACTGGTATAAAGACTGTTCAGTGTACCGACCACCACCTCTTTCGCCATGATGCCGCTAACCAATCCCACCGTTGCCTGCCAGTTATCCTGAGTGACGCCAATAGGTTGTAAAACCGGGGTGATCGCTTTGCTGGTGGTGGCCAGCGCAGAATGGTTGATATCCTCGACCGGCTGACCATTGAACGAGAAGCTGGTCAGCAAACCAATCAGCATACTGACAAGGATAATGACCCGTCCGGCACGCACCACAAACATTTTCAGCCGCTGCCAGGTCTGGATCAGCAGGCTCTTCAGATGAGGTCGATGATAAACCGGCAACTCCATAATAAAGGGCGAGGCTTCACCGCCCAGCAAGGTATGTTTCAGTATTAATCCGGTGACGATCGCCACCAGAATACCGAGCAGATAGAGTGAAAAAACCAGGCTGGAACCGTGCGTGCTGAAGAACGTGGCGGCAAAAACGGCGAAGATGGCCAGCCGTGCGCCACAGGACATAAAGGGTGAGATTAAAACCGTGAGCAGTCGCTCACGCGGCGTGTCCAGGGTTCTGGCGCCCATCACCGAAGGAACATTGCAGCCGAATCCGACAATCAGCGGGACAAAGGATTTACCCGGCAGTCCCAGTGACTGCATCAGACGATCCATCACAAAGGCGGCGCGAGCCATATAACCGGAATCTTCCAGAAAAGAGAGGAACAGGAACATCAGGCCAATCTGTGGAATGATCGGCAGCACGGTATTGATACCTGCCCCAACGCCCTGCGCCAGAAAGACGGTGAGCCAGGCGGGGAAATGGCAGACATAGCCCAGCCACTGCGCGCCATGAATAAACAGGGCGACCGAACTGCTATCAAACAGCGGCTGTAATGCCGCCCCGATATTAATCGACAGCACGAACATCACGTACATCACCGCCAGAAAGATCGGGATACCCAGCCAGCGGTTCAGCACAACCTTATCGATCTGGCTGGTCAGACTGCCGGGCGCGGCATGATGAATGTTACTGACAGCACCACACAGGGCATGAATTGCGCGATAACGATAATCGGCAATCGTCACGCCGGTATCACCACCGGCCTGTTGAATGATTTCGGCCAGATGCGGCACCAGCGTCGGACAGAGCTGCTGGCTGTTGATATCCCCTTCCAGTAACTGCAGCGCCAGCCAGTAACGTTTCTGAGGATGTATCGATGCGGGCATCAGTTCGCACAATTGATGAATAGCCGTTTCAATGTTCGCCGGATAGCGCACCCGTTCAGGCGAAGAATAGCGGTGCGGATTGTCGATCAGCGCTTTAAGCTGGGCCAGCCCTTCACCCCGGGTTGACGTCAGCGAGACCACCGGACAGCCCAGCCGGACAGACAGTGCCTCGATATCAATACTGATATTCTGACTGGCGGCGATATCCTGCATATTCAGGGCGACAATGCAGGGCACGCCCAGCTCCAGAAGCTGGAACGTCAGGAACAGATTGCTTTCCAGATTCGACGCATCGACCACGTTAATCACTAAATCGGCGTGGTCGTGATAGAGATACTGGCAGGCGATACTCTCATCGATGGAGCTTTCCGCCGACAGCGTGGTGAGGGAACGGGTGCCAGGCAGATCGACCAGCCGGACATCTGACTGAGCGGTAAAAAATTGCCCTTCTTTGCGCTCGACGGTCACGCCCGCCCAGTTACCGACCCGCTGGCGTGCGCCGGTCAGCTGGTTGAATAAGGTGGTCTTGCCGGTATTCGGATTCCCGATCAGCCCGATAGTGATATTTTTCATGAGGCTATCTCCTCCAGGATGATGGCGTCGAGGTCACGCTGCCGCACAGCCAGACTGACGCGCCGGGTACGGATCTGTACCGGATCGCCCATCGGCGCAACGCGGATAATCTCAATGATGGCACCCGGGAGCATGCCCATGGTGAGCAATTTCTGACGCCAGGCGGGGTTCACTGCGGGCTGATAGCCGAGGATACGGTAGGTGCTATGCATGTTCATCGCCATATGACCATCTGATTGGGGGTAAGTGGCAGTGATTATATAAATGATAAGCATTCCCGATTTTGATCTGACATCGGGCGACCCTGAATAATGTCAGGAAACGTCAACGAGAGCTCAACGATTTACAGATTCTGGCCACACCTCACCCGCTCGCGACTGCCAGCAAACGGTGATGCGCGGAAAGGCGGATTCACGCCTCTTTCCTGACAGACCTGACGGCCTTACCGCGACAGCTGGCTATCCACTAAGTCCATCGCCCCGGTGAGCTGATTTTATGGCGCAGGCGACATGAAATCAGAGATTTCCGGGGGCTTGCGGTTGGCTGCCGATCAGGCAGTTAACCGTTAGCGACTTAGTTACATCATTCAATAAAGCCATAATACACATCGGGCCTTCGGCCCGGCGGCGCGCCTGTTCAGGAGGTCATTGCGGGCGCGTGTTTGAAGCTGGCACGATAACGGTAGTCAGGGCCAGCTTCTTAATTACAGCGCGCAGCGGACAGGGTCAGGGTCAGAAGGGGCTTAACGGTAAATGTCGGGCACCGTCATCAACAGAACATAAAAAGGATGATGTAACTAATCGGTGAATTAATGAGCTAATCTTGCCCGACGGACAGCCGGCCAGAGTAGCATCCTGTGGAACTCCTGACAGCACTTTAGCCAGACAATGCCCCTGCCTGGCCTGTATCTCAGAAATCCTTTAGCGCCGGAGGAGCCCCCTGTTATTGCTGTTTCAGCCAGAAGCCATCCTTCTGTTGTTCAATCTCCATGCCAGCGGTCTGCTTCACCAGATCGACCAGCCGAAAAAACTCATCACCAGAGATATCCCAGTTCAGCTGGATGCGGGAATAGCTCCCCTGCTCCAGCAGCCTGACGGCTTCCTGGAAGGAAGTGACGCTGATGGTCCGATCGGGATTCTGAGTGTGCATATCTGTCCTTAACCTTTAGCGATAACGCGCAAAATCGGTTTCCGCATCACATGGGCTGTTCGCCCGCCGTATCTGCCTGAGGTTGCCCTCAGCATGACGAACCGACAGACATCAGCGAACAGAAGTGTCTGAAATCACTTTCTGAAGCAAGAGACGCAGATTCCAGTCTGGCTGACAGCGTCTGAGGTGTTAACCGCAGCGCTAAGCGAGCGCTATTTTAAGGAGATACGTAAAGAAATGATGCTGGCAGAAATCTTAAAACCCGCGGGTCATCAATGCCCCAGCGACGCCGGAACCGCATGGTGAAAGGCAGGCTGGCGTGCTGAATAAGTCAGCAGACCGAGACGTGATGACTCGTCAGCAAGGCTGCGCGTCAGGATCATAAAATGCGGCCAGATTCGCTGATAAAAAGAACAGCCAGGCGAATGGATATGTGTCGCAAAAATGATCTGGCTGTTGAACAACGGTGAGGCTCAGACACATTTTTTACCCTCAATCAGATTCATACCGGGTACAGCTTATTGCCGGCAACCCCTTTCGTGCTGCGGCCGTTAAGTAAATCCTTTTTCAAATCAACAATGACTGAGATCAACTCACAGAGCCTAAAAACAATTAAAACCGGACCATTACGGACCGGTTTAATTAGCAGATGTGAAAATGCGCAGTACCGATAATACCGGTCGTCATTAACAAAAAATCAGGGAATCACAATGAACGTCTCAGTATCAGGCAAGAAAACAGCAGGCATCATCTTTCTTCTCACTACGGCGATGATGGTTTCTGCCTGTTCAGGCAATTACGTTATCTCGACACGCGATGGACATATGATTTCTACGCACGGAAAACCGGCCAAAGACAAAGAGACCGGCCTGATATCTTATAAAGATAGCGACGGAAATACACATCAGCTGCAGCAGCAGGATGTGAAAGAGATTGTTGAAAAATAGGTCATTATTCACTTAAAAACCAGACTGCAAAGCAGCCATAATTACATCAGGAATTACTGACATGAAAAAGGCTTTGATTGGCATCAGCGTACTGTTGTTTGCCTCGTCGTCAGCGATGGCTATTGGCCTGACCGCCGAACAGGGTAAAAACTTTACCGGCCTCAACGCTGAAATTGGCAAATCTTCCAGCGGGATTTATCTCGATAGCCAGTGGATCAAAAACACCCGGGATGGCGCTCAGATTGGACAGGCCGGCACCGGTTATAACCTGGAATTAGGACCTGTCATGCTGTCAGCCGGGTTAAAAGCGACTTACATTGGCGGCAAAAAAGGGGATAACGGCATTGCCTTTCCGATTGGTGGCGGTGCAACGCTTAATCTGCCCGCAAATTTTGCCCTGTATGGCGAAGGCTATTCTGCTCCCGAACATTTCACTAACAGTGTAAAAAACTTTGTTGAAGCTGAAGGGGGTATTCGCTGGTCACCCATTACACCGCTGATGTTAAAAGCGGGTTATCGCTACGCCGGCGTTGACGGTAAAGATGGACGGCCTGGCCATACGCTGATTGAAGGTCCTTTCGTTGGCGGTGGCATCACTTTCTGAGTATCAACCGCTCGCTAACAGAGGTCCGTAATCTTTCCCCGTAAAAAGGACCTCGCTTCAGATGCTCCCCGGCCGATAACGCACAATATTACCGGCCGGAAACAGGATTAATATCGCTGAGACACAATTATGAAAACGTTATTTCTGCTGTTCATCACCCTCACGTTGTCCGGATGCGCTGAGTACAAATGGGTTAAACCTGATGCAACCGAACAACAGGAAATCAGGGCGGAGACCGCTTGTCAGGCTCAGGCCCTGCGGGAATTGCCGCCTGATAACATTGTCAGCGGCAAATACACCTCAAAAGACAGCAAGTACAAAACCACCGATACCGATTATTCGACTCGCGATGCCAATGAAGCACAGCGGGAGATACTGGTGAAAGATTGTATGTTCAAAAAAGGCTGGCAACAGATTCAGGTTCAGTAGTAAAGGCAGGGCGCGGTCTGGTTCAGGCTGAATTAACCGTTCAGACCGCGGCTGAGGCCATTCCTGCCCGCCATCCTGATCAAGGCTGACGATCGACGGGCAACGGGTGACGCTGACGCCGGCAACGCTCGGAACAATACTGCACCTCATCCCAGCACTTTTCCCATTTTTTACGCCACACCATAGGCTTATTGCAGGTTTTGCAGTAACGGACCGGTAAATTTTTTTTATTTCCTTTAAAGGTCATCTGAATAGCCTCCTCAGAGAATGCCAGAGTCAAACGTGTCAGTGCTTTTATGCCTTCAGAGCTCTGTGCAACGACAGACTCACATCAGCCGCAGAATAGCGCTTTTCAGCGTGTTTTCTGGCACTTAACACGGCAAGCCTTGCCATATAAACAGCACCTGATGAACCGTTGTCGCCTGGTGGCTGAATGATCTTTATAGCGGAAGTCCCGGGCGCCGGCTTTGCAGATTTCTGTTCCCTGCCTGGCTAAATGGCCGCATACAGAGCGCTATTCACGCGACGACTGGCATAAAAGTTCAGGTAAAACCGCGCCGTTATCACGCTTTAATTTGCTAACAAAAACGAACCGCCGCGCTATATAAAAACTCTCATTACGCAGCCGTCATACCGGTCATTGACTTCAGAACGCCCCTTTTTATACCGCACCGGGACTGTTCAGCATTGTGGCAGTTTAGCGGATAACGTCCCTTCCGGCAGCGAAATAGGGCTGTCAGATTCCGTCCTGCGAAGAAAAGTTTAATGCGTTTAATGCAATAATGTCATCGCATACCGTCAATAATCGGCGTTTGATGATTTATCGTTCATATATAAGCTCAGCTCAACCACGGAACCGATCGTTATTATTACCCTGGATGACCATTTGCAAATCATCGTGAGTCTGACCCCTGTTAACTTTAACTGGAATAGGAAAACGGAAGATCTGCCGAACGCCAATGACATTTAACCCAACCGGTTGAGAGTGTGAAGCACCGAATTGTAGCCTGCATCCACTTTTTACCGGCCAGTGATTCTGAAAGAAGAAGTGAATCAAAAAGATAAGTTATTCATCCAATGGTCCGAATATCACAGCAGGAAATTGTGGTTGATAGCGAATCAATACTTTAGTACGTAATTATCACGCTTAACAAAGCTCACATATCCTGTTTCACATGACATGATATCCCGATGAATTTTATCTCTCTGCCGATTGATAACGGGTCCTGAAACCGTGTATGACGCGCCAGGGAATTGGCGTACCGCGAGGAATAACCCCGTTCAGGCTGATTTAACTTACGGATGAAAAGTGCTGCATTTTTTTGACTTTTTGAGCCACTGAGCAGAAAAGTGTAAGTTCATTTACGATTCCCAGGTTATTGCACGTTAATTACAGTTTCAACTGTCTTGAAAAACGATTAATATGTCAGAGTTGAACTATTGGTTCAGTATTGAGATTCTTCGAAGGCAAGCATTTTAAAAAGCAGGTCTGACGAAAAGCATCAGCGTGAACCCGCTCTGTATTTTATTATCTGAACATGACTATGGTGACTTTGATGAGTGACACTCTCAGCAGCTTGAATAATATCCGTACCCTTCGCGCCAACGCTCGCGAACTCGATCTTGCTGCCCTGGAAGAAATGCTGGAAAAACTTACTGTTGTTGTTAGTGAGCGTCGTGAAGAGGCGCAGGCTTCAGAAGCTGCAAATCGTGAGAAGGCTGAGAAACTGGCTAAATATCGCGAACTGTTGCTGCAGGAAGGCATCGATCCTAACGAACTGTTAAATGGTATGCAGTCAGCGCCGGTTGAGAAGAAAAAGCGCGCGCCTCGCCCGGCCAAATATCAGTACACCGATGAAAACGGCGAAGTTAAGCAGTGGACCGGTCAGGGACGTACTCCCTCTGCGATCAAATCTGCCATTGAAAATGGTAAGTCACTGGATGACTTCCTGATTTAATAGCAGCGTACTGCCCGAAGGTAATCCGTCCGGCGCTGGCCGGGCGGATTTACTGTTAACACATCGCGCCATATTCAGACAGTATTTGATTAACCTGACTCTCTGAAAAGGAGGTTAATTAAGAGAGCCTGGATGAATGTAGCGATGAGAATGTGTCATCATGTTAACTGCACAGCCTCGGAATTATCGCACTGTACTGATCATCCCCTGCCCTTCTCCTCCGCCCGGCAAGAGACAGGATCACCCAGTGACCATTCTCTGCCTTTCTCGCAACTCATGACGTTACGGTAACAGGCAGCGTCGCTGCAGGGTTAATTCTCTCCTTCCACTGCTGCATTGCGCGCCATTATTATTTCCATTCCAATTTGCTGACCGTATGAGAGTTCAAGCGTATTGCCATCGGGATCGGCGAAAAACGCCCAGTATCCGACCGGAGCACCCGATTCCTGCGCCGCGCGGCGTAAAACTCCTTCCTGCTGTGCCTGTTCAACTCTGGCATCGATCTCTTCCCGGCTGGCACAGGCGACACCGATGTGACCAAACGGCCCCAGCGGCGTATCTTCGCAGCGTTCTGACTGCACCAGCACCAGCGCAAACGGCCGGGTTAAATCTGACAGCCACGCCACTTTCTGCGCTTCTGCAATGCCGGGCTCGCGGTGATGAATAACCTGCATCCCGGCATAACGCTGGTAAAACCGGATGCTTTTTTCCAGATCGCGGACCTGCAGAGCAAGATGGCTGAATCCCGTATCCTTTGACATTGTCACCTCCTGAGAATATTGAGCTTTCACCATGCCACAGAAGCGAATCTGGACGTGTTCAGCGGTGCTTAACCGGCTGGCTTTTCGCACTCCGCACGATTTCGCCCTTGTCGCTTAGCGCGATACAAGGCCTCATCGGCACGCTCAATCAGATCTGACAACGTCTCTGGCCCGGGGTTAATGCGTTGAGTGGCACAGCCAGCGCTGAGCGTCACCCGTTTTGCCGCCAGACCGCTGGTAAGATGAGGGATCTCCAGTTGATAAACCGTGGCAACGATCGACCTGGCGAGTTTCAGCGTCTCTTCCAGGGTATAACCCGGCAAAACGATCGCAAACTCTTCACCGCCATATCGCGCAGGTAACTCATTCTCACCCGCTGCGAAGTTTTTCAGTATCATCGCGATGGTTTTCAGACATTCATCGCCAGCCACATGCCCATAGGTGTCGTTGTAATGCTTGAAATAGTCGATATCGATCAGGATCAGAGAAACCGGCTGACCGCTGGCGCGGGCTTGCTGCAGGCTTTCATTCAGCATCCGGTCAAAGTAGCGACGGTTGGCCACGCCGGTTAAGCCATCACTGTGCGCCAGGCTCTCCAGTGAAAGATTCGCCGCGGTAAGTTCATCACGCAGCCGGGTGAGTTCACGCTGGTAGCGCAACGTGTGACGCGCCTGGCGCAGCAAAAAAACGCTCAGCGAGAGAATGACCGCCAGCAGCGCCAGACTTAACATCACATCCTGCCCCCGGCCTTTTAACCAGCGGGTGAACAGCGTGGATTTATCATAGCCAGCGGCAACAATCAGCGGATAACGTTCAGATCGGGCGAATCCAAAGATACGGTTTTCGCCATCCAGCGCCGCTTTCCACTGCCCGCTACCCTGATCGGCAGTGGCCAGCATGCTGCGGAACAGAGGGCTGGAGGAGAGATTTTTACCAATGAAGCTGTCCGGCATCGGACGGGCATAGAGCACCGTGCTGTCTGCCAGCATCAGCACCAGTACGTCGCGCGCGCCCAGCTCGTAATAGCTGTAGAAGCGCCGAAAATAGTCCACTTTGATGGTAGCCAGTAAGACGCCATTAAACCCGCTGGCACTGTCATTGACGCGCAGCGACACCGGTATCACCCGATCCTGGGTGCTGCGACTGCGTATCACCGGCCCGACATGTACGCTGTTACGCAGAGTAGAGCGGTGATAGCGGAAGTATTCACGATCGGAGTTATTAATCCCGACGGGCGTCGTGCTCATTGAGGTCGCGATCCATTTGCCCTGCGCATCGTAATAGAACAAGCCGTGCAGCTGCGGCAGGCGACTTTGCAAAACACGCATGGTCTTACTCAGCGCATCGCCATCCACCTGACCTGCTGCTATCTGCGTCTCCAGCTCACGCTGAACTTCGCGCAACGACAGCTCAGTCTGCAGAAAAGTATCTTCCGCCTGACGCGCCTGTGACAGCGACAGATTGACCGCCATTTCTTCCGCCTGACTCACGGCGGCACGCCAGTCTTCACGCAGCGTCCAGAGATTAATGGCGATAACGGCCACCGTGAGCAGCAAGCCTGATAAGGTGATGCTTCTGAGTAGCGGCGAAATCTTTGGCGCTGGCGCCGCATTTTTCCTGCGAAACTTCATGCCTGTCCCTATTCAAACCCTTTAACTGAGTTAAGCACAGTTAACCGGAGGCAAAAGTGCAAATATCACTGTTGTGTGGCGTAGAGTATTCTCATCGCCCCCTCCATCTTTTGACCCATCGCGGTTAAAACCCATTCTGCCTCGCCAGGGTTGCTCATTTTAAGGCTTCATCCGACCACAACTCTTCAAAAATCAGCGGGATACATGTTATCCTTACCGCTTACAGTGAATCTGTACTGTTGTTTAATTTGTGTATTGAAGGACTTTTTTTATGAGTGACAACCTGAGCAGCCTGAATAACATCCGGACCCTGCGAGCCCAGTCGCGCAATGTCGATCTGGAGGTTCTGGAAGAGATGGCGCAAAAATTAGAGACTGTGGTCAGGGAGCGGCGCGAAGCCGAAGAGGCTCAGGCGGCCGAAGCGCGCGAGAAAGCTGAAAAAATGGCGATGTACCTGGAATTGCTGCTGGAAGACGGTATCAGCCTGACCGAGCTGACGACTGGCCTGGCTTCGGGCACGGATGGTCGCAAAAAACGCGCTAAGCGGCCAGCCAAATATCACTATCGCGATGAAAACGGCGAGATGAAAACCTGGACCGGGCAGGGTCGTACGCCTTCACCGATTAAAACCGCACTGGATAACGGTCAGTCACTGGATGATTTTCTGCTTTAATCCGTGATCATGCCGCTCCGGAAAATTCAGCCGCGCCTGATTGCTGAATTTTCCGGCTCGCTATTTTGCCTGCATTAGGCTCGTCGTGGCCTGACGGCCCGATGTCTGTACGCTCTCATCTTTCGACACTGACAGCGGTCCGCGAAAGGTTCGTCGCCATTCGCTGGGCGTGACGCCAAACCGCTGTTTAAAACGCTGGCGAAAAGAGATGGGTGAGTGGAAACCGACTTTCTCAGCCACGCTTTCAATACTGATGCCGGTGGTTTCCAGCAGTTCCTGGCTGCGTTGCAGACGCTCAGCCAGCAGCCATTCCCCCAGCGTCATGCCGGTCGCTTTGAAAAAATGGCGCGTCAGGGTTCGCCGGCTCATGCCAGCCGATTGAGCCAGAGAATCGAGATCGTGCGGCTGATGAAGGTTATGCCGCAGTGAGTCCAGCAGCGCATTGATTTTACCGTCGCGGGTATTTTCAGGAACCGGACGCTCGATAAACTGCGCCTGTCCTCCATCACGATAAGGCGGCACTACCATTCTTCTCGCCACACGGTTGGCCACGGCGCTGCCGTAGTGCTGACGAATGATATCCAGACAACAGTCGATGCCCGCTGCAGTTCCGGCCGAGGTAATCAGACGATCGTCACGGGTGTAGAGCGCGTTACTGTCGAGATGAACGTCCGGAAAGCGTTGACTGAAGTCGCGCTCAAATTCCCAGTGCGTGGCAGCACGATGCTGATTGAGCAGGCCAGCATAAGCCAGCACATAGGTTCCCAGACACAGCCCCACCACTTCAGCACCACGCTGCCAGGCCGCCGTCAGCGCATCAAGCAGTTGCTGAGCCGGTTTTTCGCCCGGATTATGCCAATAAGGCACAATAATAATGTCAGCCACATCAAGCAGTTCAAGCCCATGCTCCACATTGATCGACAGGCCACTCTCTGAAAGGAGAACGCCAGGCTTCTCCGCACAAATATTCAGCTGAAACAGATCCGGCTGCGGCAGGGCGGAGCCAAACAGGATGCAGGGAACCGAAAAGTGAAACGGACTGAATCCTGCCGTTGCCACCACCGCCACCGTCAAAGCGCTCATCTCGTTCCCCTTATTCATCTCAATACCGCCCTGTTCTGACCGATCAGAAGGTTATGGTTTCACCATCCTGCGGAATCAGCACGTTATCGGCAATGCCCTGTTCTTCGGTGTAAGCACGCAGTTCAGCACGGGTCAGCAGACAGTGGTTGATCGCTTCCATGTGCGAAGCCACCAGCGTTGCCTGAGGCACAATGTTTAACGTATGCAGTGTATCCTCTTTACCCATAATAATCGGGCCATAAAGATCGTGGGTCGCATTACCAATATTCAGCACCACCACGTCCGGCTGAAAACGTTGCAGGCTTCGCACATAGGGCTTAACCCAGACTGTGTCACCAGCAATGTAGAGCGTTTTTTCGTCCGGATGGGTAAACACCAGTCCACAGGCATCGCCCAGCAGATCGGCCATCACTTTGTCGGCATACAGCGCATTACTGCCATGCTGACCGTCAGTTTTATAGATCGTCAGGCCATCCACAAATCGGTTTTCTTCCTGCAAGACCTGAACGTTGTGAAAGCCCTGAGAACGAATCAGTTCGGCGTCACTGTGGTTCTGGGTATAAATCATCATGGTCTTTGGTAGCTGCTGCTGCGCGGCCTCGTCCCAGTGATCGGTATGCGTATGGGTAAGAATAACCGCATCGGCATCCAGCAGTTGTGAAACCGGCATCGGCAGTTCAACCATCGGATTTCTCAGGTGCGGACGAGCGCTCCCTTCAAAGCCCGGCCAGGCTTCTTTTTCAGCCAGCATCGGGTCAATCAGGAATTTCTTGCCGGCATAGTGCAGCATCAGCGTGGCATTACGGACTTGGGTTAATTTCATCATCAGGCTCCGGTCAAAGTTCGGTTCAGTACAATCAGCGTCGACAACGCTGTGGTTGCGATAATGTGACTTTACCCGGTTACAGACGACGGCGTGACAGGCTCAATGGACAGTGATCGATGAAATCGGGCCAACCTGCTGTTGGTGAATGCAGTGCGGTTAATTCAACTGGAAAATGTTCAGACGCTGCTCAGCAACAGGAAGGAAAGGGTGAATCAGAGGACAAAACAAAAATGCCGCAGTTATCTGCGGCAGGGAATTTTTATAACACGATCATCAGAAATCGGCTTTCAGCACCACGCGGTAATTGGCTTTACCGGCGCGTACGTGTTCCAGCGCTTTATTGATGTCTGACATCGGGAAGAACTCCACCTGTGGTGCGATATCAGCACGGGACGCCAGCTTCAGTAACGAACGCAGCTGACCCGGCGAGCCAGTGGACGAACCCGTTACCGCTTTGTCACCCATGATCAGGTCAAACGCACCGACCTGGAACGGTTTCATCACTGCGCCGACGGTATGGAATTTCCCTTTTGGTGCCAGCGCCGCGAAATAGGGTTTCCAGTCCAGATCGACCGCGACGGTGCTGAGGATCAGATCGAAACGACCCGCCTGCTGCTTCAGCGCTTCAGCGTCACGGCTGTTCACCACTTCATCTGCACCCATGTCCAGAATCGATTGCTTTTTATCTGGCGTAGAGCTGAAGGCCACCACTTCGGCACCCATTGCGTGCAGAATCTTGATGGCAATGTGGCCCAGGCCACCGATACCGATCACGCCTACACGACTGGTGGCGGTGATATTACTCATCAGCAGCGGTTTAAAGACGGTGATGCCGCCACACAGCAGCGGACCCGCAGTGGCAACGTCCAGTTTCTCCGGCAGCGGAATAACCCATTGCCAGTCGGCACGCAGTTTCTCAGCAAAACCACCTTTATTCATGATGGTTGGCGTGCTGCCCTGCTGACAGTTAACCTGCTCACCATTGATACAGGCATCGCAGTGCTGGCAGCTCTTGGCGGTCCAGCCAATGCCAACCCGCTGACCCACCGACAGACCTTTGTTTTTGGCCGCATCGCCCAGCGCAGAAACCCGTCCAATCACTTCGTGCCCGGCAATAACAGGGAACTGAGAAATGCCCCACTCGTTATCGATCATCGACAGGTCAGAGTGGCAGACGCCACAATACTCAACCTCGACTTCAACTTCTTCTGCTGCAAGTTCAGCAGCGTCATATTCATACAGTTCAAGTGCCTGACCAGCCTGCATGGCTGCATAACTTTTAATTTTCATTGGTACCTCTGCGTGGTTAATCACCGTCAAGTGTAACAACTGCCGGCCCGGCTTGCCTGGCCGATCCGCTTGCACCGCACTTTGTTGTCTTTTCAGCTTACTAATCAGCCATTAACCTTTCCGCCTGACAGGGTCTGTAGCACCCTGAGCTGCGCCACCGCGTCCTGCATTGCCTCCATGCCCTGACTGAGTTCACGCAGGCTGCCAAGATGTTTAGCGATATCGGCGCGCTCATGACGGGTCTGCTGATTCATCGTCGCCAGCGTGTCTGCCGCATTGATGCTGCGTGCGGCCATCTGGGTAGCGGTGTGCGCGCTGTCACTGGCCACCCGGCGGATACGTGAAATTGTCGTTACCGCGTCACTGATGTTACTGGCCGTGGCTTCTGCCTGCTCTTTGGACGAGTGCGCAAGGCGTCGCACTTCGCCAGCCACCACCGCAAAACCCCGACCCGCTTCTCCGGCGCGAGCCGCTTCCACCGCCGCGTTTAGTGCCAGAATGTTGGTCTGGAAGGCGATATTACTGATGCCATGAGTGATCTCATTAATCCCGTGCGAGATTTTTTCCAGATCGTCCAGCCCGTCATCGAGCCGCTCCTGCGCCTGCTGGCTCTGGCCAGCAATATCGCTGATGGCACGAATACTGTTTTCTGCCACGCTCAGGGCTTCACCCTGACTTTGCGTGGCGCTCTCCAGCACTGGCAGGGCCTCCATCAGCGGCATCAGCGCCTGCTGATAGTTAATGACCCGGTTAAGCACGCCACTCTGCACGCTGTTCAGCGCTTCCCAGCGACGTAATGCCCGTTGCGCATAGTGCGCAGCGTAACCGGCGTACTCCACCGGGAACTGACTCATCGCTTTCACATCGTGATGAAAGAACACCAGCGCCGACAGTGTCTGGTTGATCGGCACGCCCAGGATCTCACCGAAGCTGGAGAACCCCGCCGCCGGAATCCCTTTAAAAAAATGGGCGTCATGCAACTGACCGGCATTCCCGACGCGACGCAGGATGCAGTCGTTCATCAGGATCGCCGCTGGTTTGCCGTGCTGACGGGCGAAAGCCTGCCACTCCTGCTGGGTGGCCTGTTTAAAATCTTTTTCCTGCATCAGAAACAGCCGATCGCCAAACTCCAGATCGCAGAAGAAGCGCACGCTGTCGGACTCGATTCGGGCAACCGAACGAATAAAGTATTCGTCGCCCACCTTCACGCCAAACGTCAGGCCCTGCAGTCGCTCGGTGAGCTGCGTCGCCTGGCAGTTCAGATGGGTGCAGAGCGCAGAAATCAGCGATTGCTGCTCTCCCTGGCGGTTAAATACCGAGCTGACGGTGCGCGCAATCGGGTCAGCCTCGGCGATTAACCAGCTGGTGTCGAGCGGTGTGAAGTTCTGACTCTTGAACGGGGCAAAGGATTTCCCCGCCGCCATCTGGCAAAAAATAATCACCGCTTTGCCCTGTAATATCTCGCCGCCGACGCCAATCCAGGTGCCGTCAAAGCTGATTTTACCGCCAGCCGATCCGCCGATCGCCAGACAGGGAAAACGCCCGCTATTGTACCAGGCCTGCATCAGGAAACCTTCCGAGGCAGAAAGACCGTCGCAGTAGATCATCGCAAAGGTCCGATCGGCTGAGAGCGGCATCCGCAACGGTAACCGTTCCAGCTCCTGTTGTATCGCGGTGATGCGCTGGCTGGCGGTGTGGGTATCCTGACCATGCAGGTCAATAATGTGCGTTTCATGCCGCGCAATCAGGCTGTCCGGTAACCAGAGCCAGCTGCCTTGCTGGCCGGCACCGTCACAATAGGTGCTCTGTTTACCGCTGCTGCTCAGGGCGCCGTTAGAAGAAAGCGTCAGCACCGTCAGGTCAGCAGAGGTAAACCGCTGCCAGGCGTGACTGACCCGCTGGAAATCCGCTTCGGGCGGCACAAAGGTCATCAACAGACCACCAGCGCGGTTGCTCAGGCCGGCGGCGGCAAGCGATGCCGGCAACGCACGACAATCAAAAGTGCCATTCGCAGGCTGGCTGCTGCGCCCAAAGCGGGCGGCAGGCAGGCGTTTTTTTATCGCCTTAATCATCGACATATTATTGTTTTCGCTGTGATAAGAAGGATTTTGCGCTTAAAAGCGCTTTCTGGTGTGTCAAAAAGGAGGGCTAAAAGCAGGTCCGTACGCGTTCAGAACTCAACGCTGAGGGCCGGAATCATCACTGGTCGGCACGCTCAACGCCTGTTCGTTATCGCCAGTAGCGGGAATATCTTTAACGATTGCTGTAGTTGGTGAAAATAATGAAAGCAGCGCGATCAGGCAGCATAAAATAAGCCGGGAGGCGTCCCCGGCAAATTTACTGCTTACCCATTACGGCTCTGCTGCCAGTGTTGCTCGCAGCGCTGTCGGGCTTCAGCCGGTAAGTCGCGCAGGTCCGGCAGGCTGTCGCCAGCGCCATACCCCATTGAACCGGTCACTTCCTGCTGTTCATCCAGGGCGGCAAAGCTCAGCGTTTCGTCCAGCGGCTGCCATTCGCCTTGCTGCTGACGGTATATGACCGCGTGGGTAGGCGTCCGGTCATCCTCACCGTAAATTTCATATTTTTGCTTCTGTTGATCAGAACCAAACTCAAGCGTATCGATTAAGGTTGCATCAGTCATCGCGTTCTCCTTTTTCGTTGAGCTTATAAGGGTAGCCTGGGGATGGCGGGATCGCTGCCGGTTCAGCCACGGCACAAGGTCATGATCGAAACAATTTCACGCTTTTTCAGATGTGCATTTGCATAAACGAAGCGGTCATCTATGCTTCGTGATGTGACTAGCTAGTCCTTTTTATCTAATGGAACATTGATAGGAGGTCTCACTATGACACAACAGAAATACAGAGGTGGTGCCGGCAATTTTGCCAACGATCCGGGCCGTGCGAGCGAAGCTGGCAGTGCAGGAGGCAAGGTCAGTGGAGGCAATTTCAAAAACGATCATGAAAAAGCCAGGGAAGCCGGTCGGAAAGGGGGCAGAATCAGTCGGCGTCCTGCAAGTAATTCTGAATAAGGCGCCTTAGGACGTTTTACGCCATGGAATGGCATCTCACTTCTGCACGACAGATCCCCCACTGAATCCATCCTGAAAAACATCCCTATGCCGCGGATCAGCACGTCTGCAGGCGAACCCGCAGACGTACCAGACGGTTATCCGGCCTTACGATGTCGGGTGAGATAATGCTTCACCAGCACAAAGAACAGTGGCACAAAGAACAGCGCCAGCACCGTACCCGCCAGCGTTCCGCCAATAATACCGGTGCCGATCGCGATACGACTGTTGGCCCCGGCTCCGGTGGCGACCGCCAGCGGGATCACCCCGGCAATAAACGCCAGCGAGGTCATCATGATCGGCCGTAAACGGGTGCGCGCCGCCTGCAGGGCCGCCGCACTCAGCGAGCTTCCCTGACGCACCGCTTCCTCGGCAAACTCAATAATCAGGATGGCGTTCTTGGAAGTCAGCCCGACGGTCGTCAGTAACGCCACCTGGAAATAGATGTCGTTGCTCAATCCGCGCATGGCAACCGCCAGCACCGTACCCAGCACGCCAAGCGGCACCGCCAGCAGCACCGAGAACGGCACTGACCAGCTCTCATACAGCGCGGCCAGACAGAGGAACACCACCAGAATTGAGATCGCATACAGGGTGGTTGACTGACCGCCCGCCTGCTTCTCCTGCAGCGAGAGACCGCTCCAGGCCCCGGTCGTGCCGGCTGGAAGCTCATTAGCCAGCCGTTCAATGGTGTTCATCGCATCGCCGGAACTGTAGCCTTCCGCGTTCTGCCCCTGGATTTCGTAAGAAGCGGAGCCGTTATAGCGATTGAGACTCTCCGGTCCCATGGTCCAGTGGGTTGAGGCGAAGGCCGAGAATGGCGTCATGCTGCCTTCACTGTTGCGGATAAACCATTTATCCAGATCGGACGGTGCTGACCGGTACTGACCATCGCCCTGCACATAGACCCGTTTGACGCGGCCGCGATCGATAAAGTCATTGATATAGGCACCGCCCCAGGCGCTGGTCAGGGTATCGGTCACATCATCCAGCTGCAGTCCCAGCGCCACCGCCTTACTGGTATCGATATCGACCTGCAACTGCGGCGTCTGCGGCAGAATATTTGCACGGACCCCGATCAGTTCAGGGCTTTTCGCGGCGCTCTGTAGCAGTTGATCACGCAGCTGGCCCAGTTGATCGCGGGTAGTGCCGCCACTGGCCAGCAGTTCATAGGTGAAGCCATTATTCTGCCCCAGGCCGGGCACCGAAGGTGGCGTCAGGGCAAAGATCTGCGCATCACGAATCGCAGAGAGCGCATAGGTGGCGCGCCCGGCGATCGCTTCCGCCGAGTTCTCCTTGCCGGGACGCTGATCCCAGTTTTTCAGTTTGATAAACGCCATGCCGGCATTCTGCGCCGCGCCGCTGAAGTTAAAGCCGTTGATGGTAAACACTACATCGATGTTCTCTTTCTCTTCGGTCAGAAACCAGTCAATGATCTGCTTATTGACCGCCTCAGTGCGACTGGCGGTTGCGCCTGCGGGCAGGGTCGCCTGAAGCATAATACTGCCCTGGTCCTCGGTAGGCAGGAAGCTGCCCGGCAATCGGGTGAACATCACAAACAGCACGACACCCATTGCAGCATACAGCGACACCATAATCAGCGGACGACGCAGCGTGCTGACCACTTTGTGACGATACTGGCGTTCCGTGGCGGCGTAGAAGCGATTAAATCCGCCAAAGAAACCTTTGCGATGCGGCGTTCCGGGGCGGAGCAACATGCCACACAGCGCCGGTGTCAGCGTCAGCGCCACCAGCACCGAGAAGGACATGGCCGCAATGATAGTGACCGAAAATTGCCGATAGATCACCCCGGTCGATCCGGCGAAAAAGGCCATCGGCAGAAAGACCGCCGACAACACCAGCGCGATAGCAATCAGCGCACCGGAAATCTCTTTCATCGACTTTTCCGTGGCCTCGCGGGCGGGCAGGCCTTCGTCGTGCATGATGCGCTCGACGTTCTCCACCACCACGATCGCGTCATCCACCAGCAGCCCGATCGCCAGCACCATGGCAAACAGCGTCAGGGTATTGATGGTGTAACCGCACAGTGCCAGCACGCCAAAGGTACCGAGCAGCACCACCGGTACCGCCAGCGCCGGGATCAGCGTCGCGCGGAGGTTTTGCAGGAACAGGTACATCACCACCACGACCAGCGCTATCGCTTCGATCAGGGTAATGACCACATCTTCCACCGAGATTTTGATGAAGTCGGTGCTATCAAGCGCATAGGCGACCTCGTAGCCTTCCGGCATTGAGTGGCGATACTCCTCCACTTTATTTTTTACCAGCGTCGCCGTGTTGAGTGCATTGGCGCCCGGTGCCAGCATCACCCCGATACCCGCCGCCGGATGACCATTAAGCCGGGTCGTCATGTCGTAAGATTCGCCACCCAGCTCGACGCGGGCCACGTCACCGACGCGCACAACCGCCCCGCGGGTATCGCTTTTAACGATGATGTTGCGGAACTGCTCCGGCGTCTGCAGCCGTGACTGCGCTCTGACCGTGGCGGTCAGTTGCTGATTTTCAGGTGACGGCAGGCCACCAATTTTACCGGCTGAGATCTGGATATTCTGCGAGCGAATTGCTGCCGTCACGTCAGAAGGCTGCAGTGAATAGGCGTTCAGCTTGAACGGATCGAGCCAGATACGCATCGCATACTGCCCGCCGAAGACCTGGATATCCCCTACCCCTTCGGTTCTGGCCAGCGGCTCCTGCATATTACTCACCAGCCAGTCACCGATATCGGTGCTGTTGCTCTTGCCCGTGGTGTCATACAGCCCCATCACCAGCAAAAAGTTTGACTGCGACTTCGTGACCGTCACGCCAAGTTGCTGCACCTCGCTGGGCAGGCGCGACAGGGCCTGCTGCACCTTGTTCTGGACCTGCACCTGCGCGGTGTCAGGATCGGTGCCCTGACTGAAGGTCACCGTCACCGTCACATTGCCCTGCGAACTGCTGCTGGAGGTGAAGTAAAGCAGGTGATCCAGCCCGGTCAGCTGCTGCTCAATCACCTGGGTGACGCTGTTTTCCAGCGTCTCGGCGGACGCACCGGTATAGGTGGCACTGATATTGACCGATGGCGGCGCGACATCAGGATATTGCTCAACCGGCAATAGCGTGATGGAGAGCGCACCAAGCAGCATGATAAGAATGGCAACGACCCATGCGAAGACGGGACGATAAATAAAAAAACGAGAAAACATCAGCGGGGTCTCTTCCTTTTTAAGGCGGGCGCAAAACCGGCATTCCTGCCGGTTGTGTCAAAGCGGTGCAGCGCTGATTATAGTTTGTTACGTTCAGGCTAAACATCCTGACGGTATCATTTCTTTCTCCCGCGCAAACGGATCCCGCCGGAGGTTGCTCAGGATTCTGCTGCTGCTGGCCCCCAGCATTCAGAAAAGTCGCCCGAACGTCGGCGGTCAGAGAGAATCGATCGCATCCGCATTAAGCAAAATAGCGAGGCCTGGCTATCCTGAAAACCAGGGAAATTAAACAGGAGAGAATGATGAAATTTTTCTATTTCGTTTCGCTTATCGCCTCAGCGCTTTATTTACTGGCATTCCTGCCTAAACTCCGAACCAAACGCGAACCGATTGCCTACTGGGGATGCTGGGCTTATCTCGGTGCCAATGCCCTGTTCTGGGCCGTTTATGGTGTCCGCCACTACCTTTGACGCGCTTTTTTAACCAAAGCGGCAAAAGCCACACTCTTCGTCGCCAGATCACTGATCGGGCGGCAGTTTAGCGGGCATTTTCCAGCGCCTGCCCGCAAGTGCGTTTATCCGGCATCCTGGCCGCCGGCATTGTCGCCCTGGCGGTCTGTGGCGGCGCGTGAAGATGGCGGAACAGCCGCTGACGGGGCATTAATCGCAGCCTTAATCTGTGCGCCATACTGACGATCAACTACCCTGAAAGTCTCCTGCGCTTTGATCTGATAGAGCGCTTCGGAGGGATGAATGCAGTCGGGTGACATCATCGCCTGCCAGTTCCCGATCTCCTGAATGCGCTGGTACTGCCGGACCAGCGGCACGTCATCAGCCTGGGTCAGGTTATCGATCTGCGCCACATAGGGTGCAACGTTCCATTTTTCCGCCCGCCCGCACAACGGATGCGGCTCCTGCACAATCACCGCTTTGCCGTACTGCTGCGCCACGGCGATCAGTTCAGACATGATTGCCCGGTATTGCGCCGGACTGACGATATAATCCGGTTCAATATCTTTGAAGTGATAATGACGAGCATCGTTGGTGGCAAAGTTAAGCAGGATCAGATCGGCGGGCGAAGCCGCCATCTCTTCGCGCCAGCTTTTGTTCTTGCGGTAAAAATAGCGGCCCTGTAACAGATCCTTCGACTGCGCCGACAGCTCACCTTTATTGACGATCTCGACGTTAGCGCCATATTTAGCTTTCAGCATCTGGCCCAGCTGCGAGATTTCGTTATTTTTTGTCAGCGTAGCCCGTAATTTACCGTCCTTTCTGACGGCCATCGCGCCTTTGGTGCTGGAACCGCCATAGGCTTCGATAATATATTTACCGTCCTGCATGGCTGCCAGTGACACGCCGGAAAATAAGCAAAGCGGGAAAGATACAAACAGTGTAAGGAGCAAATTTCTCATTGGGCGTCACTCTGACATAACCGAAAAAAAAGATTATCAGTGATATTTCGCCTGCGGCAAAATAATTTTGCCGTCCCCTCTTCCCCTTATCCCGCCTGAAGAGAAAAAGAGGCGAATAAGCGAACCCTTTAGCAACCAATCATTACCTCCGCCGATGTCGGGCCACAAAAAAAGGCGCGCCTCAGCGGCCAGAAAACATCAGCAACCGGGGCGATTTTTGCTGCATTTTTAAGCATCAGTTAAGCAGGGCTTCATCCGCCCGGCCTTTTTCCGGATAACGAAATCGCCGCACAGCAAGGGTTTGGGCGGGAAATCGTGCCTGACGCCCACCCGCAGAGGCCATTTTCAGATAAAAAAGCGGCGTCAGAAAAGGGCCAGGCCGGTTTATCATAATTTATGGATCAGACAGAACGGCACGCTGGGGGAATTCTGAAAAGTGTCGTGCAATATGTTAATTAAACTTCAGAGTGATATTCTGCCGCTACAAGGTCGCCTCAGACCCCAACACTCCGTCATTTATTAAGGTAATAAAAGTGACTACACCCTCTTTTTTATCGAGCCGAAATATCGGCCTCGATTTTCTGCGCGCCATACTTATCCTTGAAGGGGTTTTATATCATGCGGCCCGAAGTCTGCCAGGCGGTAATAGCTGGTATTACGTTTC
>Ga0302349_1000340_pt1 | contig 62037 bp, 54 predicted proteins | sample PhyAR1_FD_202176 | JGI IMG/M metagenome (GOLD analysis project Ga0302349, IMG submission 202176) | Leaf surface microbial communities from alfalfa plants in UC Gill Tract Community Farm, Albany, California, United States - DLSL A.R1... | ecosystem: Host-associated > Plants > Phyllosphere >... | reverse complement strand
ACCTCTAAAAGTTTGATTGGGGTTGGGCCTCCATGTATCCCATACGACCGACCTCTTTCAAGGCACCCCGGCGTATGTGTCGATACATGTGTGTTTTATTACACATAATGAGAGTTATGCGTTTCCTGCCGACCGATAGACCCAGCCTGCAGAGAATCGTCGGCGCGCTTTATACCATAACCGCGCCCTGGACGCCAATAAATGATCGCTGACGGAGGCCAGCGCGTTCTCTATTTGGCAGCCCATTTACTGGCTGCTAACATGACAGCACAGAACTTATTATTGTCGAAAATTTCGACAAATGCGGATTAATTTAATGGCAATTTCAATTAAAACCCCTGAAGAAATCGAAAAAATGCGCGTTGCGGGCCGTCTGGCTGCCGAGGTGCTGGAGATGATCGAGCCACACGTTCAACCGGGTGTCACCACCGGTGAGCTGGACCGCATCTGCCACGACTACATCACGCAGCATCAGCAGGCAGTTTCTGCCTGCCTCGGCTACCACGGCTTTCCGAAGTCGGTCTGCATTTCGGTCAATGAGGTGGTCTGTCACGGTATCCCCAGCGATGACCGCCAGTTAAAAGATGGCGACATCATCAATATCGATGTCACCGTGATTAAAGATGAATACCACGGTGATACCTCGAAGATGTTTATCGTGGGTAAGCCGACCATTCAGGGCGAGCGTCTGTGCCGCGTCACGCAGGAGAGCCTCTATCTTTCATTGCGCCTGATTAAGCCAGGCATCCGTCTGCGTGAGCTGGGCCGCGCGATTCAGAAATATGTGGAGGCGAATGACTTCTCGGTGGTGCGTGAGTATTGCGGTCACGGCATCGGCAAGGGCTTCCATGAAGAGCCACAGGTGCTGCATTACGATGCGGACGATGGCGGCGTGGTGCTGCAGGCGGGCATGACCTTTACCGTAGAACCGATGGTCAATGCGGGCGATTACCGCATCCGCACCATGAAAGATGGCTGGACGGTAAAAACCAAAGATCGCAGCTTGTCCGCGCAGTATGAGCATACTATTGTGGTGACGGAAAACGGCTGTGAGATCTTAACCCTGCGCAAAGATGACACCCTGCCTGCGGTGCTGGTTGCTGAAGGGTAATTCCCCCACTACAGAATCAAGCCGGCGCTATGCCGGCTTTTTTTTGGCTGAAGAAGAGAAGAGCTGCATGAGCGTGAGCCTGTCGGAAGAGGTACAAAACGGTCTGGTCGATTCCCCGGCCGAATGGGATGACGATCAGCTCACCCGCGACATCCTGAAACAGCGGCTGGAGCAGTTTCATCAGTACCTGTCCACCGCGTTCGACGCCGGTGAACCGGTCGAGCCGCTGATTGACGCCCGCACGCTGTTTATCGATCGCCTGCTGCGTCGCCTGTGGCGCTTCTTCGGCTTTGACCCGATGAGTGATATCGCCCTGGTGGCCGTCGGCGGTTATGGCCGTGCCGAACTGCATCCGCTGTCGGACATCGACGTGCTGATCCTCAGCCGTCAGCCGCTGGATGACCAGGCGGCACAGCGCACCAGCGCGCTGCTGACCCTGATGTGGGATCTGAAGCTGGAAGTCGGCCACAGCGTGCGCACTCTGGAAGAGTGTCTGCTGGAAGGCTTATCGGATCTGACCGTTGCGACCAACCTGATTGAGTCACGGATGCTGACCGGTGATGTGGCGCTGTTTCTTGAACTGCAGAAAAACGTCTTCAGCGACGGATTCTGGCCCTCGTCATCCTTTTTCGCCGCCAAAATCGAAGAGCAGCAGGAGCGCCATAAACGCTATCACGGCACCAGCTATAACCTTGAGCCAGACATCAAAAGCAGCCCTGGCGGTCTGCGCGATATCCACACTCTGCAATGGGTGGCGCGCCGCCATTTTGGAGCCACCACGCTGGATGAGATGGTCGGCTTCGGTTTCCTCACCGAAGTGGAGCGCAGCGAGCTGAACGAGTGCCAGGAGTTTCTCTGGCGCATCCGCTTCGCCCTGCACCTCTCCCTGCCCCGCTACGACAACCGTCTGCTGTTCGATCGTCAGCTCAGCGTGGCGCAACGCCTCAACTATCAGGGCGAAGGCAACGAGCCGGTCGAGCGGATGATGAAAGATTTTTACCGGGTCACGCGGCGGATCGGTGAACTGAATCAGATGCTGCTGCAGCTGTTTGATGAAGCCATTCTGGCGCTGCCGACCAGTGAAAAGCCCTGCCCGATCGACGATGACTTTCAGCTGCGCGGCGACCTGATTGACCTGCGCGATGCCACCCTGTTTGAGCGTGAGCCGCAGGCGATTCTGCGCATGTTCTACGTTATGGTGCGCAACGACGCCATTAAAGGCATCTACTCCACCACGCTGCGTCATCTGCGCCATGCGCGCCGCCATCTGAAACAGCCGCTGTGTCAGATCCCGGAAGCGCGTCGCACCTTTATGTCTATTCTGCGTCATCCTGGCGCCGTCAGCCGGGCGCTGGTGCCGATGCATCGTCACAGTGTGTTATGGGCTTACACGCCGCTGTGGGGTCATATTGTCGGCCAGATGCAATTCGATCTGTTCCACGCCTATACCGTTGATGAGCACACCATTCGCGTCCTGCAGAAGCTGGAGAGTTTCGCCAGCGAAACGACCCGATCGCAGCACCCGCTATGCGTTGAGCTCTGGCCGCGCCTGCCGCAGCAGGAGCTGTTGCTGATGGCTGCGCTGCTACATGACATCGCCAAAGGGCGCGGCGGCGATCACTCGATTCTCGGCGCCCAGGATGCGCTCGACTTCGCTGAAATGCACGGCCTGAACTCGCGTGAAACCCAGCTGGTCGCCTGGCTGGTGCGCCATCATCTGCTGATGTCAGTCACCGCGCAGCGCCGCGATATTCAGGACCCGACGGTGATCCAGCAGTTCGCCGAGGTGATGCAGAATGAAAACCGGCTGCGCTATCTGGTCTGCCTGACCGTGGCGGATATCTGCGCCACCAACGAAAGCCTGTGGAACAGCTGGAAGCAGAGCCTGTTGCGCGAACTGTTTTTCGCCACCGAGAAACAGCTGCGGCGCGGTATGGAGAATAGCCCGGACCTGCGCGAACGGGTGCGCCACCATCGTCTGCAGGCGCTGGCGCTGCTGCGGATGGACAATATCGATGAAGAGCGGTTGCACCAAATCTGGAACCGCTGCCGCGCCGACTATTTCCTGCGGCATACGCCGAATCAGATCGCCTGGCATGCCCGGCATCTGATGGGCCACGATCTGACAAAACCGCTGGTACTGGTCAGCCCGCAGGCGACGCGCGGCGGCACCGAGATTTTTATCTGGAGTCCGGATCGACCGCACCTGTTTGCCGCCGTGGCGGGCGAGCTGGATCGCCGCAACCTCAGCGTGCACGATGCGCAAATCTTTACCAGCCGCGACGGCATGGCGATGGATACTTTTATTGTGCTGGAGCCCGATGGCAGTCCGCTGTCACCCGACCGCCATCCGATGATTATTCAGGCGCTGGAACAGGCGATTACCCAGTCAGACTGGGTGCCGCCGCGAACCCGTCGTCCGTCGGCCAAACTGAAGCACTTCAGCGTGGATACCGAAGTCAATTTCCTGCCAACCCACACCGACCGCCGCAGCTACCTGGAACTGGTGGCGCTCGATCAGCCTGGCCTGCTGGCGCGGGTCGGTGAAGTGTTTGCCGATCTCGGCGTCTCGCTGCACGGCGCGCGCATCAGCACCATCGGCGAGCGGGTCGAAGATTTGTTTATTCTCGCCAACAGTGAGCGCCAGGCGCTGAGTGAAGAAATGCGTAAAGCGTTGCAACAACGGTTGACAGAAGCCCTTAATCCAAACGATAAAGTGTGACCAAAGTCGATTTGTGAATCTTAAACTTTTTACTGGTGTCGGGGGATTGCCCGGCACTGCACATGACAGATCAGGAAAAAAATATGCAACAGTTACAGAGCGTTATTGAATCCGCCTTCGAACGTCGTGCTGATATCACCCCAGCCAGCGTCGACAACGAAACCCGTGATGCCATCAACCAGGTGATCTCTCTGCTGGACAGCGGTGCACTGCGCGTTTCCGAGAAGATCGACGGCGAGTGGGTAACGCATCAGTGGCTGAAGAAAGCGGTCCTGCTCTCTTTCCGCATCAACGACAACCAGGTAATGGAAGGCGCGGAAACCCGTTTCTACGACAAAGTACCCATGAAATTTGCTGGCTGGGATGAGACGCGTTTCAAAGAAGCGGGTTTCCGTGTCGTGCCACCTGCGGCGGTGCGTCAGGGTGCCTATATCGCCCGCAACACCGTGCTGATGCCTTCTTACGTCAACATTGGTGCCTTTGTGGATGAAGGCACCATGGTGGATACCTGGGCGACCGTGGGTTCCTGTGCGCAGATCGGTAAAAACGTTCATCTCTCTGGCGGCGTGGGTATCGGTGGCGTGCTGGAACCGCTGCAGGCAAACCCCACCATCATCGAAGATAACTGCTTCATTGGCGCGCGCTCTGAAATCGTTGAAGGCGTCATCGTTGAAGAAGGTTCGGTGATCTCGATGGGCGTTTACATCGGCCAGAGCACCAAAATTTATGACCGCGAAACCGGTGAAGTGCATTATGGCCGCGTGCCGGCGGGATCGGTGGTGGTTTCCGGTAACCTGCCCTCTAAAGATGGCAGCTACAGCCTCTACTGTGCCGTTATCGTCAAGAAAGTAGATGCGAAAACGCTTGGCAAAACAGGTATCAACGAACTGCTGCGTACCATCGACTGATGTCACTGACGGGCTGGAAACCGGCCCGTCATCTTTTCTTTACAGCCATTCCCAAATAACATGCTTCGCGCCGCGAATTAACTGGTGCGTTTAGTTTTTATTCAGGTCATAATCCGCGCCAGTTAAATCCCGTCGCGCAATGTTCATCCAGCTTATTTATGTCTACAGTTGTTTAACGTCATGAACACGACTGCGCGCTTCTCACTTTTTGATGGAAACAACGCTATGTATGACAATCTGAAAAGCTTAGGTATCAGTAATCCGGACGATATTGATCGCTACAGCCTGCGTCAGGAAGCCAATAACGATATTCTCAAGATCTACTTCCGCAAAGACAAAGGGGAGTTTTTCGCCAAAAGCGTAAAATTCAAATATCCGCGTCAGCGCAAAACCGTAGTAGCCGATCACGCCACGCAGGGCTACAAAGAAGTGCAGGAAATCAGTCCTAATCTGCGCTATGTGATCGACGAGCTGGACCAGATTTGCCAGCGCGACCAGGTTGAAGTGGACCTGAAACGCAAAATCCTTGATGACCTGCGTCATCTGGAAAGCGTGGTATCACACAAGATTACCGAAATTGAATCTGATCTGGAAAAGCTGACCCGCAGCGGTCGTTAATTCCCTGCCAGACCAGCGATGAAAAAGGCTAGCACTGCTGGCCTTTGCTTTTTCTGCCGCGCCGTTTCTCTCAGCCCTGCTCATCCAGCTGCAGTGCCACGTAGAGCAGCAGCCGATCGTCAAAATGGCTGAGATTCAGCCCGGTTAACTCCGAAATCCGGTTCAGTCGATATTCCAGCGTATTGCGGTGGATAAACAGCGCACGTGCAGTCGCACTCGGCTGCACATTATGCGTAAACCACGCAATCAGCGTCCGTCGCAGCAAGCCGTTGTTATCCATGCTCTTGAGCTTCGCCAGCGGCCGCGCCAGTTCATTGGCCTGCCAGCCGCCGCGCAGGCTGTCGAGCAGCACCGGCAGCACCAGATCCTGATAAAAATAGCTGCGCACGTCCGGCATCCGCTGTTTACCAACCATCATGGTGGTGCGGGCAGTTCGGTAAGAACGTGCAATGCTGCCAGGGCCGGTGAAGAAGTTCCCCAGCGCAATCCGCATCCGCAGATGACCACTCTCTTTCATCCGCTGCAACAGCTGCTCTACCCGTCGGCGGTGATCCTCCTGATCGTAACGTCCATGCCCGTTCAGGGCCGGTTTCAGCACCACCATTTCGGTTAGCGAAACAATGGCGATCAGATTGTCACGCTCCGGCGTGGTCAGCAGCGTTTGAAGCTGTTGCAGTTCTGACATGGCGCTATCCACACCGAGCTGGCCGCTATCGACCTCAACCACAGCGACCACCCGCGGCTGGTTAAGATCGATGCCGAGCCGCTGCGCCCATTCGGTTAGCTGGGGCGACAGGGTATCGCTGCGAATCAGGTTCAGCACCAGCTCTTCACGCAGGCGGCTGTCCTGCGCCAGCATATGCAGCAACCGCGCCTGCTCCAGCATCATCTCTGCCGTCATACAGACCAGTTCACCATAATGGCGCAGCGCCAGCGGCTCACCGGTCAGACCGATCACCCCGACAATATCGCCATCAATCCGCAACGGCAGGTTAATGCCCGGCCGTACCCCGTGCAGATGTTTCGCCACCGCTTCATCAATATCGACCACCCGTCCCTGAGAGAGCACCAGCAGCGCGCCTTCGTGCAATTCCCCAATCCGCTCGCGATCGCCGCTGCCGATAATCCGGCCACGCGCGTCCATCACGTTGACATTGCTGTCAATAATTTTCATGGTGCGCGCCACGATATCCTGCGCCAGCCGGGCATCAAGATGATAGGTAGCCATCCATTACTCCAGAAAAAGAGGGGGAGAGATAGAATACGCATGGATGGCGGCCAGAACATTGTGCAACTGCACAGAGCCAGCCGTGCATTTAGCGAATTTGCGGTCAGCATCACATTCTGCCCGGTGACGGACAGAGGAAATAAAAAAGGCGGACCGAAGTCCGCCTGATAGCCTTGCGTTATCGCTTACTGCATCAGCAGGTAGATGCTGCTGTCGCCGCGCTTGACGTTCAGCGCCAGTACCGACGGTTTAGAATCAAGGATCTTACGCAGTTCGCCCAGATTGGTCACCGGCTGCTGGTTCACGCCCTGAATCACATCGCCCTTTTTCAGGCCGATACGCGCAGCAGCGCTGCCCGCTTTGACGTTATCCACGCGAACCCCTTTATCGCCGACTTCGCTGTTGCTGAGGTCCGCGCCTTCAATACCGGTGTAGATGGTGGCGGATTGCACTTTCGCCTGGCTGCTCTGCTGCAACTGAACCGAAACATCCACTGGCTTACCGTCGCGCAGCAGGCCCAGCTTCAGGGTGGTGCCGATGGGCAGCGAACCCACTTCGGCACGCAGCGCCGCAAAGCTGGTCAGTGGTTTACCGTTCATTGACACCACCACATCGCCCGCTTTGATACCGGCTTTCGCCGCCGCCGAACCTGGCAGCACCTGACTGACAAAGGCACCGCGCTGCGCATCGACTTTCATCGCTTTCGCCAGCTCAGAGTTCAGCTCGGTACCCAGCACACCCAGCTCACCGCGCTTAACCTGACCAAACTCCACCATCTGCGCAGTCAGGTTTTTCACCATATTACTCGGGATGGCAAAGCCGATACCGATGTTGCCGCCATCCGGTGCCAGAATCGCCGTATTGATACCGATCAGCTCACCGTTAAGATTAACCAGCGCGCCGCCGGAGTTACCCCGGTTGATCGCCGCATCGGTCTGGATAAAGTTCTCGTAATTTTCCACGTTCAGGCCGCTGCGGCCCAGCGCGGAGACGATGCCCGAGGTCACGGTTTCACCCAGGCCATACGGGTTACCGATCGCCACGGTGTAGTCACCGACCCGCAGATTGTCAGAGTCGGCCATTTTCACTGCGGTGAGGTTTTTCGCATCCTGCAACTGAATCAGGGCAATGTCAGAGCTTGGATCTTTGCCGATCACTTTCGCGTCATAGCGACGGCCATCGCTCAGCTGAACCTGAATTTTGGTGGCGTTATTCACCACATGGTTGTTGGTGACCACATAGCCTTTTTCAGCGTTGATCACCACACCCGATCCCAGCGCACGGAATTTTTCCTGCTGCGTATTCGGGCCAGGCGCGCCGCCCTCAGCACCGCCGCCGCTCTGGCACATCGGTGAACTCTGGAACGGTGAGCCATCCTGGCAGAAAGGCGAATTATCGCCAAAGAACTGCTGGAACTGCTGCGGCATACGCGGTGTTTTTACCGTGGTGGTGCCTTCTACACTAATACTGACCACTGAAGGCATCACCTTCTCCAGCATCGGTGCCAGACTTGGCAGTTGCTGACTATCAGAAGAGGCGGTTTGCGCAGCGGAAACGGTCACGGGCGCCAGTGCCATACTCAGGCTCAGGGCCAGCGCACTTAACATTAAGCTCTTTTTTTTCATTTTTTGGTTTCTCTTGAGGATAACTGTCCAGACCATTGCTGTGGTCGATGAGTGAGATAATTGTTTTAGCGCGAAGTTCCTTTTAAAGTTTCAACCAAAGGTAAAAATTTATTCCCGACCTTTACAATTGACGATTATTCGACGGCCATTAAACGCCGGTACTCATCCCAGGCGTAGAGATCGGTCATCCCGCTAATATAATCCTGAATCAGGCGAAAACGATAATAACGTTCCCACAACAGCCGCTCATATTTATGCTCTACCACCAGCGTACGCATTTTATGCAGATAGGCTTTACGGTGTTTGCCGGAGAGTTTATGAAACAGCCGGGTCTCTATCGGGTGCTGCCGCAAAAAGTCCTCGTTTATCAGGGTAGTAAAGGCTTCGTAATTGAGACGCATCAGCGGTTGATAAATTTCCAGCAATCCCTTGATCACCCGGTAGCCCTGTAATTCAAGCTGTTCTACTTCGGAATGATTAAATACCTGCTGGCGCGCTACCGTTTTGAATAACTGCAGCAGACGGCCCTCTTCGCCATCATCTTCCAGCAGCGCATGATTGAAGTGACCGTCGAATATCGCGGGCAGATTATCAACAAAACGCTTCACGGCATAGGTCACTAACACACTCTGAACATTTACGCGTAATGACATAAAAAATTGATCGCTGCGGCTGCGGCGTTTTTTACTGCAGGCTTCACGCCAGGCTTCGCCAATGGTGCGGCTGAATGCGTCATTATTTTTAACCGGACCCCAGGCTTTATTGAGAAATTCATACAAACTCTCAACATTAAATATATCTTTTTCTACAGCGTCGTCCAAATCGGCAATACAATAGGAGATGTCATCGGCCGCTTCCATTATATAGGTCAGCGGAAAACGGTGATGTTCGGCCATATTGGTCGCAGCGCGCAGGTCGCTAATATAGTCCTGCTCGGAAAGATAAAAGCCCGGCTTCTTCATTAATACGCTAAATTCAGCGGGCTTCTCGCCCTGCCACCAGGCTGGCGCGGTATATTTGAGAATGCAGGCCACCTGCGAATAGCTGAGGTTGAGTTGCAACAGGCTATGAACCATCCGTATCGCCTGTGCATTGCCTTCGAAATGACACAAGTCCTGACGGATCATCGCATTTAACTGGTCGAAGGCGCGGCGTTGCGTGTCGCCTTCCACGCCCGCCACCAGCGGATCGACCAGCTCAGCGGGAAGATTATCTTCAAACCAGTCGTTGATTGCCGCCTCGCCGAAATGACCAAACGGCGGATTACCCACGTCATGCAGCAGGCACGCCATCTCGATCAGGCTTTCAAATGCGCCTTCCAGCTCGTCCAGCCCATACTGCGCCAGCCCGCCCTGCATTTTCAGGGTCTGCAGGATCTCCTTGGTGATGTAGCGACCGGTCTGCTGCACTTCCAGCGAGTGGGTCAGCCGTGAGCGCACCGCGGCGTTACGCTCCAGCGGAAAGACCTGGGTTTTCTGCTGCAACCGGCGGATGGCCGCGGAATTAATGATCCGTCCGCGGTCGCTCTCAAAGTGGCGGGTAATGTAATATTCCCCCTCCGGATCTTTTCGACTGGTATAAGGGCGTGAGAAGCTGATCTTCTTCCTGAAATTGATCGCTGACATTGATTACCCCTTATTTTTTCGTGAATTAATCCCCTGTTAGCCATGCTAGACTATGCCCTAAATTTCGACCTTTTACATTAGCGGGACTCACTATGAAAGCAGGCATTATTGGTGCGATGGAGCAGGAAGTTACCCTGCTGCGCGACAAAATCGAAAACCGTCAAACTTTATCGCTGGCTGGCTGTGAAATTTATACCGGCATCCTGAACGGCGTTGAGGTTGCACTGCTGAAATCGGGCATTGGTAAAACCTCCGCCGCGCTGGGTACCACCCTGCTGCTGCAGCTGTGTAAGCCAGACGTGGTGATCAATACCGGTTCTGCCGGTGGCTTAGCCTCTTCGCTGAGCGTGGGCGATATCGTGGTATCGGAAGAAGTGCGTTATCACGATGCTGATGTCACCGCCTTTGGTTATGAGCCAGGCCAGATGGCCGGCTGCCCGGCAGCCTTTGTCGCCGACAGTGGTCTGATTGCCGCCGCCGAAGCCTGCATTCAGCAGCTCGATCTCAATGCGGTACGTGGCCTGGTGGTCAGCGGTGACGCCTTTATCAACGGTGCCGGGCCGCTGGAACGCATTCGTCAGCAGTTCCCGCAGGCGATCGCCGTAGAAATGGAAGCCGCGGCCATCGGTCACGTCTGTCACCAGTTCCAGGTGCCTTTTGTGGTGGTTCGCGCTATCTCTGACGTCGCTGACCAGGCTTCGCATCTGAGCTTTGATGAGTTCCTCAGCGTTGCGGCTAAGCAGTCGTCGCTGATGGTGGAGAACCTGCTGGCGCGCCTGGCGCGTGGCTAAATCGCTACTGCTCTGCTGGCTGCTGCTGATCAGCGGCAGCCTGCTGGCTTCCCCACCGCGTGTTATCACCCTCGCTCCCCACCTGACTGAACTCGCCTTTGCCGCCGGGATTACCCCGATTGCGGTCAGCGCCTGGTCTGACTATCCGCCGCAGGCGAAACCGATTGAGCAGGTTGCCAACTGGCAGGGAATTAACCTCGAACGTATTCTGCAACTGAAGCCGGATCTGATTTTAGCCTGGCGTGGCGGCAACCCGCAGCGGCAGATCGATCAGCTACAGCAGCTCGGAATGAAAATAGAATGGGTCGATCCGGTTACGCTGGATCAGATGATCGCCACGCTGGACAAGCTGGCGCAGTGGAGCCCGCATCCCGAACAGGCCGTGAAAGCCGCACAGCAATTGCGACAGCAGGAAGCCGGGCTGCGTCAGCGCTACGCTCACCTGCCGGTGGTGCCGCTGTTTTTACAGTTTGGTCAGCAGCCGCTGTTTACCGCCGCCAGATCGACCTTACAAAACGAGATCATTGAACTCTGCAGCGGTCGGAATATCTTTGCTGACAGCCGTGTCAGCTGGCCGCAGGTCAGCCGCGAACAGGTGCTGATGCGTCATCCGCAGGCGATTGTGATCGGCGGGACTGCCCGCCAGGCTGAGAACGTCCGGACATTCTGGCAGCCGCAGCTCAGCGTGCCGGTGATCGCGATTAATGATGACTGGCTCAGCCGTCCCGGCCCACGGCTGATACTGGCGGCCGGACAGCTGTGTGCCGCCCTGCATCCCGCACAAAAATCCAACTAATCGGTTAAAGAAACAGCCTTTTTTGCCGTTAATCAAGATATGAGACGCGCGCGCCACGTATGCTCGCCGTCCTTTTAGCGCTTAGCGCTTTTTGAACAACACCAGGAACCTTACATGACCAGAGCACTGCTACTGGCGATGGGGCTGCTGATCCCGGCGTACACGCTGGCGGGATCGGTGAGCGGCTCTATTGGCGTCAGGCTTGTCATCTTTTCACGCTGTGAAATTCAGCGTCCTGAAGCGCGGTCTGTGCCGCAGATCGACTGCGGCGGACAGGCAAGTGCGCAACCGCGGGTGACGCGCAGCGTCATTCAGTCAGAGGGGAGTGAAAGAAAAAACCATCAGCTGGTAACGATAGAGTGGTAAGCGAGGCCGTCAGGAAGACGGCCTGCATCATCAGATACTGAACGAAGAACCACAGCCACAGGTGGTTTTGGCGTTCGGGTTAGTGACGATAAAACGTGAGCCTTCCAGCCCTTCGGTGTAATCCACCGAACCGCCCACCAGATACTGCAGGCTCATCGGATCGACCACCAGCGAAACGCCCTGTTTCTCGATAGTCATATCGCCGTCGTTCATCTGGTCATCAAAAGTAAAACCGTACTGGAAGCCGCTGCAACCTCCGCCGGTGATATAAACGCGTAATTTCAGCGCCGGGTTCTCTTCGTCGGCAATCAGGTTCTTCACCTTGGTGGCTGCTGCGTCGGTAAACTGCAACGGCAGTGCTGCTACATCATCACTCATGTTTTACTCCGCTAAACGTCCAGGTCAGAAAACGACCTTAATACCGCTATTATCTGCCAGCACCTCAGCGCAATCAAGCTCTGCCCTTCGCACTCTGTGCCGCTTTCACTAAGGTTAAGTATAGCGGCTGGTGAAACCGGCTTTCGTCTGCTGCGCCTCTTCCGTAGAATGGCGCGATATTTTTATGAACCGCTGGAGCCGAAAATGAGTAAGTCCGAACAACTGTTTGCCGAGGCACAACGCCTGATTCCGGGTGGCGTAAACTCGCCGGTACGCGCATTTACCGGTGTGGGCGGCGTTCCGCTGTTTATCGAACACGCCAATGGCGCCTACCTGTATGACGCCGATGGCAAAGCCTACATTGATTATGTCGGATCATGGGGCCCGATGGTGCTGGGGCACAATAACGCCGGGATTCGCAACGCAGTGATTGAAGCCGCTGAGCGCGGCCTGAGCTTTGGCGCGCCAACCGAAATGGAAGTCACCATGGCACAGCTGGTGTGCGAACTGGTGCCGAGCATGGAGATGGTGCGCATGGTCAACTCCGGCACCGAAGCCACCATGAGCGCCATTCGCCTGGCGCGAGGCTTTACCGGCCGCGATAAAATCATCAAGTTCGAAGGTTGCTATCACGGTCACGCCGATCATCTGCTGGTCAAAGCCGGCTCGGGCGCATTAACTCTCGGTCAGCCTAATTCACCAGGCGTGCCGGCCGATTTTGCGAAGCATACCCTGACCTGCACCTATAACGATCTCGATTCAGTCCGCACCGCCTTTGAACAGTATCCCGCAGCGATCGCGGCGATCATCGTCGAGCCGGTCGCCGGCAATATGAACTGCATTCCGCCGCAGCCAGACTTCCTGCCCGGCCTGCGGGCGTTGTGTGATGAGTTCGGCGCGTTGTTGATCATTGATGAAGTGATGACCGGTTTCCGCGTGGCGCTGGGCGGCGCGCAGGAGTATTACAACGTCCGTCCGGACCTGACCTGCCTTGGAAAGATTATCGGTGGCGGGATGCCGGTTGGCGCGTTTGGCGGCCGTCGTGAAGTGATGGCGGCGCTGGCCCCGACCGGTCCGGTCTATCAGGCGGGTACGCTGTCGGGCAACCCGATCGCGATGGCGGCCGGTTACGCCTGTCTGACTCAGATTGCGCAGCCTGGTACCCATCAGACGCTGGATGCCCTGACCCGCAAACTGGCGACCGGCCTGCGTGACGCGGCGCAGCAGCAAAACATTCCGCTGGTGGTTAACCACGTCGGCGGCATGTTTGGCCTTTTCTTCACCGATGCTGACAGCGTGACCTGTTACGCCGACGTCACCCGCTGCGATGTGGAGCGCTTTAAAACCTTCTTCCACCTGATGCTGGAAGAAGGCGTCTACTTTGCGCCGTCGGCCTTTGAAGCGGGCTTTATGTCGCTGGCCCATAGCGAAGAAGATATTCAGCGCACCATCGACGCCGCGCGTCGTTGTTTCGCGAAGCTGTAATCGCCAGTAATAGCAATCTCAGACCGGCAAGCGCCGGTCTTTTTTTTAGCCTGAACGCCGCAGCAGCCAGATAAAGTAAGGTGCGCCTAAAAAGGTCGCCATCAGCCCGGCCGGGATTTGATCCGGAAACGCCAGCATCCGCCCGCACCAGTCCGCCAGCACCATCAATCCCGCCCCCAGCAAGCCTGACAGCAGCAACTGCGGTAAGGCCCGCCGGAAGCCCAGCATCCGGGCCATATGCGGTGCCATGAGTCCGACAAAGCTCAGCGGTCCGATAGTCAGCGTGGCGCTGGCAGTCAGCGCCGCAGCCAGCAGCAGCAGGCTGAGCCGGGCCGGGGTTAATGCCATGCCAGCCGAGCGTGCCGTTGCGCTACCGAGCGGCAGCAGCGTCAGCCAGCGGCTGGCCAGCGGGGCCAGCGCCACCAGCAGCAGCGCACAGATCGCGCTCTGTATCGCCTGACTGCCGCTGATGTTATAGGTGGAGCCGGAAATCCAGCTCAGCAGGCCGCCCATGCGCGGATCGCCACTGGCCAGCAGCAGCATCAGCAGCGTGACAAAGGCGCTGTTAAGCGCCATCCCCGCCAGCAGCATCCGCTCCGGCGAGAAGCCGCCGCGGCTGGCTACAGCCATGATCACCAGCAGGGTCAGCGCTGCGCCGATCGCGCCAGCGGGCAGCAGCCACATCAGCGCATCGTTCGGCACGAAGAACATCATCACCACCACACCACAGGCGGCACCGGAACTGATGCCGAGCACTTCCGGGCTGGCCATCGGATTACCGGTCAGACGCTGGATCAGACTGCCCGCCACGCCGAGCATCAGCCCGGTCACCAGCGCGGCCAGCACGCGCGGGGCGCGCCACGGCAGCAGCTGATGCAGCATCTCGCCCGCAGACCAGATCCAGCCCTGCGCATTGCGGCCAAACGCCAGGCCGCCCCACGCCAGCAGTGCCAGCACCAGCAGGCCAGCCAGCGCCCAGCGCAGCAGATGCTGTCGCTCAGCCGGAACCTTATCGCCCTGGTTCAGCGCCGGTGCCACCGAGCCGGTCCGCAGTCGTGGCAGCAGCCACAGCAGAATCGGCACGCCCAGCAGCGCGGTGGCGGTGCCGGTCGGGATATCGCGCCAGTGGACGCTCAACCACTGCACGCAGCCATCCGCCAGCCACAGCAGCAGCGCGCCGATCAGCGGTGCCAGCATCATCCGGCTGATTAACCGGCGTCCACCCAGCAACTTCGCCAGCAACGGCGCAAACAGCCCGATAAAACCGATAATCCCGGCGACATTGACCAGTTGCGCGCTGAGCAGGATCGCCAGCGCCAGCGCGCCGATACGCGCCAGCGACAGCGCCAGCCCCAGATTCTTCGCCACGCCATCATCCAGCCCCATTAGCGTCAGCGGACGCAGCAGCGCCAGCGCCAGCAGCAGTGCCAGCAGCAGACGCGGCCAGAGTTGCAGCACGTTTTCCCAGCTCATCTGATTCAGCGCGCCGGTGCTCCACAGGAACATGTTCTGCAACTGATCGTGATTGAAGATGGCAAAAATCTGGTTCACCGCGCCGCTGTAGAGACTCAGCACCAGGCCAGCCAGAATCAGGGTGACCGGTGACAGACGCTTGCGCCACGCCACGCCAAACACCAGCACGCCAACCCCGACGGCCCCGATCAGGGCAGCGAACTGCTGAGTGATCGCGCCGCCGGGCAACTGCCACAAGGTCGCCACGGTGATGCCGAGCTGTGCGCCAGAGGAGACACCCAGCGTGGTCGGTTCGGCCAGCGGATTACGCAGCACCTGCTGGAACAGCAAACCGGCTAAGCCCAGCCCGGCCCCAACCAGCAGCGCCAGCGCCAGACGCGGCAGCAGGCTGTAGTGAAACACCATCTGCGCCACGTTATCGGTGACAGGCGACCACAGCGCCTGCGACCACTGCGCCGGCGGTAACGCCTGCTGCAGGTTAACCAGCGTCAGGCCCGCCGCCAGCAGAAACAGCAGGCTGAGCAGCGCCGTGGGAAACAGAGCATGGCGCATCAGTACGTCTCCAGCGCGCGTTCCAGCACGCGCACAAAGTGCAGCGCCGACAGCGTCGCGCCGTAATACCAGACCGCCGGTACGCGCTGAAAGCGCCCGGCCCGTACAAACGGCATTGACTGCCACAGCGGGCTACGCATCAGTTGCTGCATATCCGCCTCGTTATCATGATCAAAGCAGATGACATCCACCTCGCCCAGCGAGGCCAGCTGTTCGATACCCACCACCGCGCTGCCCCAGAAGTTGGTTTCGCCCTGCCAGCCATTTTTCAGGCCCAGCAAGGTCATGACTTCAAGAAACAGGCTGTTTTTGCCGAAGGTAATAGCGTGGCGACTGTCGAGCAGCGACATCAGCAACAGCGTCCGTCCGGCATAAGGTGCCAGACGCTGGCGCGCCGCAGCCAGTTCATTGTCGACCTCGCGCAGATGCTGCCCGGCCACAGCGCTTAATCCAAGGCGTGATGCCAGCTGACGTAGCGAGGCGCGCGCGGTGCTAAAAGGTTTACCGTCACCGCTGTTCAGATCGAAACCCATAATGGGCGCAATACGCGTCAGCTTCTCTTTCGACGGACCGTAGCCGTTAGAACAGAGGATCAGCGACGGCTGCATCTGCGCCATCAGTTCCAGATTCGGTTCAGTGCGCAGGCCCACATCCACCACCGCGTCGGGCAGTGACGGCTCGCCGACCCAGATGTTGTAATTGTGCAGATCCGCTACCCCATAGGGCGTGACGCCAAGCGCCAGCAGCAGTTCGGTGGGTAGCCATTCCAGGGCAATAATGCGCGACAGATCTGGCGTGGCAGCGCCCAGCGGCAGGCTGCGGAGCAAGGGTGCAGCCGCCAGCGCCAGCATCAACCTGCGGCGTAACAGATCGGGCATGAGGCCATCCTTAGTAGACAAAACTGACCGGGGCGCCGCCCTGCGGATGCGGTAAAATGCCCATCGGGATGCCGTAAATCTCGCCGAGCACCTCAGCCTGCATGATCGTCTCCGGCCCGCCCTGGGCGATTAACGCACCCTGACGTAGCGCCACCAGATGATCACAGTAGCGTGCCGCCATATTGATATCGTGCAGCACCGCAATCACGGTCAGCCCGCGCTCACGGCTCAGGGTCTGAATCAGCGCCAGGACCTCGACCTGATGGGCGATATCCAGCGCCGAGGTCGGCTCATCCAGCAACAGACAGCGGCTGTTCTGCGCCACCATCATCGCCAGCCAGGCGCGCTGACGTTCACCGCCCGACAGGCTATCAACTAACCGTCCGGCGAAGGCGTTCAGCCCGACGCGCGCAATCGCATCCTCGACCCGGTCGCGATCGTCCTGACCAAAACGCCCCAGCGCACCGTGCCACGGATAGCGACCAATCGCCACCAGCTCGCGCACCGTCATGCCTTCCGCGGCCGGTAACTGCTGCGGCAGATAGGCCACCTCACGGGCAAAAGCCTTGCTGTTCCAGCGTTCAACCGGCTGCTGGTTGAGCAGCACCTGGCCGGTGCTGGCGCTCTGATGACGACCCAGCATTTTCAGCAGCGTCGATTTACCCGAGCCGTTGTGACCAATCAGCGCGGTGACTTTGCCAGGCGGAAAGGTCAGCGACAGCGGCTGAAGGAGAGTACGACCCGGTACCTGAAAACTGGCGTTATCCAGTGTAAAGGTCGCGTCTTCTGCGTGCGGATGCGGCATGGTTATCCCTGTGAACGGGCGCCGCAGCGCCCGGATAAATCAAAATCTGAAAGTGGCAGTACCCACAATCTGGCGTTCCGCGCCCCAGTAGCAGGCGTAGTCACGGTAGCAGCTGGCGACATATTCACGGTCAAACAGGTTGTTGACGTTGACGCCCACTGTCGAGCCCGGCAAACCGAAACGCGCGAGATCGTATTTCAGCGCGGCATCGACCGTGGTGTAACCGGCCACCTTAAAGTTCTGGTTCGAGAGTCCAGCAGCGCTATTATCTGTGGTTTCAGCATACAGCCCCTGACTTTCACCCACGTAGCGAACCCCAGCGCCGATCGTTACCCCTGACAAAGCGGTCTCGTGGAAGGTGTAATCACTCCACAAGGAGGCCATGTGCTTCGGCACCTGTACCGGCGTTTTGCCTTTCAGCAGCGTATCTTCGGTATATTCCGCATCGGTATAGGTATAGGACGCGGTCAGGTTGACGTTGGCATTGAGCGCCGCTTTGGCTTCCAGTTCCACACCGCGCGACCGGATTTCACCGCCCTGCACGCTGAAATTGAGATTACCGGGTTCAGCCGTCAGGTTTTTGGTTTTGGTCAGCTGGTAAACGGCGGCGGTAAGCACCACTGGACGATCTTTGGGAACATATTTCACGCCAGCTTCATATTGCTTTGCGCGTGAGGGATCAAAGGGTTGACCGCCGGACGTAGTGCCGGTGTTGGGAATGAATGATTCGCTGTAGCTAAAGTAGGGAGCCACACCATTATCAAACACATAGTTCAGACCACCGCGCCAGGTGAATGCCTGGTCGTGATTTTTCACTTCGGTACTGCTGCTGCGGTTAAGCGCAGAGGTCGTGGCGTAATCGTAACGGCTGCCTAACGTCAGTACCCAGCGATTCCACTCCATCTGATCCTGTGCATAAAGGCCGGTTTGTTCTTGTTTATTGAGATAGTGATAAGGGTATGGCGTACCGATTGCAGTGTCATTGCCATATTGGGGGTTGATCGCATTAAGTGGCGTAACAGTGCCGAAGGCAGCATCAATATCGTTACGGGTCCGTTGATAATCGACGCCCAGCAGCAGCGTGTGATCCAGCTGGCCGGTGGCAAATTTCGCCTGCGCCTGAGTATCGACCGCAAACTGATTGAGCTTCTCTTCAGAAATGGCGGAGCCGCGATTAATCTCCTGGGTTTGCGGATTAAAACCGCTGCCATAAATACTGCGGTAATCGGTGCGCAGGTCGGCATAACGCAGGTTCTGGCGCACCGTCCAGGTGTCATTAAAGCTGTGCTCGGCGTTATAACCAACCATTTTGGTGTTACGCGAAATCTTGTTGCTCTGCTCGCCTTCATCAAAATTGGTTGGCAGTTTGTACTCGCTGCCATCAGGACGGGTAATCGGCACCACTGTGCCCTGGCGCGGCAGCCAGCCGTAATAGCCGGTTTCCGGCTCGTTCTGGAAATAGGTCAGCAGATCAATGCGGGTACGGTCATCCGGACGCCAGCTGAATGCCGGCGCGAGGGTGTAACGCTTCTCTTTGTTCATCGCCTGCTGCGCATCCTGACTGCGCGCCTGACCGGTCAGACGATAGCTGTAGACGCCATCATCATCCAGCGCGCCACCAAAGTCGAAGCCGGTTGAGAACAGGTTATCGTTGCCCATCTGGAACTGCACTTCACGCAGGGTTTCCTGAGTCGGACGCTTACTCACCAGCGAGACCACACCGCCGGGATTGCTCTTGCCGTACAGCACCGACACCGGACCACGCAGCAGTTCAGCGCGCTCCAGGAAGTAAGGATCGATGGCGAACTCAGAGTAGTTATCCCCCTGCAGTTTCAGGCCATCCAGGTACTGGTTGGTATTGGTTTCGCTGAAGCCGCGAATCGACAGGGCATCAATCACGTCTGAACTGCCGCGGTTGCCGGTCAGCACGCCAGGCGTGTAGTTAAACGCCCCTTTGACGCTGGTGACGTTACGCATTTCCATCTCTTCGCGTGTCACCACGGAAACAGACTGCGGATTTTTTTCGATCGGCGTATCGGTTTTGGTCCCGGTGGCGCTCTGTTTCGCCGCGATAGTCGCCGCTGGTCCCCACGCGCTTTCGGCTGGCGCGCTGGCACCGCCGTCTGCTGACACCACCAGGGTCTCCTCCGCCAGCAGGTTACTGCTCAGGCTGGTCAAAGCCAGCGCAATCATGATTCCCAAAGGCTGGCGGTAAAACTGTTTTTTTACAGAACAAGGAAAAGTCGTTCGCGCATTCATAAAGGTGTCTCTTAACTATGAGGGATCGGCAGGCGAATCGAAACGATAATGATTATTATAACGGTCGGATAATATGCGAAACGCCGCCGGGACTGCAAGGATAAATCCCAGGCGTGACGCCGTTTGTAGCGCGATTAACCGGTATTGATCAGGCACAAAAAAAGGGCGCCGAAGCGCCCTTTTTAACCAGTCTGGTGAAATTATTTACCAAACATATCTTTTATCCATCCCGCTACGCCGTCGCTGTCTTTCTGCTCCTGCGGTTGCTGAGCCGGTTGTTGCTGTTGCTGCTGCTGTTGTTGCTGTTGCTGATCAAACAGCTGTTGCTGCTGCTGGACCTGTTGCTGCTGCTGCTGACACAGCGCATTCGGGTCCAGCGCCCAGACCGGCAGTGAACGCCAGGTGCTGCTGCCACTGCCGCAGACAAAGTTGCCGGCCGAGTCGATGTTCATCAGTGATACATCTTCCGGTGGCGTCAGCTGCAACGGCATCGGTGCCTGGTTGTCAAGGTAGCGGCGATAGAGCTGCATCGCCCCGCTGGCGCCATAGAGTTTGGTCGGCTGGTTGTTGTCACGACCGACCCAGGTAATTGCCACTTCTTTACCATCGATACCGGCAAACCAGCTGTCGACCAGATCGTTGGTGGTTCCGGTCTTGCCCGCCAGGTGGGCATTCGGGAAACGCGCCCCCAGCGCACGCGCCGTACCGTGATCCGCCACCTGCTGCATGGTGTAGAGCGTCAGATAGGCCGCCTGAGCCGGCTCAACGCGCTGCGCCTGCGGATAGCTCTGATAGAGCACGCTGCCATCTTCCGCGATCACCGAGCGCACCGCCGACAGCGAAGCGCGGTTGCCGCCGCTGGCGATCGACTGGAACGCCTGCGCCACTTCAACCGGCGTCAGGTTCAACGCGCCCAGTAACATCGCGGGCACCGGATGCAGCTGATCTTTCGGCACGCCCAGCTTGTTCCAGGTATCAACCACCGCATCCAGACCCAGCGTCATCCCCAGATTCACCGTAGGCACGTTCATCGAGTTGGTCAGCGCATCCACCAGCATCACTTTGCCGCTGAAGCGACGGTCGTCGTTCATCGGTTTCCAGACGCTGCCGTTGGGCTGCTTCAGCGCAATCGGCTCATCGGCGATCCAGCTGTTCAGGCGATAGCTGTTCGGCTGACTCAGCGCGGTGAGATAGGTCGCCGGTTTGGCCAGTGAACCGATCGAGCGGCGCGCCTGCAGCGCACGGTTGTAACCGGCATACTGCGGATCGGCACCGCCGACCATGGCGCGCACTTCACCGCTGAAGCGGTCAACCACCACCATCGCGGTTTCCAGATCTTTCAGGCCACGCTGTTTTTTCAGCGTGGGAATGCCGTCGATCACCGCTTTTTCCGCCGCATCCTGCGAGACCGGATCGAGGGTGGTGAAGATCTTCACGCCGGAGAGATCTTTCACCTTGTCGCCGAGCTTCGCCTGCAGTTCATTACGCACCATCTGCATAAAGGCTGGCTGCGGCGTAATCACCCCGCCTTTCGGCTGCACGCCCAGCGGACGCGCCGACAGCATGTCATACAGCTCCTGGTCGATCACTTTCTGCTGCTGCAACAGGCGCAGCACCAGATTGCGGCGTTCCAGCGCCAGTTTCGGGTTACGCCACGGGTTATAGAGTGACGCGCCTTTCACCATGCCGACCAGCATCGCCTGTTGATCCAGACTCAGCTCATCAACCGGGCGACCAAAGTAGTAGAGACTGGCCAGCGGGAAGCCGCGAATCTGATCGCTGCCAGCCTGACCGAGATACACCTCGTTCAGGTAGAGTTCCAGAATGCGGTCTTTGCTGTAGCGCGCATCCATGATCACCGCCATGTAGGCTTCACGCGCTTTACGCCACAGCGAACGCTCGTTGGTGAGGAACAGGTTTTTTACCAGCTGCTGGGTCAGCGTACTGCCGCCCTGCACCGCTTTCCCGGCCGTGATGTTGGCGAGGAAGGCGCGACCAATCGAATAGGGGCTGATGCCGTCATGTTCGTAGAAGTGGCGATCCTCGGTGGCAATCAGCGTATCGACCAGCAGATCCGGGAAACCGGCGCGCGGTACGAACAGACGCTGTTCACCGTTCGGCGATTGCAGCATGGTGATCAGTCGCGGATCGAGGCGGAAAAAGCCAAAATCGCGGCCAGTATCGAGGTTTTTAATCTCGCTCAGCTCATCTTTGCTGAAGCTCATCCGTGCGTGGATCTGCCCCTCTTTACTGTCGGGGAAATCGAACGGACGACGCAGCAGATCAATGGTGTTGCCTTTGACCGAAAACTCGCCAGGCCGGGTGATGCGTGACACCTCGCGGTATTGCGTCCCTTCCAGCAGCGCGACCATTTCACTTTTGTTGTAGGCCATCCCCGGTTCAAGGCTGACCATACGGCCATAAACGGTGGCGGGCAGTTGCCACACTTTACCGTCTATCCGGCTGCGAATTTCCGAGTCGAGGTAGACGCCCCACGCGGCCATGACCACCACAAACACCAGGAACAGCTTAATTAACCATCCCAGCCAACGGCGTTTGCCGCGCGGCGGTTTTCCACCTTTACCTTTACGTGGCACCGGCGCTTCCTCCTCGTCATCATTAAAATCGTCCTGATCGATATCCTGTTCGATATCCCTGCGGCGTCCCCGGCGCGCGCTGCTGCGCGGCGGCAACGGTTTACCTTTGCGCCCAATAGGTTCGCGATCGTTCCCAGACATTGCTTTTATTCTCCAGGCATAGCTTACGGCTGCGCCGCTACTCTAACTGCTTTCTGGCGTTCCGCATGGCAGAACCCTCTGAATTCGATCCAGCGGTCTCAACCCTGCGGGGACATTTTTTTGGTGCGCCTTGTTGGCAAGGCGGTGGCCGGATCGTCTGGCCAGGGATGTTTAGGATAGCGTCCTTTCATCTCTTTGCGGACCTCCGGGTACGCGCCGCGCCAGAACGCCGCCAGGTCACGGGTAATCTGTAACGGGCGCTGCGCCGGTGATAACAGCTCCAGCACCAGCGGCACCTGACCTTCCGCAACGGCAGGATTGGTGGCTTCGCCAAACATCTCCTGAATCCGCACCGCCAGCGCCGGTGGCTTGTCTGCATCATAGCGGATCGGCAGCCGGCTTCCGGTCGGCACAGTGTAATGAGTTGGCAGCGCACTATCCAGCCGCTGACGTTGTGACCATGTGAGTAAATGTAATAGCGCGTTGACAAGGTCTACCGATTGCAGCGTTTTCAGATCGCGCACGGCGGACATCTGCGGCAATAGCCACTGCGAGAGGCTGTCGAGCAGCGCGGCGTCATCCACCGCCGGCCACGACTCTTCCGGCAACCACTGTGCGGCACACTGGATGCGCAGCCGCAGCTGCTCCGCCTGCGGCGTCCAGCCCAATACCGCCAGACCTTTTTCGGCGATCCAGCGCAGCATCGCTGCGTGCAGCACCGCCGGTTCCGGGCGGGCCAGCGGCTGGGTTTTCAGCACCAGCGCGCCAATCTGCTCACGCCGGAAAGCGCGCAGCGTGCCTTTCTCCTCATCCCATTCCACTTCGGTCCGGCGTTCAATCAGCGCTGGCTGCTGCTGACACAGCGCCTCAATATCGACCGGCAGCGCCAGTAGCATTCGTGCGTCCGGCGTGGCGCTGACCTGCAACAGCGCCGGGGCGATCAGCCACGCGTTGCGGGTCAGGCCATCCTGCTGATCCAGCCGGGCGCCCAGTCCATTGGCCAGCTGATAACGGCCGCTCTCGTCTCGCCGTCGCGCCAGTCGATCGCCAAATCCTGCCGCCAGCAAGCTGGCGAAGCGATCCTCATCCACCCGACCGCCGCTGACCTTGATCCGTCGCTGCCACTGCTGCGCCCGACGCAGCCACTGCGGTTGCGGCCGGTGCAGCGCATCACGCAGATCGGCACCGCCGCTGCGCGGCGGATCTTCCAGAATCGCCACCAGCAGCGCCGCGCTGGCGACCGCATCAGCATCCTGCCCGGCGGCGCACAGCATCGCCGCCAGCCGGGGATCGCAGCCCAGCGCGGCCATCCGCCGTCCCTGCGGATTGAGCAGTCCATGATTGTCCAGCGCGCCGAGGCGGGTTAACTGTTGCTGCGCCGCTGCCAGATGTCTGGCCGGCGGCAGATCAAGCCACTGCAGCTGTTGCGGCTGGGTACAGCCCCACTGCAGCAGATCGAGCCACAGTGAGGAGAGATCGCTGTGCAGGATTTCCGCTTCGCTCTGTGCCGCCGCGCGTGACGCCTGCTCCTGCGGCAGCAGATGCAGGCAGATGCCCGGCATTAAACGTCCGGCACGTCCGGCGCGCTGGGTCATCGAGGCCTGACTGATGCGCTGAGTCTGCAGACGCGTCACGCCGCTGCGGGCATCAAACAGCGCACTGCGTTCCAGCGCACTGTCAACCACCAGCCGAATCCCCTCAATGGTCAGGCTGGTCTCGGCGATATTGGTGGCGAGCACCACTTTGCGTCTTCCCTGTTCGGCGGGCAGAATCGCCCGACGCTGTGCCGCCAGCGGCAGTGCGCCATACAGCGGCGTCAGGTCGACGTCGTCACTGATGCGTGATTCCAGCTCGCGCTTAACCCGTTCGATTTCCGCCACGCCAGGCAAAAACAGCAGCAACGAGCCCTGCTCCTCGCGCAGCAGCTGCGCCACTTCACGCGCCACCGCCTCTTCAAAACGTACGTTAGCGTTCAGTGAGGCGTAGCGCCGTTCAACCGGGTAGCTGCGCCCTTCTGAGACGATCAGTGGCGCATCCGGCAGCAGCGCCGCCAGCCGGGCGTTGTCCAGCGTGGCGGACATCAGCATAATCTTCAGGTCATCGCGCAGTCCCTGCTGGACATCCAGCAGCAGCGCCAGTGCCAGATCGGCCTGCAGGCTGCGCTCGTGGAACTCATCGAGGATCACCAGCGCAACCCCGTCCAGCATCGGATCGTGCTGTAACATCCGGGTCAGCATTCCTTCGGTCACCACTTCCAGCCGGGTCTGTGGCCCGACGCAGCTTTCGCCGCGCATCCGGAACCCGACCGTGACACCCGGCTGTTCGCCCAGCTGCTCCGCCAGCCGCTGCGCCACGTTGCGCGCCGCCAGCCGTCGCGGCTCCAGCATAATGATCCGGCCTGGCAACTCCGCCTGCTGCAACAGCTGTAGCGGCAGCCAGGTTGATTTGCCTGCGCCGGTCGGTGCCGCCAGCAGGATTTGTGAGGCGCGGCTCAGCGCTGCCAGAATGTCAGGCAGCACCGCGCTGACCGGTAAATCGCTCACAGCAAACTCCGCTTCTGCCTGTGCTAAGATGGCGCGCATTGTAGCATTCATCCGTGATATTTGCCGGAGAGCGCCATGGCGACACAACGCTTATTTTTTGCCCTCAGCCTGCCTGACGCGATGCAGCAACAGCTGGTGCGCTGGCGGGCCGAAACCTTTCCCGCCGTGGCGGGCCGACCGGTCGCCGCCGCCAATCTGCACCTGACGCTGGCGTTTCTCGGTGAGGTGACGCCAGAGACCGCGCAGCGGCTGCAAACCCTGGCATCGCGCATTGTGCAGCCGGCGTTTGATCTCGATCTGGATGATGCCGGTCACTGGCCGCGTCCCGGCGTGGTGTGGCTCGGCTGCCAGCGCGCGCCGCGCGGTCTGTTGCAACTGGCCAGCCTGTTGCGGGCGCAGGCCGCCCGGCACGGCTGTCACCAGAGTCCGCAGCCGTTTCATCCGCACATTACCCTGTTGCGCCATGCAACCCAGCCGGTGGCCCTGCCGCCACGCGGCTTTCACTGGCGCTTTCGCGTCAGCCAGTTTTCTCTGTTCGCCTCCGACTACGTGCAGGGCCGGACCCGCTATCGCGCGCTGGCCAGCTGGCCGTTACAGCCTTAATCCAGGAACCTTATGCACTTCTCTCCCCCCCTCAAACCTGCCCGTTTGATCGCCCGTTACAAACGCTTTCTGGCCGATGTTGAGACGCCGGAGGGTGAAATCCTCACCATCCACTGCGCCAATACCGGCGCCATGACCGGTTGTGCCACGCCTGGCGATCGGGTCTGGTACTCCACCTCAGACAGTCTGACGCGAAAATACCCGCACAGCTGGGAGCTGACCGAAACGCAACAGGGCCACTGGATCTGCGTCAATACGCTGCGCGCCAATCAACTGGTGGCTGAAGCGCTCGATCAGCAACGGCTGCCCGAACTGGCCGGTTATTCGCAGCGACAGGCCGAAGTGAGATATGGCAGTGAAAAAAGCAGAATTGATTTCCTGCTCAAGGCAGATGCTCTGCGCAACTGCTATATTGAGGTGAAATCCGTAACCCTTTTACATGAAGGAAAAGGTTATTTTCCGGATGCGGTGACGGTTCGGGGACAGAAACATCTGCGCGAGCTGGCTATGGTCGCGGCAGAAGGTCATCGGGCCGTTTTGTTGTTTGCCGTTCTGCACTCGGGGATTGAGGACGTTTCCCCGGCGCGTCACATTGACGTGGCTTACGCAGAGCAACTGGTCCAGGCGCAGCGGGAAGGCGTGGAGGTTTTAGCGTATCGGGCGGACTTATCCGCAGCGGGCATGTTTCTTAAAACGCCGCTGAACGTAACCTTGTAATATCTTTTGCAATTTTATGTGGTAAGAATGTTCTGAGCTAAGGCCCAATTACGCTGTTCCTCACAGGCTTGTCAAGGTGTGTTCACGAATAATTGCCAACCCTGACTGCTTCTGTTATTTATAGCGGCCTGTTTTTTTCCCCAATGGGGGATCGATGTACCCCGTAGATGTCAAACAGCAGGCTAGCAGCAACGCACCTGCAAGACGAAAGTCGAAGGGTATAGTGCGTGTTATCCAGGAGAAACAACATGCAAGAAGGGCAAAACCGTAAAACATCGTCCCTGAGTATTCTCGCCATCGCTGGGGTGGAGCCTTATCAGGAGAAGCCGGGCGAAGAGTATATGAACGACGCGCAGCTGACCCATTTTCGCAAGATTCTGGAAGCCTGGCGTAATCAATTGCGGGACGAGGTCGATCGCACCGTATCGCACATGCAGGATGAAGCTGCTAACTTCCCCGACCCGGTTGACCGTGCCGCGCAGGAAGAGGAGTTCAGCCTGGAGCTGCGTAACCGCGATCGCGAACGTAAACTGATTAAAAAGATCGAGAAAACACTGAAGAAAGTTGAAGATGACGACTTCGGTTATTGCGATTCCTGTGGCGTTGAGATTGGTATTCGCCGTCTCGAAGCACGTCCTACTGCCGATCTTTGCATCGACTGTAAGACGTTAGCAGAAATTCGTGAGAAACAAATGGCCGGCTAATGCCGCGTCCAGCACGTTGCCACGCAGTGGAACAACAACCGTTTTTTCCGCTGCGTGGTCACGTTTACTGCCTATGACCACCTCCTGTATTGGCCGCTTCGCCCCTTCCCCGTCTGGTGAACTTCACTTTGGCTCGCTGATTGCTGCATTAGGCAGCTACCTGAGTGCGCGTGCGCAGCAGGGTCTCTGGCGAGTGCGAATTGAAGATATCGATCCGCCGCGTGAAGTCCCGGGCGCAGCAACCCGCATCCTGCATCAGCTGGAGCACTACGGTTTAACCTGGGATGGTGAGGTTCTGTGGCAGTCACAGCGCCACGATGCCTACCGCGAGGCGCTGGCCTGGCTACAGCAGCATCGACAGAGTTACTTCTGTACCTGCACCCGTCGCCGCATTCAGCAGATTGGCGGCTTTTATGATGGCTACTGCCGCGATCGGCAGCGCGGGCCGGAGAATGCGGCGCTGCGCCTGCGGCAGCACAACCCGGTACTGGCGTTTGACGATCGGTTACGCGGCAACGTGCAGGTGGACCCACGACTGGCGCAGGAAGATTTTATCATTCACCGCCGCGATGGGCTGTTTGCCTATAACCTGGCGGTGGTGGTTGACGATCATTTCCAGGGCATTACAGAAGTAGTGCGCGGCGCGGACCTGATTGAGCCCACGGTACGGCAGATTGCGCTCTATCAGCAGTTTGGCTGGCCGCAGCCCGATTATCTGCATCTGCCACTGGCGCTGAATCACGATGGCAATAAGTTATCGAAGCAGAACCATGCGCCGTCCTTGCCCGATGGCGATGCGCGACCGCTGTTGGTTGCGGCGTTACGCTTCCTCGGCCAACCTGTTTCCAGCGGCTGGCAGGACTTAACGCAGGACAAACTGCTGTCTGAGGCGGTGTCGCAGTGGAATATCGCTTTGATGCCCCATGACAACGCCCTGAAACCGGATGCAGAGACAACAGCATTCTCAAATCGTTCTCAACAGGCTATGATTAGCCGCTGATTTTACCTACACCCTTTTACGCCACTGTCGAGGTGTCCCATTTTTACCCGAGTAGCTAATTTTTGCCGGAAAGTCCTGAAGCGTGATGAAGAGGAAGCCCCTGCAGAGGTTGAACCAGAGCGTCTTATGACCATCATTCCTCGTGAAAGCCACACCATCTCACGCAAAGACATCAGCGAAAATGCCCTCAAAGTGCTCTATCGCCTGAATAAAGCCGGTTATGAAGCCTATCTGGTAGGCGGTGGCGTGCGCGATTTGCTGCTGGGGCAAAAACCCAAGGATTTCGATGTCACGACCAACGCCACGCCAGAGCAGATGCGCAAGCTGTTCCGCAACTGTCGCCTGGTGGGTCGCCGTTTTCGTCTGGCGCACGTGATGTTTGGTCCGGAAGTGATCGAAGTTGCGACCTTCCGCGGTCATCATCAGGTGGAAGAGAGCGAGGACGATCGCAACAATTCGCAGCGCGCCCAGAGCGGTATGCTGCTGCGCGATAACATCTTCGGTACTATCGAAGATGATGCCCAGCGCCGCGATCTCACCATCAACAGTCTTTACTACAGCGTCGCCGATTTCAGCGTGCGCGACTATGTCGGCGGCCTGAACGACCTGCAACAGGGCATCATTCGCCTGATTGGCGATCCGGAAACCCGCTATCGCGAAGATCCGGTGCGGATGCTGCGCGTAGCGCGCTTTGCCGCCAAGCTCAATATGAGCATTGCGCCGGAAACGGCCGAGCCGATCCCGCGTCTGGCGTCGCTGCTGCGTGATATTCCGCCTGCGCGCCTGTTCGAAGAGTCGCTGAAGCTGCTGCAGGCGGGTTACGGTTACAGTACCTACCTCAAGCTGTGTGAATATCAGCTGTTCCAGCCGCTGTTCCCGACGCTGGCGCGCAACTTCACCGAGCAGAGTGACAGCCTGATGGAGAAGATGCTGGCACAGGTGCTGAAAAACACCGATAACCGCATCCATAACGACATGCGCGTTAATCCGGCCTTCCTGTTCGCCGCCATGTTCTGGTATCCGCAGCTCGAAACCGCGGAGCGCATTGCGCAGGAGAGCGGCCTGACCTATTTCGAAGCCTTTGCGATGGCGATGAACGATACGCTGGATGAAGCCTGCCGCGCGCTGGCGATCTCGAAACGGATTACCTCGCTGATTCGTGATATCTGGCTGCTGCAGTTACGCATGTCGCGTCGCCACGGTAAACGCGCCTGGAAGCTGATGGAGCATCCTAAGTTCCGTGCCGCCTATGACCTGCTGGCCCTGCGCGCGGAAGTAGAGAACAACCCGGAACTGCTGCGCCTGAGCCAGTGGTGGGGAGAGTTTCAGGTGGCGGCTCCGCCCCATCAGAAAAACATGCTGAACAACCTGGGTGACGATCCGGCACCGCGTCATAAATCGCGCCGTCCACGCCGTCGTCCATCAGCTCCGCGTCGCGACAATCAAAACGCCTCATGACCCGGGTTTACCTGGCATTAGGCAGTAATCTTGCCGATCCGCTGCATCAGGTTGATGCAGCGCTGACCGCACTGGATGCGTTGCCGCACACGCAACGCATTGCCACCTCCCCGTTCTACCGCACGCCACCTTATGGCCCACCCGATCAGCCTGATTTCCTCAACGCCGCCGTGGCGCTGGAGACCTCACTGAGTGCGGACGCGTTGCTGGATCATACCCAGCAGATTGAACGCGAACATGGCCGGGTCCGCAAGGCGGAACGCTGGGGCCCGCGCACGCTGGATATTGATGTGATGCTGTTTGGCGAAGCGGTGATTAACAGCGATCGGCTGATCGTCCCGCATTATGACCTGCTGAACCGCGCCTTTATGCTGGTGCCGCTGCTGGCGATTGCCCCTGACGCCACGCTGCCGGATGGCCGGGCGCTGAGCGCTATTCTGGCGACGCTCGATAGCCGCGATATCCGTCTCTGGCACGCCTGAGCACACAATCTCACTTCTTCGATTCCGCTCCTGAACGCTATCCAGTAAACTGCGCCCATCAGAATTTCTGAGTAGAGAGCGCCATGAAACCCACCACAATGTCACATCTGCGTCAGTGGAAAGCCGACGGCAAAAAATTTGCCACGCTGACCGCCTACGATTTCAGTTTTGCCCGCCTGTTTGCCGATGAAGGCATTCAGGTGATGCTGGTTGGTGATTCCCTTGGCATGACGGTACAGGGTCACGATTCCACCCTGCCGGTCACGGTCAGCGATATCGCCTATCACACTGCCGCCGTACGGCGCGGCGCGCCTCAGGCGCTGCTGCTCGCCGATTTGCCGTTTATGAGTTACGCCACGCCACAGCAGACCTTCGACAACGCCGCTCAGCTGATGCGTGCCGGAGCCAACATGGTGAAGCTGGAAGGCGGAAGCTGGCTGGCAGAGACGGTGCGGATGCTGACCGAGCGTGCCGTGCCGGTTTGCGGTCACCTCGGGCTGACGCCGCAGTCGGTCAATATCTTTGGCGGTTATAAGGTGCAGGGCCGCGATGAAGCGGGCGCAGAGCAGCTGGTGAAAGATGCGCTGGCGCTGGAAGCGGCAGGTGCGCAGCTGATGGTGCTGGAGTGCGTACCGGTTTCGCTGGCTCAGCGCGTGACCGCTGCGCTCTCTATTCCGGTGATCGGCATTGGTGCCGGTAACGTCACCGATGGACAGATCCTGGTGATGCACGATGCGCTGGGCGTGACCGGTGGCCATATTCCCAAATTTGCCAAAAACTTTCTGGCCGCGACCGGTGATATCCGCGCCGCGATTCGCCACTATATCGCCGACGTCGAAGCCGGAACCTATCCGGCGGCAGAGCACAGTTTCCAGTAATTCAGGAGAGTCACCGTGTTGATCATTGAAACGCTGCCCATGCTGCGCCGGGAAGTGCGTCGCTGGCGGCAGCAAGCTAAGCGCATTGCGCTGGTACCGACGATGGGCAACCTGCATGAAGGCCATTTAACGCTGGTGGATGAAGCGCGTGCGCGCGGCGATATCGTGATTGTTTCGATCTTCGTCAACCCGATGCAGTTTGATCGTCCTGACGATCTGGCGCGCTATCCGCGTACTCTGCAGGAAGATTGCGAGAAGCTGAACCGTCATCAGGTTGATGTGGTGTTTGCCCCGTCGCCGGCTGAAGTCTACCCGCACGGCCTGAAGAATCAGACCTTTGTTGAAGTCCCGGTGCTCTCTTCGCTGCTGGAGGGCGAGACGCGTCCCGGCCATTTTCGCGGCGTGGCGACCATTGTCAGCAAGCTGTTTAACCTGGTGCAGCCGGACATTGCCTGTTTCGGTGAAAAGGATTTTCAGCAGTTGGCTATCATTCGCAAGATGGTGGCGGATATGGGCTTCGACATTGAGATTGTCGGCGTGCCAACGGTGCGCGCCAAAGATGGCCTGGCGCTGAGTTCGCGCAATGGCTACTTAACCGCTGACGAACGTAAGCTGGCACCTGCGCTGAGTCAGGTTATGAATCAGATGGCGGCGCGGCTGGCTGACGGCGAACGCCACATTGAAGAGATTATTGAACAGGCGAATCAGACGCTGCTGGAGCGGGGATTGCGCCCGGATGGTTTGGCCATCTGCGACGCGGAAACGCTGCAACCCCTGACGGTTGATAGCCAGCGCGCCGTGGTGCTGATGGCGGCCTGGCTGGGTAATGCCCGTTTAATCGATAATCAAACTGTGGACCTGACGCAGTAAGCTGCAGGTCATTTTATTCCTCGTCTGACAAGGTTTCTGGCTATGATCCGTACCGTTCTACAAGGCAAATTGCATCGCGTGAAGGTGACACAGGCGGACCTCAACTATGAAGGTTCCTGTGCCATCGATCAGGACTTTCTCGATGCGTCCGGCATTCTGCAATATGAAGCGATTGATATTTATAACGTCACCAACGGCCAGCGCTTTTCCACCTACGCCATTGCCGCTGAACGGGGTTCAAAAATCATCTCGGTCAACGGGGCAGCAGCGCGTTGCGCCTGTGAAGGCGACATTCTGATCATCTGTTCTTACGTGCAGGTCGAGGATGCAGAAGCGCGCCAGTGGCAGCCTAAAGTGGCCTATTTTGAAGGCGATAACCAGATGAAGCGGCTGGCTAAAGCTGTCCCCGTCCAGGTTGCCTGACCTAAAAAGGGCGCCGATCGACCATCGGTGCCCCTCTTTTCACCTCACCCGCCGTGTTACACCGGTTTAGTGGCAAGCGTTTTAGACGGTTTTTTCATGGTAAACAGGAAGTTGAACCAGCCACGTTTCCTGAGCAGACACAGCGTCCACGGCAGCGCCAGCGCCACCAGAAAGGCCGATATAAATTTCAGATCGTTGACCCAGGCTGACGGGCTTTCAAACTTCACCATCTTGCTGAAGAACTGAATCGCCAGATAGTGCGACAGGTAAAAGACGATAGAATTGACCCCGATATAGTAGACCAGCCCCGACTTTAACTTCAGCGCAATCCAGACAAAAAACGGTACTGACAACAGCGCCAGCGGCGACAGTAACGCCGGGGAGTGGGTTTCCAGCATAAAGATATTTAAGCAGGAGAGCAGCACAAAGCTCAGCAGTGAAAGAATGAGCGTCGGCCCATGCTGCACCTTATCAGCGATATCAACCTGTTTTCTGACGATGTAATCACCCAGGTAGAAGAAGACGAACAGATAGAACGCCTTATTGACGTGGGTATTATCAAAGCTGGCAAAGACGCTGTCAGGATCGATCGCCGGTAATCCCCAGCTCAGCCCCATGCAGACCGCGAATACCAGCAGGAACGGCAGGTGACGGGCAAAAATAATCACCACGAAGAAAATAAACAGCGACTGCAGGAACCAGGTCATATCTCCCCCGCCCGTCAGGTGGGAAAGAATAATATTCAGCGGTGATTGCGGGGTATTGGCCATTGAGCTGAAGACGATCTTTAACCCGCCATAAATAATCACCCAGACCACGAACGGATAGAGAATACTGCGGATCTTATTATTAAAAAAAGGACCCAGCCCTTTTCTGAGGCCCGCATCAACAAATAAGCCTGAAACGAAAAACATCAGTCCTAGTCGAACGGGTGCAAGCATTTCATTTAACAGGTTACTGAAGACGGTAAAGTGTCCGGCATTATTATGTACGGCGATGGTGCTATGCAAAAAAATGATGGCGAGAATACTTAATCCCCGCAGATTATCGATCCACGTAATACGATTCATCTTTTCCTGCCTTGTATTTAATAGTGGCCCTGATTGCAGACCATTTTCTTATTGAATACTCAACATTCCCACTTTCTGTCCGTGAGCAGAGGAACAACGTTAATCTGGCGATATCCTGATCACTATTGTACAAATAAACAACAGTCAGCATTTAATCCAATTCCTAAAAAAATTTAAGATTTTTAAAATCATGATGATATAAATTAAAAAGAAATTATTATCAGATAATACTCAAGGTTATCAGCCAGTAGCCGGAATCAGTTCTGCCGCAGCGGAAAGCTAATAATGAAGGGGGAATTTATGATGTCACTAAAACGTTAAAATTAATACTATCAACCAGATTAAGGCGGATGATTTCCAGGCGGACAAAAAAAAGCCACGCTGTTATCACCGCGTGGCTTTAATTTTATTTTATTGATCAGGTACGTAATCCGCGCCCGCGCTGAATCAGGGTATAGACCAGCCCGTAGAACACCACGATAAAGGCGATCAATACCGACAGCGTAAATACCAGCGGCACGTCGTTAATGCCGAGGAAGCCGAAACGGAAGCCGCTGATCATATAAACAATCGGATTCAGTTTTGAAACGGCCTGCCAGAATGGAGGCAGCAGCGTCAGGGAATAGAACACCCCACCGAGGTAGGTTAACGGCGTCAGCACAAACGTCGGGATCAGGCTGATATCATCAAAGGTTCGGGCAAACACCGCATTCAGCAGACCGGCCAGCGAAAACAGCACGGCGGTCAGCAGCAGCGTCACCGCCACCATCGTCCAGGAGTGGACATGGAACGGCACAAAGAACAGCGAAATGGCGGTGACCAGAATGCCGACGCAGACGCCACGAGCCACGCCGCCGCCCACGTAACCGGCAATGATAATGTGGGTTGGCACCGGCGCCACCAGCAGCTCTTCAATATTGCGCTGAAACTTGGCGCTGAAGAACGATGAGGCCACGTTCGCGTAGGCATTGGTGATCACCGCCATCATGATCAGACCCGGCACGATAAACTGCATATAGCTGAAACCGTGCATCTCACCAATCCGGGAGCCGATCAGGTTACCGAAGATGATGAAGTAAAGCGTCATGGTGATCACCGGCGGCACCAGCGTCTGGATCCAGATGCGGGCGAAACGGTTAATCTCTTTGGCCCAGATGCTCTTCAGCGCCACCCAGTACAAATGTGTCATGCTTTTGCTCCTGTTTTTCCCTGCGTCAGGCCGACGAACAACTCTTCCAGACGGTTGGCTTTGTTACGCATACTCAGCACCTGCACGCCCTGCGCACTGAGCTGGCTGAACACGCTGTTCAGACCCTGCTCGCGCAACACTTCCACTTCCAGCGTCGAGGTATCCACCAGACGGTACTGAAACCCTTCCAGCGTCGGTAATGGGCTGCGCGGTGCCAGATCGAGAATAAAAGTTTCCGATTTGAGTTTGGAAAGCAGTTCTTTCATCGAGGTGTTCTCGACCAGTTCCCCGCTCTGGATAATGCCGATATTGCGGCACAGCATCTCGGCCTCTTCCAGATAGTGAGTGGTGAGAATAATGGTGGTGCCTTTGGCATTGAGATCTTTCAGGAACACCCACATTGAGCGGCGCAGTTCAATATCAACGCCAGCAGTCGGCTCATCGAGGATCAGCAGCTTAGGTTCGTGCATCAGCGCCCGGGCGATCATCAGACGGCGCTTCATGCCACCGGAGAGCATCCGCGCGCGTTCGCTGCGTTTGCCCCACAGATCGAGCTGTTTCAGGTACTTTTCTGCCCGTTCATTGGCTTCGCGGCGTTCAACGCCGTAGTAACCCGCCTGGTTGACGACGATTTGCATCACCGTCTCAAACGGGTTGAAGTTAAATTCCTGCGGCACCAGGCCGAGCTGACGTTTGGCGTTGACCACATCTTTTTCCAGATCGTAGCCAAACACCCGGACGCTGCCGTCAGATTTGTTCACCAGCGAGCTGATAATGCCGATGGTGGTCGATTTACCGGCGCCGTTCGGTCCCAGCAGTGCATAAAAATCACCGGCTTCAACATTAAGATCGATACCCTTCAGCGCCTGCACGCCGCCGGGATAGGTCTTGGTCAGCCGGGAAAGTTCCAGTGCATATGTCATTCCGAATCCATACCCTGTATTGATGGCAATCTGATGCCGTTTAAATTTGTGAAGCCTTCGCCTATAGTACGCCCACGCACTCTGCGCAGTAACCGGTCGCTCAACGCCATGACAGATATCGATACCCTGATCAGTAATAACCGTGAATGGTCTAAATTACTGGTCGAAGAAGATCCCGGCTTTTTTGAGCGGCTCGCCCAGGCACAAAAACCGCGCTTCCTGTGGATTGGCTGTTCTGACAGCCGCGTCCCCGCCGAACGTCTGACCGGACTGGAACCGGGTGAACTCTTTGTCCACCGCAACGTTGCCAATCTGGTGATTCACACCGATCTCAACTGTCTTTCCGTGGTGCAGTACGCCATCGAAGTGCTGGAAGTTGAACACGTCATCGTGTGCGGTCACTACGGCTGCGGCGGCGTGCAGGCGGCGATGGATAACCCGGAACTGGGGTTGATCGACAACTGGCTGCTGCACATCCGCGACCTCTGGTACAAGCATAGCGTGTTGCTGGGGGAACTCCCGCCGGATAAACGTCTGGATAAACTGTGCGAAATCAACGTTGTTGAACAAGTCTATAACCTGGGACACTCAACCGTGCTGCAATCTGCCTGGAAACGCGGGCAAAATGTCTCACTGCATGGCTGGGTTTACGGCATTCATGACGGCTGTCTGCGTAACCTTGACGTTACGGCAAACAGCCGCGAAATCCTTGAACAACGTTACCGTCACGGCATCGCTAATCTGCTGTATAGCGAGAAATAAGCGGCATCAGGCGCGACACAGCCTACACGAAGCCGGCGCGGCTGGCCTTGGAAGAATGTGCGGTGCGGTGTGCGCGACTCAGGATTCGGTCGGCACCACTTTGCCGATATAGGGCAGATGACGATAGTGCTGCGCATAATCGATCCCGAACCCGACCACGAACTCGTCCGGAATCGCAAAGCCGACGTACTCCACGTTGACCTCCACTTCCCGGCGTTCCGGCTTGTCCAGCAGGGTACAGATGGCGAGTGACTTCGGCTGACGCAGCTGCAGAATTTCACGCACCTTGCTCAGGGTGTTACCGGAGTCGATGATATCTTCGACGATCAGCACATCTTTGCCACGAATATCTTCATCCAGATCTTTCAGGATTTTCACATCGCGGCTGCTGGACATGCCGCTGCCGTAACTGGACGCGGTCATAAAATCGACTTCGTGCGGGACGTCAATGGCACGGCACAGATCGGCCATAAACATAAAAGAGCCGCGCAGCAGCCCCACCAGCACCATGTCACTGCCGCTGTCACGGTAGTGGTCATTAATCTCTTTGCCCAGTTCAGCGATGCGCGCGGCGATTGCCTGTTCAGGGATCATCACTTCAACAGTGTGTTTCATTGCTTTCAGCCCGGTTACGTCAGAAAAGCCACGAAGTCTATCATAGTCATCAGCGTGGCGGCTGCGATCGGCGCGAAGCAAACGATACCGTAGCGAAATTTATTGCCGCCCGCCGCGGGGTCGTTGCAATGCGCATTACCTTAGAACTTTCTGGCATTTACCAGCATGATTCGCTGCATGGTAGCCTTTATCCAACATATCATTACTCCACTCGCGCCGCAGGCCGGAGATCTCAATGACGTCATCAAGCAAGAAAACTCACATCGGCGATCGCCCGCTGCATCCTGAAACTCAGATGCTCAATTACGGCTACGATCCCCGTCTCTCTGAAGGTGCGGTCAAGCCACCGGTGTTCCTGACCTCAACCTTTGTCTTTGACAGCGCCGAAGAGGGACGGGATTTCTTCGATTACGTCTCAGGCCGGCGTGAACCGCCCGAAGGGAAAACGGGCGGGCTGGTCTATTCGCGCTTTAACCATCCCAACAGTGAAATCGTTGAGGATCGGCTGGCGGTCTATGAGCAGGCGGAGAGCTGTTCACTGTTCTCTTCCGGCATGGCGGCGATCGCCACGGCGCTGCTGACCTTTGCCCGACCAGGCGAGGTGATCCTGCATTCGCAGCCGCTGTATGGCGGCACCGAAACCCTGCTCAGCAAGACGATGCACAATCTGGAGATTAAGGCGGTCGGCTTTAGCGACGGGAATGACGAGAACCGGGTGCGTGAAGCGGCGCAGCAGGCGATGACGCTGGGCCGGGTCGCGATGATCCTGATCGAGACGCCAGCCAATCCGACTAACAGCCTGGTGAACATCCGCCTGATGGCGCGCATCGCCGATGAGATTGACCAGCAGCAGGGCTCTCGCCCGATTATCGCCTGCGACAATACGCTGCTCGGCCCGTTGTTTCAACAGCCGCTGACGCTGGGTGCCGATCTGTCGCTCTACTCCCTGACCAAATATGTAGGCGGTCACTCCGACCTGATTGCCGGGGCAGCGATGGGCAGTAAAAAGTTAATGGCGCAGGTCCGCGCGCTGCGCAGCGCTATCGGCACACAACTCGATCCGCACTCCAGCTGGATGCTCAGCCGCTCGCTGGAGACGCTGTCGCTGCGCATGGAGAAAGCGTTTCACAATGCCGAGGCGGTGGCCGCCTTCCTGCGCGATCATCCGAAGGTGGCCAAGCTGCACTGGCTGCCCTATCTGGATGCAGAGAGTGCCGAAGGCAAAACCTACCACGAGCAGTGCAGCGGCGCCGGTTCGACCTTCTCGTTTGATATTGTCGGAGGTCAGCCCGCTGCATTTCGTTTTCTCAATGCGCTGGCGCTGTTCAAGCAGGCGGTGAGCCTCGGCGGTACCGAGTCGCTGGCCAGCCATCCCGGCAGCACCACCCACTCTGGCGTGCCGCAGGCAGTGCGTCAGCGTATCGGGATCACTGATGCCACGGTGCGGCTGTCGATCGGCATCGAGAACGCGGGCGACCTGATTGAAGATATCCGGCTGGCGCTGGATCAGGCCTGATTTCAGCTGACGGTGAACCCGAGCATCATGCCGGTATCTTCATGCTCCAGCAGATGACAGTGGGCCATGTAAGCATGTTCGGCGGCGGCGACGTAATTGAAGCGCACCAGGACTTCGCTGCGCCAGCCGTCGACATTCACCATATCTTTCCAGCCCTGACGATGCGGTGCCGGTGGCTTGCCGTTCTCTGACAGAATACGGAACTGGGTGCCGTGAATGTGGAACGGATGCAGCATCGCGTCGCCCTCGCCGGAAATCGTCCATTTCTCAAACTCGCCCAGCTTCACCGCAAAGGACGGTTTCGTCATGTTGAACGCCTGGCCGTTGATCTTATTGCCGTTTCGGAAATCATAACCGGCCGGTTGTGCCATGCCGTGCATACTGTGATCCATACCTTCCATCGGCGGCATCGGCTCTGCCGTCTTTTTCTCCTGCATCTGCGGCATCGCGTGGTGGCCGCCCTTGCCCATCGCCTTGTCACCGTAGCGCTGCATCAGCGCCTGCATACCCCGTTGATCCAGTTGCGGGTCCATCATCAGTTGCAGCCAGCGCGTGTTCAGCCCCTCGGTTTTCGGCACTGGCGGCAGCGTTGCCAGCTGATCCGGCAGCGTGGCGCTGGCCATCACCCGCAGCGGCAAAATCTGCACCAGCGGCAGCGGCTGGTCGAACGGTGCCAGCGTCATGCCCATCTGCCCGACCGGCAGCGTCACCAGATCAAAGGCTTTCCCATCCGAGGTATCGATCATCACTTCAAAACGTTCGCCCGGCAGCATCGGCAGTGACGCCAGCTTCACCGGCTCGGTCAGCAGCCCGCCGTCGCTGGCGATGACATAGAGCGGACGCTGGTCACTGGCGGCAACCTGTAGCGAACGGGCATTGCAGCCATTCAGCAACCGCAACCGCAGCCAGCCGCGCGGCACCGCATGTTGCGGGTACTGCACGCCATTGGTCAGCATCATGTCGCCAAACCAGCCAACCGCTGCGCGCATCACATCCAGCTGGTAATCAATCTGACTGCCATCTTTGGTCAGCTGTTTATCCTGAAAGATCAGCGGCACGTCATCCACGCCCCATTGGGTCGGCAGCCGCAATTTACCCATTTCATCATCTTCCAGCAGGATCAGCCCGGCCAATCCCTGCGCCACCTGATGCCCGGTTTTCCCATGCAGATGCGGATGATACCAGCAGGTCGCAGCCGGTTGATCGGGAGTAAAAGAGACCTGTCGCGAGCCGCCAGCCGCGATGCTGGCCTGTGGACCGCCATCGACGGCGCCAGGGATCTCCAGCCCATGCCAGTGCAGCGTAGTGGCTTCGCTGAGCCGGTTATGAATGTTCACCGTGGCGGGCTTGCCACTTTGCAGCTTTATCGCCGGCCCGAGTAAGCTGCCGTTATAACCCCAGGTCGGCACCGCCTTACCGTTCCACTCCGTAGTGCCCTGCATAGCGGTCAGCGTGTACTGGCCTCTGGCATCCGGCAACAGCAGTGACGGAATCGGTAACAGCGGCCGGCTGGCAGCCATCAGCGAGCGGCTCCAGAGCGGCAGCGCCCCGGCCGCACTCAGGGCGGCCGTGAGTTTCAGGAATTGGCGACGTTGCATGGTAATCATCCTTGTAGCATGAGAGCAGACAGCCTAAACCCTGACCTTATGGGAAGGTCAAGCGTTACGCACCGGAATCAGCCGAAAAAAGGCGGAGAGCCGCACGGTACGGCAAATTAATCGAAAACCTGATAGTAACTGTGCTAACGTCATTAACAATATCCATTGAAGAGAACGATTATGAAGCAAAGCTTTAAGATCCTGCTGCTGACGGGACTCCTTGGCTTCTCCTCCACCAGTTTTGCCCTGAGCGAATCCGAAGCGGAAGATCTGGCCGATCTGACGGCGGTGTTCGTCTATCTGAAAAATGATTGCGGCTATCAGGATCTGCCGGATGCGCAGATCCGTAAGGCACTGGTCTTTTTTGCTCAGCAGAACCGCTGGGATTTAAGCAACTACAGCAATTACAACATGAAGGCGCTGGGCGAAGAGAGCTATCGTGACCTGAGCGGCATCGCCATCACCAACGATAAAAAATGTAAGTCGCTGGCACGCGATTCGCTGAGCCTGCTGGCTTACGTCCGCTAATCCTCCTCTCTCTTCTGCTGGACATTTGACCGTGCAACCACGGTCAGAGTTAGCTATGATGTGCCGCCCATTTTCATGGCGATGTCATCAGAGGAGAGCCCCACCATGGCCCAAAATGAAATGTGGTATGAAACCCTTCATGCCGGTTTTGGTCAGTATTTCACCATCGATAAACAGCTCTATCGTGAGAAAACTGCGCATCAGGATTTAATCATTTTCGAAAATGCCGCGATGGGTCGCGTCATGGCGCTGGACGGCGTGGTGCAGACCACCGAGCGCGACGAATTTATCTATCATGAAATGATGACCCACGTTCCTCTGCTGGCGCACGGCGCGGCGAAAAGCGTGCTGATCATTGGCGGCGGCGATGGTGCCATGCTGCGTGAAGTGTCGCGTCATCCGCAGATCGAAAAGATCACCATGGTGGAAATCGACGCTGGCGTGGTCACCTTCTGCCGCCAGTACCTGCCGAACCACAGCGCCGGTGCCTATGACGATCCGCGCTTTACCCTGGTGATCGACGACGGCGTTAACTTCGTCAATCAGACCACCGAAAAATTTGATGTCATCATCTCTGACTGCACCGATCCCATCGGTCCCGGTGAAAGTCTGTTTACCTCAGAATTTTATGCCGGCTGCAAAGCGGCCCTTAATGAAAATGGCATCTTTGTGGCGCAGAATGGCGTCTGCTTCCTGCAACAGGATGAAGCGGTTAACAGCCATCGCAAACTGGGCCACTATTTTTCCGATGTCAGCTTCTATCAGGCGGCAATTCCGACCTATTACGGCGGCATCATGACCTTTGCCTGGGCGAGTGACAATCCGGCGCTGCGCCAGATCGATAGCGCTACCCTGCAGGCGCGTTTTGAGGCCGCTGGCCTGACCTGCCGTTACTATACACCGGCAATCCATACCGGCAGTTTTGCCCTGCCGCAATATCTGTTGAATGCGTTATCCGCCACACGCTGATGGCACATTTCTAAGGGGGTGAATAAAATTGCAAAAGCTAAAACTACATGGCTTCAACAACCTGACTAAGAGCCTGAGTTTTTGTATTTACGATATTTGCTATGCGAATACTGAAGCTGAACGCGATGGTTATATTGCCTACATTGATGAGCAATATAACGCTAATCGTCTGACCGAAATTCTGACCGAGACCTGCTCGATCATTGGTGCCAACGTGCTGAACATTGCGCGCCAGGATTATGAGCCGCAGGGTGCCAGCGTCACCATTCTGGTCAGCGAAGAACCGATCGATCCGAAAGATATCGATAACTCGGAACACCCTGGCCCGTTGCCAAATTCGGTGGTGGCCCATCTGGATAAGAGCCATATCTGCGTACACACCTATCCGGAAAGCCATCCGGAAGGCGGACTCTGTACCTTCCGCGCCGATATTGAAGTCTCAACCTGCGGCGTGATTTCACCGCTGAAAGCGCTGAATTACCTGATTCACCAGCTGGAATCTGACATCGTGACGGTCGATTACCGGGTGCGCGGTTTTACCCGTGACGTAAAAGGGATGAAGCACTTTATCGATCATGAAATTAATTCGATCCAGAACTTCATGTCGGATGATATGAAGGCGATGTATGACATGGTGGATGTGAACGTTTATCAGGAGAACATCTTCCATACCAAGATGTTGCTGAAAGAGTTCGATCTCAAGCACTACCTGTTCAACACCCAGCCTGAAGATCTCAGCCCGCAGGAACACAAGCGAATCACCGACCTGCTGTGGAAAGAGATGCGTGAAATTTATTACGGCAGAAATATCCCGTCAGTGGGCTTAAAGACGCTGTAATCGTAGGTGGCGGCGCGCTGACTGCAGCATCGGGCGCGCCTTCCCTCCCTGTCACTTCAACTTCCCCATCATCGCAACGTCTCCAATACCCGATCGCCAACAATAATTTTTCCGTCTGAGGATGATATTTTCAGCGCTGGACGCTTCTCTTTCATCCCATGACAGGCAAAAAAATGGCAAGAATTAACGTAATGGATTTCGATGCCGTACCGGACGCCACCTCTCTTTCTACCCAGGCGATTCAACGCGCCATCGACAGCGCAACCGACGGCGATACCGTACTGATTCCGGCAGGACGCTTTCTCAGCGGAGCACTTTTTTTAAAGAGCAACATGACGCTGGAGCTGGCTGACAATGCGGTGCTGCTTGGCAGTCAGCAGCTGGAAGATTATCCACAAATCGACAGCCGCGTGGCGGGGATTGATATGGTCTGGCCGGCGGCGCTTCTTAACATCAATCATTGCCGAAACGTCACGCTGTGCGGCAATGGCACAATTGATGGGCAAGGCGCCGTCTGGTGGCATAAATTCTGGGGCGATGATGAAAACAGTGGGATGCTGGCGGAATACAGTCAGCGCGGCCTGCGCTGGGTGGTGGATTACGACTGCCAGCGGCCGCGTAACCTGGTGGTGTATCACAGTGAGAACGTGACGCTGGCGGACTTTACCTCACGGGATTCCGGCTTCTGGAATGTTCACATCTGTTATTCAACGCAGGTTATTTTGCAGGGTCTGCGGGTGCTGAACCAGACAGGCCCCAGTACCGACGGCATCGATATTGATTCCAGCCAGCAGGTTCGCGTCGAAGGCTGTACCGTTTCCTGCAATGACGACAATATCTGCGTGAAATCGGGACGCGGTGCCGAAGCGCAACAGCTGGGCAGAACGGCGCGCGATATTATTATTCGCGACTGTACGCTGCTGAAGGGCTCGGGCATTACGCTGGGGAGCGAAACCTCTGGCGGTATTGAAAACGTCATAATCGAGCACAATCGTTTTTCCGGTACCGGAGTCGGATTTCGCATTAAGTCAGCCCGCAACCGCGGGGGATGGATCAGCAATATTATTGTCCGCCACCTGACGCTTGAGGATGTTTGCTATCCCTTTATGCTCCAGCTGAACTGGTTCCCGCAGTACAGCTACAGCGCACAGTCAGCCGACGCAGAACAGCCGCCGCACTGGCGAAAACTGGCATCGGGCGTAGAGGGGCTGGCCGGGCTGACGCGAGTGGAGAATATTACCATCAGCCACATTACCAGTAGCCTGAGTCAACCCGCCCTGTTTTCACGCGCGTTTTTTATTGAAGGCGCGGCGGAACAGCCGATTGATCAGTTACGTTTCAGTGATATCCGGCTACAGGCGCAGGAATTTGGCAAGATAGCCGGCGTCAGTAATCTGATCTTTGAACGGGTCAGCGTTGATGCACCCGCCGCAACGCTGACAGAGAATGATGCTTATCATCGCTAGCGATACCTCTGACGACAGATGGCTGCGGGACAAGCCCATTGAAACGTCTTCAGGTTGAAGTCAGTGCGAGCGTAATCCCGCGCTCGCGCAGGGCGAGGCCGACCTCTTCCTCTAACCGGCAGTCAGTGACCACATCGGTCAGGCTTTCCAGCGGCACGGCGCAAAACAGCGACCAGGAACCATATTTGCTGCTGTCTGCCAGCAATATCCGGCGAGAAGCATTGGCCAGCAGATCGTGTTTCAGTCCGGCTTTTTCCTCCGTTGGCGTGGTAATACCGCGCTCCAGGCTCCACGAGTTACAGCTGACAAAAGCGATATCGGGATTGATGCCGCGCAACAGCCGGCGGCCGTGCTCGCCAATACAGGACTGGCTGGAATCATCAATGCGACCCCCGATAATCGTCACCTCAATCTGCCTGAATTCCGACAAAAACAGCGCAATGTGCAGATCGGCGGTAATCACCCGCAGCGGCAGATGGGTCAGCTGCCGTGCCAGCTCCAGCATGGTGGTACCGGCATCCAGCACCACCGAATCGCCCGCCTGAACAAAACGGGCAGCACAGGCCGCAATCGCCTGCTTTTCGGCCAGGTTACGCTGCATTTTCTCCAGCGTCGTCGGTTGCGTGGGAATAAAGCGGTTGAGGGTAACGCCGCCATGACTGCGGCTGATGACCCCTTCTTTATCCAGCTTAATCAAATCACGTCGAATGGTAGCCGGTGAGGCGGAGATGGCACTGACTAGTTGCTCAACAGTCACCAGATTATGACTTTTTAGGTAATCCATAATCTGGTCAAGACGGCTCTGTCCCTTCATATATCCCTATGCGAGCTGCATCGCGAGTTTAATAGAGATCGCCATGCTGTCAGACTTCGCTTTACCTGTCCAGGCGATATCAAATGCGGTGCCGTGGTCCGCCGAGGTGCGGATAAACGGCAGGCCCGCCGTGATGTTAACCCCGTCGTAGAATCCCAGCAGTTTAAGCGGAATATGCCCCTGATCGTGGTACATCGCGACCACCATGTCATACCGTCCATCCTGGCACTGCAGGAACACCGTGTCCGGCGGACAAGGCCCGTAGACATCAATCCCCTGCGCTTTCATTGCCGCAATGGCTGGCGCAACCGTGGTGATCTCCTCATCGCCAAACAGGCCGTTTTCACCGGCGTGCGGATTAACGCCCGCCACGGCAATGCGCGGCTGGGTATAACCGACCCGACGCAGGAAAGTGTCCGCCATACCAATCACGGTTTTGATGCGCGTCTGGTTCAGCGTATCGAGGAACTTACGCAGCGCAATGTGGGTCGTGACATGAATCACTTTCAGCTTATCGGTATAGAGGACCATGGCGTAATCTCTGGTCCCGGTAAGATGCGCCAGCAGTTCAGTGTGACCAGGATAGAGATGGCCCGCCGCATGCAGCGCCTCTTTGTTCAGCGGCGCGGTGGCTATGGCATGCACGTCGCCCGCCAGTGCCAGCTCTGTAGCACACTTCACGCAACGCCATGCCAGATCTCCCGCCTCTTTCTGCACCACGCCAGGTTTCAGCGCGTCGGGATCGGCCAGGGGCTCATCGATTACGTTGATGATGCCGGGTGCAAACCGCGCATCCTGCACCCGGTCCAGCACCCGCAGCTCGGCCTGTGGCGTAATATTCATCGCCATAATGCGGCGCAGCGTACTGGCACAGCCTATCACCACCGCAGGAATGCCATTCAGCTCACCTTCAGAGAGTGACTTAATGATGATTTCCGGGCTGATGCCCGCCGGATCGCCCATGGTGATCGCAATAATTTTACTCACTCGACTTCTCCTCAATAAAACCAATGGCTGCTACCAGGGTATTTTCATCACCAAAGCCACCCGCTTTGGTCATCACCGGCAGAGTAAATTCACTGTTAAGCAGAACCCCGTGCGGCACACAGCCCGCCACCAGACCCTGAATTTTAAAGCCGCTGGCCCCCAGTGCCTGGGCAACGGCAATCGCCACGTCGCCTCCCGACAGATAGAGCGCATGCGGCAGCTGTGTCCGGCACAGGCTGTGGGTTATTTCGCCCAGCAACTGACTGATCGCTTCACCCAGCTGCTGGCGGGTCACGCTGTGCTGCTGGCTGAGATGCCCGATATCGTGACGCTGGGATTCTTGCTGGCAGGTGCGGATCACCGTATGGCGACCGGCACGCAGTGCGGTTTCAGCCTGTTGGATCCAGCGATCCCGGTCGGGCCAGGCGGGCTGCTGAAACAGCTGACGGATATCGACATCCACTATCTCAACTGCCCGCTGTTTAAGCAGCGTGGCGATCTGCTGCTGCGCGCTGCTGCTCATCGATCCTACTACTGCCAGCACGGGCCGCGACGGGCGAACAGAGAGCGCTGCGCCCAGCGCATCGCTTAATCCGGCGGCTCCCACCAGCAGCGGCTTCTCTGCCAGCCGCGCCGCAGCGGTTATCAGTCGCGCCAGATCGGCTTCATTTTCGGCATCCACCACCACGACGCCATGCACCGCCGCTAACACCGCATCAAGCCGATCGCTGCGCAGCGTCGGGAGATCGATCTCCGTGCCGTCGATCTGCATCTGATCGAGTACGCGGGGGCTGAGGATCGGGGTTTTCGGATCGCTGGCAAATTCGGTGTCTGTCAGTAAATGCTGATTGACCCACACTTTACCCTCGCGTGTGGTGCGGCCCAGTCGTGGCACGGCTGGCGCAACCAGCGCCAGCCTTTTGCCGCTGGCGTGCAGCGCAGCCGCGGTTTCAGCACCGACGTTGCCGCGCAGCGTGGAGTCGATCTTTTTAAACAGCCAGCCCTGCTGAAGCTCTGCGGCGAAGTGCTGCACCACCTGAGCGACGCGCTCTGCGGCCTGGCTGGCGCTGGCTGCCCTGCTGTCGGTGCTGATGACCAGCACATCCGCAGCGTCGTCTGGCAACGGTGCCTTAGTGCCAAACAGCACATGTACGCGGGCGCCAGCCTGTGCCAGTCCGCTACCCGCATCGTTGGCACCGGTAAAGTCATCGGCGATGACCAGCACCGGGGTTTTCCATAATGATGAGCCCATCCTCACTCCTGTCAGGCGATTGTCGCTGCATTTGATTATATTCAATCATGATTGATTATATGTGAGCAAGTTCAAATTAATCGAAATCGATATGCCTTATAAAATTAGCCACTGAGAGTGACTGACTTCGCATTGCGCTGAGCAAGATTAATCATCTGCTCAGACAGGACAGAAATAAGGGTATGAAATGAACATTAACAGCACGGTGATTAGCGGTTATCAGGCGTTAAACGACATGCGCTATCTGCTGAAGGGGATATCGACAGCAGTCGTGGTCACTGACCGGAACATTGAGGCTATTCCGGCAGTGCAGGCGCTGATGGTTCAACTTCGGGATCAGATTCCGGGTATCAGCGTGGTCAACAGCGTCCCGCCTGAACCAAGCCAGCATGATGTGGCAGCGATTATCGCGACGCTCTCCCGGCCCCATGTCGATATGGTGATTGGCATCGGCGGCGGCAGCGTGCTGGATGTGGCGAAGCTGCTCTCAGTACTGTGCATCGACGCCGCGCCTTCGCTGGACGCCCTGCTGGCAGGCGAAAAACCGCAGCGCCGTACCCGTTCAATACTGATCCCTACCACCGCAGGCACGGGTTCTGAGGCGACGCCCAATGCGATCCTGGCGATCCCGGAGAAAGAGACCAAAGTCGGCATTATTTCACCAGTGATGCTGCCCGATGTGGTGGCCCTGGTGCCGGAACTGACCACCAGCATGCCGGCCCACATCGCCTCTTCAACCGGTATTGACGCCCTCTGCCATCTGATTGAGTGCTTTACCGCCAATGTCGCCAACCCGGTCAGCGACAACTATGCGCTGACTGGGATGAAGAAACTGTTCGCTAATCTCGAAACCACCCTGCGCGAGCCAGAAAATTTGCAGGCACGCCTGGAGATGCTCTGGGCCTCTTATTATGGCGGTGCATCGATTGCCCATGCCGGGACACATCTGGTGCATGCCCTCTCTTACCCGCTCGGCGGCAGATATCATCTGCCACACGGCGTCGCCAACGCCATCCTGCTGGCTCCCTGCATGCGCTTTGTCCGTCCGGCGGCGGTGAGCAAATTCGCTCAGGCCTATGATCTGCTGCCCGACGCCGACGTCCGTTTAAGCGATGAAGAGAAATCACACGCGCTGGTCGACTACTTCACCGCGCTGGTAGCGCGGCTGCAGCTGCCTGCCAGCCTGGAAGCCCTGGGCATCAGCCCGGATCACCTGCCCTGGTTAGTGGAAGCCGCGCTCGACGTCCAGCGTCTGATGAACAACGTGCCGATGGCGGTCACCGCCGACGATGTGCGCGCCGTCTACCTGACGCTTTTCCCTTCCTGCCAGGCGTAATGAGGATTGTCATGAATAAGAAAATAAACGGCGTACTGACCGCCATCGTCACCACTTTTGACCGGGAAGGTGCCTTTGATCCGGAGAGGCAGCGCGAACAGGTCAGACGCCAGATCAACGCCGGTAACGGCATCTTCTGCGGCGGTACCAACGGCGAATTCTTTGTGCTGAACGAGCAGGAGAAGATCGCGGTTACCACCACCTGCGTCGATGAAGTTAACGGCCGGATGCCGGTGGTGGCGCACATCGGAGAGATTTCGACCCGTGAAACTATCCGGCTAGGCAAACAGATTGCCAATCTTGGCGTAGATGCTGTCTCCGCGATCACGCCGTGGTTTGTTCCGCTTAAACAGCAGGAGCTGATCGACCACTATCAGCGCGTGGCTGACGCGCTTACGGTGCCGCTGTTCCTCTACAACATCCCGGCGCGTACCGGCAATACTTTGCAGCCAGAGACCGTTCATACGCTGGCCGCGCACCCGAACATCATCGGCATTAAAGATTCAGCAGGCAGCTATGAAAGTCTGAGCGGCTTTCTGCAGGCTACCGCCGACTGCCAGGACTTTGATGTGCTGAACGGCCCGGATTCGCTGATCCACCAGGGTTTCGTGGATGGCTGCTCCGCCTCAATTTCCGGGCTGGCAAACGTGGCGCCAGAGGCGATTAACGCCATCTGGGCGCGCTTCCATGCGGGCGATATTGCCGGTTCGCATCAGGCACAGGAGAACGTCACCGGCCTGCGCACCGCGCTTTACAGCATCGGTTTCTCACCGGCCGCCGTGAAAAAAGCGGTCAGCCTCCAGGGCTTTGAGGTGGGTGAAAGCCGCTATGCGGTGCAGTTCAGCGCCGAAGAGCAGCAGCAGATCCGTCAAATCGTGAACCACTACCTGCGATAACGTCCATCACCTTTGCACCCTACCGGTCAGATGAGAACGAACCTGATGGTCGCCATCTGCCAGAACAATCGAGGTCATGATGAAAGCATTTTCAACTGAGAGCACCTTACTGATCGTCGGCATGGTGGTCGCCTATATCCTGTTCACCACCTGGCTCACCTGGCGGCTGCGCAGTAAAACCAGCGGCGACTTTATGGAAGGCTCGCGCGCCATGCCTGCTTTTATCGTCGGCATTATGCTGATGTCTGAATATATCGGGGCAAAATCCACCATCGGCACCGCGCAGGCGGCGTTTGAAGATGGCTTCGCCGCCTCATGGTCGGTGATTGGCGCGGCTATTGGTTTCCCGCTGTTTGGCCTGATTCTGGTTAAGCGCATCTACAACACCGGAAAGATCACTATCTCCGGTGCTATCGCCGAGAAATATGGCAGTTCGACCAAAAATATTATCTCGCTGATCATGATCTATGCGCTGCTGCTGGTGAACGTCGGCAATTACATCAGCGGCGCGGCGGCAATCTCCACCGTACTCAAGATCGACCTGACCCAGGCTGCTTTTATCACTGCGGTGGTCAGCACCTTCTACTTTGCGTTTGGCGGCATGAAAGGCGTGGCCTGGGTCACGCTGCTGCACAGCGCCATCAAGTATATGGGGATCCTGATTATCCTCTATGTGGCGCTGAAGATGACCGGGGGCGTCGCCCCAATGATGGAGAAAATGCCGGCGTTCTACTGGACATGGGATGGTCATGTCGGTGCCAGTACGATTGTGGCCTGGCTGATTGGGACCGTGGGTTCGATCTTCTGTACCCAGTTTGTGATCCAGGCAATCTCCTCCACCAAAGATGTAAAGTCAGCGAAGCGTGCCACCTGGGTCGCCTTTTTCTTCTGCCTGCCGATCGGTCTGGCGATGGCGCTGATTGGCGTGGCAGCGAAGTTTGCTCACCCGGATATCAAGAGCCTCTATGCGCTGCCGGTGTTTCTGCAGGATATGTCACCGTGGCTGGCGGGCATTGTCACTACCTCGCTGGTAGCCTCGATTTTCGTCAGCGTCGGTACCGTGGCGCTGGCCATCGCTTCGCTGGTGGTGAAAGACTTTTACGTGCCTTATCGTAACCCGACCCCAGAACGCGAATTTAAAATGACGCGCTGGATCTCGATTGGCATCGGCTTCTTCCCGCTGCTGTTTGTTCTGTTCTTCCCGGAAGTGCTGAAGCTCTCGTTCTTTACCCGTGCGATTCGCCTGTCAATTACCGTTGTGGCGATCATGGCCTTCTACCTGCCGTGGTTTAAGAGCACACGCGGCGCCAATGCCGGTCTGATTGGCGCCTGCGTTGTCACCTCCGTCTGGTTCCTGATGGGTAACCCGTTTGGTATCGACAATATGTACGTGGCGCTGATCACCCCGGCAATCATTATGGTGATTGACCGCTGTATCCCGTCACGCCAGTCTCAGCCTCAATCGCAACACAATGCACAAAACAGTGGAGCCTAAAATGACTCAGGAAACCGTCACCGTAGAACGCACCGGCCTGCTTGCGCCTCACCCGCAGGATAGCGCTCAGCAGATTGCGATGCTGCCCTCCTCCTGCCCGCAAAACCACGCGGCTAACCTGCTGCCACTGCCCGATGGCGATCTGCTTTGCGTCTGGTTTGGCGGCACGCAGGAAGGGATCGCCGATATCTCTGTCTGGTGTTCACGACTGCAAAAAGGCAGCGATCGCTGGAGTGAAGCCCAAAAACTCTCTGACGATCCGGGCCGTTCAGAACAGAATCCGGTGCTGTTTCTCGATCCCGACCAGGTACTGTGGCTGCTGTGGACGGCGCAGAAATCGGGCAATCAGGACACCGCGATTGTTCGCTATCGCCAGTCGCACGATCTGGGCCGCAGCTGGGGTGCCATCGGCACACTTTTGGATAAGCCTGGCACCTTTATTCGCCAGCCGATTGTGGTGCTGCCCAACGGTAACTGGTTGCTGCCGGTGTTTTACTGCCTGACGCAGCCCGGCGAAAAGTGGGTCGGCAGCTATGACGTGAGCGCGGTAAAAATCTCAGAAGATAAAGGCCAGAGCTGGCGCGACGTCAGCGTGCCTGACAGCACCGGCTGCGTCCACATGAACGTCACGCTGCTGGATGACGGTACGCTGCTAGCACTCTATCGCAGCCGCTGGGCCGATCATATTTACCAGAGCCGCTCATTTGATCAGGGTGAAAGCTGGAGTGCCCCACAGCCGTTGTCGCTGCCTAACAATAACTCATCGATTCAGGTCACCACGCTGCGCAATGGTCATCTGGCGCTGGTGTTTAATGCGATGAGCGCGGAAGGCGCGAGTGAGCGGCGGCTGTCGCTGTATGACGAAATTGAAGATGAGGATGATGATGAGGTAGCTGTCGCCGTGCAGCCAGTGGCACACGGCGCGCGAACGGCCTTCTGGGGTGCACCGCGCGCGCCTATGACGCTGGCGATTTCACATGACGGCGGCATAAGCTGGCCGCTGCAGCGTAATCTGGATGAAGGCGATGGCTACTGCATGACCAACAATTCACAGCAGAAGCTGAACCGTGAATTCTCTTATCCAAGCATCAAACAGGGAGCCGGCGGTGAACTGCATATCGCCTACACCTTTTATCGTCAGGCAATCAAGTATGTTCGCGTTGAAGAGTCGTGGGTGGCGGGAGGTCGCGCGTGATTCACCAAATGGCGCTGGTCACTGGTGCCAGCTCAGGTATCGGCCAGGCGATTGTTGACCGCTTGCTGGCGGAGGGCTGGCAGGTGATCGGTCTGAGTCGCTCGGCGCTGACGCGGCAACATCCGGCACTGCAGAGCTATCAGGTGGATATCAGCGATGCCGCCGCCTTACAGAAGGTGTTAGCCCGACTGCCGGTGCCCCAGGCGCTGGTACATGCGGCAGGCATGATGCAGGCTGCGCCGCTGGGTGAACTCGATCTCAACGCCAGCGCGCGCTTATGGCAGTTGCATGTGGCAGCGGCGGAGCAACTGACTAATCACTGCGCGCCACGGATGACCAGTGGCGGCAGGATTGTGCTGCTGGGCAGCCGCACCTCAGGCGGAGCGGCGGGCCGCAGTCAGTATGTGGCGACCAAATCCGCAATGATCGGGATGGTGCGCAGCTGGGCTGCAGAACTGGCACCACGCGGCATTACCGCCAATATTGTGGCGCCTGGCGCAACCGACACGCCGATGCTGCAACAGCCGGGTCGGGCCAGTTCACCACCGAGGCTGCCGCCAATTGGCCGCTTTATTCAACCGGAGGAAGTGGCCGGGCTGGTGCATTTTCTGCTCACGCCGGCTGCGGCGGCGATGACCGGACAGCAGCTAGTGCTGTGTGGCGGGGCGTCTCTCAGTTAACCGGCCGGGCGGCTCAGGTCGCCCGGCTTTTATTACCATACTGATTGACGAACTGGCGATAGGCGGCGATCACCAGCAGGAAATCTTCAATGCCGCAGAACGAGAGGCTCTCTTCGTCGTAGTAGTTCATCCCCTCTTCCATGCCGTCATCTTCCAGCGCCAGCAGGTTGGCGCGGATCATCACCTCTTCCTCATCCAGCAGGATGGTGTACTCGCTGCCGACGCGCTGCCATTGCCGCACGCTGCCTTTCACATCTTCGATTGCGGCTTCGACTTCGTCCAGCAGGCCAGGATCGTCTCTGACCTCTTCATTAAACCAGTGGCCGACCGCTTCGTGATCCATCGACATGCGCACCTTAATCTGGCCGGTCACATCGCGTAAAAATTCATATTCCATCGCCCGTTCCTCTCTACATCATCGCGTCACGTTATCAGTGTCAGCGCTGCCTCAACGGCAAAGTGTGACAAGTGGCGCATTATTGCAGGCTGTCCGGCGAAATGCAGCTTTTCATCGCGCCGGTTGCCGTCGCACAGACGAAAAAAAGGGGCGAATCATCGCCCCTTTTTACGGCTATCGGTCAGTGAATCAGACTGCAGTCTGGAAAATCACGCCGTCAGCTTTGTCGGTGTACTGCGTCAGCTGGTCGAAGTTGAGATAGCGATAAGTGTCGCTGGCGGTTTTATCCACCTGCGCCATAAATTGCTGATACTCATCCGGCGTTGGCAGACGGCCTAACAGTGAGGCCACTGCCGCCAGCTCGGCTGATGCCAGATAGACGTTCGCGCCGGTACCCAGACGGTTCGGGAAGTTACGGGTTGAGGTGGAGACCACCGTCGCACCGTCCGCCACGCGTGCCTGGTTACCCATGCAGAGTGAACAGCCTGGGATCTCGATACGCGCCCCGCTCTTACCGAATACGCTGTAGTAGCCTTCTTCGGTCAGCTGCGCCGCATCCATCTTGGTTGGCGGTGCCACCCACAGACGAGTCGGTAACTGCCCTTTATGGCTATCCAGCAGCTTACCGGCTGCACGGAAGTGACCGATGTTGGTCATGCACGATCCGATGAAGACTTCATCGATCTTCTCGCCCTGCACATCAGAGAGCAGACGGGCATCATCCGGATCGTTTGGTGCGCAGAGGATCGGCTCTTTAATATCTGCCAGATCGATCTCAATCACCGCGGCATATTCCGCATCCGCATCCGCTTCCAGCAGCTGTGGATCCGCCAGCCATTTCTCCATCCCTTCAACACGACGCTCCAGCGTACGACGATCGCCATAGCCTTCAGCAATCATCCACTTCAGCAGAACGATGTTGGAGTTCAGGTATTCAATGATCGGGTCTTTATCCAGCTTGATGGTACAGCCCGCCGCTGAACGTTCCGCTGACGCATCTGACAGCTCAAACGCCTGCTCGACTTTCAGATCCGGCAGACCTTCAATCTCCAGGATGCGGCCAGAGAAGATGTTTTTCTTACCTTTCTTCTCAACGGTCAGCAGACCCTGTTTGATGGCATACAGCGGGATGGCGTGAACCAGATCGCGCAGCGTAATACCTGGCTCCATTTTACCTTTGAAGCGCACCAGCACCGATTCCGGCATGTCGAGCGGCATCACGCCGGTCGCGGCGGCAAACGCCACCAGGCCTGAACCCGCCGGGAAAGAGATACCGATCGGGAAACGGGTATGTGAATCACCGCCGGTGCCGACGGTATCCGGCAGCAGCATACGGTTCAGCCAGCTGTGGATGATGCCGTCACCCGGACGCAGCGACACACCGCCACGGTTCATGATGAAGTCGGGCAGCGTATGGTGCGTATTCACATCCACTGGCTTAGGATAAGCTGCGGTGTGACAGAATGATTGCATCACCAGATCGGTTGAGAAACCGAGGCACGCCAGATCTTTCAGCTCATCACGCGTCATCGGACCGGTGGTATCCTGCGATCCTACTGAGGTCATTTTCGGTTCGCAATAGGCGCCCGGACGAACACCCTCAACGCCACAGGCGCGGCCGACCATCTTCTGTGCCAGCGAGAAACCGCGGGTGCTCTCCGCGACATCTTTCGCCTGACGGAATACGGTGCTGTGCGGCAGACCCAGCGACTCACGCGCTTTGGTGGTCAGGCCACGACCGATGATCAGCGGAATACGGCCACCGGCACGCACTTCGTCAATCAGCACTTCAGTTTTCAGTTCGAAGCTGGCCAGCAGTTCGTTGGTCTGATGGTTGCGCACTTCGCCTTTGAATGGATAGATGTCGATGACATCGCCCATGTTCAGGTTGTTCACATCCACTTCTATCGGCAGTGCGCCCGCATCTTCCATGGTGTTGAAGAAGATTGGAGCAATTTTGCTGCCCAGCACCACGCCGCCGCCTTTTTTGTTCGGCACGTTCGGGATGTCGTCGCCCATAAACCACAGCACCGAGTTGGTGGCGGATTTACGTGAGGAACCGGTACCGACGACGTCACCGACGTACGCCAGCGGGAAGCCTTTAGCCTGCAGCGCCTGGATCTGTTTGATCGGGCCAACGTTGCCTGGCTCATCCGGCTCAATGCCTTCACGGGCATTTTTCAGCATCGCTAACGCGTGCAGTGGGATGTCAGGACGTGACCAGGCATCCGGAGCCGGAGAGAGATCATCGGTGTTGGTTTCGCCGGTGACTTTGAACACCGTAACGGTAATTTTTTCAGCCAGTTCAGGGCGTGACAGATACCATTCCGCATCGGCCCACGATTGCATCACCTGCTTCGCGTATTCATTGCCCGCTTTCGCTTTCTCTTCCACGTCATAGAAGCTGTCGAACATCAGCAGCGTGTGTGAAAGAGCTTTGGCCGCGATCGGTGCCAGTTTCTGGTCTTCCAGCGCATCGATCAGCGGATGAATATTATAACCGCCCTGCATGGTGCCGAGCAGTTCAACCGCTTTTTCAGGAGAGATCAGAGGAGAGGTGGCTTCGCCTTTGGCGACAGCGGCCAGGAAACCCGCTTTAACGTACGCCGCTTCATCGACGCCCGGTGGAACACGGTTGACCAACAGATCGGTCAGAAATTCTTCTTCACCCGCAGGTGGATTTTTTAGCAGTTCAACCAGCGCGGCCATTTGGGAAGCATCTAAAGGCTTAGGTACGATCCCTTCTGCGGCACGCTCGGCAACGTGCTTACGGTATTCTTCTAGCACGACGTTATCCTCGCTCTCATTATGTAGGGCTTTCCGACCACCTTGCTCACTTATGGAGAACAACCTTACCTTATGATGTCCAGGTTGAGGTGCCCGGTTTCGCGGAGGGCAGAATAGCAGGATTTCGGGTGTTTGTTAATCTGTTTACAAAAATACAACATTAAATGCATAACCGTTTCTGCCGGTTTCCTGCCTGCTGGCAGCGGGCATCTGAACCACAAACAGGCCAGCAAAGCAGGCGATCGCGCGGCAGAAAAGCGTCACGACTGAATAACGCGCCGGTCAGGGTTAATCAGGCAGTGAATTGTCTGAAATGCATAACGCGCAGGAATAGAAGACGCGGCAGGATTAACGTTTTGGCGGGAATGGCCCGGATTGGGTCGTGGCCGTTAAGGCCAGCCTGAACCGGCCTGATAGCGTAACGGCTAGAGCGTGGTTTTCATTTCGCGCAGTGATTCAGGCCAGTCACCAGGCCAGACATAGTGATCTTTCAGAATTCTGGCGCTGTAGTCGAGGCAGATTTTCACCGGCAGGTTGGGATAGATTCTCTCCATCTCCGCGATCAGCTCCTCGCTGTTGTTAACCCGATGCAGCGCATTAATAAAATCGTTGATATAGCGGCGGGTAAAGCCAATTGCTGACGGACTCAACGTTGGCGTGGTGCAGGAGTGACCGGGGATCACCACTTTCGGTGCCAGCGCTTCCAGCGTATCCAGGCTCTGCATCCACTTCGCCATCCGTTCCGGCGTGCGCATGTCGGCAATCCAGACGTGGGCATCGGCAAACACCACATCGGAGGCGATCAGCGTGCGGGTCGAAGGGATCCAGAGCGGTGTCACCCGGATACAATCGCCGCTGAGCAGTCCGAGGATGTTAATCGGCTGGCCTTCCAGATAGAGCGTCTCCTCCTCAATCTCGGTAATCGGATAGGTGGTGCGAGCCCCATTCGCTTTCAGAACCTGCCTGCCCCAGTAATCAATTTTGAAGTCAAAAGCGTCGTTAACGTCTTCCGCCACCTGCTTGTAAGAGAGGATTTCAGCGTGTGGGAAAACAGACTTAATGACTTCAAGACCAAGAAAGTGATCGGGATGCAGGTGGGTAATGAATATCCGTTTTAGCTCAAGACCGGTTTCAATAATCTCTGCCACCAGTCGATGCGCATTTGCCAGGGTAAACTGCGCATCCACCAGCATCACCTCTTTTTCGCCCATGATAAGAGTGGAGCTGACCCCGAATCCATCATGGGCATCACTGCTGATAAAAACCTTTGTCGATAATTCCATTTTTCGTCCTCGCAAAACAGATCAGAAGCTACAAGACAGAAACTGCTATTAAGAAGAGGTCGTCATGACCTCTTCTGTGCAGGTTTAATTTTTCAGGTTGTCCGGAAAATTCGCTGGCAACTGGTCAGGTGGGCAGTCGATCACGCTTTCGTTATTTTCACCCACATCGCGGATTACGGTCAGCGTTGCGAACTCATCAATCACTTCGGTTGGATAAGCCGGACCCGCTTCCCGGAATTTTGCCATCTCTTCCAGATGATCATTCTGGAAGCAGACGGTTTTTTCCGGGTTGTTCATGACCCAGCGTGGGAAGAAGATGGTGCCATGGAAAATTTTATCAGCCAGATTAACGGCCAGGCTGACATCGGTGCCGGTTGGTTCAGTCCAGGAAACTTTATAGACATCCTGCGCCAGACGAACAACATAGACATGCTGATTTTTAACCCAGCGATTACCGACCATACCGCTGTGAATGCGATAGTCGATGGTGCTGGCATTTTTGATGTAGAGCTCGTAATTCCAGCCGTTGTCATAGGTGTAAACCAGATGTTTGCCGACGATGCCTGACAGGTCATGTTTATCAAAAGTGCTCATGATTAATTCCTCATTTGTTTTCCTTGAGGAGATTATTGCGCGTTACAAAAACGATTAATAACGCTATTTTTAACGCTAATTCATTCAAATTTTCGATGAGTATCCATGCATAAAACGACACTCGAACAGTGGTTCCTGCTCGACTCGGTAGTAAAGGAAGGCAGTTTTGCGCTGGCGGCAGAAAAAAATAACCGTAGCCAGTCCTCAGTCAGCTATCAGATTGGCCTGTTGCAGCAGCGACTGGACATCGCGCTACTGCAACAAGAAGGACGACGCGCGGTACTGACGGCGGAGGGCGAGCAGTTGCTGGCGCAGGCGCGTCCGCTGCTGACCGGTTTTAGCAGCCTGGAAGCGCAGGCTGCCGCCTTGCAGCGCGGTGAACCCTCGCGTGTCGACCTGATGGTCGATGCCATTGCGCCCAAGCCACTGCTGTTTACGGTGCTGCATCAGTTTCAGCAGCGTTATCCGCACGTCCGCGTCTGGTTCAGCGAAATCGTCCGCAGCGAAACGCCCGCCAGACTGGCGGAGCAGCAGGCCGATCTCTGGCTGGTAGCGCGCAGTGATGACGAACCGTTAGCCGGGGAAAGTCTGATGAGCGTTGACTTTATTGCGGTCGCTCATCGCGATCATCCTCTGCACAGCGAGCCGGCACCGCTCAGTGCCGCCGCTCTGGCGCGCTGGCCCTGCATCACCATCCTCGATCGCCAGCAACAGCAGCAGTCAGAGGTCAGCGGTGAGCAGGCCGAGAACTGGTCGTTCACCACCCTGTCGGCAGCCATTGAGGCGGTGCAGCATCAGCTGGGCTATGGCTGGTTGCCGGAGAAGAACATTGCCGCGCTACTGGCCAGCGGCGAGCTGCGCCCGCTCCCGCTGCTGCAGGGCCGTAGACGCTCAACCTCGCTGATGCTGCGCATTAATGAAGAGAGATTGCCAGGCAATGCGGCGATCGCCGTACTGGCGCAGATGTTTATCGACCAGGTGGCGGTTGATCGGCAGAGTTGATGGGTTGTGGATGGTTTGCGCGAGAGGATGAGTAAGGGTTGAGGTGGTTTTTCCCGGTTGGTGTGGGGAACACGATTAGGGCCGGACCGGATTCTGGCTCAGGCACGGTTTATCCCCGCTCGCGCGGGGAACACTCTAAAATTATCCGTTTGATTACTAACTACTTTTCAGCCACCACTGATTCTACCGAATTTTACACCCAGACTTAACCCAAATGCACACTTAATCGCCAGCACAAAATTCAGGCAAAAAAAAGCTCCCGTAAAGGGAGCTTTTCTATTGGGCAATGAGGCTTATTTCTTTTTCGCTTTCGCGTTAGGCAGATCGGTGATGCTGCCTTCAAAGATTTCTGCCGCCAGACCCACAGACTCGTGCAGCGTCGGGTGAGCATGGATGGTCAGCGCAATATCTTCCGCATCACAACCCATCTCGATCGCCAGACCGATTTCACCCAGCAGCTCGCCGCCGTTGGTGCCGACAATCGCGCCACCGATCACCCGGTGCGTCTCTTTGTCGAAAATCAGTTTGGTGATGCCGTCTGCACAGTCAGAAGCGATAGCACGACCTGAGGCTGCCCACGGGAAGGTGGCGGTCTCGTAGCTGATGCCTTTCTCTTTCGCTTCTTTCTCGGTCAGACCAACCCAGGCAACTTCTGGCTCGGTATAGGCGATGGATGGGATCACTTTCGGATCGAAGTAGTGCTTCAGACCGGAGATCACTTCCGCCGCGACGTGGCCTTCATGCACGCCTTTGTGCGCCAGCATTGGCTGACCGACGATGTCGCCGATAGCGTAGATGTGCGGCACATTGGTACGCATCTGCTTGTCGACGCGAATGAAGCCGCGATCGTCCACTTCCACGCCCGCTTTGCCGGCATCCAGACCTTTGCCATTCGGTACACGACCGATAGCCACCAGCACCGCATCGTAACGCTGTGCTTCGCCTGGTGCTTTTTTGCCTTCCATGGAAACGTAAATGCCATCGTCTTTTGCTTCAACGGCGGTCACTTTGGTTTCCAGCATCAGGTTAAATTTCTTGCTGATTTTTTTGGTGAAGACTTTCACCACATCTTTATCCGCAGCCGGGATAACCTGATCGAACATCTCGACCACATCGATCTCTGAACCCAGCGCATGGTAGACCGTCGCCATTTCCAGACCGATGATACCGCCACCCATAACCAGCAGGCGCTTCGGTACTTCTTTCAGCTCCAGCGCATCGGTTGAGTCCCAGACGCGTGGATCTTCATGTGGAATGAACGGCAGTTCGATTGGGCGTGAACCCGCAGCGATGATGGCGTTATCGAAGTTGATGGTGGTCGCGCCGCCTTCTCCTTCAACCACCAGCGTGTTAGCACCGGTGAATTTGCCCAGGCCGTTAACCACTTTCACTTTACGACCTTTTGCCATACCTGACAGGCCGCCAGTTAACTGGTTAATTACCTTTTCTTTCCAGCTGCGAATTTTGTTGATATCAGTCGATGGCTGACCAAACACAATGCCGTGCTCTTCAAGGGCTTTCGCCTCTTCAATCACTTTAGCAACGTGCAGCAGCGCTTTAGATGGGATACAACCGACGTTCAGACAAACACCGCCAAGGGTGCTGTAACGCTCTACCAGTACGGTTTCCAGACCTAAATCCGCGCAACGGAAGGCTGCAGAGTAACCTGCAGGACCCGCCCCAAGTACTACGACCTGGGTTTTAATCTCTGTACTCATCATGACCTCTTATTTGATATCCGGCGGGTCAGACGTTCTTATGATGCCCTTGTTCCACCGGGACTTTCACCGCAAGAGTTTACAGAATTGTTAACAAACTGCCAACCGCGGTGCGACGAATCGTTACAGGAAGGCCGGCTTTCGCCGGCCTTCTTCACATTTACATAACTAAACGACGAATGTCGGACAGCATATTGCCGATGAGAGTGATGAAACGCGCACCATCAGCACCGTCGATAACACGGTGATCGAAGGAAAGAGAAATTGGCATCATCAGACGCGGCGCAAACTCTTTACCATTCCAGACTGGCTCCATCGCCGACTTCGAGACGCCAAGGATAGCCACTTCCGGCGCGTTGACGATCGGCGCGAAGTGCGTGGTACCCAAACCGCCAAGGCTGGAGATAGTGAAGCATCCGCCCTGCATGTCGCCTGCCGTCAGCTTACCGTCACGCGCTTTCTTCGAAATCGCCATCAGTTCACGCGACAGCTCGGTAATGCCCTTTTTGTTCACGTCTTTGAAGACCGGAACCACCAGGCCATTTGGCGTATCAACCGCCACACCGATGTTGATATATTTTTTCAGCGTCAGCTTCTGCGCATCTTCTGACAGCGAGCTGTTGAAGCGTGGCATCTGCTCAAGTGCCGCAGCGACCGCTTTCATGATGAACACCACCGGGGTGTACTTCACGTCCATCTTACGCTTCTCGGCTTCCGCATTCTGCTGCTTACGGAACGCTTCCAGATCGGTGATATCGGTTTTGTCGAAATGCGTAACGTGCGGGATCATCACCCAGTTACGGCTCAGGTTCGCGCCAGAAATTTTCTGGATGCGTCCCAGTTCGACTTCTTCGATTTCGCCAAACTTACTGAAGTCCACTTTCGGCCATGGCAGCATGCCAGGCAGACCGCCGCCGCTGGCAGCAGCCGGTGCTGCTTCAGCGCGTTTCACGGCCTCTTTAACGTAGCTCTGCACGTCTTCTTTCAGGATGCGACCTTTGCGGCCGGTGCCTTTGACTTTCGCCAGGTTAACACCGAACTCACGCGCCAGACGACGGATCACCGGGGTCGCGTGAACATAGGCATCGTTCTCTGCGAACTCGCCTTTGCTCTCCGCTTTGGCGGCGGCTGGTGCCGCGGCTTTAGCTTCGGCCTTCTCTGCCGGTGCCGGGGCATCCTGTTTCGCTGCTGCAGGAGCGGCGGCTGGCGCAGCACCTTCAACTTCAAACACCATGATCAGCGAGCCGGTGCTGACTTTGTCGCCAGTCGCCACTTTCAGCTCTTTCACGGTGCCCGCGAACGGGGCCGGGACTTCCATCGAGGCTTTGTCGCCTTCCACCACAATCAGTGACTGCTCAGCTTCAACTTTGTCGCCGACTTTCACCAGCACTTCAGTGACTTCAACTTCGTCACCGCCGATGTCCGGAACGTTAACCTCTTTTGCGCCCGCAGCCGCAGCCGGAGCCGTTGCCGCTTCTTCTTTAACTTCAGGTTTCACGTCAGCGGCCGGCGCTGCGCCTTCCGCTTCAAACACCATAATGTGTGAACCGGTGCTGACTTTGTCGCCGGTCGCGATTTTGATCTCTTTCACGGTACCCGCGAACGGGGCCGGGACTTCCATCGAGGCTTTGTCGCCTTCCACCACGATCAGGGACTGTTCGGCTTCAACTTTGTCGCCAACCTTCACCAGAATCTCAGTGACTTCGACTTCGTCACCGCCGATATCCGGAACATTGACATCTTTGCTGGCGGTAGCAGCGGCAGCCGCCGGGGCCGCGTCTGCTTTTTTCTCTGCGGCCGGTGCCGGTGCGGCTTCTGCCGCACCTTCCGCGTCAAACATCATGATCAGCGAGCCGGTTTCTACTTTGTCACCGGTGGCGATTTTGATCTCTTTGACCACGCCAGCCTGCGGCGAAGGCACTTCCATTGAGGCTTTGTCGCCTTCCACGGTGATCAGCGACTGTTCGGCTTCCACCTTGTCGCCAACTTTCACCAGAATCTCGGTGACTTCAACTTCGTCAGACCCGATATCCGGTACCTTAATTTCGATAGCCATTACTCTATTACCTCTTAAGCCAGACGCGGGTTAAC
>Ga0302349_1000334_pt1 | contig 62873 bp, 58 predicted proteins | sample PhyAR1_FD_202176 | JGI IMG/M metagenome (GOLD analysis project Ga0302349, IMG submission 202176) | Leaf surface microbial communities from alfalfa plants in UC Gill Tract Community Farm, Albany, California, United States - DLSL A.R1... | ecosystem: Host-associated > Plants > Phyllosphere >... | reverse complement strand
TCATGTGTGTGTCAATAGTTGCTTAAAAGACGAGCGATGATAACGGCGAAATTTTGAAAAGGCAACCCGCAATTATCTGAAGTTATCTTTCTTTGACCTTAACCATGCAAATCGTTGTTCTGGTTGTTGCAAATTTGTTTCTTGGTTAATTTTATTAATTAAATCAATATCATCTGTTCGTAAAAATAAATTAATTTGGCGCTCGTTTTTCAGAATTACGGGGAGTGTTTTTTGGTTTTTTGCACGTAACTCCTTCACTTTGTGATAATAATCCTGAATCGCTCGATCCTCGGGTAAGAGGCTCACGGCAAACTTCATATTTCCTAATGTATACTCGTGGGCGCAACAAATGAGCGTCTCATCGGGTAGCGCGTTAATCTTCTGTAAAGACTGATGCATTTGAGTTGGCGTGCCTTCAAACAGTCTTCCGCAGCCTCCGGAGAACAGCGTGTCGCCGCAAAAAAGATAAGGTTTACTGTAGAAACACAGATGTCCCAAAGTGTGACCTGGTGTGGCAAATACGGAAAACTCCCACTCGCGTATGAGGATATTTTCGCCTTCTTCGACTACATGCGTGATTCCCTTATCTTGTGCCTCTGCCGGTCCGTAAACCACAAGATGCGGAAAATGGGCGCGCAGTTCAGGCACGCCGCCAGTGTGATCGTTATGATGATGCGTCAACAGAATGGCTTCTGGCTGCCAGCCGTTCTCTTTTATGGCGTGCAGTACAGGGGCGGACTCTCCGGGATCGACAATGACGCATCGGCGATCGTCGTCAACCAAAACCCAGATGTAATTGTCCTGAAACGCTGGAATACTGATAAGATTCATACATTACCTCTTAGAGCGTGGCGGGTGTTTTGATGAAACCGGCAAGGATACCTCAGACTGTCGCAGCACCGGAACGTTGGGCGGAATTGCCCTGGGGTGAATACTATCGCGAAGCGTTAGAACAGCAGCTGAAGCCCTGGCTCGCGAAAATGTATGGCTTTCACCTGCTTAAGATTGGCAATCTCAGCGCGGAAATCAATACCGAAAGCTGCGCTATCTCGCATCAGGTTAACGTCTCTCTCGGCGGATCGCCGGTTCAGGTGAAGGCAGACCCGTTGCATTTGCCGTTTGCGGAAAAATCCGTCGATGCGTGTTTGCTCGCACATACGCTACCCTGGTGCAGCGATCCGCATCGTCTGCTTCGCGAAGCCGATCGCGTGCTGATTGATGACGGCTGGCTGGTACTTAGCGGATTCAATCCACTAAGCCTGATGGGCCTGCGTAAGCTGGTTCCGGTGCTACGCCGGACTCCACCTTACAACAGCCGGATGTTCACCATGATGCGCCAGCTCGACTGGCTTTCGCTGCTGAACTTTGAGGTGCTCTGCTACGGAGGTTTTCAGGTGCTGCCCTGGGCGAGGCAAGGGGGCGTGGTACTGAGCACCCATCTCCCCGCATTGGGCTGTTTGCAGTTTATCGTTGCGCGTAAGCGAACCATTCCCCTTACGCTTAACCCTATGAAGCAGAGCAAGTCGAAAACGCCCATCCGCCAGACCGTCGGCGCCACGCGGCAGTACAAAAAAACCGATTAGACGTCGGGCTGATAGCCCGCATCTTCATGTGCGGGATTGGATGCCGCAGCACGCGCCAGTTCGTCGCAGCGTTCGTTTTCCGGATGGCCTGCGTGGCCTTTAACCCACTCCCACTTAATCTGGTGCTGGCCCAGCGCAGCATCAAGACGTTTCCAGAGATCGACGTTCTTGACCGGCTTCTTATCGGCGGTTTTCCAGCCACGTTTTTTCCAGTTATGGATCCACTGGGTGATCCCCTGACGCACGTACTGACTGTCGGTGCTTAGCACCACGTCACAATGTTCTTTTAACGCCTCCAGCGCCACGATGGCCGCCATCAACTCCATCCGGTTGTTGGTGGTCAGAAAATAGCCTTCGCTAAAGGTTTTTTCGTGCTGGCGATAGCGCATAATCGCGCCGTAGCCGCCGGGTCCTGGGTTACCGAGACAAGATCCATCGGTGAAAATTTCTACCTGTTTACGCATCTCTGGTAGACTTCCTGTATTCGAAACGTTCAGTTAAACGATAAGTCTGACATAAATGACCGCTATGAGCACTGCAATTACTCGCCAGATTGTCCTCGATACCGAAACCACCGGTATGAACCAGATCGGCGCGCACTACGAAGGGCATAAGATCATCGAGATCGGCGCCGTTGAAGTGGTGAACCGTCGTCTTACGGGGAACAACTTCCACGTCTACCTCAAACCCGATCGGCTGGTGGATCCGGAAGCGTTCGGCGTTCACGGTATTGCCGATGAGTTCTTGCTGGATAAGCCGACTTTTGCGGATGTCGCTGACGAGTTCCTGGAATATATCAAGGGCGCCGAGCTTGTCATCCATAACGCATCGTTCGATATCGGCTTTATGGATTATGAATTCAGCAAGCTTAATCGTGATATTCCGAAGACGAACACCTTCTGTAAGGTGACGGACAGCCTGGCGCTGGCAAGGAAGATGTTCCCCGGCAAGCGTAACAGCCTGGATGCACTTTGCTCGCGCTACGAGATAGACAACACCAAGCGAACGCTTCACGGGGCGTTGCTCGATGCCCAGATCCTGGCCGATGTCTATCTGACGATGACCGGCGGGCAGACGTCAATGAAGTTCAGTATGGAAAATGAATCCCAGCAGACGCAAGGCGAAGCGGGCATTCAGCGTGTTGTCCGCCAGGCAAGCCGCTTGCGGGTTGTTTTAGCCAGCGATGAAGAGCTTCTTAACCACGAATCCCGGCTTGATCTGGTCCAGAAGAAGGGCGGCAGCTGCATGTGGCGCGCCTGAAAAAACGCCGGAATGCCTGTAAAATCATCGTTTGGGCGATTTTTGCAGCAAACGATTCAAAACGTGAGAAAAAGCGTTGACGAGATCGGAGGCGCACCGTAATATGCGCCTCGTTCCCCAAACGGGAACAGTGGAGCGGTAGTTCAGTCGGTTAGAATACCTGCCTGTCACGCAGGGGGTCGCGGGTTCGAGTCCCGTCCGTTCCGCCACTATTCAGAAGGCCTGAATCAGAAATGATTCAGGCCTTCGTCGTTTCAGCCTTCTGTAATCTTATCCCCTTCCTTATCGTTAACAAAAAGTTAATAAACATGGTGCAATTAATTAACAATTGCACGCATGTAGTGCATTATTTGCACTATGGTTGTGCATTTCATCGCCGCTCCTCTCTTGATACCTCATTCAGAATGTTTCTTTCTGTAAAAATAATTCACGCAGAATCATTTGGTTATCTCCCGCTTTCCAAAAAAACACCGAACCAATTGCGTATTGGTTCGGTTATTGCTTAATCATTAGCACGATAAGCTTCATTCCATATCAATAACTTATAGTTAATAAAAATAAAGCAATGATGAAAGCGAGCGAACCAATATGGAAAAACCGACACGGTTTCTGGCAAATTCCAGCACCGCGCTTGAGCAGCTGCGCGGGCTTATCAACCAGCATGAGTCAACACCAGGCATACCGCTGCCCACGGAACGTGAGCTGTCGGACACTCTCGGCGTAGGACGACGTGAAGTGCGTCGCGCGCTGGACGTGCTGGAAGAAGAGGGGCGCATCTGGCGTAAGCAGGGCAAAGGGACCTTTATTGGCCCGGCGGCACCTGTTGAACCGCTGGCCCTTCAGGGATTGGTTCAGCAAACCAACCTTCTGGAAGTGATGGAAGCTCGTCTACAGCTCGAACCCGGCTTAGCCCGGCTTGCGGCACTGCGTGCCACCAAGGAAAACCTCGCGCTCATGCAGCGCATGCTGGAACGCATCGACAAGGTCAGCCCGGACGACCGCGATCTCAACGAACTCTGGGACAGCGCCTTTCATCGGGCGATTGCCGAGGCGGCGGGCAACCGTCTGATGCTCGGCCTGTTTGATGCCATTGATGCCGTGCGGCGCGAACCGGGCTGGCAGCATCTGCGCGAGCTGGCACGCACTCCCGAACGTGTCGACAGCTATAACGACCACCACCATAAGATCATGTCTGCGATTATCCATCGCCAGCCTAATGAAGCCGCGGCCGCCATGCGCGAACACCTGCTCAGCCTGCAAACCGCCCTGATTCAGGCGATCCACCTTGAGGACGACTTCACGCCATGACGACAATACCCTTTAAGGACGCCACGCCCGTATTGCGGGTGCAAAACCTCAACGTTACGTTTGCTGGCTCGCCGGTTAGCGTGCTTGATGGTATCTCGCTGACCGTCAGGGCGGGCGAAACGCTGGCGCTGGTGGGGGAGTCCGGCTGCGGGAAAAGTATCACCTCACTGGCGCTGATGGGGTTACTGCCCGCCAGCGCGCAGATTGTCAGCGGTGAGATGCAGTTTCGCCGCCACGATCTGCGAAAGCTCTCGCCGCGGGAATATGCCGACCTGCGCGGCAGCGAGCTGGCGATGATTTTCCAGGAGCCGATGACCTCGCTCAATCCGGCGTTTACGCTGGGCGATCAGCTCAGCGAAGCGGTTATGCGGCACCAGAACGTCTCGCGCGCAGAGGCGATGAAGGTCGCGCTGCAGATCCTCGAGAAGGTACAGATCCCGGCGGCAGAGATGCGCCTGAAAGCATATCCCCACCAGCTTTCCGGCGGCATGCGCCAGCGCGTGATGATTGCGATGGCGCTGATTAACCATCCCAAACTGCTGATTGCCGACGAGCCCACCACCGCGCTCGACGTCACCATCCAGGCGCAAATCCTCGCCTTGCTCAACACCTTAAAAGAGGAAACCGGCACGGCGGTGCTGATGATCACCCACGATTTGGGCGTGGTGGCAGAAGTCGCCCAGCAGGTAGCGGTGATGTATGCCGGACAGGTAGTGGAGCAGGGGAGCGTGGAGGCCATCTTTGCCGATCCGCAGCACCCGTACACCATCGGCCTGATGGGCTCGATTCCTTCTCTTGGCGCACGCAAGGGCCAGCTCTCCACCATTCCCGGCGCAGTCCCGCTCCCGGAATCCATGCCGAAAGGCTGCCGTTTCGCGACGCGCTGTCCGTTTGCGCAGTCGCGCTGCCATGATGAAAAACCGCAGCTCACCACGCTCGGCGCGGGCCATCAGGTCGCCTGCTTCCGCGTGCCGCTCGAACAGCACATTGCCCTGGGAGAAATCGCATGACCACGCCCATTCTTGAAGCCCGTGACCTCAGCAAGCTTTTCCCCGGCCCCAAAAAGCTCTTTACCCCGGCACGGTTTGTCACGGCGGTCGATCACGTTTCGCTTGCCGTGATGCCGGGCGAAACGCTGGCGATTGTCGGCGAGTCCGGCTCCGGGAAATCTACGCTCGGTCGTCTGCTGCTGCGCCTGCTGGCCGCCAGCGAAGGGCGCGTGTTTTATCAGGGGGAGGAGATCACCGACGCCTCCGGTGTCCGCCTGAACCAGCTCCGGCGCGAGCTGCAGATTATTTTTCAGGATCCCTTCGCCTCGCTCAACCCGCGCATGACGGTGGAGCAGATCGTCGGGGAGCCGCTGTGGCTGCATCAGAACATGAAAAAAGCGGATCGCCAGTACCGCGTTGCCGAGCTGCTTAAAACCGTTGGCCTGCCTGCTGCCTGGGCCGGACGCTATCCGCACGAGTTTTCCGGCGGGCAGCGCCAGCGTATCGGCATTGCGCGCGCGCTGGCCTCGGGACCGAAGCTGCTGCTGGGCGATGAGCCGGTGTCCGCGCTGGACGTCTCCGTTCAGGCGCAGGTGGTCAACCTGCTGGAAAGCCTGAAGCACCAGCTGGGGCTGACGATGGTGATTGTCGCCCACGGCCTGGCGGTGATCCGCCATATGAGCGACCGCGTGGCGGTCATGTATCTCGGGCAAATCGTCGAGCTTGCCACCGTCGACGAGATTTTTGACGCGCCGCTGCACCCCTACACCCAGGCGCTGATCGCCTCGGCACCGCAGATGCAGCCGGGCGTTGAACGCGACGCGCCGCTGCTGCAGGGGGATCTGCCCAACCCGGCCAGCCCGCCGTCCGGCTGCCGTTTCCACACCCGCTGCCCGTACGTTACCGATGAATGCCGCCAGGTTGAGCCGATCAATCAGGTGCTCGACGGCGGACGTCAGGTTGCCTGTCATCGCTGGCAGGAGATCAACCGCGATCGCAGCGTTATTCAGATCGCACCGCCATCCGCCGCCTTTCTGCGCCGCCGCGCGCTGTTTGAACACGCGGCCACTCACTCGTCCCTTCCTTCAAGGAACTCATGATAATGACAATGCGTAATTCTCTTTTGACCGTACTGGGAAGTTTTATGCTGCTTGGCGCGGCGCTGCCCGCCCATTCTGAAAGCGTACTGCGAATCGGTCTGGGCGCTGACCCGGACATGCTCGACCCGCATCTGGCGCGCACATACTATGGCCGCTTCGTCTTTGCCTCCCTGTGCGACAGGCTGGTGGACGTGGATGAAAACCTGAAGGTCGTCCCCGGCCTGGCTAAAGACTGGGCGTGGAGTGAGGACGGTAAAACCCTGACGCTCAATCTGCGGGAAGGCGTTACCTTCCACGACGGTGAGAAATTCGATGCTGCCGCGGCAAAATACAACCTCGACCGCGCCCTGACCCTGAAAGGCTCCCTGCGTAAGAGCGAGATCTCCTCCGTTGAATCGGTCGAGGTCACCGGCCCGATGCAGATTGCGCTGCACCTGAAGACCCCCGATGCCGCGCTGCTGATGCAGCTTACCGACCGCGCGGGCGCGATGATGGCCCCCGAGGCGGCGAAAAAGCCTGACTTTGCCGCCCACCCGGTCTGCTCTGGCCCGTACAAGTTCGACAGCCGCGTGTCCCAGGACCGCATCGTTCTGACCCGCTTCGACAACTACTGGAACAAAGACGCCTACCACTTCGACAAAATCATCTATCTGCCGATCCCGGATGCCTCCGTGCGCCTCGCGAACCTGCGCGCGGGCGATCTCGACCTGACCGAAGGCATCGCCGCCAGCGACGTTAAAACCGTCGAAGCCGACAGCAAGCTGGCGCTGGCGAAGGTAACCGGCCTGGGCTATCAGGGCATCACCTTCAACATCAACAACGGCAAGGTGCCGGCGAACGATCCGTTCAAGGACGCTCGCGTGCGCGAGGCATTTTCTCAGGCCATCGACCGCGATGCGTTAAACCAGGTGGTCTTTGAAGGGCTTTACACCCCGGCAAACCAGGCGTTTTCCCCGGTCAGCCCGTATCACGTCAACCTGCCGGTCCCGCCGCGTGACGTCGACAAAGCCAAAGCACTGCTGAAGGCGGCAGGCGTCACCGCGCCGCTGACCGTCAACCTGCTGGTGCCGAACAACCCAACCTCACAGCAGGTGGGCCAGGTGCTGCAGGCGATGGTCGCCGAGGCCGGATTTAACCTGAACCTGCAGATGACCGAATTCGCCACGCTGCTCGATCGCCAGCAGAGCGGCGACTATCAGCTGAGCTTCTCCGGCTGGTCGGGACGCCCGGATCCGGACGGCAGCATCTACGGCTTTATCAACAGCAAAGGCACGCTTAACGACGGCCGCTACAGCAACGCGCAGGTCGATGAGTGGCTGACCCAGGCGCGCCAGAGCACCGATCAGGCCGCACGCCAGCCGCTGTACGACAAGGTGGTGAAGCAGCTGCAAACCGACATGCCGATTGCCTACCTCTACTTCGAGCCGCGCATTTTCGGTCTGAACAAAAGCGTGCAGGGCTTTAAGCCGTACCCGGACGGCATCGTGCGTCTGGCGGGTTTGACGCTGGCGAAATAAAGGTCCTGAGGAGAACCCATGCTGGAACTGATTTGCAAACGTCTGCTGCTGGCTATACCAACCCTGCTGCTGGTGAGCATGATGGTGTTCGGACTGCAAAAGCTGCTGCCCGGCGATCCGCTGATCGCCATGGCCGGGGAGGAGCGCGATCCGGCGGTCATCGCTCAGCTTCGCGCGGAGCTGAACCTCGATGCGCCGATCCCCGTGCAGTATTTCCACTGGCTGACGCGGGCGCTGCAGGGCGATCTGGGCGTCTCCTTACGCACGCACGAACCGGTGACGCAGCTGATCGCCAGCAAGCTGCCGGTCACGCTGGAGCTGTCGCTGCTGGCGATGATTATTGCGCTGGTGTTTGGCATCAGCATGGGGATCCTCGCGGCGGTGAACAAAAATAGCTGGGTCGATCACGGAGCGAACTTCGTGGCGATCTCGGGGATCTCGATCCCGCACTTCTGGCTGGGGATCCTGCTGATACTGGTCTTTTCGGTGAACCTGCAGTGGCTACCCGCGTCCGGCTACGTGCCGTTCAGTGAAGATCCGCTTCAGAACCTGCGCACGCTGCTGCTGCCCGCGTCCGTGCTCGGAACCGGCCTCGCGGCGACGCTGATGCGCCATACCCGCGCCTCAATGATTGCGGTGCTGAAGGCGGATTACATCCGCACCGCGCGCGCTAAGGGGCTTCTGCCGAAGGCGGTGATCCTGAAGCACGCGTTTCGCAACGCGCTGGTGCCGGTCATCACCCTTACCACGCTGCTGTTCGGCGAGCTGCTGGGCGGCGCGGTGCTGACCGAGCAGGTCTTCACCATTCCGGGGTTCGGCAAGATGATCGTCGACTCGGTATTTAACCGTGACTACGCGGTGGTGCAGGGTGTGGTGCTGATCGTGGCGATCGGCTTCCTGATACTCAACCTGCTGGCCGACGTGCTCTACGTCCTTATCAACCCGAAAATGCGAGGTTAACCATGGCGGAACTGACGACGCAAACCGTTACGCCCGCGCTGCCGCGCGCGCAAAACCGGGTGCTGAAGAAATTCCTCGCCAACAAAAGCGCGGTGATTGGCGCGGTGGTGGTGGGGTTCTTTGTGCTGGTGGCGCTGCTGGCGCCGTGGATCGCCCCGTTCGACCCGGTTAAAGCTAACTTCCTGGCGGTGCGCAAAGCGCCGTCGGCGATGTACTGGTTCGGCACCGACGAGCTGGGGCGCGACATTTTATCCCGCATTATCTGGGGGGCTCGCACCTCGCTGATGGCAGGCTGTATGTCGGTCGTTATCGCGGTGGTCATCGGCGTGCCGCTGGGGCTGGTGGCGGGTTACTTCCAGAAGATGTGGGACGGGGTGATCTCGCGGTTTATCGAGGCGCTGCTGGCCTGTCCGTTCCTGATCATGGCGATCGCGCTGGGGGCATTTTTGGGCCCGAGCCTGACCAACGCGATGATCGCCATCGGTCTTTCGGCTATGCCGATCTTCGCCCGCCTGACGCGCGGCCAGGTGATCGCCATTCGCAACGAAGAGTACATCGACGGCGCGCGGGCGATTGGCCTGCCGGATCGCTGGATCATCATTAAATACGTCCTGCCGAACGTGATGTCACCGATCCTGGTGCAGGCCACGCTGGCGATTGCCTCGGCGATTATCGCCGAAGCCAGCCTGTCGTTTTTGGGGCTGGGACAGCAGCCGCCCAATCCGTCCTGGGGCTCCATGCTCAACACCGCGAAAGGGTTTCTGGAGCAGGCGCCGTGGATGTCCGTTTTCCCCGGCGTGGCGATTTTCCTCGCCGTGCAGGGCTTTAATTTACTCGGCGACGGGCTGCGCGATGCGCTCGATCCGCGCCACGACTAAGGAGTCATGATGACCAAAGCGCTTGATTTTACGTCCGGTTACGCTTCACGCCGCGCGCCGATGCTGGGCCATAACGCGGTTGCCACGTCGCAGCCGCTGGCGGCGCAGGCTGGCATGAAAATGCTGCAGCTGGGTGGGAATGCCGTGGATGCGGCCATTGCCACCGCGATGGCGCTGACGGTGGTTGAGCCGACCGGCAACGGGATTGGCAGCGACGCCTTTGCCATCGTCTGGGACGGTGAAAAGCTGCACGGCCTGAACGCGTCCGGCCGTTCGCCTGCCAGCTGGCATGCGGATCTGTTTGCCGGTAAAACCACGGTGCCGGAAATTGGCTGGGACGCGGTGACCGTGCCGGGCGCGGTATCCGGCTGGGTCGCGCTGGCGGAACGCTTCGGCACGCTGCCGCTGACCACGCTGGCGCAGCCTGCCATTGACTACGCGCGCAACGGTTTCCCTGTCTCCCCGCTGATTGGCCATCTCTGGCAGCGCGGCTATAGCAAGCTGAAAGATCAGCCGGGCTTCAGCGCCTGCTTCGCGCCGGAAGGCCGCGCCCCGCGCGTGGGGGAAATCTTCCGTAACCCGGCGCAGGCGAACTCGCTGGAGCTGATTGCCCGCACCAACGGTGAAGCCTTTTACCGCGGCGAGCTGGCGCAGAAAATTGCCGCTTTCGCCAAAGAACACGGCGCGCACCTGACGGCTGAAGATCTGGCAAACCATCGCGTGGACTGGGTAGAGCTGCTGTCGCGCGACTTCGCGGGTGGTTCGGTGCAGGAGCTGCCGCCAAACGGCCAGGGGATCGCCACGCTGATTGCGCTCGGCATTCTGGAGCAGTGCGGCATTGAGAAGCATCATCCGGATTCCGTGCAGTCCCTGCACCTGTCCATTGAGGCGATGAAGCTGGCGCTGGTGGATCTCGACCGCTACGTGGCGGATGAAGAACATATGGCGTTCGCGGCAAAAGAGCTGCTAAGCGACCATTATCTGAAGTCGCGCGCGGCGCTTATTGACCATGATAAAGCCTCAGACTTCGTTTACGGATCGCCGACGCAGAGCGGCACGGTCTACATCAGCACCGCCGACGCCAGCGGGATGATGGTCTCGTTTATTCAGTCCAACTATATGGGTTTCGGTTCAGGCATCGTGGTGCCTGATACAGGGATCAGCCTGCAAAACCGGGGCTGCGGGTTTGTACTGGATCCCAATCACCCGAACGCGCTGGCGGGCAGCAAGCGACCGTTCCACACCATCATTCCGGGCTTTGCGATGGACGGCAACGGCCAGCCGCTGATGTCCTTTGGCGTGATGGGCGGCCCGATGCAGGCGCAGGGGCACATGCAGATGGCGCTGCGCATTATGCTGCACGGGCAAAACCCGCAGGCGGCAATCGACGCCCCGCGCTGGCGCGTGGTGCAGGGCAGGGAGGTGATCGTTGAATCGACGTTCGATCGCAATACCATCGCTGCGCTGCGCGAGCGCGGGCATCAGATCGTGGTGGAAGATCCGCTTCAGGATTACAACTTCGGCGGTGCGCAGGTAATTTACCGCCTGCCGGAAGGCCACTACGTCGCCGCGACGGAAAGCCGCAAAGACGGGCAGGCGCTGGTGAGTTAATGTTTTATCCTCCCTCTCCCGTTGGGAGAGGGGCGGGGTGAGGGGAAAATTTCACCCAATGCTAAACGGATCTGCATCCTGCCAGGCCGGAAACTTCTCGCGGTACTCCTGCAGCGCCGTCAGCGACAGCTCGGCATCAATGCGCGTCGCCTGATGCGGCTCGGCGGTGGCAATGATCTCGCCCTGCGGATTCACCACCCGGCTGTCGCCGCGGTAGTGATGCCCGTTGCCGTCGGTTCCCACGCGGTTACAGCCCACCACGTACGCCTGGTTCTCAATTGCACGCGCTACCAGCAGCGACTGCCAGTGCAGGGAGCGCGGTGCAGGCCAGTTGGCAACATACAGCGCCAGGTCGTAATCGTTGCGGTTGCGCGACCACACCGGGAAGCGCAAGTCGTAGCAGACCAGCGGCAAAATACGCCAGCCGCGCCACTCGAACACCACGCGCTCGTTACCCGCTTCATAGTGATGATGCTCATCCGCCATGCGGAACAGGTGGCGTTTATCGTAAAAATGCACTTTCCCTTCCGGCTCCACCAGCAGGAAGCGGTTCACCGGCCCTCGATCCGTTTGCAGCGCAGCACTACCCGCGATCAGCGCGTTGGTCTGCTGCGCTTTGACATGCATCCAGGCGACCACCTCATCCTGCGGCATTGACTGTTGTGCCGCTTCCATGGCGAAGCCGGTCGTAAACATCTCCGGCAACACAATCACATCGCGCCCGGTAATGCCTTCCAGTTGACGATCAAAGTGGCGCAGGTTGGCGGGGCCATCCATCCACACTAAAGGTTGCTGCAAAATAGAAATCTTCAGACCAGGCACAATTCAGACTCCTCAAACGACCACTTTTTGACACTGTAGCACGACATAACGAGAAAATGTGGCAATAAAAAACCCCGCGCGAGGCGGGGTTTGTATAAGCGAAACGCGTTATGCCGCTTCAGGTTTGCGGTGCTTCTCCGGCAGCTTTACCGGCTGCGTCGCCAGCTCGTCCGGCTCGAAATCATCCACGTTAATGCTGCGCAGACGGCTCTCTTCGGCTTTCACCAGCAGAGCAGCTTCATCTTTATTGATAATGCCGCCGGCGAGCGCCTGTTTTGCCAGTTCGTCCAGACGGGTAAACGGCAGGTTTTTGCCCAGCTGCTTACAGATTTTCTGGTGAATCGGATCGGCAGCCATCACGTCCAGCAGCGCCTCTTCCAGCAGGCCTACCGGGTTATGCGGCGTCGGCGTCAGATACTGACCACGACCGATGCGGGAGCGGGTTGCGCTCGGTACCTGCAGGATCTTCGCCACCTTGTGGTCCAGCTTGTCGGACGGCGCCAGGTGGTGACGACCGGTCGGGAAGATCACCGCGCGCAGGGCGCCCGCCACGAAGCGGTTCGGGAAGTTCGCCAGCAGGTCGTCAATCGCCTGTTCAGCCTGATACATCGCATCCTGAACGCCCCAGTGCACCAGCGGCAGATCCGCTTCCTGACGGCCTTCATCGTCGTAGCGCTTCAGGACCGCAGAGGCCAGAAAGATCTGGCTCAGCACATCTCCCAGACGGGCAGAGATACGCTCGCGACGCTTCAGGCTACCGCCCAGCACCGCCATGGAGACGTCAGACAGCAGAGCCAGGTTGGCGCTCAGACGGTTCAGATGCTGGTAGTAACGTTTGGTCGCATCGCCGGTCGGCGTCGCGCTGGTAAGACCGCGCGTCAGGCCCAGCCAGAAGCTGCGCACCTTGTTGCTGCCCACGTGACCGATATGTTTGAACAGCAGCTTATCGAAGGCATCCACGTCGTTGTTCTGCGCGGCGGCCATCTCTTCCAGCACGTACGGATGGCAGCGAATTGCGCCCTGACCGAAGATCATCATGCTGCGGGTCAGGATGTTTGCACCTTCCACGGTGATGGCAATCGGTGCGCCCTGATAGCCGCGCGCCAGGAAGTTGCCTTCGCCGAGCATAATGCCTTTACCGCCTGCGATATCCATTGCGTCAATGATCGACTGCTGCGCGCGGTGGGTACAGTGGTACTTAACAATCGCGGACAGCACGGCCGGTTTTTCGCCCAGCATAATGCCGTAGGTAATCAGAGAAGCAGCGGCATCCATCACGTAGGCATTGCCCGCGATACGCGCCAGCGGCTCTTCGATACCTTCCATCTTGCCGATGGAGATTTTGAACTGACGGCGGATATGAGCGTAAGCGCCAATCCCCATCGCGACCGACTTCAGACCGCCGGTTGAGTTCGACGGCAGGGTAATGCCGCGGCCCACGGACAGACATTCCACCAGCATACGCCAGCCCTGACCGGCCATTTTCGGACCGCCGATGATGTAGTCAATCGGCACAAAGATGTCCTGACCGCGGGTTGGACCGTTCTGGAACGGCACGTTCAGCGGGAAGTGACGGCGACCAATTTCAACGCCCGGGGTAGAGGTTGGGATCAGCGCACAGGTAATGCCCAGATCTTCTTCGCCGCCCAGCAGTTTTTCCGGGTCAGAGAGCTTAAAGGCCAGACCCAGCACGGTGGCGATTGGCGCCAGGGTGATATAACGCTTGTTCCAGGTCAGGCGCATGCCCAGCACCTGCTCGCCCTGCCACTCGCCCATGCAGACCACGCCGGTATCCGGGATCGCACCCGCATCGGAGCCCGCTTCCGGGCTGGTCAGCGCGAAGCAAGGGATCTCCTGACCGCGTGCCAGACGCGGCAGGTAGTGATCTTTCTGTTCTTCGGTACCGTAATGCTGCAGCAGTTCGCCCGGGCCTAAGGAGTTAGGCACGCCAACGGTAATCGCCAGGATCCCGGAGACGCCTGCCAGCTTTTGCAGGACGCGAGCCTGAGCGTAAGCGGAGAATTCCAGACCGCCGTACTCTTTCTTGATGATCATCGCGAAGAAGCGATGTTCTTTCAGATACGCCCACAGCTCTGGCGGCAGGTCGGCCATTTCATGGGTGATGGCAAAGTCATTGGCCATACGGCACGCTTCTTCCACCGGGCCGTCAATAAAGGCCTGTTCTTCAGCGGTCAGGCGCGGCTGCGGATAGTTATGCAGCTTTTTCCAGTCCGGGTTGCCCTGGAACAGGTCGCCTTCCCACCAGGTGGTGCCCGCATCAATCGCTTCTTTCTCGGTACGCGACATGGGCGGCATCACTTTGCGGAAGCCTTTGAACACCGGCGCAGAGATCATTGATTTACGCATCGGGGCCAGGTTAAACGGCAGAAGAATGATGGCAAGAGGGACTAAAAGCCAGATATTCCAGAGGCCTGCGACGCCAAGCGCAGCCGTCCAGGCCAGAAGAATCAGGCTGCTCAGGAATAAACTTACGCGGTGATAGAACAACACACCGAGCAGAACAACGGTTGCGAGAATGCTCAAAATCATCATAAAGAAAAGCTCCCTTGCTTGTAGGAGGTCTGACCACTTGTGATGATATGGTTGTAGTTGATGTTATTTCCTTTAGCAATGTGTTTACAAAATAATTACAACCTGGTTCACATTGTTCGCGTTTTAGCCGGCACAAAAAATCAAAACGCCAGACGATTCGCATGGCTTTAGCTTCTCGCTTTTCCCGCTATCCGGTACACTCCACTGTGTTATTTCATCAATACTGAAGGATTATCCTCATGTACCAGGATCTTATTCGTAACGAACTGAACGAAGCGGCGGAAACGCTGGCGAACTTTCTGAAAGATGATGCCAATATTCACGCTATTCAGCGCGCAGCGGTCCTGCTGGCCGACAGCTTCAAAGCCGGTGGCAAAGTGCTCTCCTGCGGTAACGGCGGTTCCCACTGCGACGCTATGCACTTCGCAGAAGAGCTGACCGGACGCTATCGCGAAAACCGCCCGGGCTACCCGGCGATTGCGATTTCAGACGTGAGCCACATCTCCTGCGTAGGCAACGACTTCGGTTACGACCACATCTTCTCCCGCTACGTTGAAGCGGTAGGCCGTGAAGGCGACGTGCTGCTGGGGATCTCTACCTCTGGCAACTCCGGCAACGTGATCAAAGCGATCGCCGCCGCGCGTGAAAAAGGGATGAAAGTCATCACCCTGACCGGTAAAGATGGCGGTAAGATGGACGGTACGGCGGATGTCGAAATTCGCGTTCCGCACTTCGGTTATGCTGACCGTATTCAGGAAATTCACATCAAAGTGATCCACATCCTGATCCAGCTGATCGAAAAAGAGATGGTTAAGTAATACTTCGCTGGGGGGCTCCGGTGCCCCCCGCTGTTGTGGAGGTGTTGTATGTGCGAACTGCTCGGGATGAGCGCTAATGTGCCAACCGATATCTGCTTTAGTTTCACCGGGCTGGTTCAGCGCGGTGGAGGAACCGGGCCGCATAAAGACGGCTGGGGCATCACCTTCTACGAAGGCAAAGGGTGTCGCACGTTCAAAGATCCACAGCCCAGCTTTAACTCACCGATTGCCAAACTGGTGCAGGACTACCCCATCAAGTCCCGCTCGGTGATCGCCCACATCCGTCAGGCTAACCGTGGCGAAGTGGCGCTGGAAAATACCCATCCGTTTACCCGTGAACTGTGGGGCCGTAACTGGACCTATGCGCACAACGGGCAGCTCACGGGCTATAAGTCGCTTGAGACGGGCAATTTCCGCCCGGTCGGCGAGACGGACAGCGAAAAAGCCTTCTGCTGGCTGCTGCACAAGCTGACGGAGCGCTATCCCCGCACGCCCGGCAACATGGCCGCCGTATTCAAATACATCGCGACGCTGGCATCTGAACTGCGTGAAAAAGGCGTGTTCAACATGCTCCTCTCTGATGGCCGCTATGTGATGGCGTTCTGCTCGACGAATCTGTTCTGGATCACCCGCCGTGCGCCGTTTGGCGTTGCGACGCTGCTCGATCAGGATGTGGAGATAGACTTTCAGAAGGAGACCACACCGAACGATGTGGTCACTGTTATCGCAACGCAGCCGCTGACGGGCAACGAAACCTGGCAAAAGATTATGCCAGGCGAGTGGGTGCTATTTTGTCTCGGGGACCGTGTAATTTGACGCCAGCTGCGGGTGGACGACTTCGTGGCTCAGCGGTTTGCTGACCACGTAACGGCCATCGACGATAGAGACCACAGGTGGCTTGTGGGTCTGCTCAAAGTAGTCGTAACCAGGCTTCAGCTGTTTCCAGAAATCCGCGTAGTATGAGTACTTGTGACGCGCCATGTTGGCGTCCGTCATGCGGAACGGATAGATGCTGACCTGTACGTTAGGCTGCCCAAAGACCAGCGCGCCCGTCACGAACTGGAAAATCTCATCAATGCCGGAGTCGGTCATCGCATAACAGCCGATAGACACGCAGGCACCGTGGATCATCAGATATTTACCTTCATAACCGTGTGCACGGTCATAGGCATTCGGGAAGCCGATGTTAATGGCTTTATAGAAGCGGCTGTCAGGCTTGAGCTGGCTGCGCTGAACGTTGTAGAACCCTTCCGGACTTTTGAAATCGCCCTGACGCTGTTTTGGCCCGAGCCCGCCGGAGTAGTTACAAATTTTGTAACTATCAAGCAGCTGATATGTCTCGCCCATTTTGACAAACAGATCGAGAGTGCGCTCTTCCTTGAAGATCTGAATATAAACCGGCGATCCCATTAACTGCTGTTTATATTCTTTGCTGATCGGCGTCGTTGAGCTATTACTGCTGAGCAGCCCGGCAAACGACATGCACGGTATCAGAAGCATCGCAATGAACAATGCGATTTTACGCATACTACTAGTTCCTTGATAAAACCATGACCAACTTGCCAGGACGGCAAAAGAGACCCGAAATCAGATTATTCTGTTAGGAGCGCTCACATTAGCACCGCTATAGATTTTCGCAAGAGCCGGGCGGTGAGTTTACAAATTAGTTTTACTTTATAAACCATCAAAATTGCGATGGCTCCAGGAACTTTGCGCATTACGTCGCAATTTGGCGCGCGCGACGGCGGATTCCCTGCCCGCGGGAAGGGGAAAATGTTACACTTTGCGCCCACTGGATTGTTGTTCATGGAAACCTGCTAACCACATGTTTAAAATTAAAAAAGGACTTGATCTGCCGATTGCAGGCGTGCCAGCGCAGCACGTTTCGACAGGCGCAAGTGTCCGTCATGTCGCCATTTTGGGCGAAGACTACCTGGGTATGCGTCCTTCAATGCTGGTACAGGAGGGCGATCGCGTTATCAAAGGACAGGCGCTCTTTGAGGACAAAAAAAATCCCGGCGTGATGTTCACGGCCCCCGCGAGCGGCACCGTTGTGGCCATCAACCGTGGTGAACGGCGCGTTCTGCAGTCGGTGGTTATCCGCATTGAGGGCGATGACAAGCGTGAATTTGCCCATTACGACACCGCAGAACTCGCGTCGCTGAACCGTGACGCCGTTCAGGATCAGCTCCTGGCGTCCGGTTTATGGACCGCGCTTCGTACGCGTCCCTTCAGCAAAACTCCTGTTCCGGGCACGGAGCCGGCCGCGATTTTCGTCACGGCCATCGACACCAACCCGCTCAGCGTGGACCCGGAACCGGTTATCCTGGCGCAGCGAAAAGCTTTTGATGCAGGACTCACTATTCTAACCCGCCTCACGCCCGGAAAAGTGCACGTTTGCCAGGCCGGCGGCGGCAAGCTTGGCGGCCATCCGCTGGGGCAGGTCACGTTTAATGAATTTTCTGGCCCGCATCCGGCGGGGCTGGTCGGGACGCACATCCATTTCCTTGAGCCAGTCAGCCTGACGAAACAGGTCTGGCACCTTAATTATCAGGACGTCATCGCCATCGGTAAGCTCTTTACTACGGGTGAACTCTGCGCTGAACGGATAATCGCCATCGGCGGACCGCAGGCTGCAAACCCGCGCCTGGTGAAAACGCTGCTGGGCGCTGACATCAACGAACTGCTGGTGGGGGAAACGAAAGAGGGCGAAAACCGCCTGATTTCCGGATCGGTCCTCAGCGGCCGCCATGCTGCCAATGCGCACGCGTACCTGGGACGCTTCCATTTGCAGGTCAGCATTGTGCAGGAAGGGCGGGAGAAAGAGCTGTTTGGCTGGGTTCTGCCAGGCGCAGAAAAATACTCCGTCACCCGAACCACGCTGGGCCACTTCCTGCGTAAAAAGCTGTTCAGCTTCTCAACCAGCACGCACGGCGGCGAGCGTGCCATGGTCCCGATTGGCAACTACGAGCGCGTCATGCCGCTGGATATTCTGCCTACCGTGCTGTTGCGCGATCTGCTTGCCGGCGATACCGACGGCGCGCAGGCGCTGGGCTGTCTGGAGCTTGACGAAGAAGATCTGGCGCTCTGTACCTATGTCTGTCCGGGCAAATACGAATATGGACCGGTATTGCGCGAGGTGTTAACCCGCATTGAGCAGGAAGGATAACCGATGGGCTTAAAACACCTCTTTGAAAAAATTGAGCCGCACTTTACCGAAGGGAAGCTCAAAAAGTACTACCCGTTATATGAAGCAACGACGACCATTTTCTACACGCCGGGCCTGGTGACGAAAGGGGCGGCGCACGTTCGCGATGCTATCGACCTGAAACGCATGATGATCCTTGTGTGGTTTGCAGTCTTCCCCGCGATGTTCTGGGGAATGTACAACGTCGGCCTGCAGACCATTCCGGCGCTGCACCACATGTACGATGCACAGCAGCTGGCGCAGGTGATCCAGTCCGACTGGCACTACCGTCTGGCGCAGTCGCTGGGGGTAAGCTTTGCCGCAGACGCGGGCTGGCTGAGCATGATGACGCTGGGCGCGGTGTTCTTCCTGCCGATTTACATCACGGTATTTGTCGTGGGCGGCTTCTGGGAAGTGCTGTTTGCCATTATCCGTAAACATGAGATCAACGAAGGCTTCTTCGTGACCTCTATTCTTTTTGCCCTGATTGTTCCCCCGACGCTACCGCTCTGGCAGGCGGCGCTTGGCATCAGTTTCGGCGTGGTGATTGCCAAAGAGATCTTCGGCGGCACCGGGCGGAACTTCCTCAACCCGGCGCTGGCGGGACGCGCGTTTCTGTTCTTTGCTTATCCGGCGCAAATCTCGGGCGACCTCGTGTGGACGGCGGCAGACGGTTTTTCCGGCGCGACGCCGCTTTCACAGTGGGCGGCACACGGCGGCGAAACGCTGGTTAACAACGCGACAGGTCAGCCAGTCACCTGGTTTGATGCCTTTATGGGCAACATTCCGGGCTCCATCGGAGAAGTCTCTACGCTGATGATTTTGCTTGGCGGCGCGATCATTCTTTTTGGTCGCGTGGCTTCCTGGCGGATCGTTGCGGGCGTGATGATCGGTATGGTGCTGACCGCCACCCTGTTTAACGTGATCGGTTCGACCACCAATCCGATGTTCTCCATGCCGTGGTACTGGCATCTGGTGCTGGGTGGCTTCGCGTTCGGCATGATGTTCATGGCGACGGATCCCGTCTCTGCCTCGTTTACAGACAAAGGTAAATGGAGCTATGGCATGCTCATTGGCGCGATGTGTGTCCTGATCCGCGTGGTCAACCCGGCGTATCCGGAAGGGATGATGTTGGCCATTCTGTTTGCCAACCTGTTTGCGCCACTCTTCGATTACCTGGTGGTGCGGGCCAACATTAAGCGGAGGAAGGCGCGTGGCTGAAGTTAAAAATAACGACAGCATCAGCAAAACGCTGCTGGTGGTGCTGGTGCTCTGTCTGGTCTGTTCTATTATCGTGGCCGGTTCTGCCGTGGGGTTAAAACCCCTGCAGCAGGAGCAACGTGCGCTGGATAAACAGCGCAACATTCTGACCGTCGCCGGGCTGATGCAGGAAGGAATGAGCGCAGACGACGTTTCGGCCGTCTTTGCTGAACGTATTTCGGCGCGTCTGGTGGATTTAAAAACGGGTGAACTGCTGGATAAAGACCCGGCAAAATTCAACCAGGCGCTGGCGCTTAAAGATCCGCAGATGAGCCTGACGCTGGAGGCATCGCAAGATCCCGCCGGGATTAAGCGTCGCAGCAACCTGGCCGAAATCTATCTGGTTCGCGACCCCCAAAAACGTATTCAGGAAGTGGTACTGCCTATTTACGGTAACGGTCTGTGGTCAATGATGTATGCCTTTGTGGCCCTTGATACCGATGGCCGCACGGTCAAAGGCATTACTTATTACGACCAGGGCGAAACGCCGGGGCTGGGTGGCGAAGTTGAAAACCCTAACTGGCGAGCACAGTTTGTCGGCAAGAAAGTGCTCGACGATAACGGCCTGCCTGCACTGAAGGTGATGAAAGGGGCGGCACGTCCCGGTGACGACTACGCCGTTGACGGGCTTTCCGGCGCTACGCTCACCTCAAAAGGCGTGCAGCACAGTTTTGATTTCTGGATGGGCGAGCTGGGCTTTGGTCCTTTCCTGAAAAACGTACGTGAAGGAGCGCTGAACAATGGCTGATACCGGTGAACTGAAAGAAGTTAAAAAGGTGCTCATTGGCCCGCTGCTCGCCAATAACCCGATCACGCTCCAGGTGCTAGGCGTCTGTTCGGCCCTGGCGGTGACGACGAAACTGGAAACGGCGGTTGTGATGACGCTGGCGGTAACGCTGGTCACGGCGTTCTCCAGCATGTTTATCTCGATGATCCGCCACCATATCCCCAACAGCGTGAGGATCATCGTGCAGATGGCGATCATCGCCTCGCTGGTGATCGTGGTCGATCAGCTGCTGCGCGCCTTCGCCTATGAAACCTCCAAACAGCTCTCGGTGTTTGTCGGGCTGATTATCACCAACTGTATCGTCATGGGGCGTGCGGAAGCCTACGCCATGAAAATGCCGCCGCTGGCGAGCTTTATGGACGGTATCGGCAACGGCCTGGGCTACGGCGTGATCCTGCTGACCGTGGGGTTCCTGCGTGAGCTGATTGGCAGCGGCAAGCTGTTTGGCATCACGGTGCTGGACACGGTGCAGAACGGCGGCTGGTATCTGCCAAACGGCCTGTTCCTGCTGGCCCCTAGCGCGTTTTTCATTATCGGTTTGTTGATCTGGCTGATTCGTACGCTGAAGCCAGAACAGCAGGAAAAGGAGTAACCGACGATGGCTCATTACCTGAGTTTGTTTGTGCGGGCGGTGTTTGTTGAAAACATGGCGCTCGCGTTTTTCCTCGGCATGTGTACGTTCCTTGCGGTTTCCAAAAAAGTGTCGACGGCATTTGGTCTCGGTATCGCGGTCACCGTGGTGCTAGGCTTATCTGTACCGATCAACAATCTGGTGTACAACTTTGTGCTGCGGGACGGCGCGCTGGTGGAAGGGGTTGATCTCAGCTTCCTGAACTTCATCACCTTTATCGGGGTGATCGCGGCGCTGGTGCAAATCCTCGAGATGATCCTCGATAAGTACTTCCCGTCGCTCTACAACGCGCTGGGGATCTTTCTGCCGCTGATCGCGGTGAACTGCGCCATCTTTGGTGGCGTCTCGTTTATGGTGCAGCGTGATTACAACTTCAGCGAATCCGTGGTGTACGGTTTTGGTTCCGGCATCGGCTGGATGCTGGCGATTGTCACCATGGCGGGGATCCGCGAGAAAATGAAATATGCCAACGTGCCTGCGGGTCTGCGTGGCTTGGGGATCACCTTTATCACCACCGGGCTGATGGCGCTGGGCTTTATGTCCTTCTCCGGTGTGCAGCTATAAGGGCAAACAGATGGAAATTATCCTTGGCGTGGTGATGTTCACGCTGATTGTACTGGTGCTGTCAGGGCTTATTCTGGCGGCGCGCGCGAAGCTGGTAAATTCCGGCGACGTGGTAATTGATATTAACGACGAGCCGCAGAATCAGATCCGCACGCCGGCGGGAGACAAGCTGCTCAACACGCTCTCCAGTAACGGCATTTTTGTCTCCTCAGCTTGCGGCGGCGGCGGTTCCTGCGGGCAGTGCCGGGTGACGGTAAAAGAGGGCGGTGGCGATATTCTGCCAACCGAGCTGGCGCATATCACAAAGCGTGAGGCAAAAGAGGGCTGTCGTCTGGCCTGCCAGGTCGCGGTGCGTCAGAACATGAAGATTGAGCTGCCGGAAGAGATCTTCGGCGTCAAAAAGTGGGAGTGCGAGGTTATCTCTAATGATAACAAAGCCACCTTTATTAAAGAGCTGAAGCTGCGGGTGCCGGAAGGCGAGCATGTCCCGTTCCGCGCCGGAGGATACATTCAGATTGAATGCCCTGAGCACGCTGTGGCCTATGCGGACTTTGACGTGCCGCATGAGTACCGCGCCGACTGGGACAAATTCAATCTCTTCCGCTTTGTATCTGAGGTGAAAGAGCCGACGCTGCGCGCCTACTCGATGGCCAACTACCCGGAAGAGAAGGGCATCATCATGCTCAACGTGCGTATCGCCACGCCGCCACCGAATGTGCCGGACGCGCCGCCGGGCGTCATGTCGTCATACATCTGGTCCCTGAAGCCTGGCGATAAGGTGACGATCTCCGGCCCGTTCGGGGAGTTCTTCGCGAAAGATACCGATGCGGAAATGGTCTTTATCGGCGGCGGTGCCGGTATGGCCCCGATGCGCTCGCACATCTTTGACCAGCTCAAGCGGCTGGGTAGCCAGCGTAAAATCAGCTTCTGGTACGGGGCGCGCTCGCTGCGCGAGATGTTCTATGAAGATGAGTTTGAACAGCTGGCGCGTGAAAACCCGAACTTCACCTTCCATGTGGCGCTTTCCGATCCGCAGCCGGAAGATAACTGGACGGGCTATACGGGGTTCATCCACAACGTGCTGTATGAAAACTACCTCAAACAGCACCCGGCGCCTGAGGACTGCGAGTTCTATATGTGTGGTCCGCCGATGATGAACGCCGCCGTGATTAAGATGCTGAAAGATCTCGGTGTCGAAGATGAGAACATCTTGCTCGATGACTTTGGAGGCTGATGATGCTGACGTTTCTGGCAACCTTTGTAGTTTTTGTGCTTGTCATCTTCGGCATGTCGTTAGGCTGGATCGTTAAGCGGAAAAGCATTCAGGGCAGCTGCGGCGGTATTTCATCTATTGGGATGGAAAAGGTTTGCGACTGCCCGGAACCGTGCGATGCGCGGAAGAAAAGGATGGCCCGCGAACAGCAGCGCATTATTTAGTCTTGTCGGTCGGGTAAGGCGAAGCCGTCTCCCGACAATTCCCACCCACACTTCTCAACCCTCATTTGTTTACTGTATACTTATCCAGTGATAAGTGAGGGCTTACTATGCGCAAAATAATCCATGTCGATATGGACTGCTTTTTTGCCGCAGTGGAGATGCGTGACAACCCGGCGCTGCGGGATATTCCCATCGCCATTGGCGGCAGCCGCGTTCAGCGTGGTGTCATCAGCACCGCCAACTATCCTGCGCGCAAATTTGGCGTGCGCAGCGCCATGCCGACGGCGATGGCCTTAAAGCTTTGCCCTCATCTCACGCTTCTGCCCGGCCGTTTTGAAGCCTATAAAGAGGCTTCCCTTCATATTCGGGAAATCTTCTCCCGCTATACCTCTCTGATAGAGCCGCTGTCGCTGGACGAAGCCTATCTGGATGTGACCGACAGCGTGCACTGTCATGGCTCCGCCACGCTGATGGCGCAGGAGATCCGCCAGACGATTTTCAACGAGCTGAATCTGACGGCATCGGCGGGCGTCGCGCCCGTTAAATTCCTTGCCAAAATCGCCTCCGATTTAAATAAGCCCAACGGCCAGTACGTCATCACGCCGGAAGAGGTGCCGGCGTTTTTGAAAACGCTGCCGCTTGGCAAAATACCCGGCGTGGGAAAGGTCTCCGCCGCAAAGCTGGAAAGCATGGGGCTACGAACCTGCGAAGACGTGCAGCGAAGCGATCTCGCCATGCTGCTCAAGCGCTTTGGAAAGTTTGGCCGCGTGCTGTGGGAGCGCAGCCAGGGAATTGACGATCGCGATGTGAACAGCGAGCGGCTGCGGAAATCCGTCGGCGTTGAGCGCACCCTCATTGAAGATATTCATGACTGGTCCGAATGCGAAACCATTATCACGGAACAGCTTTACCCTGAGCTGGAACGACGCTTAAGCAAGGTGAAGCCGGACCTGCTCATTGCCCGTCAGGGTATCAAATTAAAATTCAATGACTTCCAGCAGACCACGCAGGAACACGTCTGGCCGCGTCTGAATAAAGACGATCTTCTCGCGACGGCGAAAAAGGCATGGGAAGAGCGCCGGGGCGGGCGAGGGGTCAGGCTGGTGGGTTTACACGTCACGCTGCTGGATCCGCAGTTAGAGCGCCAGCTGGTTCTGGGATTGTAAAAAAGCCCGGTGCGCTACGCTTACCGGGCCTACGTTTTTCACCCTCTCCCTGTGGGAGATGGCTGGGGTGAGGGTATTACTTAACGGGGATCGCTTTCAGCAGCTCAGTCAGCAGCGTCCAGTAGTGACCGACGCTTTCGATATGAACCTGCTCATCCGGCGAGTGCGGGCCGGTAATGGTTGGCCCGATGGACACCATATCCATGTCCGGATACGGTTTCTTGAACAGGCCACATTCCAGACCTGCGTGGATCACCTGAATGTTCGGGGTGCTGTTGAACAGACGCTGATAGGTTTCACGCACCAGCGCCATCACCGGAGAACTTGCATCCGGCTGCCAGCCCGGGTAGCTGCCTTTTGCAGACGTTTTCGCGCCCGCCAGCGTGCCCAGAGATTCCAGCATGCTCACCACGTACTCTTTACCGCTGTCGATAAGCGAGCGGATCAGGCAGATGATTTCCGCGCTGTCGTCGCTCATGGTCACTACGCCCACGTTCAGTGAGGTTTCCACCACGCCTTTCGCCACGTCAGAGTTGCGGATCACGCCGTTTGGCGTCGCGTTCAGCAGCTGAACGAAGGTGTCACGAGACTGCGCGGTCAGCGCGGCTTTATCTGTAGAAACAGATTCCAGCACCACGGTCAGGTTTTTCTCTTTCGCCGACAGTTCGTTTTTCAGGATATCCAGATATACGGTGGAGAGTTTTTTCAGCTCGTCCGCTTTTGCCGCTGGAACCGCTACGGTGGCGAAGGCTTCACGCGGGATCGCGTTACGCAGGGTACCGCCGTTGAAGTCCACCAGACGCAAATCCAGCTCGGCCGCATGGCCTGCCAGGAAGCGCGCCAGGAGCTTGTTGGCGTTACCCAGACCCAGGTGAATATCGCCGCCGGAGTGGCCGCCTTTCAGCCCTTTCAGCGTCAGCTTGAAGGTCTGGAAGCCTGCAGGGATCGCTTCGCGCGACAGCGGCAGGGTAGAGATGAAATCAATCCCGCCCGCGCAGCCCATGTAGATCTCACCTTCTTCTTCAGAGTCGGTGTTGATCAGGATGTCTGCCTGCAGCCAGTTCGCCTGCAGACCGAACGCGCCGTCCATGCCCGCTTCTTCGGTCATGGTCAGCAGCACTTCCAGCGGACCGTGCTCAACGCTGTCGTCGGCCAGCACGGCCAGCGCAGAGGCCATACCGATGCCGTTATCCGCGCCCAGCGTGGTGCCGCGTGCTTTCACCCAGTCGCCGTCGATGTACGGTTGAATCGGGTCTTTGGTGAAGTCGTGAACGGTGTCGTTGTTCTTCTGTGGAACCATGTCCAGGTGCGCCTGCAGCACAACCGGTTTGCGGTTTTCCATGCCTGCGGTAGCCGGTTTGCGGATCAGAATGTTGCCAACCTGGTCACGTTCAGCATGCAGACCTTTTTCCTTCGCCCAGCCCATAATATGTTCGGCAAGCTGTTCTTCATGGTAGGAAGGGTGTGGAATGGAGCAGATTTTCGCAAAAATATCCCACAGCGGCTGCGGAGATAATTGAGACAGTTCAGACACGATAAGTCTCCTTGTCGAGGCGCTGCAAACAGGGTTGCAGGCCACAGGGTTAGCAGGTTAATAGTTACCACAAGTCAGGCTTGCGAGATGAAACTGAGAATACCACTTTCTCTGCTGGCTGGTAGCATAAAGCATGTAAAAACTCAGGCAGAGGGCGCTAAACACTGGTTTTTAGTGCGTCAGATCTCTATAATCTCGCGCAACCTATTTCCCCCTCGAACACTTTTTAAGCCGTATAAAAACAGGCTGGGATACTTCACATGAGCGAAAAATACGTCGTCACCTGGGACATGTTGCAGATTCACGCACGCAAACTGGCTGCGCGTCTGATGCCTTCCGAACAGTGGAAAGGCATTATTGCCGTCAGCCGTGGCGGTCTGGTACCGGGGGCGCTGCTGGCACGTGAGCTGGGTATTCGTCATGTCGATACCGTTTGCATCTCCAGCTATGACCATGACAACCAGCGTGAGCTGACCGTGCTGAAACGTGCGGAAGGCGACGGCGAAGGTTTCATCGTTATTGATGACCTGGTGGATACCGGCGGTACTGCGGTCGCTATCCGCGAAATGTATCCGAAAGCACATTTCGTCACTATCTTCGCGAAGCCTGCTGGCCGCCCGCTGGTTGACGATTACGTGATTGATATCCCGCAGGACACCTGGATTGAACAGCCATGGGATATGGGCGTGGTCTTCGTACCGCCGATCTCTGGTCGTTAATCACGTTCCGCAATTATTTTAACGCCCGGTGATGCCGGGCGTTGTTTTTTTTAGTCTGACGCGCGTTACAATAGTCTCTATACGACGTATTCATGGAGGCAACGCAATGACGCAGGCGAATCTCACCGAGACTCTCTTCAAACCCCGTTTCAAACACCCTGAAACGTCGACGCTGGTGCGTCGCTTTAATCCGGGTACCCAGCCTGCCGTCCAGTCCGCGTTAGACGGTAAAAACGTGCCTCACTGGTATCGCATGATTAACCGCCTGATGTGGATCTGGCGCGGTATTGACCCCCGTGAAATCCTTGATGTGCAGGCACGTATCGTGATGAGTGAAGCCGAACGTACCGACAGCGAACTCTACGACACGGTGGTGGGCTACCGCGGCGGAAACTGGATCTACGAGTGGTCTAAACAGGCGATGCTCTGGCAGCAAAAAGCCAGCCAGGAAGAGGATGCCACGCGCAGCGGCAAGCAATGGCTGCATGCCGCTAACCTTTACGGCATTGCCGCATACCCTCATTTAAAAGGGGATGAACTGGCAGAGCAGGCTCAGGCGCTGGCCAATCGCGCCTATCAGGAGGCGGCTCAACGTCTGCCGGGCCGGATGCGTGAACTTGAGTTCACCATTTCAGGGGGCGCGTCCGTTACCGGGTTCCTGCATATGCCTGAAGGTGAAGGTCCGTTCCCGACCGTGCTGATGTGCGGGGGGCTGGATTCGCTGCAAATTGATTATTACAGCCTGTATGAGCGTTACTTCGCACCAAAAGGGATCGCGATGCTGACGCTTGATATGCCATCAATTGGTTTTTCATCCAAATGGAAACTGACTCAGGATTCCAGCCTGCTGCACCAGCATGCGCTCAAAGCGCTGGAAAACATTCCGTGGGTTGACCACACCCGCGTGGCGGCATTCGGCTTCCGTTTCGGCGCGAACGTCGCGGTGCGTCTGGCTTATATTGAATCTTCTCGTCTGAAAGCCGTCGCCTGCCTCGGCCCGGTCGTTCACGCCCTGCTCAGCGATCCTGCACGCCAGGGGAGCGTACCTGAAATGTACCTTGATGTGCTGGCCAGCCGCCTTGGCATGCATGATGCATCAGACGAAGCGCTGCGCGTTGAGCTCAATCGCTACTCGTTAAAAACGCAGGGCTTGCTGGGACGTCGCTGCCCAACGCCGATGCTCTCTGGGTTCTGGAAAAACGACCCGTTCAGCCCAGAAGAAGAGTCGCGATTAATCACTTCGTCATCTGCGGATGGCAAATTGCTTGAGGTGCCGTTCAGCCCGGTCTATCAGAATTTCGACAAATCACTGAAAGAGATTACGCGCTGGATCGCGCAGAGATTGTGTTAATAGATTGCTAAATTTCGCTGGTTTGGTAAAACAGTGGCTTCACAAAAGGAGATCGCAATGACGTTACCGAGTGGACACCCGAAAAGTAGACTGATTAAGAAGTTTATGGCTCTCGGCCCGTATATTCGAGAAGAGCAGTGTGAAGAGAATCGCTTTTTTTTCGACTGCCTGGCTGTATGCGTCAACGTGAAGCCTGCACCCGAAAAACGTGAATTCTGGGGCTGGTGGATGGAAATGGAAGCAGAGGAAAAACGCTTTACGTATAGCTACCAGTTTGGCCTGTTTAATAAAGACGGCAACTGGCAGGCGACCACCATTAAAGATCAGGAAGTAATTGACCGCCTGGAATATACGCTAAAAGAGTTCCACGATAAGGCACGCGCGCTGCTGGCTACCCTGGATCTCAAGTTCGAACCCGCGGATGACTTTTCCAGCGAAGCGGTGAAGCTGACTGCCTGATAGTCTTCTCCTCCCTCTCCCTGTGGGAGAGGGCCGGGGTGAGGGCACCAGACCGCATTAATTCCCGACAAAAAAAAACCGGCATCAAGCCGGTTTTTTTATTCCGCATCATCAGAACTGGTAGGTCATACCCAGTGCAACGATGTCATCGCTGCTCACGCCCAATTTATTTTTGTCGTCAATCTGGTTGATTTTATAATCAACAAAGGTGGACATATTTTTGTTGAAGTAATAGGTCGCGCCAACGTCAATATATTTCACCAGATCTTCGTCACCAATACCTTCGATATCTTTGCCTTTAGACTGGACATAGCCCAGGGAAGGGCGCAGACCAAAGTCGAATTGATATTGCGCGACAACTTCAAAGTTCTGCGCTTTATTTGCAAAACCGCCGGAAATTGGCGTCATATTGCGGGTTTCAGAATACATTGCAGCCAGATAAATATCGTTCGCATCATATTTCAGACCGGTTGCCCAGGCTTCTGCTTTCTGGCCCTGGCCACGCGCCAGCAGGTTCTGAGCGTTGGTGCGGTCAGAGTTGGTGTAGGCACCGCTGACGGCGAAATCGCTGCCGCCGAAGTCATAGGTCAGAGAGGTACCAAAACCGTCACCGTTCTGTTTCTTGGCGTCACGGTTTTCGTTTTTGCCCTGGTACTGCAGCGTCATGTCCAGACCGTCAACCGCGCCGAAGAAGTCGGTGTTGCGGTAGGTCGCCAGGCCGGTAGCACGCTTGGTCATGAAGTTATCGGTCTGCGCGGAAGAATCGCCGCCGAATTCAGGGAACATATCGGTCCATGCTTCGACGTCATACAGGGCACCCAGGTTACGGCCGTAATCCAGTGAACCAAAGTTTTTCAGCTTCAGGCCAGCGAATGCCAGACGCGTCTTCTGAGAGGAGTCGCTCTCAGCTTTGTTACCTGCAAATTCAGATTCCCAACGGCCATAGCCCGTCAGCTGATCGTTAATCTGAGTTTCGCCTTTAAAACCGAAACGAACGTAAGTCTGATCGCCATCTTTGGTGGCATCATCACTGATGTAGTGCATGGCTTTCACTTTGCCGTACACGTCCAGTTTATTACCATCTTTATTATAAACTTCAGCTGCGTGAACGGATGCAGAAGCCACTACGCCCATAACCATTAATGCCAGAGTGCTCTTTTTCATTTTCGATCCTGTCTTATAAACGCGCTAAAAAATTCGCTGGACGATAAGCTCATGCTTAAGTCCCGTGAAAAAACAGAAAGGGTTTTATCGTTCTGGAATGAAACTTTTATGACAAACTAAGAATAATTTTAAAAAAATGTGATTTATTATTTCGGTAATAAAATTGTCAAACTTTCCCGCTAGGCTTCCTGATCCCGCGCAACAAAGTGTTTCGCGATGTGCTAAGGCAGTTGGCAACGGGGCTGACTCCTGTTAAAACGTTCGTTCGACATTACTTTCCCTTATCGTTGAACGGCAGAGAATCATGAGTGACAGCCAGACGCTGGTGGTAAAACTCGGTACCAGTGTTTTAACAGGCGGATCGCGCCGCCTAAATCGCGCCCACATTGTTGAGCTTGTACGTCAGTGCGCTCAGCTACATGCCGCAGGGCATCGTATTGTGATTGTGACCTCCGGGGCGATTGCCGCCGGGCGTGAACACCTGGGTTACCCCGAACTCCCCGCGACGATCGCTTCCAAACAGCTGCTGGCCGCCGTGGGCCAAAGCCGACTCATTCAACTCTGGGAACAGTTGTTCTCCATCTATGGCATTCACGTCGGGCAGATGCTGCTGACGCGTGCGGATATGGAAGACAGAGAGCGCTTCCTGAACGCCCGCGATACCCTGCGCGCGCTGCTGGACAACAACATTGTTCCGGTCATTAACGAGAACGATGCCGTTGCCACCGCTGAAATCAAAGTGGGTGATAACGATAACCTCTCGGCGCTGGCCGCGATTCTGGCAGGTGCCGATAAATTACTGCTGCTGACCGATCAGCAGGGGCTGTTCACCGCCGATCCGCGCTCCAACCCGGAAGCCGAGCTGATTACTGACGTTCAAGGCATCGACGATGCGCTGCGCGCCATCGCCGGTGACAGCGTTTCAGGCCTCGGAACGGGCGGTATGGGGACCAAGCTGCAGGCCGCTGACGTCGCGTGCCGCGCTGGTATCGACACAATCATCGCAGCGGGCAGCCGCCCCGGCGTGATTGGCGACGTGATGGAAGGCATCTCCGTCGGCACCCGCTTCCACGCCCAGGAATCCCCGCTGGAAAACCGCAAGCGCTGGATATTTGGCGCGCCTCCTGCTGGCGAACTCGTCGTCGATGAAGGGGCAACCGCTGCGATTCTGGAACGAGGAAGTTCATTACTTCCTAAAGGAATTAAAAGCGTGACAGGCAACTTCTCCCGTGGTGAAGTGATCCGTATCCGTAACCTCGAAGGCCGCGACATCGCCCACGGCGTAAGCCGCTATAACAGCGATGCCCTGCGCCGCATCGCGGGTCATCACTCGCAGCAGATCGACGCCATTCTGGGCTATGAATATGGTCCGGTTGCCGTGCATCGCGATGACATGATTATTCGTTAAGGAGCCAGAACATGCTGGAACAAATGGGCGCTGCCGCGAAGGCTGCCTCTTACAAACTGGCGCTCCTTTCCAGCCGCGAGAAAAACCGCGTGCTGGAAAAAATCGCTGATTATCTGGAATCCCAGTCTCAGGAAATTTTGCTCGCCAACGAGCAGGATTTACTGGAAGCGCGTCGAAACGGCTTGAGCGAAGCGATGCTGGACCGTCTGGCGCTGAATCCGGCACGCCTGAAAGGCATCGCCGACGATGTGCGTCAGGTCTGCAATCTGGCCGATCCGGTAGGGCAGGTGATCGACGGCGGGCTGCTCGACAGCGGTTTGCGCCTGGAGCGCCGCCGCGTGCCGCTCGGCGTTATCGGCGTTATTTATGAAGCTCGTCCAAACGTGACGGTGGATGTTGCGTCTCTGTGCCTGAAAACCGGTAACGCCGCTATTCTGCGCGGTGGGAAAGAGACATGGCGCACCAACGCCGCGACGGTGAAAGTCATTCAGCAGGCGCTGGAAGAGTGTGGCTTACCGGCGGGGGCCGTACAGGCGATCGAGAGCCCAGACCGCGCGCTGGTCAACGAAATGCTGCGCATGGACAAATACATCGACATGCTGATCCCACGCGGTGGCGCGGGCCTGCACAAGCTGTGCCGCGAGCAGTCGACGATTCCGGTGATCACCGGCGGTATCGGCGTGTGCCATATCGTGGTCGACGACAGCGCTGAGCTTGAACCGGCGCTGAAGATAATCGTTAACGCGAAAACCCAGCGTCCAAGCACCTGTAACACCGTAGAAACGCTGCTGGTGCATCAGGATATTGCGAACACCTTCCTGCCTGCCTTGAGCAAACAGATGGCAGAGAGCGGCGTGACGCTGCATGCTGACGCCAGTGCGCTCGCACTGCTGAAGGATGGCCCGGCTAACGTTGTTCCAGTAAAAGCGGAACAGTACGACGATGAGTTCCTGTCACTGGATCTGAACGTGAAAATTGTTGCCGATCTCGACGACGCCATTGCGCACATTCGTGAACACGGCACGCAGCATTCTGACGCGATCCTGACGCGCACCTTGCGCAATGCCGATCGCTTCGTGAACGAGGTGGATTCCTCTGCTGTCTATGTGAATGCCTCCACCCGCTTCACCGACGGCGGCCAGTTTGGCCTCGGCGCAGAGGTTGCGGTCAGCACGCAGAAACTGCACGCGCGCGGTCCGATGGGGCTGGAAGCGCTGACCACGTACAAGTGGATCGGCTTCGGTGACGATACGATTCGTGCGTAAATAATCACGGGTGATGCAAAAGTAGCCGTTTGATTCAAAAGGGCATTGACGCATCACCCGGTTAGATCTAACCTTTTGCCCCGTGGTTACATTCGTAACCGGCCTCTCAGGGCCGATATAGCTCAGTTGGTAGAGCAGCGCATTCGTAATGCGAAGGTCGTAGGTTCGACTCCTATTATCGGCACCATTTCAAACTTTTCCCAAATCTACCGAAATCAGCTAAAAGCCCGTATACTGCGCTTTCTGGCCGCATCTTATCTCCTGATATCAACTTGCCGCCACGCGCAATCACGACATCGTGACGATCATCCTGAATGAGGACCGGGTGATTCCGGCGATATTTGAGACCATGATCGGCGAGGGAGTCTATGCCGATAGCTGGCGCAAGCGGGCACTGCCCCGCGTCAGCACACTGCAGGCATTCAATAAGCCATACCCTGGGTGATGTTCTGGCGGAGCCTGCCGCGTTGTGCTGCGGAATGGGCCAGGAAACCGGGCAACGCGCGTTGCTGATATTGCTGTCGTACACGCTTATCTTTTACAAGCAGCCAGATAGCAGGATTCGGTGACGCTTAACCGTCTCTCAGATACTGGCGCACCGCGCTTGTCTTCCCCATTTGCTCACTCAGCACTGGACAGCTTAAGCAAATGGGAAGCGATCCCCCAACGGAGGGTCATATCCTCCTCTCCGCCCGCCTCCAGCACGGTATAACTCGCGTTCGGTTGTGCGTAGCGGTTGAAATGATCGATGTTGCCCTCTTTAAGCAACGCAAGCATACCCTGCATGACATGTCCGTGAGTGACAACACAGAACGTCTGATGCGTTGTGGTTGCCATCTTCTCGTGCAAAAAATGGATAATACGCTGAGAAGCGTGGGCAAGCGACTCGCCGCCAGGAGGACAAAACGCGGCATTCTGTGAAAATAACGCGAGAAACTGACTCGGATATTCCTGCTCTAATTGTGCCTTCGTCATGCCTTCATATTGACCAAATGACTGTTCTTTTAGGGCCTCTTCGATCACCAGCGGGCACTGAAAATGGCCCGCCAGTGCCTGACCCATTTTCCACGCGCGTCCAAGAGGTGAAGTAAAGACACATTCCACCGGATAAGCAGCGTCCGTTAAAGCCGTCAGTAATGCCGATGTTTCCAGCGTGCCGCGGGCAGTCAACGGGCTATCCTTGTGTCCCTGGATAACACCGTGCTGATTCCATTCTGTTTCTGCATGCCGCACTAAAATCACTTTCATCAGAAATTACAATTGCTCCAGTAGCTGGCCTGCATCCACAAGAGGCAATGATGGCAAGGCATGCCATGCATTCCAGATTGACCCAATGATATCCTCTTCACGGTAGTCCGAAACGGTACCCTGAACGAGCTGTTCAAGCCATTCAAGCGTATTCGTATAACGAGCAAGATCTGTACAGGCGGTTTTCCAGAGAACATTCTCCAGCATTAGCATTAACAACTCTTCGTCTTTATTGATATCAAATTCAACCACTGGAAGTTGCTTAAGCGTGCACAGCGTCTTCACCAGCTTATCACTTTGTGACAGCGTGGCTCTGGGGATTGCAATCGGTAATGTGCTCATTTTCAACTGAGGAAGCATTTCACTCAGTGTTTCCAGGAAAAGCACCTTATCCACGCCGGCAAAGCTAATGCCGCCTAAGAGCCAGGGTGTAATAGCCCGGCGTATAGCATAAAATTCACGGACAGCTTTCTTGGCAATAACTAAATCATTTACGCTAAGAGCATTAATATGCGAGAAAATTTCGCGCCCTTCATTACCATGCTCACCTTCAATATTAATCTTCTCATGGACTATCTGGCTACGTATTGCTTCTGGAGCGAGACCGGAGTTCTCCAGTACGTCAATATAGGCCTGACTTTCCTCACTGGTTCCTTCCATCAGTGCCACCAGCGTGACGAAGGTCGGCAAATGAAAATGAGCCGCTTTGAGTAACATGGCCATTGTAGCCTCAGTGCAGAGATGAGGACTGGTAGATTCAATTTCCTCGTCGCTCATCCCAAAACCCAGTAACGACCGGCGCAGTAATTTTTCATGACCGACTTCATCAAAGAAGAAGTCACGGATCGCCATCGTCAGGTCGTCATTACCATAGTCGCGCAAAGATGCGGTAAGTACCCGTTCTGCAGCCCGAGTGACATGGTAATATTCAACGGACCAGCGCTTTAACGCCGCGTCGTCTATAGTTTTGGTGAATACTTTGCGGCTAAATTCATCCTGTTCAAAAGCAGGTAAAACAATATTGTAATAATAATTCTCAATCTCACAGATAAACGCCTTGCCTGAAATGACGTCATTTACAGATTGAGCGTCAGAAAGTAGATGTTGCTCATCGAGCATAGAGAGAAAATCATTAACCGTATATGGCTGCATTGCCGAACCCAGCCTTTCATTCAGCGCTGGAACATTAATATCAGCATCCGTCAAATGTTTAAGAATATCTCCGGCGGCCTGGGCCATTATTTCATTCTCAAAATCAATGGTAAAACTCTCGCTGGGAGTAATAAAAATAACTTGCTGGCGATCGAGTCGATAGGTGATATCTTTTGCGAGGCATGGATTGTTTTGATAAATCATAAAGAAACCCTCAAAAAAGTAAAGGCACTCTATCGAAACAGAGTGCCTGGTTTGATCTATTACAGACGAGCGTTCATTACTGGAATAACACGACGAGTAACTTTCATGTTAGTCTCCTTGTTGAAGGTTAATAATCCTCGAAGAGGGCCTGTTTTCATACACCGATTTTCGGGTTAAATACCCAAAACTAATAAATAAAACGGTCACAAATCTTATAACGTTCCAGAAACGTGAAACCTGCATTCGCTGGCTCATATTTAGCAACAACAGGCATTCCTTTTTCCATCCACTGCGTCATTTCTTCGGTGGAGTATTTTCTTGTCGTCTGCCTCGGTGAATCGTAAAGCAAGCCGTGAAGCTGTACCAGTTCATCGAAATCCTGACGAGCCATCCCAGACTGTTGCTGATAAGGCCATGATTGATGTTCAATAATAGAATAATGCCCATCCCAGCGTACCGCGTGGTATTGCTCATGCAGCCATGCCAGAAGAGGAGGCATTGACTCATGGATTTCCTGTTGCCAAAAATCAGCCAGCAATAATAACGGCGCTTCAAGTTTAGCCTGTTTTAATAAGTTGCTTAAAGAATCCCATTCCTCTCTTTTTATCAGATTAAACGTCAGCTTTACATCCATCATGTCACGCAATGTGAATTTTTTAGTCACACCATCACGGAAAGTAAATTCAGCAATCAATAATACAACTAATCTCATTGCTTCTGTCAAGACGTATAATTGATTAAAATATAAATTTGAAAAATTTGACACAGGAAATGCATTAAAATGAATCTCAACATATACATCATCAAGAGCACGTTCGCCAGCATTATTCCTCAGTCGAAACTTGGCAGAACTTGCAATGCTGTTATTCGTTTTCCGCACCCAGACAAACATTTCTTTGAAGCCAAGAGACAATAGATAATCATGTGCCTCGATAAAATCTTTTTCATTTTTATATAAGATATCAACATCGCGAGATTCACGCTGAAATCCTTGAGGATAAAAATGCTTAAAGCTTTCCCCTTTAAGGGTTATCAAAGAATCAGACTTACATTTCTGTGTTAGTCTTGCAAGTAATTTCTCATGCAGCAAGCTTTTTTTACGATAAATATCCAGTCTTTTTTGTGCCCATGAAGAAAGTGTGTTTTCTTTGCACCAAAATTCAAGCCAGGCATAAAGTAATTTATTTCGATACAGCTCTTCCCAGTGTTCTTCACCGATAGACGGTAATACAGCATCGCGACCAGAAATAAGATACTGACTGAAATAATCGTAGAAGCTCAATAATTCTTTATTAAATTTCATAGATAGACTCCCTGTGTGATTTCAGTGCCCATAAGGTAACGGGAACAGTTAACACTAACTCAACGACTGCTGTGAGTAGATAGACCTGCCGTACCCCCATCCGCCAGGCTATATACCCACCAATCAAGGTCGCGACAGGGATCCCACTTTTAACAAGAGCCCCTGAGATACCTAGCGTGGTCCCATAGCTGGCAGGATCAGAACAGAGCTGGCGTAATGTTCGAAATGAGACCGCTGAAATCACTATCGATAATGATTCGATGAACATTGAAATCACCAGTACAGGGTAGCTGTTTAGTTCATAAACAAGAAAATAGAGCAGTGCGTTGATGAGCATTGACGCAACCAGAAGCCCCAGCAGCATTGAGGGCCTTTTACTGATAAAACCTAACAGCCATGCCCCGACAATGCCCCCCACCCCTGCTGCTGTAATGATACTCCCGGTATCAAGAGCACTCAGCTTTAACTCATGGGTAGCGTAAAAAACCATCAATGTTGCTGGCACAGTTTCGACAGCATTCACGAGCAAAATAATAAATGAGAGATGCATCAAAGCACGGTTCGCTCTGAATGCCTTAATTCCTTCCTTAACACGTACGAAAAACAGCGAATACCAGGGCTGGTGCACGCTTTCCCTTTTTTCATAACGTGGGGTAATCAGCGACACCCCAAAAGAGAAACCAATTAGCAGAAACAGCGTCCACTGCAAAGACCAGGTTAGCGCCCACCCCATTGCAAGGGGAATAACGACGGTAACAATTTGTTCAAACAGTGATGTTCTCGTATTAAAATCGCCCCATTTTTCTTTTGGCAGCACATCATAAGCAGTACGGCTAGTCCCTGCAGAGACGCTGTAGGCAACAGCCGACATAATAAATAGCGCGACATAAAGCGCCTGTATAGGTAACCATTTGTTATAGACCAGGACCATCAACCCCAGCGGGAGTATATGGAGATAAAGACTCCAGCGCATAATGATCCCCGCCCCCCAGGAATCAATTGATGCCCCAACAATAATACCAACCACAATATAAGGAACGTATTCCATCGCACGGTAAGTGGCAAAGACATCAGCATCGGCAATCTGCTGAGCAAGAAAAATGGGAATCAGCACCGAGAGGCCGACAGCGATAATTTTGGAATAGGTAAATTGCAAGAGTAGCCGGGTCATGAAGATACCTCCTGCACCGGGCAAGAAGCTTTCAGAACTTTGATGGCTCCCTCTACCGTCTGGTAAATAGCTTCTCTGGCCAGTGCCAGCCATTGAGGATCCGACGGGAAAAATACCTCGCGAAATTCCTCTCGAACCTTGTCGTATTGTGGTCCGGAACTGATCTGCCGTTGCCATAACCAGTTCTCACGCTGCATCGCGATCATGACTTCCAGCGCTGGACTGGTACCTAACTCCAGAACATAACCTTCTGCCCGCCCGCCAGGAAAAAGGCTATCGACATAGCCGGTCAGCGTGCCCTGGAGTAGAGAGGAAACCGCATTATGGCTGGCGTAATTAATGGCCTGAGCGAGAACAGGCTCTTTGCCGATACCCCGTCCACCTTCACGGATGATACTTAGTTGTCCCTTTTCACCCAACCCCGTATGAATATCGAGCACCAGAAAATGACGGAACTGGCGGGATAATGTCAGGCATACTTCGCGTACAGCGATCTGGCTCGGCGTGATCTTATCCCCGCCATAAAAGAGTCCTTCAGGGTGATGATACTGCCCGCTGGTGATCACCGACTGTACACGTTGAAGCCCGTCGTGTGTAATCCATTCAAGCAACTTTGATCGAAGCTGCGACTGGTCGGGTAGCTCAGAGCCAGCAGGACAAATTGTTTCACGCGCGCGATCATAATCCCTGTTGCGCTGGGGAACAGACCCACCAATAAAATTTCTGTTGAGATCGATATTTGTCTCATTCACTCGCCGAAGCTCATGCATACCCCAGGGATTGACGGCATGCACCAGGCAAATCGCAATATGTTTTGGCGTTGGGAAATCCCTGAGAAGGGTTTCCTGTATAAGTGCACCAGGTAGTCCCTCAACGCCATGCACACCAGAAAAAACAACAATGCAGGTGTTCGCCTGAAGATCACCGAGCACCGTATACGTTAAATGAAGAGCACTACCGTCTTGCCCCAGTGTCACGGGGATCTGTGTTACTTCTACTCCACGTTGCTGCGCAAGACGACTAAATTGCGCTCTGCTTTCGGTATACATGCTCATGTTACATCACTCCATCAGGCCACATTATCGATATCAGATTTATCAAAGGTCAGATGATAGAGCTCTTCGTAATACATAACGAAAAGCTTGTAGACATTATCAATATGCGAAAGGATCTTCTCTTCATCTTCAGGAAGATTCGCTGTTTTGACCAACACATCCCAGACAAAGTCGACATGATCATCATCATCGTCATGATCAACATGTGCGCGCTGACCTCTGACATACTCTTTGCCCATAACCTGCTCAATATTGTCAATAATATCGGGTTGCGTTTTTTCAGATGCTGATTCAATAAAATACGAACTGCAGAGTGATGCTAACGGGCGACCTTCATGTTCAAGACCGTAATAGAAATATCCCTGAAGCAACTTTGTGGATAAAAGTGGCTCGGTTGAATAAATCTCATCTGGTGACACACCAACTTTCTTCAAATCAGCAGCAAACATGGAGTCATGTAGCATTTCATCACCCGTATACTCGCACCAGCGTTTGGCAAGTCGCGGATCGGTTTTTGTAAAATAATGAATAGTTAAACCATCAATCGTGCGCTTCATCCGTAAACGCAGAATTATTTCAATTAAATTACGTTTGTAATATTCGAGATTAATATTTTTGGCGTCTTTCTGGTGTGATGCGCCAGGCACAGTAGTAAGAAATTTATTTACACGATCTGCAATAAATTTATCGACCCGCTGTCTGAATTCACTATGATTATTACTCATAAAACCCCTCAGTCGTGTTACGCATTGAACTGTTGAATGGAACGTGTTTACCTTTACCTGCAAGCCAGTCATCAAGTCCATCACCCCGCATTAATGCAAACTCCAGCGAGTAACTGTGATGAATCAAGTTGGTACAAATAATCATGAATGCAACATTGCTGAGGTGGATATCAAGCTTGTGAAGCTTGTTCTCCAGTTCCCTCACGGATAACGCTTTACCCGCGGGCATGCCATGCAAAAGCCACTGTTCAATGTCAGCAAGTAATAGGTTAGCCTCTTTCGGAAACGGGCAAGTGCTGACTGAAGATCGTAGTTCTTCCAGCGCAGTGGGCCAGTTGAAATCATTTTCAGAAAAGCGTGATGTTTTTCCATCCAAATAATCAGCAAGTTGTGCCGATTTATTTTCATGAAAGTTATCAACAATCTCCTGAAAAAAATTGTGGCGTTCCTCTGAACTAAACAGTATTCCAGATTCCCTGATAATATCAGCGGGCTCATCTGTGGTATGGACAAATTTAAATAAACGATTATGACTCTTCAAAATCGCTCGTAACTGCTCTGGCTTATGTAATTCTGGTAAAGAACTTCCCTTCAGGGACTGAAGGCGTACCGTGCCCGGCAACTCACGCTTCTGGCTATTATCACGAAATACAACCATAGTGCAGTCGTCACTGGTAAGCAGCTTTTCATTAAGAAAAATTCGGTCCAGTGAAAACTGATTCAGCTGATAGCGCCAATCTTCTCGCATTGTCCAGTGATTATAGCGAAACTCTCGCCATGTAATCGGCGTAAAGTTTTGGCGCTGCAAATAATCAAGCGCAGCCTGACATTTCCTTGCCATGAATGCATCGGGTTTGAATACCAGAACAGCAATATTTTGCAAAAAAGAGACGGTATTTTCACCAAAAACCTTCCGCGCGTCACTCCAGGCTTCCCTGAAGTATACATCTCGAGAATAAAATGTTTTTTTCTCGGGCATGACAGTTAAACCTTCCCAACTATCATGACCAACCTCATCAATAATATCTTCACCGGTATTATACATTAAGGACATCACTTACCTCCGACTGAACCAGGAAATAAGAATCTCAGATGCTGAGGTTATCGTCGCTAAATCTGCAGCAAAGGAAAAACGAATGAATTTGTGTCCATTATAAGGGTCGAAATCAACACCCGGAGTGATGGCAACTCCCGTTTCCTCAAGTAACTGTTTACAGAAAGCCACACTGTCATGGGTTAAATGTGATACATCAGCGTAGATATAAAAAGCCCCCTGAGGGTAGGTAATGTTTTGTAATCCACACTCTTTCAATGCTGCATACAGAATATCTCTTCTTTGTTGATATCCGGATACATATTCGTCCATAAGCTGATACGCTTTAAAAGCGTGAATGGCGCCCACTTGGCTCAGCGTTGAGGTAGCGATAAACAGATTCTGGATCAGTCGTTCAACGGTTCGCAGCCAGTTATCCGGTACAATCATCCAGCCAATGCGCCAGCCTGTCATCGAGAAGTATTTTGAAAAACTATTGACCACAATCGCTTTCTCGGAATATTGACGTACGCTGGTTGCTTTAGTACCGAAAGTAATACCATGATAAATTTCGTCTGAAATCAGAGTAATAGCGTTACTGTCACAATACACCGCAAGTTCATCCAGCACAGCAGCGTCATACATGGTACCGGTAGGATTATTCGGTGATGAAACAATGATTCCGTCTACCGGCTCCGTCAGGTCCCTGAGATGACGTGCAGTAATCAAATAATCAGTCTCCGCGGTGACGTGAATATCAACCGGGATTAAATCTAGTGCTAATAAAATGTTGCGATAACAGGGGTAGCCCGGAACCGGTACAGCAACCCGATCCCCTTTGTCAAAGCCTGACAAAAATGCCAGGATAAACGCAGCCGATGAGCCCGGGGTGACAATAATGTTTTCAGCTGGGACTGACATCCCGTAAAAATCAGCATAATGCTGAGAAATATTTTCACGCAGTGCACTCAGCCCTGCAGCGACCGTATAACCCAGCGTCTGTTGCGGTAATGCGGTTTTTAATGCCTCAATGACGGAGGCCGGGGCGGAGGTACCAGGCTGCCCCACCTCGAGGTGCCATACGATCTTGCCGTGGGCCTCACGTTCGGCAGCTGCCTGCATAACGTCCATAACAACAAAAGGTGAGATATCTGAACGTTGGGATAAAGATTTCACGCCTGGTTCTCCTGTAATACGTCTTCAGCACTATTGCACGGCTCCTCATTGATATAACGCGCAAGGATCGCGGCCCGATCGGCGATGACCTTTCTGGTCCAGGCCGAAATATGTGGAGTCATGTCGACATTATCGAGTTGCCTAAAATCTGCCGCTGATGGTCTTAATGCCTGGTCTCCTTTTTGAGGATAAAACTGCCATACATCGATGACAGCTCGACCGATTTTTCTGTCGTGGCAGGCAGCGGCCAGGGCCTCATAATTTACACATTCAGCCCGGGCGATATTAATGAGTAATGTATCCGGCTCCATCATAGTGATGGCGTGCTGGTCAATAATATTTTGGGTATCTTTATCAACACCACAAGCGACAATTACGACATCACATCCCCGGATAAAGTCATCCCGTTCAGTTCGTGGGAAAAACAAAACTGAACCTGAGGTTTCGTATGGATAACGAGTCAGGCAGCGACAGGATGAGCCAAAGAACGAAAAAACCTCAATCACCTTGCGACCAATTCTCCCACCACCGATAACACCAACAGTGAGTTCATTGAGTTGTTTTCGCGCAATGCCTCCCAGCCGTGAACAATCCCGCCAGTCATAGCTGGATTTAAACCTTTCCCCAATACTATCCAGTTCTCGGAAATATGAGATGACGTAACTGAGAATATATTCCGATACGGCCATCTCGTGTGCTGCACAAGTTAAAACCTCAACATTCTCAGGTAATTGTGAAAAATTAATTTTATCAACGCCAATTCCAGGAACAAGAACCTTTTTAAGACTACTGGTTACAAAACGCTGATCAAATACCATGGATACTAAAATATCTGTATTCTGGCAATGAGAGGCAATCTCCGCGTCTGTCGCAGACTCATCCAAAAAGGTCATAACGTGCTTTTCTGCACACAAATACATCTGGCGGCTCAAGTAGCGGGCCATATTTCCAAAGAAAAAAATTTTCACTCGCTCTCCAAAAATCATTATATGACTTTGAATCGGCTGTATAGCTGTGCTCTCGCATTAGCATCAGAAAGATGCAATATACAGATCATCCGGTCTGACAGTGTCAGGTTGGCGGAGAAAAACTCATTAACAACAGCATCACGGCATTGTGGCATTTGTTGATAGAAATCATCAGGCACTTCACCACTTGCGTTATATATCACACCATTTTTTTTATTATATCTAAATCCAGGATGCAGATAGTTAGCCAGTTGTATAGAGAAGTCAGCCAGTTCGTTATCATTGCTCAGTAGTATCTGCGGAAAGAAAGCAGAATTTTGAATGTCTGAAAAAGAAGCAAGTATTTTGAAAGAACGAGGGTTAACGGTTTTCAAAATAATATACTCATAATCCAGGCCTATTTTTTGAGACAATGTCGAAAAGAGACTTTGCAATATGGAATAAGTGACGCGGGTTCCATGTTGTTTTTCCGATATCAGCAATGTGTAAAGCATGATACATGTTTTACCGGCGATCTCAGCGACGTTGCAACTTAAAAAACCACAACATTCATTTGTCTCTTTTGTATAGCAAAATAAGCACAGATCAGTCCTGGCAATGGTTTCAGGCTTGGCCATAAAGTAACTGTTAACCTTATGCTGTGGCATTGCCAACGCCAGCTCTCTTACCGCCTTCTCAATGTAGTCTGCTCCTGGCTTTTCAGGCCCAAATATGTCGACGTACACCGATCCTCTTTGCATCATTTCGTAGAGCCCAGCACTGCTGGAGCTCTCGCGGGCATGAGATACTTTCATTACGATGCAACCATTACATCTGCTGTGGTAAGCAAACCGTAGGATCTGCGTGATCAATTTTTTGTAGTTCAGGTGCAACCTGCTGAAGATGATCCAGTACCAGGCCCAGGCGACGCACACGTTCTTTGGCAACCGGCGCACCAACGCTGTCATAAGGATGGGATTGAGCGCTCGCGCCGACTTTCAGATACATCGGGGCAGCAATCTGAGCCAGCTCACCCACTTCATAGAAACGCAGATACCCACCTTTTGATGCATAGACATCAATCGGAATATCAATCACCAGGTCCGGGTTGAAACGTCGGATTTCGTACATCGTAGCGAGAGAAAGATCATGGGCTGTAGTAATACTGTCAGCCCCCGCATCAGCCATCAGACGAGCAATAATAGCGTTGGTTACCATGCAATGTGAGGACGTTTTAAACTTCATATTTGCAGGCAGGATCTCTTTTTTACGAAGCTCATTAAGAATAAACAGCACACCCGGATCGTAAACGATGAGGCCACGGCAGCCCAGCTCACTCAAGCGCAGCGCTTCTTCAATGGAGTGCGAAATGGCATCATTGTTATTGAGCTGGCGACCCTGTTCCATTCCGAACTCGGTACGGTAAAAAGAGGACTTAACATCATATTCCGGGCGCGGTCCCAGACCGAAGAGCATGCCATAGTTATTTTCATGACACAGTTGTAGCATTTCTTTAATTTCACGGTCGGAACGCAAAAAAGAGCCATGCGTTTCATTAAACCGGGTACAATAGATTTCGCTTTCGCGCAGTGCCGAGACTATTGTTTCCAGCATCATCAGATTATTGACTGCAGGTATTTCTACACCATATTGCCCCCCCTTCGGAAATGAACGCCCCGAAGGCTCTAAGGTCACATCATCAGAAAAAGGAAAACCATTATCACGGAGAATAGTCCGCGCTTTATCAGCACTACGTTTTAAGCTCATATTTAATCCTTCCTGTATGAAAACTAATGTGTGAATGCTACTTCGTTAAAAATGAAATCAAGAGAAAACAGATTCTTAGTTAAAAGGTTAAGGGCTTTCTTTCTAATTGTTTTTTTATGGCACTCATTCAGATAGTGCAGCGTTGACTTCCCGTCAATTCTTGCCAGCATCAGTACTGGAATGAGTGCCGCTATCCGTTTCTCAAGTCCCGTACGATCTTCCCAGTTCACTTTTTGCAGATATGACGTAGCAAGCAGTCTGGACATCAAGATAAAACGGGCATCCCCTAACCGATAAAATTTTAATAGCAAATGATTAATACAAAATGCGATATCAAAAGCCGGATCAGCATAACAGGCACATTCTGCATCTAAAAAAACGGGTTTCGAATTACGATTAAGAATATTTTTTGGACTCAAATCCCCATGTATCACCGAGATACGATTCGCCAGAACCGACTCGCCAATCTCAACGAGGCGTTCACTCATGTCTGGAAATGTGTCGATCAGTGCAAAGATATATGGCTCAATGCGCGTCGCACGTAAAATGTCAGCACTATTAAACTCTCTGGCATAATTCTGGCTACCTGCCGTCATCTCGTGAAAAATGGCAATTTGCTCACCTAATTGTTGAACAAATAGCAAGTCGAACCGCCCAGAGAACAGCTGCCTTTGCCAGACTTCAGCTTCAGTAACGTCTATGTACTGCGTCACTAACAGCGGTTTTTTTTCATCAAAATAATAAACGTGAGGAACACTTTCCGCTGACACACGGCTGGCCATTTCCAGCCATAAATTCTCATAAAATGCTCGTTTTAGCGGGGCTGACCAGTTCTTCTGAACCCGTAATGTTGCTAAAGGCTGTTTAATAACATAACGCTTAAGATTATTCCCTTGCAGGCAATCCATAAGCCATACATCGGAGGAAACTCCTCCCTGAAGTCGTCTTACATTTTGGCTGGAAAACAATTCAATGCCAGTGCCATTCATTAACTCAAGCACGTAATCAACTTCATCAGAATCAATTTCTACAATTCCCCCAGCCTGGGGAAATGGCATATCGGTATCCATTAGAGCCATAACGTTGTCCGGTTGGATTTTGGCGTTTGTTATTTACAAGCTGTATCAGTGAGCGAATTTGAATCTACAAGGTGATATTTAACATGTAAAGCATTTTATTTACATTTCTTTAAAGTGCAAAAAAAACTTAAGAATTGTCTTATGCCAAAAATAGTAGGGGGCAAATGCAGCCTGCTGTTTTTTATGATTTTTTTAAAAGATATATTTTGGTCATAATTTTTAATTATGAAATTAAATGTGAACATAATCACTTTAACTCTGGTGTTAATGGGACCCTCCTAATTTTCATAGGTATTAATCTTTTGACTAATAGCCTTTTTCTTTTAGCATTCTTTTGGCAAACATTTCCCATATGAACTTACTTATCTAACCGCAAGTTACAACGAGACCAATAGCCATGGTGAAAACAGCTATCACTGCATTAATAGCACGTAAGGTCTGGAGTTCTTCAGGCTTGCCCGCGCTTGAGATTGAGGTTTTTATTGATAAACGGATCTCAGCCAGAGCTATAACGCAGTCGGGTCTGTCAGGTGGTTATGTTGACCCAATATTAAATAGCGAAAACATATGCACCAACTTACATAAAATGCTGGATTCTAAAATCCAATACATTGACAAAATACTCACCCCGCAGTTGCTGGGACAGCGTATCGATGACCAACTTATCATTGACTCTATTTTGAGCTTAAGTACACAAAATAATAAACTCTCGCATGCTGACACTGCAGCAATTTCTATTGCGGTTGCGGACCTTGCTGCCAGGTATTATGCCATTCCGTTATGGAAATACATTCAACAAGAATATATTGAACCCGTTATGCCGTTGCCAGAAATTGAAATATTCGGCGGTGGTGCTCATGCATCTTATGCTTCAACAGTACAGGATGTAATGGTGATTGCCCCCGGCGCAGAAAACTATCAGCATGCACTCTGCATCGGGGCAGAAATATTTCAGCGTATTAAAAATCAGCTGGTGAAGGCAGGAAAACCCACAGGGCTCTGTGAAAAAGGGGGACTTTGGCCAAGCTACGACCATTTTCGCCATGCTTTAGAGATGGTAAGCGAAGCCATTGCGCATTCGGGTCTTACGGCTGGTAAAGATATTGGCATAGCAATCGATTTCGCAGCAGATGGTTTTTACGAGACAGGCCATTACTGGCTGAACGGAAATGAAGGTAGCGGTCAGACTTCAGATGACTACATTGCAACATTGACTTCGTTGATCAAAGAATTTCCGATCATGTCACTTGAAGACCCGCTGGCGGTAGAAGACAGGGCGGGATATCGTAAGTTGATGCAGCTGTCAGGCAAGCAAGTACAAATTATCAGCGACGATCTGTTGGATTCCGATCCGCGACTGGTGCAGTCCGAGGATGCAGCTTTACTGTGCAATGCCATCATGATCAAGCCGGCAAAGTCTGGCACCTTAACAAAGACGATTTCGGCGTTAAGTCATGCGCGAAGCAAAGGCTGGGGAGCCATCATGGCAGGGCGCTCTATTGACAGCGAGGATACAGCTGTAATGCACCTTGCGGTAGGCTTGGGGGTTGGTCAGTTCAAAATCGGTTCGCTGGCACGCGCTGAGCGGAGTGCAAAATTCAATGAGGGGATCCGCATCGCAGAAGCATCACGCGACCTTGTATTTGCTGGGGCAAAAGAGTTGCCATAAGGCATGTAGTGAATTGCTTGTTTGTAAATGACCTGTCGCAGCTACCCAGGCAGCATATTTACATTGTCAAACTCAGGAGAGGCGCATACTTTCCACCTATTACACTTGCGTTAAATTTTGTCTATACGCAGTTAATGGAGCTGAACGTTGGGTGCTGCAGGATCAGTTTTCCTTCAGCGCGCAGGGGATCAATACACCGCGCAGCCGGTCTGTTGTTCAGGTGGAACTCTACATTTATTACAAAAAGGATACAGGAAATCAGCCATGGCGCATGATAGCGCTCATGCTGCATTTCCCCGGTCACGCCTAAGTCGGCTATTAAAAATGCACAGTCCAGCTCGGCAATCAGTTCCTTAAAAGCATATTCCTCTGATTCGAAGCGGATAGGATGAATAAGATTTAATCTGTGCGCCGCTCCCGCCCAGTGAACCAGCTCATGTAGTGTGGTGGCGTAGAAATTATCTGCCTTTTTGAAGCGAAACCGAGCCGATAAGACGGTCTCATCCGCCGCAGGCCGGTAAAACGCCGAGCGTACTCTTTCCATCATTTCGCACCGGTACGCTTTATCAGGGCCACCACCTGCGATAGCGGGTCAAATGTGATGTGCGTCTGCGGAAGCGCATCGAGAAGCAGGACGTCCTATAATGCTTACTGATTCGCCAGACCTCTGGCAATGACTATCGAGATACCGTACAAGTGCCATATTTGACCGTTACAGATATCCTTCATGCCAGGAGAGCATTCGTATCGGGAAGTAAGTCATATTGTTCTTAGCCGATCGCGGCAGTGAGGTGGAATTTAAGAGCCGAGAAGATTTGTACGGTCTGTGAACGCATAAAAAACAAGATGGGGGCACAAAAGGGGGGGCTTATAAAGATGAAACAAGAAAAATGCATGTTTATCAATGGTTTTATGTTGTTTGTTATGTTCATGCTATCGCACTGTTTCAACCTGCTTTTAAACACTATGCCGATGCGCTGCATCCCCTCATGCGAGCGAATATCTCGCCCGGCAGCCTGATTTATTTCCCACTTTTTCACGTCGATAATTTTACGCAGCGTTTGCAGACTCCGGCCGCTACCTGCAGGTTGTTTGCGGTATGTCTGTTCGGCCTGCCCGGTCCGTGGTTCGACAACCGACAGATTTTCGCCATCCATTGCGTTCGGATGGGGCGCTAATGTGGGCTGTCTGTCATCTTCCGCAAGCAGTGTGCTTTCTTCTCAGCGTGCAGAACCCGTTGCTTACAGCCACACAGCCGGCCATGCCATTTCGGGCGTGCTGACGACATCCGGTGACCTTCGCAATGACCTGCCTCTGTCCCTTCAAACCCGACTCCGATACATTCTGTCCCGGCAGTTGAAACTCCCGCGATATCAGGTCCGCCAGGCGGCACCGGCCCAACATGCCCAGGCCGCAAAACCATCAACAGCAAAACTGCAGGTCGACTGCTGGCCACGGGCGGGATCTATTACGGCAATATCTAGGGATTCCATCAGACCGCGCAGCAGCTCGGTGGTAATGCAGCGGCGAGTGAGCTTAACAATCTTCATGTATAAACTCTACAAGCACCTTTACCATGCATCGTCTTGTTAAAAGGCGGTGATTTACCATAGCGTTAGTTTCCGGTGCCGACCTGATACTTAATCATTTAAAATCAGCGCGTCGGTGTCGACACCTTTCCTGATATCAGCGAAAGTGTCGGGTGCAGTAATCTCTCTAACTCCGAATGTCTCGACGTCATGCAGCAATCGGCAACAGATGGCTACCAGCGTGAATAAACGGGACGTGATCACGCTCGACAACGGTCTGGTGCTGAATAAAATTGGTCCAGAGGAGACGGCCGAGTAATCAAATACCTACAAAGTATTGGATTATACCGACTTGGTTCGACCCCTGTTATTGCATCATTTTATAAAACGTTCCTCAAATTTCCTTTTCAAAGAGACATTAGGTGAGTCAACCATTAACTTCCCCAGATTGGTTTGGTAACTCATCACACATCTCCTGCAACTCATTAAACATCCTTGCCACATGGAAACCATCGCACACGGAATGATGGACCTGCACCGCCATAGGCAACAACACTTTCCCATCCTGTTCGTAGTATTTTCCAAACGTGAACATAGGGGAAAAGAAGTTCTTCATGTGCGCAATGTTCATCGTAAAGTTCGTAAACGTTACCCAGGGAATAGACGATACGAAAAAGACATTTTCCCGGGACTCTTCCTTAGGCCAGTAAGAAAGGTTATTGCCATAGCGCGCAACATCTTCTGCATACGTGTTCTGGAAGTGCTGAATATTGCCGTCGAAGTGGCTCCACAATGACGAAAAAGTCTCGGTTTCCGGGTGGAAAATGGTATAGCTGGGATGAATTTCATTCCATATGACAAGCTCATTGTCCTTCATGGCCATACGGAATTCCGGATGCCGGTTCATGATTTTAGAGAGGAGGAAAATAATCGTTGGGTAAAACTTCCAGCCGACCTCTTTGATATGTTTTCGCAGCGCGGTAATGTCGATCAGAACCGTTTGGTTAATGGTACACTCAGCAAATGACTGGAATACTTCAAAATGCTCCTTCCTGGCCCAGCGAGATAAATCAACAGGCGTGTAGTCCGGGGCTGTTTTTTTCATTGTTTAACCTTTGATTATCAATCGACTAAAGGGTTTTAGGCCAGAAAAAGCCGCGCAACCATTTCAACCGTATCTAATCTTCCTGTCAATCTCAGCCTGTGGTTTTCCGAACAGGTATCCCTGCACGAGATCGCAGCCAAGCGCCTGAAGACGTTCAAGCTGCGCTTCGGTTTCAACACCTTCTGCAATTACCCTCATATTGAGGCTCTTCGCCATGCCGGTTATCAATTTAACGATATTAAGGGCATCATCCTGCGTGGATATCGGGTTCACAAAGGATTTATCGATTTTAATTTTATCAAAATTCAGTTCACTCAGACGTGAGAGCGACGAATAACCCGTTCCGAAATCATCGATTGAAATTCTTACACCCAGCGTTCTCAGCTTTTTGAGAATAGTGAGCGGCGTGTTGCTGTCGCTGAAGAGCGATGACTCCGTAACCTCTAATTCAAGACGGTTTGCCGGAAGTCCAGTCTCCTTCAGGATGGACTGTACCATCGCCGTAAATGATTTCGTGCCCAGCTGAACGGGTGAGACGTTCACAGAGATCCTTGCTGGAACCGCCCAGGAAACCGCTTCCCGGCAGGCCAGCTCAAGCACATTTTTGCCGATCTGATTGATCATCCCCGTTTTTTCCGCGACAGAAATAAAGTAATCAGGTGACAGTATCCCCTTCACCGGGTGTATCCAGCGAATAAGCGCTTCATAGCCGTAAATTTCATTGCTGAATGAATCGACAATAGGCTGGTAATAAACAACAAATTCATGGTTATCGATCGCCAGTGCCATATCATGTTCAAGGGTTCTGCTTTCCTGCAGCTTTTGCAGCATCCACTGACGGAAGACTTTTATCTGCTGTGAACCCTCTTTTTTGGCTTCGTAGAGCGCCAGATCGGCAAATTTATAAAGATAGTCAGAGCGCCGCTCATTATCAGATAATACGATACCCACGCAGGTGGCGATTTTTATCAGCTGGTTATTAATCGTATAGGGCTGGCTGATGTGTTCGCTGATTTCTTTGGCGCGCGAAACGGCTGCTGTTTCGGTGAGGCCACTGGACAGAAGGGCAAACTCGTCTCCGCCCAACCGGTAAAATGTATCCGTGGCGCTGCTCATTGAGGTGAGTCGTCTGGATACCTGATTCAACAGCAAATCGCCGGCATCATGGCCATAGGTATCGTTGACCTCTTTGAAGCGGTCTAAATCAAATAACATCACCGTGACGGGGACGTGGTTTTTATCGGCCTGAAGATTAATTTTGTTGAGATCGTCCCAGAAGAAAAGGCGGTTTTTCATGCCGGTGAGGGAGTCATGATAAACATCATACTCAAGCTTCGAGTTCTGAATTTGCAGCGTTTCTTTTGATATCTGCAGTTCGTCAGCAAGGCTTTTAACCTGCATGTGCGCTTTGAGAATGTTTTTATTCTGGTAGATCATTAAGAAACCAAGAATAAAGCTTAATATCACCAGGAGTAATGAAAGTGCGGAGTAAATATAGTAAAGGATCTGTATTTTATGGTTGGATTCATTAACCGTGTTAATATCTTTCGTCAATGCCGTTGCAGAAAGCTGGCTCAGCGGCGCGTCGAGATCGTGCATATTTGTCAGGTATGCCTGTAACTCTGGATGGCTCATTTTTTCAAGATGGCTATCCAGATAGGTCAGTATTTCCTCTAAGCGCAAAGCGAGCTCCTGATGCGCTTTATCGCTGTCAATATAGCGACCTAAATCTCCCCCTTTCATTAAATCGCTCTGGCTGAGCATAATTTCGAGACGCATGCGGACCTGGTCTATCGTAACGTCATCGGTATCGGTTGCGTATAGACCAAGCCATGATTCAAAACGGTAATACTCTGATACCAGTTGTGCCACGGACCAGGACTCAGTGTATTGAGTCAGTTTTTGCAATTCCTGCTGTCGATCGTAAACAAGGAATGCAATATATCCTGTCGTGATAAAAAGAGAAAAAATGATACCAACCAGTATCCTGTTCATTATGTTCTCCTGAACGACTACTCAATCTTCATTTTGCTAACCTGCCATGCTGAACGCGAGTAATAAATCTGATTATTCAACTCAGGAAGACTGTCATAGGGGTATACAATGAATGATGGGCCTTTATCGCGGATGCGCATATATTCGCCATTGATCTTTAGGGCAAGTATGGCGTTGTATTTTTTAAAGTCGCTGAGAGGGATCACGGTAGAGTAATCATTGAGCGCAATAACATTAACGTTAGTTCCCTTCGCACCCACATAATCCATGAGTTTATTCATGGGAACACCCTCAAACTTCGTACGACCGTTATACCAGGGAGATGTCGTCTCGAAACTCACCACACCCAGTTTTTCAAGGCTGGCGAGATCAAACACTGCTTTTCCATTTTCATTGGTATTTTCTATATTACCGTAAATCGTTAAAATGGGTTTACCAACTGGTTTTGGCAGTTCGCCAGCCCAGGTTACACTTTGTACGAGACAGCATAACAGCAGTAGGGTTAATCGCATTTTGGCCTCCACTTTTTAACAGAAGTATAAGAATTATAATTTAGATATCACACTAGTTTATATATTTTGTTGAGTACTAATGGTTTTTAGAATTTTTACTGATTTAATTGTAATAAAATCAATCGCTTAGTGATTTGTGTTGAGAGGGTGTAGGACACTCTGACGACGCTTAACTTTTTGAGAAAAGCTAAAGTTGCTTGCATAAGCTCTCTTGTGTTTAAAAAATGATCGCTTTAATTGATTGTAATCATCTTACACCCCTGATTTTACCCGTGATGAAACGGCGAGCGTGCAACCGCTCAGCATGGGTATCGCCCTCATGAAAGCGGCGCGGCCGGCGCTGTGCACAATTCGTCCACCTCACGTGAAAAGCCACTGGTTACGCAGCTCCCGACGGGATGAATACTATCCTGCCGGTTTGCGCGGGCAACACGCCTGCTAAAAACGCTAACGCCTCCAGAATGAGCTTTTTCTTATGCCATGGCAGAAAATGTAAATAATGAAGAGAAAGGGGTGTGAGATATTATCGATGAGATCGTCAGTTTACGGTTTCAATCTGTGTCTGAATAATTGCCTGATTTTTGGACGCTTCTTCCACTGGGAAGCGTCCACTTTTTTCTGCCAGCAAAATGATATATATCCGGCATGTTAAAAATAGCATTTATTCACTTTTTTGACGCAGGAGTCCTCTGTGCTATATGTAAACCGACTAAAATAGCGATCATTGTTCCCATATAGAATTGACCCATCACCGCTTCAAGCATCGCCAGATTACGTGCAAAAGGATGTATTGCCAGAATATCTCCATAGCCAAGGGTGGTTAGCGTGGTGAGGCTGAAGTAAAGCATCGTTTCAATTGAGTTATCGTCCGATATTCCTGTATATGCATCTGGAATGAATCCCACCAGTAAACAGTCCAGCAGCGCAAACAAAAGAGAGATATTCAGATAGATAACCATGGCGCCGCGAATGCGATGCAGCGTCACAACACCCTCATCGAAAACCTGTTTCGCCACAATCCAGCTAACGTTGAGACAGAAAAAAATCCCTGACAGGAGAACCAGTACCCCTGTGGTTTTGTGCGTGGTCGTTGTTGACCCGACGGCCAACCCGACCAGACAAAAAGAAAAACTGAGGATAGCCAGATACCTTTTTATATCCTTCGAAACAATGAATACCGAAATCAAGGCCATTGCTGAGAACAGCGCATTGTTAAGCCAGTGATAGTTTTTATGTTCGCTCTCCGTAACGGGTGAAATGATAAAAATGGTTAAAACCTGCAGTATTAGAAGAATGGTGAGACAAACATCCTTATAATCGCTATTCTTTTCAATAAGACATTGAAAGTCACTCATTTTCATGATGTTAACCTGAATTTAGAGTTTTTATATATGTCACATCCGGAATGTTAATCAGCCGGGATACGGCTTGTGGCTTATTATGTTATTTGCCTGATGGTTTCAAATCAGGAAGCCCGTCAGCCATGTTCTGTCAGGATGATTTTCAGGTAATTGTTCAAGGATATGAATTAACGTATTCTGGTTGTCCTGTCCGCTGTTGATAAACCTAAAGAAATTGCTGTCACATTTGCTTTTGTGATATTGCATTTTATAGAACTCTTTTTTCCTTAAAAAAGTACGTCCTAGCCAGTTGAACTTTTTTATTTCCCTTTCAAGGTATTTCATTTCGGAAATTGGAAGGAATATTTTCTTGTACAGAATATCCCGACTGCCCGGCGTATATGATTTACTGTCCATCAGATTTTCTCTGTTTTTTTTGATACTCACGTCCTTGTGCTGAATAAATATCAGTGTCCTACAGACGCGGCATCCACCACGCGCGAAGGTTTAGGTGCTAATGCAATTGCAAATGCAGCGATAAAAAATATCACGCCGATCGACATCATCAGATTATTAGTCGACAGCATCATGCTCTGGCTGTTTACCATCTTGTCAAAAAGCTCGCGCACAAATTGTCCACCTTGCTGAGGGGCCGAACTAATGTAGTGCGAAAGATCGCCAGTAGGGTCGACGACGGACGCCAGTTTGTCATGTGCTATATAGCGCTGGTCCTGCCATGACGTCGTTACGAGCGATGTGGCAAACGCACCCGATAACGTTCGAACAAAGTTCATTAGCCCCGCGGCTGAAGCCATTTCCGTTTCATCTACAGAGCCCATTGCAAGCCCCGTAATAGGGACATAGTACAGCGGCATGCCAACGCCCATGAATAACAAAGGTACGCAGATGGACCAGTAGTCCATATCGGTCGTCGCATAGGATCGCCAGAAGGTGTCGAGACCCAGCCAGGCGCAGCCAAAGAAGATAAGAATGCGCGGATCGATTTTGTTAGAAAGGTTAGCGGCAACCGGAGAAAATACCACCTGCAGAAGTCCGCCCCAGGCCACCACAATCCCTGCCCATGTTGTTGTATACCCTAAGTTATATTGTAGCCACAACGGCGTGAGGACATTCAGACCAAAAAAACATCCAAACGCGAGTGCGAGCACAAACATGCTGGCCGAAAAACCGCGATGGCGAAACACTCTGATATCGACAATCGGATGCTCAGCGGTCAGCTCCCAGATGCAGAAACTTAAAAAGCCAATACAGGCAATAATCGCCAGAACGCAAATTTCCTCTGAGGCAAACCAGTCAAGGTCTTTCCCTTCATCGAGCATGATCTGCAGGGCACCAACCCAGATCACCAATAAAATAAACCCAACGATATCAATAGAGTTATTAACCAGCGTATCTTCGAAGATTTTCAGTACTGACCACGCCACGACTGAAAAAGCGATTGCCATCGGAACGTTGATAATAAACACCCACGACCAGCTGTAATGATCGCAAATCCAGCCACCCAGCACCGGGCCTATTACGGGCGCGAGCAATGTTGTCATCGCCCATAGTCCCGTCGCCTGCATGGATTTTTCTTTCGGGAAAATACGCAGCAGTAACGTTTGTGATAAGGCCATCAGGGGGCCTCCCGCCATGCCCTGAAAAACCCTCATCAGCAGCAGCATTCCCAGCGAAGTGGAAAGGCCGCAAAGCAAAGAGAAAATACCGAACATGAACACGGAAACGGAGAAAACGCGCACGCCGCCGAACCGTGTGGTTAACCATCCTGATAGCGGCACCGTGATGGCTTCAGCCACGGCATAGGCCGTGATGATCCACGTGCCCTGGCTGGTTCCTGCGCCCAGGGCACCAGCCATGTTGGGTTGAGTGACGTTTGCAATGGTCATGTTGAGCACGGCTAAAAAGTTAGCCATTGCAAGTACCAGGGCACCAATCCATAACATACCGCCTTTCAGCGAAGGCGGCTGATTATCGATAACTAATGTAGACATGGCCTGGTTTCCGTTATTCACTTTTTAAGTTAACTGTCGCTTTCATGGACAGACCAACCCGCAACGGATGCGCTGCAAGCTCATCAGCATTGAGTTTGATGCGCACCGGCAAACGCTGAACAACCTTAATCCAGTTACCCGTTGCGTTCTGCGCAGGAATAATTGAAAACGCTGCACCGGTGCCGCCATCAAAGCCTTCTACCGTTCCATGGAAAGGCACGCTATCGCCATACAGATCGCTTACCAGTTCTACCTTCTGTCCCACTTTTACATGCTGGAGCTGAACTTCCTTGAAGTTGGCATTGACGTGAATTTGCTGCACCGGCACCACGGACAGTAACGGTGTGGAAGGCTGGACGCGTTGTCCAAGCTCGACCTGGCGACGAGCAACCACGCCATCGACAGGCGAACGGATCACGGTTCTTTCCAGATCCAGTCTGGCCTGATCGCGCTTGGCTCTGGCGAGAGCAACTTCCGGGTTGGTCTCGGTATTTGCATCCTCAATCATCACGGCATTCGCCTGTCTTGCACCCACCGCCGCCTGTCTTGCTGCATCAGCTTGCGCCACGGCGGCTTTAGCGGCATTCAGGTTTGCCAGTGCGGAAGCATAAACGTTTTGAATACGCGTAAGTTCGTCGCCTGAAATCGCGCCCGTCTGCATTAACGCTTCGCGTCGCTTGAGGTCAACCGTCGCGCGCTGGAAGTCAGCGTTTGCGGCATCAACCTGGGCCAGCAGACGTTTTTGCTCTTTTTCATTCGCCACAACTTCTGCGCCGAGTTTTGTGTCGGTGGCCTTATATCCATTTACCCGCCGAATGGCCAGGTTCAGGTTTGCTTCCGCCTGATTAAGGGCTAACTCTGCGTCAGTAGGATCCAGCTGGATCAGAACATCGCCTTTTTTTACCACCTGAGAATCCGTCACCAGGATGGCACTGACCGTACCGGTGATCGCGGAAGAGAGCTGAGCGGACTCAACATCGGTATAGGCGTTATCGGTTTCAACATATCGGGAACCCACTAATTCCCAGTATGCGAACGAGCCTGCGCCAGCCAGCGCGATGCTTAATGCGAGATAAGAGAATAAACGTTTTCTTTTTTTCTTTTTGATATCGGATGATTCAATATTTTGATTTTCAATAGCTGCAGAATGACTCATTTTATTTCCTTTCTTTCCACTATTTAGTAATTAACCTGGTGTTAAAAAATCACTGTTTGCTCGAGGTATATCCGCCGCCTAATGCGCGCGCTAATGCGACGTCAATCGTAAAGGCGCGAGAATTTACATCGGCTAATTTTCGGCGGGCCGCGACCAGTTCATCTTCCGAGGACAAGACGTCGAGATAGTCAGCAACCTTTCCTTCATATCTTTGTTTGGTGAGGGAATACGCCTTTTCTGCCGACGTGACTGCCCCCTGGGAATAAAGCATCTCGTCTTTCAGTGAGGCTCTGCTGGTGAGCGCATCGCTCACTTCCCGAAGTGCATTCGTTAACGTGTCGTTATAAACCTGCACCGCAATGTCATATTCACCGCTGGCGTATTTCAAATCACCCTGGAGCTTCTGCGTGTTAAATATTGGCAACGATATGGCCGGGCCAAAGCTGCCAATTGCTGAGCCACTCCGGGTAAGGTTGTTAATACCCAGTGACTGGAACCCGGCAAAGGCAACCAGATTAACGCTTGGGTAAAAACCGGCTTTTTTCTGTTTGATTTGCTCTGCTGCCGCCTCGGCGCGTAAACGTGCCGCGACAATATCAGGACGGCGACCAATCAGATCCAACGCAATATTCGGAGGAAGTTCCTCATGCGCTAAAAGCGTTGCCTTAGGCGCGGTGATTGCCAGCGATCTGTCAGGCCCATCGCCGATCAGTGCCGCGAGCTCATGTTTTTTGATCGCAATAGCTTCATCTATTGCCACCAGGTTTGCTTTTGCGTTGAGTTGACGCGTCTCGACCTGTTGAAGGCTGGATAAATCTTCAAGCCCCGCGTCATGTCGTTGCTGGAACAACGCGAGCGTACTGGTTCGTATAGTGAGGGTGTCGTTAAGCGTTTCGCGAACGGTGTATAAATGCGCCAGCTCCGCGTAAACGGTAACAATAGAAGAAGAGAGCACCAGTCTTGTTTGTGCTTCTTCCGCTACAGCCGCCATTTCACCAGACGTCGCAGCCGCGAGCGCGGCGCGGTTTTTACCCCAAAAATCAATTTCCCAGCTCATATCAAGCGTGGTGCGCCCGTAGCTGTTCCAGTTTTGAGGCGTTGCGCTTTCAGGCGTCACATAGTTGTAACTCATTTTGTCCCGCATAAAGCTGGCGTTTGCGGTGACCTCAGGGAAAAGCGATCCGCTCGCGCTTTGCGTCATCGCCTGCGCCTGCTTCACGCGAGCTTCGGCGATGTTAAGCGTAGGGGAATTTTTAAGCGCGTCATCAATCAGCCCGTTGAGCTGCTCGTCACCGTATTTCTTCCACCAGTAATCTTTCGGCCACTGGCCGTTCTGGTGCGGGAAACTTTGATCGCTTTTAAGTTGTGTGACCGTCTTCATAGGCGGTGGGGTGCCAAGATCGGGGATCATGGCGCATCCGCTCATACTGATGGCGGAAATGACAACACAGCTCATCACTATCCTGGACCGGGTTAAACCGGAAATGCGACACCTCGGAAGTGTCTCCTGAAAACCTTTCATCAGTACGCTCGTCATGCTGTTCATAGAGTAGTCCAAATACAGTACCGTACAGTACGGTACACTTTATATCTTGACTTCTGAGCGCCGTCAAATGAAAATGTACTCATCAGTACGATTACGAACCCTACTATCTGACGTGATTCCGAAATCAGAGAACAAAAAGTGTTGGCCCCGGCCAGGCACCTAAACTAACGAGGAAACATATGGATAAAAGAGCGCTTAAACGGCAACAGATTCTGGAAGTCGCATCCGGACTGTTTCGACAAAAAGGATTTGATGCCACGTCTATCTCAGAGATTAACGCGATTGTTGGTGGCTCAAAATCGACAATTTACAGTCACTTTTCTTCGAAAGAAGAGCTATTTGTAGAATGCATGTCTTCAGAAACTGAACAGTATATAAAGAGCATGACTATTGAAACTGCGGGGCAGGTGCGCCTTTTCAGAAAATCACCACAGCTGGTCATCGAGCAATTTGCCGTTGCCTTTTTACGCTATATTTGCTCTCCGGATATTGTGGATTTGCAAAGATTAATGATTTCCGAGGCCGGAAGATCGGGTATCGGAGAATTATATTATGCGCGAATGCAAAAATTGCGTTCAAATGTTTCGGCGCTTTTTACCGATTTAATGAATCAAAATATTTTAAGAAAAGATGATCCTGTGCTGGCGGCTGAGTATTTTCGTTCTCTTCTCCAGGCCGACATACTGGAACCCTTGCTTTTAAAAGCAAGAAAGGATCAGCCTGACGAAAGTGAAATCGTCATGAAAGCGCAGGCCTCCGTTAATGCGTTTATGAAACTGTATGGTCCTGAAAAAATTGAGGATGTAGCAAAAACATCTTTCTAAAATACAGTAAGTGTTCTTTCACCCTATTATTAGGGTGATTTTTCTTTTGGGAATATTTATTTTCAATTGTCATTGGATGACTTTGCCAGCGGCCTTCTTGTAAATAAAATTTCGTGGATACTTATGTGTATAAAGTTTACTCTCTTAAAAGATCGTGAAGCTGTAATTAAGTCTCTTACTCACTGGATTGACTCGAATTTATACCGGCCCATTACCGTTTTAGATGTGGCGCGGAAATCCGGTTATTCACTGGCTTACATTCAACGGAACTTTCGCCAGGAGTGTGGCATAAGTATAGGTCTCTATATCCGAAGTCGGAAACTTGAAAAGGCCGCGCATATGCTCAGACATACGCAGCTCTCTGTTTCAGATATATTCACGATGTTAGGATACGAGGAGCCGTCAACGTTCAGCAGAGCGTTCTCGAATCGATATGGGCTCTCCCCAACCAAATACCGCGAGCAGGCTAAAAAAAGTCATTACATGAATGGATTGTCGATGTTGATTACTGAGGTAACGCGCGAATAAAGCGATAATCCGCTAACCCGCCTCCAGCATCCCAAAGCTCACAATCCGCGCGCGGCCCAGCTCTTTCGCCCGGTACAAGGCCACATCCGCGGCGCGCAGCAGGTTGTCAGTCTGGGCATGTTGCGGGTAGCTGGCAATGCCAATCGACACATCCACCGGCCCAATCTCGGTCAGCCCGTAGCGAAGCGACAGCTCATGCACGCTATTGTAAATCTTCTGTGCGCAGGCGTGCGCCTCTGGTTCATCGGCACCGGGAAGCAGCACCAGAAACTCCTCGCCCCCGTAGCGGAATGCGAGCCCGTTATCATGTGCGGCCCGCTGAACAATTGACGCCACGCTTTTAATCACCTGATCGCCCGCTTCATGGCCGAAGCGGTCATTGATGCTCTTGAAGTGATCGATGTCGATCATCATGCAGCTTAACGGCTCGCCGGTACGCATCGCCTGTGCCGTTTGGGTTTGCAGGGTATCTTCCAGATGATGACGATTACGCAGGCCGGTGAGCGGGTCGAACAAGGCTTTTTCCAGCAGCGCGTCGCGCAGACGCTGGTTGGCCAGCGCCAGCCCGAGCGCTTCGGCCATCAGTTCCAGATACGCTCGGGAAGGGGCGTTGTCTGCCGTAATATTCTGGAAGGAGAGCAGGCCAATGGCCTCGCCCTGGGCGATAAGCGGCACGCACAGCGAGCTATCCGCCTGGGGGGCCGGAAGATGATAGCAGGCAATATCCGGCTCACCGTTTACCGGCGGGTGGCTCTGCCCGCGGCGTACGGCCCAGCACTCGTCAGGGTGGAAGCTCGTCTCTTCACCAACCGGTGAAAGCCATTGCGCGACGCAGCGCATCTGCCACGGCTCCCGGTCAAGGACGTAAAGTCGGCCCGCGATCCCCGGCGCGATATTAGGCGCAAACAGCTCCGCCACGTTAATCACATCGTTAAAGTTCTCACACCCCTGCAGCCGCTGGGTCATGCGCGCCAGCAGCTCGCGGATGGCCCAGTCGGCATCGCGTTCTCTTTCCAGACGCTGTCGCGCCAGGCCGTTTTCGCGGAAGATGCGGATGGCCTGGGCCATATCGCCAATCTCATCAATCTGGTTGAAATTGGGCGTTTCAACCGCGTAATCCTGGGACGCCAGGCGGTGCACCACGTCGCTCAGGCGCACCACGGGACGCAGCACGCGGCGCTTCAATATAAAGCCGAGAACAAACAGGAACAGCAGGGCGGTCAGGCCGACCATCAGCTCAGAGGCCGTACGCAGCGCTTTCGATTTTTTTGTCGCCTCCTGAACGGAGGCAATAACGCGTTTGTCGAGTATCTGACGGAAGTGATCGAGCTGGTTCTGCGCGCGCTCCAGCTCCTGCTCATAGGGCATACCATAGAGCAGGGTAACGGCTTCTGCGTCTTCGCCTCGCTCAAGGCTGGAAAGGGCGGTTTGCTGTTCGTCCTGCAGCTCATCGACGATCTTTATCCCTTCATGCAGCAGGGACAGTTCTTCATCCGATGCGCCGTTATCCTGCAACTTTTCCAGCCGGAGCTCGATGCTCTTCAGGCTGTTTTCTGCCTGGTTATATTCCTTGAGAACCTGAGGATCTTTTTTAATGACGTACAGCCGCGCTAAATCAGACTGGGCCCAGATATCGGTTTCGATATCTTCCGTGAGCTGATCAAATTTCTGCCGTTGTTCAACGGCCTGACGTTCAGCAGTGTCAGCACTGGACGCCATCAGCATGATGATGCCGGAGGCGATGGTCAGGCAGACCGTGGCACCATAGGCCCAGTTTGTTATCGTCGCGATTCGCACCTGATGATCCTTTTACGACATGAGTAGGATGGCGTTCTTCAAATTATAGAAAACGTTTGATTTAAGGCGAAAAAAAAGGCGGCACAGCGCCGCCTGGTGTGGTCTATATCGTCACATCCTCACAATTCTGGAGGATTTTTTCCTTCTTCGATGAAGTCAGGGTCCAGCTCTTCGGCGTTACCTTCGTGATCGCGCCCTGAGAAGAGGTTCCAGCAGGCGATAAACAGCGCGGCAATGAGCGGCCCAATCACAAAGCCGTTAATGCCGTACAGCTCCATGCCGCCGAGGGTGGAGATCAGAATCAGGTAGTCCGGCATTTTAGTGTCTTTCCCGACCAGCAGCGGGCGCAGGATATTGTCCACCAGCCCGACGATAATCACGAAGAAGCCGACAATAAACAGCCCTTGCCACAGCTGGTGGGTGGCGAACAGGAAGATGGCGGCGGGCACCCAGACTATCGCCGAGCCGATGGCGGGCACCAGCGAGAGGAAGGCCATCAGAGCGCCCCAGAGCACGCTGCCGTCAATACCGGCAATCGCAAACGCAATCCCACCGAGGATGCCCTGAACCACCGCCACCGCCGCCGTACCTTTTACCGTGGCACGCGACACGCCGACGAATTTGGCGAACAGGTGCTGCTTGGCGAAATCAGACAGCGGCAGGGAGTCGAGGATCTGGCGCACCAGATACGGGCCGTCTTTCAGCAGGAAGAACAGCAGATAAAGCATGATGCCGAAGCTAATCGCAAAGCCAAAGGTGCCCTTGCCAATCAGGAACGCGCTGCCGGCGAGATACTGCCCGCCCTGCAGGGCGACGTCAGAGAGTTTTTTCTGGATCTGCGCCGCGTTGGTCAGGTTGTGATCCGCCAGGAAGCCGCTGGCCCAGTCAGGCAGGTGGTTAAAGATGCTCGCCACCACTTCCGGGAACTGGGTGTTGTTCTCCTGGAGCTTTGTGTAAACCACGTTCAGCTCAATGGCGAGCGAGGAGAGGATCACCATCAACGGAATAAAAACGATCAGGCAGATAATACCGATGGTCAACAGCGAGGCAAGCCCGTTGCGATCCCCCAGCGCGCTGCGTAGCCTGTTTTTTACCGGGTTGAAGATGACGGTCAGAATGGCGGCCCAGAGTATCGCGGAGAAGTAGGGCGACAGCACGTCGAAGAAGGCCCAAGTCACAAGGGCAAGAATAAAGATAAAGAAACCTTTGGTCAGTCCGTTAAAGCGCATCTGTCAGTCCTGGTTACAAAGAAACTGTGTCGACTATAGAACTGATTGTGAGAATTACCAACCTTGCGCCGGGTAGCGGCTGCGCCTTAACCGTCCTGCGGGCAGTGTTGCGGTATGAATCTGCTCTTCACGGATACCACTTTCGATTGACCGAAGATCGCCTTTTCCCGCACCATGCTGTAAGTATCTGCTTGCGGAGGTGCTTATGGCCTGGCGTCCGATTCTCTATGTGATCCTCACAACCCACCCCAGACTCAGCGCGCGGCGCGCCCGTTTGCGTCTGGTCATCTAGCTTTTTATTAACAATCGCGGTATAACACACCTTCTTTGGATGTTTAGATGTCCATACGTATAGAAGGTAATATGCAAACACAACAAGAAAATGGGCAGCTTAAGCGCACCATGAAAACACGCCACCTGATTATGCTCTCGCTGGGTGG
>Ga0302349_1000328_pt1 | contig 64156 bp, 51 predicted proteins | sample PhyAR1_FD_202176 | JGI IMG/M metagenome (GOLD analysis project Ga0302349, IMG submission 202176) | Leaf surface microbial communities from alfalfa plants in UC Gill Tract Community Farm, Albany, California, United States - DLSL A.R1... | ecosystem: Host-associated > Plants > Phyllosphere >... | reverse complement strand
ATTTGTCGTTTTTGTTGGCCCATCAGGCTGTGGCAAATCAACACTGCTGCGCATGATTGCCGGACTGGAAACCATCACCAGCGGGGAGCTGCTGATTGGTGACCGCCGCATGAATGAGGTGCCGCCAGCCGAGCGTGGTATCGGCATGGTGTTTCAATCCTATGCGCTCTATCCGCACCTGTCGGTGGCGGAAAACATGTCTTTTGGCCTGAAGCTGGCCGGGGTGAAAAAAGCGGAAATTCATCAGCGGGTGAATCAGGTGGCGGAGATTCTGCAACTGGCCCATCTGCTGGACCGTCGCCCTAAAGCGTTATCCGGCGGGCAGCGTCAGCGCGTGGCGATTGGCCGGACGCTGGTGGCGGAACCGCGGGTTTTCCTGCTGGATGAGCCGCTCTCCAACCTCGATGCGGCGCTGCGCGTCCAGATGCGAATTGAGATCTCGCGTCTGCATAAGCGCCTGAAGCGCACCATGATTTACGTTACGCACGATCAGATCGAAGCGATGACGCTGGCCGATAAGATTGTGGTGCTTGATGCCGGGCGCATCGCGCAGGTGGGCAAGCCGCTGGAGCTCTATCACTATCCCGCCAATCGCTTCGTTGCCGGCTTTATCGGCTCACCGAAAATGAATTTCCTGCCGGTCAAAGTGACCGCCACCGCCATCGATCAGGTGCAGGTCCGGCTGCCAAATCAGCAACTGGTCTGGCTGCCGGTCGACAGCGCAGGCGTGCAGATCGGCAGCAACATGTCACTGGGCATCCGCCCTGAACATCTGCTCTCCAGCGATATCGCTGACGTCACCCTTGAAGGTGAAGTGCAGGTGGTGGAGCAACTGGGACATGAAACCCAGATCCACATCCAGATTCCCGCCATTCGTCAAAACCTGGTCTACCGCCAGGAGGACGTCGTGCTGGTAAAAGAGGGCGCCATCCTCGGTATCGGCCTGCCGCCCGAGCGCTGTCACCTGTTCCGCGAGGACGGGAGCGCCTGTCGCAGACTGTATCAGGAGCCGGGTGTATAGCCCTGCCAAAACAATAAAAGCAATGACCTCAGGAGATAGAAAATGTTAACTCTGCGCAAACTTCCCCTCGCCGTTGCCGTCGCGGTGGGAACCCTCTCCGCCCCGACGATGGCGGTTGATTTTACCGGGTACGCCCGTTCCGGCATCGGCTGGACCGGCAGCGGTGGTGAACAGCAATGTTTTCAGGCCACCGGTGCTCAAAGTAAATACCGTCTGGGTAACGAATGCGAAACCTACGCCGAATTAAAATTAGGTCAGGAAGTGTGGAAAGAGGGCGATAAGAGCTTCTATTTCGACACCAACGTGGCCTACTCCGTGGCGCAGCAGAATGACTGGGAAGCGACCTCACCGGCCTTCCGTGAAGCCAACGTGAAGGGAAAAAACCTGATCGAGGCGCTGCCCGGTTCCACCATCTGGGCCGGTAAGCGTTTCTATCAGCGTCATGACGTTCACATGATCGACTTCTACTACTGGGATATCTCCGGTCCGGGTGCCGGTCTGGAAGATGTGGATCTCGGTTTCGGTAAGCTGTCATTCGCCGCGACCCGCTCGTCTGAAGCGGGCGGCTCTTACACCTTCTCCAGCGATCGTATCCGTGACTTCGCCACCAGCACCGCCAACGACGTGTTCGACGTGCGTCTGGCCGGGCTGGAAACCAACACCAACGGCGTGCTGGAACTGGGGGTCGACTACGGTCGTGCCAACGCCCGTGACGACTACCGTCTGGAAGATGGCGCCTCGAAAGATGGCTGGATGTTCACGGCTGAACATACCCAGAGCATGCTGAAGGGCTACAACAAATTTGTGCTGCAGTATGCCACCGATGCGCTGACCTCGCAGGGCAAAGGCGTGCCGCAGGGTACCAGTCTCAACAACAACGGCGACATGTATCGCATCCTCGACCACGGCGCAATCTCGCTGGCGGAACGCTGGGATCTGATGTATGTGGCGATGTATCAGAATATCGATCTGGATAATAACCGCGGCACCGAGTGGTACACCGTCGGCGTGCGCCCGATGTACAAATGGACGCCGATCATGAGCACCCTGCTGGAGCTGGGCTACGACAACGTGAAGTCGCAGCAGGCTAACGAGCGCAACGGCCAGTATAAAGTGACGCTGGCGCAGCAGTGGCAGGCCGGTGACAGCATCTGGTCCCGTCCGGCGCTGCGCGTGTTCGCGACCTACGCCAAATGGGATGAGAAGTGGGGCTACAGCAAAGACAGTTCCGGCGATCTCACCACCTTCGCCTCTGCAGACAGTACCGGTAACGGCATCCTGACTAACAGCCGTGGCGATAACGACGAGATTACCTTCGGTGCGCAGATGGAAATCTGGTGGTAAGCCGACGCTCTCCAGCACAGGCGCGGTTGCGCGCCTGACAGAACTTTTGGGTCACGGTGCGCCATTGCCTGGTTCGCGTCGTGGCCTGCAATAAGGTAGGCATAATGAAAATGAAAAAACTGGCTGCACTCTGCCTGAGCGCGGCGTTACTGGCCGGACATGCTCTTCCCGCCCTGGCGGATGTCAATCTGGTGCCGCAGGATCTCTCGTCCGCACCGGTGGTGGCGCCCGAAACGCTGCAACGCCTGAGCTGGCAACCGCTGGCTGCCTCTCAGACCCAGACTATCCAGCTGGCGAACAGCGGACAGTCGCTGAATGCCCCGCACATCGCCGGATCGGTGGCGGCCTTTAGTCTGCCAGCCAACATCGGTGAACTGACGGTGACGCTGAGCAGCGAAGTGGCGAACAATCAGGTTTTCGCCCCGAACGTGCTGGTGCTGGATGAAAATATGCGGCCCGCCGCCTGGTTCCCGAGCCGCTACTTCACCTACCAGAAACCGGGCGTGATGGCGGCGGACCGGCTGGAAGGGGTGATGAAACTGACGCCAGCGCTGGGCCAGCAAAAAATTTACCTGCTGGTGTTTACCACCGAACAGGATCTGACACAGACCACCACGCTGCTTGATCCGGCCAAGGCTTACGCGCAGGGCACCGGTCACGCGGTGCCGGATATTCCCGATCCGATTGCGCGCCACAGCAGTCAAGGGACGCTGAAGCTGAAGCTGCAGACCAGTTCCGGATCATCAATTCTGGTCGGCCCGCTGTTTGGCTCTTCCGGTCCGGGTCCGGTCACGGTCGGCAACACCGCTCCGGCGGCGGCCTATCGTACTGCGCCTGCAGCGGCCCCCGCACCGGCGGCAAAAGCGGAACCGATCATGAGTGACACGGAAAGTTACTTTAATCAGAAGATTAAACAGGCAGTGGATAGCGGCAATATCGATAAGGCGCTGAAGCTGCTGGATGAAGCCGAGCGGCTGGGATCAACTTCCGCCCGGCAGACCTTTATCAGTAGTGTTAAAGGCAAGGGGTGAAGCGGCCCCGACAATACTGATGTTGTCCCACCTGGTGCGCTGCGGCGCACCTTTTTTATGCGGCAGAAATCCCCTGTCTGAGGAGTCTTTCAGCTGTTATCCCGGGTGACTACTCTGCCTGTTTTTTGATACCCCAGCCGATTAAGCGTTGGACCAGCGCTTAATAATGGATAGTCTCGTACTGCCGAAGACAGATCATAATCCTTGTGTTGTACCTTTGTTATGTACATTTCCGAAAAGTATTGATGGGGGTTTTATGCGCACCTATACCACAACTCAGGCCCGGCAAAATATTGCTGAGGTTATGGAAAAAGCTACCGCTGGTGAGCCGGTTGAGATCACCCGGCGTGATGGTTCTTCTGCCGTGCTGATTAGCCGCAATGACTTTAATGCGTGGCAAGAGGCGAAACTGGATGCTGACTTTGCCACCATCATGGGACGACATGACCGCACCATTAAGGCGCTGGCCGATCGGTGAAATGGGTCAGCGCGCAGAGGTGATAAGCTTCCATAATCGCTTGTTGACCCTGCTGCCGGGCGTCCCAGGCATACCTGATCCCGAAAGGGCAGAAAAGATTATCCATCGGCTACAAATCAGCTTTATTAAATATTTATGCACTGGCCGCACTCTGCCTGGTTGCTATCGCCCCTGGGCATATTTTCAATGATGGCAATAAACGAACAGCTTTTTTCGTTGTGATGGTGTTTTTAAACCGTAACGGTATTGCTATCCGGGATGAAGATGACGAACTTGAGGAGTTAACCGTCTCGGCCGCGACCGGCGCTGTTACGCCCGATCAGGTTGCCGCTGTTTTACGCCGTTTATCAGATGCGCCGTAAAACCCCGTCCTTCAGGGCGGGGATATAAGGCGCGGTTTTCCGACTAACCTGGTGTTTGTTGCTGCTCGATGTATTGCCGGATGATCGATATTGGCGCTCCTCCACAACTGCTTGCAAAATAACTCGGTGTCCACAAAACGCCTTTGTAGTAATAGCGTTGGGCGATGTCCGGCCTGTCACGGCGAAGCAGCCTGCTGGATACGCCCTTAAGACTGTTGACCAGATTCGATACTGCGAGCTTTGGCGGATAGTTGATCAGTAAATGCACGTGATCGCATTCGCCGTCCATCTCAACCAGTTCAACATCAAAATCAGCGCATACGCTGGCAAAGTAGCTGCGTAGCTTTTCGATAGCATCCAGATCAAATATCTTTCGTCGATATTTGGTGACGAATACCAAGTGAACGTGCATCAGGAAAACGCAGTGTCTTCCCCGGCGAATATCAGTTTCTTATGTCATAGACCAAAGTATAATGATAGTCATGAAACGACTTCAAGCCTTCAAATTCCAGTTAAGGCCAAATGGCCAGCAGGAGCGCGATATGCGGCGCTTCGCAGGGGCTTGTCGGTTCGTTTTTAACCGTGTGCTGGCACTTCAGAATGAAAACCATGACGCGGGGAATAAATATATCCCCTACACCAAAATGGCTTCATGGCTCATTGAGTGTAAATCTGCGCCTGAAACGCAATGGTTGAAAGAATCACCCTCGCAGCCGTTGCAGCAGTCACTGAAAGATCTGGAGCGCGGCTACAAAAATTTCTTCCAGAAGCGTGCTGCATTCCCTCGTTTCAAGAAACGCGGCCAAAACGATGCATTCCGCTACCCGCAAGGCGTGAAGCTCGATCAGGCCAACCATCGTATATCGCTTCCAAAGTTGGGATGGGTACGCTATCGCAATAGCCGTGAAGTCATCGGCGAAGTGAAAAACGTCACGGTCAGCCAGTCATGCGGTAAATGGTACGTCAGTATCCAGACGGAATATGAAGTAGCTGATCCGGTTCACAACGCAGAGTCAATAGTCGGACTGGATGCCGGAGTCACGAAACTCGCCACGCTTTCAGATGGCACGGTATATCAGCCCGTCAACAGTTTTAAAGCAAGCCAGCGCAAGCTGGCAGTGCTCCAGAAACAATTAAGTCGCAAAGAAAAGTTCAGTGTAAACTGGCAGAAGCAGAAGCGAAAAATCCAGCGTCTTCACTCGCATATTGCCAATGTCCGGCGCGACTACCTTCACAAAGTCACCAGTGAAATCAGCAAAAACCACGCGATGATCGTCATTGAGGATTTGAAGGTCAGTAACATGTCGAAATCGGCAAAAGGCACGGCAGAGCAGCCAGGGCGAAATGTCCGAGCCAAATCTGGCCTGAACCGCTCGATACTGGATCAGGGCTGGTATGAAATGCGTCGTCAGCTTGAGTACAAGCAGCTCTGGCGCGGTGGTCAGGTACTTGCCATACCTCCGGCATACACAAGCCAGCGTTGCGCCTGCTGCGGTCATACAGCGAAGGATAATCGTCAGTCACAAAGTAAATTCGAGTGCCAGATATGCGGCTACACCGCGAATGCTGATATCAACGGTGCTCGTAATATTTTAGCGGCAGGACATGCCGTGCTTGCCTGTGGAGGGATGGTGCAGTCAGGCCGCCCGTTGAAGCAGGAACCCACCGAGGCGAGTCAGGCTCTGGTCTGAACGCGGCAGGAATCCCCGTCCTTTAGGGCGGGGAGGATGTCAACTCTTAACAAGGCCTTTTCGGCGAGCGGTCAGATCACGCAGCAGCGTGTCGGTAGCGGGATCGCTGAACAGCGTTTCCAGCGTGGCGCTGAGCTTGCGTCGCCAGTTCGGATACTCGTCGCTGGTGCCGGGAATATTGACCGGTGCCGCCATATCCAGCCAGTCCTCCGGTTGCAGACCCAGCAACGCACTGTGGCTGTCCGCCAGATAACGCTGCATCGCCCGGTTCAGCGCTTTGCTCATCTGGGTACGACGGGCATCGCGTCCGGCACGTTTGGGCAGCGCGCCGACCCGATGCAGGCTGTTGAGCAACGCCTGCTTCGCCCGCAACCGATCCTGATATAACCCCGCCAGCACCACTTTGTCAGGATAGAGGCCGAGCTTCGCCCCAAGAGTAAGATCGTCGCTTTGCCACCAGCCGCGCAGCGTTGGTAAATCGTGGGTGGTGGCGACGGCCATCGCCTGACGCGGCCACTCGGCCGGCGGACGAAAACCCTGCGCGGAGGCCTGCTCAAAATAGAGCACCTTGTAGGAGTAAACCCCGCCGTCGCGCAGCTTATCGACAATTTCTGCCGGAACGGTACCAAGATCTTCACCGATCACCATGCAGCGGTGACGCTGACTTTCCAGCGCCAGGATCGCCAGTAAATCATCGATTGGATAGTGGACATAAGCGCCGTTGGCGGCGCCCTGACCGGCTGGGATCCACCACAGACGCAGTAACGCCATCACATGATCGATACGCAACGCGCCGCAGTCGCGCATATTGGCGCGCAACAGGGCAATCCACGGCTGCCAGGCGCGCTGCTGCATCACCTGCGGGTCCATCGGCGGCAAACCCCAGTCCTGGCCGCGCGGGCCCAGTATATCGGGTGGTGCGCCGACGCTGGCATCGAGGCAATAGAGATGGCGTTCGCTCCAGGTTTCAGCCCCGCCTTGCGCCACTCCGACCGCCAGATCGCGATAGAGTCCAATCGGCATCTGCTGCTGCTGACTGCACTGCCAGCAGGCGGCAAACTGCTCTGCGGCCAGCCACTGCAGCCACAGCCAGAAACGCACCTGATCGCCTTGCTGGTGCAGAAACTGCTGCACTGCCGGACTGTCGGGTTGCTGTAACGCCACTGGCCACACCGGCCAGCCCCAGCGCTGGCTATCCTGCGCCATCTGGTCGGCATGCAGCGCATCAAACAGCGCCTGATGTAACAGACTTTCGCCGCCTTGCTGAATAAAGGCGTTAAACGCCCGCACGTCGGTATCATCGGCCTCACGCTGCATAAACTGCGGCCAGGCTAAGCGAAGCGCAGCCATTTTTAGCCGGGTAACGGCCGGATAATCCACCCACTCAGCCGATCGTGCCTGTTCCAGCGCCTGCTGCGTTGCAGCCTGCTGCCACCACGCCTGTGCCGCTGGTGAACGCTGAAAATCCGCCACCGCGCTCACATCGATGTAAATCACATTCAGCCAGCGGCGGGACGAGGGACTGTAAGGGCTGGCGCTGTCGGGTGAAGCCGGGAACAGCGCATGGATCGGGTTCAGACCGATAAACGCGCCACCGCGTGCCGCCACCTCCGGCAGCATCCGGCGTAAATCACCGAAATCACCGATGCCCCAGTTCTCTGCCGAACGCAGCGTGTAAAGCTGGACGCAGGCGCCCCATAAAGCGTGACCGGCTACCAGCGCCGGCGGCTCATAGCAGCGTGCCGGTGCGATAATCAGCTGGCAGGTCCACTGCTGATGCCCCTGCTGCAACGTCAGCTGATGATAACCTTCAGCCAGCGGTGGCAGCGGCAGCGACTGCGCAGGCTGGCAGCGACCCGCGGTGATCTCACCCGTCTCGCGGGTGAGCTGCCAGTGCGCTTCCGTGCTGAGCTGCGGCGAGAGGCGCAGCCTCTCGCCACTGCGAAAAATTACCACCGGCGGCAGCGGCGTGGTCGCCGGTCGCGGCGGCTGCATCACCGCCAGCAAACGCTGGCGGGTGTCGGCCGGGATCGCCTGCGGCTGGCCGTGGGCATTAATATACTCGGCGGCAATACCTGCCTGAGAAAACGGGTCCAGTACCTGTTCGGTTTTCATGGCGTTCCTTAGCGCGTGGCTTGCCAGATACGCTGCTGATAGTCGCGGATGGCACGATCGGAACTGAACATGCCGCAACGCGCGGTATTCAGGATGGTGGCGCGTGTCCAGCCATCCTGATCGCTCCACAGCGCTTCCACCTGCGCCTGCGCATCGAGGTAGGGCTGGAAATCGGCCAGCACCAGATAGGGATCGCCGCCTTCCGGGCCGAGGCTATGCAGCATAGCGTCAAACGCCGAACAGTCGCCCTGACTGAAGGTGCCATCTTCCAGCGCCTGCAACACCTGATTGAGCTGATGATCTTTCTTACGCCACTGCGCCGGGGCATAGCCGTCGGCCTTTAACGCCACCACCTGATCGACGGTGTGACCGAAGATAAAGATGTTCTCGCTGCCAACCTGTTCGGCGATTTCAACGTTAGCGCCATCCAGCGTACCGATGGTCAGCGCGCCGTTGAGCGCCAGCTTCATGTTGCCGGTGCCGGAGGCTTCCTTACCGGCGGTGGAGATCTGCTCGGAGAGATCGGCCGCCGGGATCAGCCGCTCGGCCACCGAAACGTTATAGTCAGGCACAAACACCACTTTCAGACGGTTGCCGACCCGCGGGTCCTGGTTGATGGTTTCCGCGACTTTGTTGATGGCATAAATGATGTTCTTCGCCAGCGCATAACCCGGTGCCGCTTTGGCCCCGAACAGCACCACGCGCGGTACCCGATTGGCCTGCGGATCGGTGACCAGCGTTTGCCACAGCGCAATAATATGCAGCAGGCTCAGATGCTGACGTTTGTACTCATGCAGGCGTTTAATCTGCACGTCGAACAGCGCCTCAGGATCGATCTCGATCCCGGTACGCGCCGCGACCCATTTCGCCAGCGCTACTTTGTTCTGCTGTTTGATGGCGCGATATTCCGCACGGAACGTTGCATCGTCGGCAAACGCCTCCAGTCCCTGCAGCGCATCAAGATCGTTCAGCCAGGGTTTTTGCAGCGTTTTGTCGATTAACGCGCTCAGCGCCGGGTTGCACTGATTGATCCAGCGACGCGGTGTGATGCCGTTAGTGACGTTATGGAATTTTTCCGGCCACAGCTGGTGATATTCCGGAAACAGATCCTGCACCACCAGTTTCGAGTGCAGTGCCGCCACGCCGTTCACCGCAAAACCGCTGGTGACGCACAGGTTCGCCATGCGCAGCTGGTTGTTATGCACCAGCGCCAGCTTCGCCCATTTCGCTTCATCGCCCGGCCAGCGTGCCTCAACCTGCGTTTTCAACTGGGCGTTGAGGGTGTTGATGATCATCATGTGGCGCGGCAGCAGGCTGCGCACCAGACGCACATCCCAGCACTCCAGCGCTTCCGGCATCAGGGTGTGATTGGTGTAAGCAAAGGTCTGTTGGGTAATCTGCCAGGCGCGATCCCAGCTCATCTGATGTTCATCCAGCAGCAGGCGCATCAGCTCGGGGATCGCCAGCGTCGGGTGCGTGTCGTTGAGCTGGATCACTTCATGATCGGCCAGAGTGTCAATGCGGCGACCGGCCTGATGATGGCGGCGCAGGATATCAGCCAGCGCACAGGCGCACTGGAAATATTGCTGCATCAGACGCAGTTTTTTGCCGTTCTGATGATTGTCATTCGGGTAGAGCACTTTAGTCAGTTTTTCAGCGTCGATTCCCTGCTGTTCAGCGCGCAGGAAATCACCGTCGTTAAAGCGGTTAAGATTGAACGGCTGCGCATGTTTCGCCTGCCACAGGCGCAACGGCTGGCTGATGCCGTTCTGGTATCCCACCACCGGCAGATCCCAGGCTTCGCCCTGCAGCACGAAGGCCGGTTGCCAGTGCGGGCGTCCGTCAACGGGTGTGACTTTGCCACCCAGGCCCACTTCGACATTCAGCGCCGCATTATGGTTAAACCACGGATAGCGATCGCGCTGCCAGTCATCGGGGGTTTCATGTTGTGCGCCATCTTCGAAACGCTGGCGGAACAAACCGTACTGGTAGTTCAGCCCGTAGCCGATGGCGGGTTGTCCCACCGTTGCCATCGAGTCGAGAAAACAGGCGGCCAGGCGTCCGAGGCCGCCGTTACCCAGCGCCGGATCGGTTTCGTTTTCCAGCACCTCAGTCAGTGAGATATCCCACGTCGCCAGCGCCTCGTTTACCGCGTTATACCAGCCGAGATTCAGCAGGTTGTTGCCGGTCAGCCGGCCAATCAGAAATTCCATCGACAGGTAATTGACGTGGCGCAGCGAGCTATCCGCCGCAACCGCAGGCTGAGCCGCCAGCAGATCGGCCAGCGCGCCGCTCAGCGCCTGCCACCACTGGGCGTGAGTCATTTCACGCGCATCGCGCAAGCCAAACCGTTGCCACTGACGCGTCAGGGCAGCAGTAAAATGTTCAGGGTTAAATTCGGGCTGTGTCATGGTTAGTGTCCTGTCAGAACAGTAATGGTCAATGTGGCATCAGTGTGCCCGTGCGACAGGAAAGGCTCCTCCTCCTGAAGCGAATTAGACCAGGAGGATAGGGAGGGTGGAGAGGCTGAGGCTAATCTGAAAGCGCGCCGAGAGTGTGATTGCGCGCGCTTTTGTAAAGTTTACTTAATGGGTTTACTTGCATTCACCAGGCGAATGGCTGAACGTGTGTAAGGAATAATTACGAAGCGTAAAATAATGATGCGCTCGACGTGAATGGAGAAACGTGCGCCCATGTTAATACCCTCTAAACTCAGCCGCCCGGTTCGCCTTGAAGGCACCGTCATCCGTGAAAGATTGCTGCAAAAGCTGACCGCTGCCGGTAATTACCGACTGGTGCTGATCACCAGTCCGGCGGGCTACGGCAAAACCACGCTGGTGTCGCAGTGGGCGGCGGGCAAAAATCATCTTGGCTGGTATTCCTTAGATGAGGGTGATAATCAGCCGGAGCGGTTCGCCGACTACCTGATCGCGGCGCTGCAACAGGCCAGCAACGGCGGCTGTCCGCGCAGCGAGTTACTGGCGCAGAAGCGGCAATACGTAAATCTCAACGCCCTGTTTTCTCAGTTATTTATTGAGCTGGTGGAGTGGCAGCAGCCGCTGTGGCTGATCGTAGATGACTACCATTTGATCACCAATCCGGTTATTCACGACGCGATGCGTTTTTTTCTGCGTCACCAGCCTGAAAATCTGACGCTAATCCTGCTGTCCCGCAACCTGCCACAGCTCGGCATCGCTAACCTGCGGGTGCGTGAACAGCTGATTGAACTCGGCAGCCAGCAACTGGCCTTTACCCATCAGGAAGCGCGGCAGTTTTTCGACTGCCGGCTGGCTGCACCGCTGGAAAGCGAGGAGAGCGGCAAACTGTGTGATGACGTCGCGGGCTGGGCCACCGCGCTGCAATTAATCGTGCTGTCGGCACGCCAGGGTGCCAGTGCGGCGCAGGATTCGGCGCGCCGCCTTTCCGGCATTAACGCCAGCCATCTCTCCGATTATCTGGTGGAAGAGGTGCTGGATAATGTTGACCTGCCAACCCGTCACTTTTTACTGAAAACCGCGCTGCTGCGCTCGATGAATGATGAGCTGATCGCCGGTGTCACCCGCGAAGAAAACGGCCAGATGCGGCTGGAAGAGATTGAGCGCCAGGGGCTGTTTTTGCAGCGCATGGACGATTCCGGCTGCTGGTTCAGCTACCATCCGCTGTTTGGTAATTTTCTGCGCCAGCGCTGTCAGTGGGAGCTGGCGGCGGAGCTGCCGGCACTGCATCGCGCCGCAGCGGAAAGCTGGATGGCGCAGGGCTTTCCTGGCGAGGCGATCCATCATGCGCTGGCCTCCGGCGATGCCAGTATGCTGCGTGATGTGCTGCTGAAGCACGCCTGGACGCTGTTTAATCAGAGCGAGCTGCCGCTGCTGGAGAACTCTCTGAAAGCGCTGCCGTGGGAGATGATGCTGGAAAACCCGATGCTGGTGCTGCTGCAGGCGTGGCTGATGCAGAGTCAGCATCGCTTTTCTGAAGTGGACAGTCTGCTGGCCCGTTTTGAACAGGCCAGCCGCTGCGAGATCGATGATGCGCTGCGTGGCGAATTTAATGCGCTACGTGCTCAGGTAGCGATCAACGATGGCAACACCGATGAAGCCGAGCGCCTGGCGAAAGTGGCGCTCGATACTTTACCTGCCAGCCGCCACTACAGCCGCATCGTGGCTACCTCGGTACACGGTGAGGTGATGCACTGCAAAGGTGATTTAGACAACTCTCTCAGCCTGATGCGTCAGACTGAACAGATGGCGCGCCGCGATGAGGCGTGGCATTACGCGCTGTGGAGCCTGATTCAGCAGAGTGAAATTTTGTTTGCTCAGGGCTTTTTGCAGGCGGCTTACGAAATTCAGAGTCGGGCCTTTGTGCTGGTCGACGAGCAGCATCTGGCGCAGTTTCCGCTGCATGAGTTTCTGCTGCGGATTCGCGCTCAGCTGCTGTGGGCGTGGGGACGACTGGAGGAGGCAGAGCAGGCGGCACGCGAAGGCATTAAGGTGCTGACCGGCTATCAGCCGCAACAGCAGATCCAGTGTCTGGGGCTGCTGGTGCAGTGCTCGCTGGCGCGTGGCAATTTAGATAACGCCCGCAGCTATCTCAACCGGCTGGAGAACCTGCTGAATAACGGCAACTGGCACAGTGACTGGATCGCTAATGCCGATAAAGTGCGGGTGATCTACTGGCAGATGACCGGCGACAGCGAAAGCGCCAGCAACTGGATGCGACAAACGCCGAAACCGGCTTTTGCCAATAACCATTTCCTGCAGGGACAGTGGCGCAACATCGCCCGGGCGCAGATTTTACTGGGTGATGTCAGCCAGGCGGAAGTGGTGCTGGAGGAGCTGAATGAAAATGCCCGCGCTCTGCGGCTGATGAGTGATTTGAACCGTAACCTGCTGCTGCTTAACCAGATTTACTGGCAAACCGATCGCAAAGCCGACGCCCAGCGCACGCTGATCGAAGCGTTAAAACTGGCGCGCAGCACCGGCTTTATCAGTCATTTTGTGATTGAAGGCGAGATGATGGCTCAGCAACTGCGTCAGCTGATTCAGCTGAATACCCTGAATGAGCTGGATAACCATCGCGCCCGACGCATTCTGCTGGAGATCAACAAATATCACCGTCACAAGTTCGCCCATTTTGATGAAGGCTTTGTCAGCCGGTTGCTTAACCATCCTGACGTGCCGGAACTGATCCGTACCAGTCCGCTGACGCAGCGTGAATGGCAGGTGCTGGGGTTAATCTACTCCGGCTACAGCAACGACCAGATTGCCGGTGAACTGGCGGTAGCATCCACTACCATCAAAACCCACATCCGTAACCTCTATCAGAAGCTGGGCGTGTCGCATCGGTCAGAAGCGATGAATCAGGTGCAGTCACTGCTGAAAATGATGGGTTACGTCTGACGGTGGGTGTCGCTATTCGGGCGGGCATCAGCCCGCTCATACCGAAGTGAATCTGCAGCAAAACCTTGATGCCCAGGCCCGCCTGATAGCGATATCTGTTATCAAACGGCAATGGTTGTATCAACTTCCGGGGGCGGGAGATCGGCCCCCGGTCAGCTCATTGGGTTTTGCAGACTGCTGTTGGCCTGGCGTCCACTTTCCCGGTCAGGCGGATGCCAGGACGCATCCAGCGATCAGGCAAAACGTGCAGGTATCGACGTCGCCGCGGAGATCGCACCAGAGAGGTAACGGGTACCATGTCTGCAACATATGCTTAACTTATCTTAATCCTCGACCCAACGCCGCATCAGGTTTGACTGCGTTTTTGCCAGCAGATCCATCTCTGGCGTTTTTCCCAACTGTTCGAAGAGTCGGTGGCGGGCAGTGTCCAGATCGAAAAGTATTTCGCGCTGCGCGGCATCGCGTATATAACTGCGAACCCAGGTGACAGCCGCTAACCGCTCGCCAGACACCACCGGTGCTACACGGTGCAAAGACGTCGTGGGATAGGTGACGGCATAACCCGCCGCGAGTTTAATTCCCTGCTCACCGGCTGCGGACTCTATTATCAATTCACCGCCTTCATATTGATCAGGATCTGAAAGGAAAACGGTGACTGAAACGTCAGTACGCATTCCTCTCATGATCGAATTATCAACATGGGTTCCATATTCCATGCCTTTTTCGTAGCGGCTGAACATCGGGGGAACAATATTTTTTGCCCGGGTTGCCATCCGGAACAGATCATTACCCATCAGGCGATCTTTAATAAGTTTCTGCATCTCTGCCAATTGCGGATCGGTACGGGAAACTTGTTCGTTCCTTTTTACCGGTCGCGCCTCACGTCCAGCGGTAACGCGACCATCGACATAATTAACATGACGCATTTTCTCGCTAAGCAGGCTCACTTCACCTGAACTCAGTAAATCGGCTATTATGACCAACATGTTATAATCCTTTTTCGAGACAAATCCTTAGGGATGATGATGATAACACTGAAGGGAGATCAAAGAGTATGCGTATGAAATTATGGATTGGCGTGGGTATTTTTGTCATGGCTCAATCGGGACAGGTTGCTTTTGCCGCTGTTCAGGATAGCCGAACCGAAACTCTGCCGATAAATTATCAGAGTGGCGAACACGAAGGCGGCGAGTACGAAGGCGGTGAGCACGAAGGCGGCGAGTACGAAGGCGGTGAGCACGAAGGTGGCGAGTACGAAGGCGGCGAGCATGAAGGTGGCGAGCACGAAGGTGGCGAGCATGAAGGCGGCGAGCATGAAGGCGGCGAGCACGAAGGCTAATGTTTACGAGCTCAGACCTGGTCTGACAGTGACCTGTTATTTATACTGACCGCCCCGTTTCCTGGGGCGTTATTAAACCCGTTACTCACGCTGCCAGAGGATTGACAGCGTGAGTAGCAGTCCTGTTTGACTATGGATTTTTTTATAACGTCGGTTTATCCACGCTTTAATTTCCTGCCCATCCAGACTTGCCCGGACATAAGTTCATTCTCTGTTCTCCCTGTTTATTATCAGTAGTGGCTGGCTAACAGGACATTCTTCGTTCGTCTCTGTATACAGTGAAAATGAAATCGTGAGTCTGCCATTATCCCGCTTCACTTAATGGGTTCTTTCAAAATGTTGTCATATTTATTAACTTACAATACCAAATCTGTTGACTTTAATTTTCATAAAAGACGAATGTGAAGCATTAGGGTGTTAATTAACTCAAGATCACCTCATCTGGAATGGCTTTCAGCCCTGGTAATAAGAATTAAACGAAGAAGGGTGTGAATGACAAACCTGGCACACTGGCTGTAATGCCTGCCAGTTAAGGTTAAATTTACAAAGGCTGTCACGGTCAGAGGTGGCCGCTTTTTTTCTGGGCGGGCTTGCCGCCGCAGTGCGGGCCTGAGCACCTCTGCTGCACGAGGACCGCCAGCCCCTGCGCGGCCCCAGACTGCGTTATCAGCGGTCGCTTTACTGACCAGCATCAGGCACACAGGCAGTCGATGCCCGCTAAGAAAATAGCCTGCGCAGCTCAGCGCATAGGGAATGCATGAATAGCGTTATGTCCTGATGCTTATGTGAAGGCCGGTTCTACTATCATCTGTCCACGGCGCTACGGGATATCATGTTGCGCAAGTTCCAGGCGAGCAAAATCGGCGTTGAGCAGAGTACAAACGTTAACCCACTCGCACATCAGGTGGTCAGACGCGCTTTACCGATCTGAATGTTGCAGATTAAAGCGGGGCATCAGTTTCAAGTGCAGCAAGGATTGCGTCCTCCATTTTCTCCGGGGTGGAGATCGGTGCAAACCGCCTGAGCGGTTGACCGTTGCGTCCAATCAGGAATTTAGTGAAGTTCCACTTGATCCGCCCGCCCAGCACGCCGGGTAATGCCTCTTTCAGATAACGAAACAGCGGATGCGCTGCGGCACCGTTGACCTCCACTTTCCCGAACATCGGGAAGCTCACACCGTAGTTGACGTGGCAGGTCTGCGCGATCTCGTCCGCTCCACCGGGTTCCTGCTTACCGAACTGGTTGCAGGGAAACCCAAGCACTACCAGACCTCGATCCGCGTATTTCTTATAAAGCGTCTCCAGACCGGCATATTGTGGCGTGAATCCACACTGGCTGGCGGTATTCACCACCAGCACCACCTTGCCAGCGTAGTCGGCCATAGAGATGGGCTGGCCACGCAGGCTGGTGGCAGTAAGCTGATGAAAGGGCGTCATGGTGGCATCCTCAGTGTAAAACCGGTTTAACGCTGGCCTCGCGACGCCGTGCCGGGCTGCATAAACAGACGGCGTGTAGCCTAATAAGCCGGTGCGAAAGAGTGACTTCAAACAGTCATTCAGGTGTGGTGCGATCAGTTCACTATTATGGGGGAAAGGTCCGCGTATTGCACAAAGCAGAGATTCTGACTGCGGCTTATTGATCAAAACAGCGCGGGGAGACAGTTTCCTCCCCGCGCTTTAATCCTCTTTACTGTTGCTTGCTGTTACCCAGCACTTTGTGAATCGCTTCGGTGCCGCATTGATCGTCAGACTCCGCGCCGCCGGTGCCTGCCATGCCAACAGCCCCGATCCACTGACCGCGATATTGCACCGGTACGCCGCCGCCAAGCAGCAGCAGATCATTAACCGTGTTCAGGTTGACGCTTTCCGGTGAGGATTGCGCCTTAATGGCAAGTTGTCTGGTCGGGGTTTTGGTGGAGAGCGCGGTAAACGCTTTACGCCAGGCCGCCTGGGTATTGTGAGGCCCCACGTTATCATCCCGCATCAGCGTGACCAGATTTCCGCCACGATCCACCACCGCCACCACACCCTGACGATTCATACTATGGCAGGCAGACAGGGCCTCGGTGGCCAGTTGGTTGCTCAGCGCCTGGGTCATGTCATAAACGGTGGCTGGCTCAGCAGCGAGTGCCACGGCAGGTCCGGTTGTCAGCATCAATGCCAGCAGTAAACGTTTCATCTATTTTCAGCTCCCGCGATAGGTGGAATAACCGTACTGGCTCAGCAGCAACGGAATGTGATAGGGGGTAGTGGTATCGGTGATATGAAATTCCACCGGGATTTCCGGGAAGAAACTCTGCTGTTGGTGTGCCGCGAAATAGTGACCGGTTTTAAAAATCACCCGATAGTCGCCCGCTGCAAACGGCCTGGCTGGCCAAAGGGCATTGATACGGCCCTGCTGATCGGTACTGGCGCTATTCAGCACTTTCCAGCTCTCTCCCTGTTTCTGCTCCAGCATCACCTCAACCTCTGCGGCCGGCAGCCCGGTTTGCTGGTTCAGCACGTGAACGCTCAGCGGATTTTTACTGGCAGCGAAGGTGACTGCGGGAACGGCAAGCAGCGCGGCGAGGGCCAGGGCAGTGAGTCTCTTTTTCATTTTTTAATACTCCGGTGTTAATCACCCGGCTGTTATACCCGCACGGTGCTTCCTTCTGCCTGTCAGGAAGATGACCATATTGTCATCTGGCGCTGAAACGCTGGGGCGGTCATAAATTTCATGGCAAACTGCGCCGATGAAACTATTACTGATCGAAGATAATCAGAAGGCCAGCGCCTGGGTGCGAAAGGGGCTGGAGGAAGCGGGCTATATCGTGGATTACGCCGCAGACGGGCGGGATGGCCTGCACCTTGGGCTGTCGCATCCTTATAGCCTGGTGATACTGGATATTATGCTACCAGGTATGGATGGGTGGCAGGTGCTGAAAACCCTGCGTACCGCCAGTCAAATTCCGGTTATCTGTCTGACCGCCAGAGATTCCGTCGAGGACCGGGTAAAAGGGCTGGAACTGGGTGCCAATGATTACCTGGTCAAGCCATTTTCCTTTGCTGAGCTGCTGGCTCGGGTAAGGAATCAGCTTCGGCAGCAGCAACCGCACAGTAGCGTGCTGCGGGTAGGCGATCTGGTTATGGACTCCGCCCGTTTTCAGGTTATACGTGACGGTGTCACTCTGACGCTGACGCGCAAAGAGTTTATGCTGTTATGGCTGCTCGCCAGCCGTCACGGTGAGATTCTGCCGCGCACGCTGCTGGCCAGCGAGATCTGGGGCGTTAATTTCGACAGTGAAACCAACATCGTCGATGTCGCTATCCGCCGCCTGCGGCGTAAAGTTGACGATCCCTTTCCTCAGAAACTGATTACCACGGTAAGGGGCATGGGATATTGCCTGTCAGAGAAGGCGGTCGACGGTGTATAGCCCTTCTCTGACGCTGCGGCTGACGGTGATTTTTACGCTGATCATGGCGATGGCCTGCGGCGGCATCAGTCTGATCCTCTATAACGCCTTACGCAGCGAATTAGTCTGGCGCGACGATCAAACGCTGATTAACCGGGCGGCGCAGTTAAGGCAGTTGCTGGAAGATGGCGCCCATCCCAGTTCGCTGCCGCTCTACTTCAATCGGATGGTCGATGTTCGTCAGGACATTCTCAGTATTCGATCGCAGCATGAACAGAACGTCAGCATTAATCATACCGGCGTGACGTTGCCTGTGCTCTCTCCGACGCCGGTCGACAGCCCGCCCAATGCGAAACAACTGCACCGCTGGACCAGTGCGGACAATACCGAAGCGTCGGCGTTAAGCCTGCAGGCAAACTCATCGCTCGGGCCGGTCACCATTACGCTTGCGCGGGTCGCGCGGGAGCGAGCGCTGATGCTGGAGCGTTATCGCCAGCAAAGTATTCTGGTTTCCCTGGCGGCCATTTTGCTGTGCGCCGCCGTCAGCCCGCTGCTGATTCGCAGAGGGCTGCGGGCGATAGGGCGGTTAAGTCAGATCGTGGCAGAAACGGCTAGCGACCGGTTAAATCAGCCGGTGCCGCTTCAGGCGATCCCGCAGGAGCTGCTGCCGATTGGCAACGCGCTTAACGCGATGCGCCAGCGCTTATCGACGGACTTTATCCGTCTGACTCAGTTTGCCGACGATCTGGCTCACGAAATCCGCACGCCGATTAATGTATTGCTCGGCCAGAATCAGGTCGCGCTGGGGCATCAACGGTCCGCCGCTGAATACCAGACGCTGCTTGAAGGCAACATTGAAGAGCTGGAGAGCCTGTCGCGGCTGACTGAAAACATTCTTTTTCTGGCGCGTGCGACGCACCACAATATCAGACTCAATAAACAGGACTTCCCGCTGCATGATGCGCTGGAAGCGCTGATCGACTTTCTTGAACCGGTTGCGGAAGAGCAGGAGAAGGTTATTGAGCTCAACGCCACGGGGAATCTCAGCGCGGATAAAATGCTGTTCCAGCGTGCAATCAGTAATCTGCTGATCAACGCCATACGCTACTCGCCGGAGAAAGGCGTGATTCGGGTCAGCACGTCCCATCAGACTGGCTACGTTGAGATTGAGGTATCGAACGTCGGTGACGAGCTTGCGGAGCCAGAAAAGTTATTCGAACGATTCTGGCGCGGCGATAACGTCCGCCACACCGCCGGCAGCGGGCTGGGACTCTCATTAGTGCGCGCAATCGCCGCCTTACACGGCGGCACGGCTTACTACCGGCACGAGCAGGGAGCCAATATTTTTGGCCTTCGCCTGCCTTCCTGACCAACAGCGTCTGCGTATAGCCCCCAGTTCGAAACGAAGAATCGGTGGCGCTGTCAGCGCATCAGGGCAGCGGGCCGGGCTGTGAAATCAAGGTGATGCCCGGCGCTGACATCAGGTGCGCCGGGATACCTTCAGCCCTTTTTCAGCCCAGACGCCGGACCTGGTGAGTTGAGGGCGTTGCCCTGCGATGAGGTCCGCAAAGTTTCTCTAAAGGCCAGCCCCCTCAACCAGCACGAAAGTTCCGGTTGCCGCACCTGCGCGTAATAACCGGGCTGCCTGATAACCCGGGCTTTGGTAAAAACGCCTGGCTTCGGCAAAAGAAGCGAACTCAAAAACCACATGTCGTTCATGAGACTCTCCTTCCAGATTTTCATACTGCCCGGACCAGGCGATGATCTTTGGATCAAAGTCCTGCATGGCTTCACCGGCAGCGCGGGCATATTCGGCATAGGCAACCGGGTCCGACACCGTGACGTGTGCAATTAAATAACCTTTATTCATTTCTCTTTCTCCTGGGTCAGAATTGTTTCAGGCAGGTGTGAGCCTGCACAGAAACAGGGGGACAGACGGTAAACAGAGTGCTGAATCAGAAGCCTGGAAGATTCAGGGTAAGCTGACGACTGCGTTTTTAACGGGTATTCCTGGTCAGTGCATTTGCGGTTGGATGCGCTGTCGCGCGTGATGGCTGACCGCCGGGTTAATCAGCCTGGCGGGATGCGCGGTGTGAAAAGAGTTTATTAACTCTTAACAGGGTGATAAATAACCCTATAAATAACGCACTGTTACTCTGAGGGAAAACAATGAAAAATCTGGAGGCCCTGGTCATCTTTGCGCGGGTAGCGGAAATGAAGAGCTTTACGCAGGCGGCAGAAAGTCTGGGGATTCAGAAAGGACGGGCTTCATTGGTGGTTCGTGAACTCGAACAGGAAATTGGCGCGACGCTCTTGCACCGCACAACGCGAACGGTGCAGCTGACTGAGGATGGCCGGGCTTTTTATACGCGTGCCTGCGACCTGCTTTCAGACGCAGAAGAATTACACTCAATGTTCTCGCATGGCGAGAGGTCACTACGGGGACGGATACGCATCGATATGCCCGCGGTGCTGGCGCAAAGTGTGATCCTTCCCGCGCTGCCGCCGTTGCTGGCAGCACATCCGGAACTGGAGATCGAGCTTTCCAGTACCGATCGCCGGGTCGATCTGGTTCAGGAAGGATTTGATGCGGTAATTCGCCTGGGACCGGTCGTTGATGAGACGCTAATTGCCCGGCCACTGGGTCAGCTGCGCATGATCAACGCAGCCAGTCCGGACTATCTGGCGCGCGTCGGCGTGCCACACTCGATTGACGATCTGCTGAATCAGGGACACAGAATGGTGCATTACACGCCAGTTTTTGGTGCTAAGCCGGAGGGATGGGAGTATCCGGCGGGTGAGGGCTACACATCGCTGATGCTGCCCGGTGCCATGCGGGTCAATAGCGTACCGGCTTATCATGAAGCCGGGATTGCGGGTCTGGGCTTAATCCAGGGCGGTTATTCCACGCTCGCGCCCGATATCCAGCGCGGTGCGCTGGTTGAGATCCTTCCCGATCTGCGCCCCAGGCCGCTCAACGCCTTTTTTGTCGTTGCGCACCGGCGAAATTTATCGCGCCGCGTCAGGGCATTTATGCATTGGACTGAAGAGATTTTAAAACCTTATTTTGACTGATCCCACAGTGATCCCCGCGACAGGAAAGAGGATGCGATCGGTCTGTTTCGGGGACAGCGCGGGCGTAGTCAGCATAGGCATACCGTATTCAGGCTGCTACGTTCAACGCATCTGTTGAATTTTACATCTGTCAGAAAACAGCAAGGGCATCGCCTGCTCGCTGAAAGGCATACAATTTTACCGCGAAGGCGGCGTAGCAACCCTGGATGACTTCAATCAGTTGGGCGATACCGGGCACGAATTTGCCTGATGGTTACCCGTTGTTGATACCTTGTTTGCCTCTTACTAGTTTATACACAGTATAACTTTCGAGGATAAATTGATGGCTATCGCAACCGTGAAAAATGGGGCAACAGCCCGGCTATCCGGTTAACTGCAGATGTCATGCGCGCGGCTAATCTCAACGTTGACGACCGTGTTGAAATCACGGTAGTTGAGGGACAACTCACTGTTCGGCCGGTTAAGAAACGCCCAACACTCGCGGAATTAGTTGCACGAATCACGCCGGAGAATATGCACGACGCTGTCGAATGGCGCGCGCCGGTTGGAAAGGAAATTAACGAAGGGTAAAGCGCTATATTCCTGCCGCTGGTGATTTAATCTGGCTTGATGTTGACCCGCAAGCAGGACACGAACAGGCGGGACATAGACCCGCCGTCGTTCTGAGCAGCATAAGTTACAATGCAACCGGTGTTTTAATCTGTGTGCCTGTTACAACGAAACTTAAAGGCTATCCGTTCGAGGTTGAGCTTGTTGGTGATGTAAGAAGCGCTGCACTGGCCGATCAAGTCTGTCATAAGGACTGGAAAGCGCCTGGTGCAAAGTTTATCCGTAAGGTTGAACCTGACGAACTCGAAGAGATCCGCGAACTGGCGCAAATCCTGATAAGCACAAATTAAGCTTCTGCCTGAATAAATTCGCTACGGCGGGATTTTTATGAGTCAGCTGTGAATACGCTGTAATGGTCTGTAGAAACCGACTTCCTCATTCCAATCCTATACGCCTCATCCCGCTACGCAGCACAAGCCGAAATAGGTAGATTTGCCTGTTTGTCGGCAAAAAAACAGCCAATCGCCTGTTTATTAAAGTTTATTAATGGTTAGAACTGTGGCTGCTAGTCGCAGGCCCTGACGGGACAACCTTATAACCGGTATAGAGGGTTCTTCATTCAGCACGTTCAGCGCAACAGGCATAGCAGCCCCGTTTTGCATTATCTATCCGGACATAACTTATCAACGGATCGGTAAAGAACAGGCCGGTCAGTTTTTCAGCTTAGGGCTGATTAAAGATCAGGAGCAGATCAGCCGATAAACACCGATGATTCCTGCTGATCCTTAATGTCGTCACAGATGATTTTCCGCACCGTCCGGCTGGCAACCTGGCATCGCCGTAACGGCTGAAGCCATTGCTTATGACTGCTATTCGTCTGACCGAACCCCTTAGCGAAGCCTCTTCATGGCGGGCGGGGCGATCCTGTCGTCTGCAACGATCAGTTCTACGCTTGTTTAGTCACGTCAGCCAACAACGGAGCCGACCACCATGAACACCGTGATCAAACCTGATTTCTCCGCTGTCTGGTCCACGGATGCCCAGGGCATCTGCATCGCCAGTCAGGAAAGCCCGACTGGCCTGCTGCCCGCACTGAAAGGCGTCACGCTGAGTGCATGGCTGAGACTCGCCCAGGCGGATGATGATGCCAGGATCGCGCTGCAACTGACTTCGGCGCTGGAAGGCGTGAAACCTTTTCACATTGAAGTGCCGATCCACTGTCTGGACGGGACAACACGGCATGTGGTGGTGTCAGGATTGCCGGGCGGCCAGTCACCGGCTTCATGCCTGCAGTATAACGGTTTCATTCTGGATATCAGCGCACAGCGCAAAGCGCTGGCGGAGGCGATGCGTACCGCAGCGGAATACCGGCTGTTGATTGAAAACAGCACTGACCTGATCGCGCATTGCGACAACGAAGGCAGGTACGTTTCGATCTCGCCCTCTTACAGTGAAATGATCGGCTGGTCAGCCGATGAGATCATCGGGCAGCGGGTGGTGGATTATCTGCATCCGGATGACCGCGCATCCGCGACAGAAGAACTGGTGCGTCTCTTCAACGGAGGAACGCTGCCGGATGTGGTTGAGGTACGCAAACTGCATCGCGACGGCCACTACATTACGCTTGGCACCAGGGCGTGCGGCGTCAGCGATCCCGCCACCGGCCGTAACCTTGGTGCCGTACTGGTTTCGCGCGACATCACACGCGACAAAGAGAGGATCCGCAAACTTGAAAAGCTGGCGACTCGCGACGCACTGACCGGCTTACCTAACCGGGCCTGGATCAACGACCAGGTGGGCTGCATGCTGGCGCAGGACGACGATCTGGCTTATACCGCAGTGCTGTTTATTGATCTGAATGGCTTCAAGGCGGTGAATGATTCTCTCGGCCATGCTACCGGCGATGCCTTGCTGCAGCAGGTCAGCGAACGGCTGCAACACTGCATGTGTCCGGGCGACTCGGTGGCCCGGCTGGGCGGCGATGAATTTTTAGTGGCAGCGAAGTGCAGCAGCAGAGAAACAGCGTCAGCCATCGCGCAGCGCATTCTGGAGAGCCTGAATAAACCCTTTGCGATCAACAGCAGGGATCTCCGCATCGGGGCGTCAATTGGCATCAGCCTCGCCCGGTTCGGAACCGCATCGGCCAAAGTGTTAGTTGAACAGGCCGATAGGGCGATGTACCAGGCGAAAGCGCGCCGTGATGGATCATACCGGTTTTTTGAGCCGGAAACGCTGCCGTCACAGGAATAGCCCGCTTTGCCTTCAGCCCTTATTAGCGACAGTTCGCCCGTCATGTCCGTTTTTAGCCTCTCTCCTGTCCTCACCGCCAGCTCTGTCGCCGCCGCCTGAAATCAGCCGAAGTGAAAACAGAGCATCAAAACAGCCTCCGGATTATGATACTTACCGGCTGTCGGCGCCATCTTGCGCGTGTCGCTCAGCAACGGTAACCTGGTTGCCGTGTAATTATCTTCAAAACAACAGGATAGCGTGAATTTTGCTTGAGAAAATCTCTGAACTGAAGGATCAGCCTAACGGGAACGCGCCCCCGGTGCGGTTATTATTCAGCGCGCTGCTGCTGGTGATGTTGCTGGCGGCGCTGGATCAGACCATTGTTTCCACGGCACTGCCGACCATCACCGGCGAACTGGGTGGACTGGATCGGCTGTCATGGATCGTCACCGCCTATACCTTGTCATCGACCATTGTGGTGCCGCTGTACGGTAAATTCGGCGATCTGTTTGGTCGCAAGCGGGTGTTGCAGATTGCGATCGTGCTGTTTCTGCTGGGTTCCGCGCTGTGTGGCCTGGCGCAGAATATGACGCAACTGGTGCTGACCCGCGCCCTTCAGGGGCTGGGCGGCGGCGGGCTGATGGTGGTCAGTATGGCGGCGGTGGCCGATGTGATCCCCCCGGCCGAGCGCGGAAAATATCAGGGCCTGTTCGGCGGCGTCTTCGGGCTGGCGACGGTGCTGGGTCCGCTGCTGGGCGGCGCGATTGTGCAGCATGTCTCCTGGCGCTGGATCTTCTATATTAATCTGCCGCTGGGGCTGTTCGCCCTGCTGGTGATTGGCATCGTTTTCAATGCTGGCGGCAAACGTACCCGGCATGAAATTGATTATCCGGGCGCGGTCTTCCTGAGCATGGCGCTGGTCGGCATCACCCTGTTTACCAGTGAAGGCGGCACCATCCGGCCGTGGTCCGACCCGCAACTGTGGTGCATTCTGGCGTTGGGCCTGATCGGCTGTATCGGCTTCATTTATGAAGAACGACGGGCGTGGGAACCGATTATTCCGCTGTCGCTGTTTCGCAATCGCAGCTTTGTACTGAGCAGTCTGATCGGCTTCATTATTGGCATGTCACTGTTTGGCAGCGTCACCTTTTTGCCGCTCTATCTGCAGGTGGTGAAAGGATCGACCCCAACCGAAGCCGGTCTGCAACTGCTGCCGCTGATGGGCGGCTTGCTGACCACCTCGATTATCAGCGGCCGCATCATCAGCAAAACCGGCCGCTATCGCCTGTTCCCGATCGTCGGCACTTTGCTGGCTACCGTCGGGCTGGCGCTGATGGCCACGATTACGATTACGTCGCCGCTTTGGCAGTTGCAGTTGTTCAGCGCCGTGCTGGGAATGGGGCTGGGGATGGTGATGCAGATTCTGGTGCTGGTGGTGCAGAACAGCATTGAACCGGCGATGACCGGCGTTGCCACCTCATCGGTAACGCTGTTTCGCTCGATTGGCGGCTCGATTGGCGTGGCGCTGTTTGGCACCATTTTCAGCCAGGTGCTGAAATCGCAGCTGGAAACGCTGATACCGGCCGGAACCGTCCTGTCGCCGGCGATCTCACCCGCGGCGCTGAATCAGCTGCCGGTCGATATCCGTCACGATTATTTGCAGGCGTTTGGTGCGGCGATTCACGCGGCGTTTTTGATGGCGGCCTGCGTCATGGTGCTGGCCTTTATCCTGTCGCTGCTGATGCGTGAAGAACCGCTGATTAAAAGAAAACAGGGCTGAGGAGTTGCACGGCGCAGCCCGCCGTGCAGCGTTTTTTAGCGATAGAAGGCCGGTTTTGCCGCCATCTTAACCGGCACGATATCACCAGAGTTTTGGGCGGCGACGCAGGCATCAGCCGCCACCGCCGCGGCATAGCCATCCCAGGCTGAGGGACCGCTCATCTCGCCCGAGATCACGTTATTAATGAATGCCTGCAGCTCGACGTCATAGGCGTCGATAAAGCGCTTCTTCCAGTCGGTCAGGATGGTGGTCGAGAGTTTCGCCGCGCTGCGCAGCTGCACCGACATCGGTTCAGGCAGACGGGCAATACCGCTTTCACCCACCACCTCACACTGAATGTCGTAGCCATATTCACAGTTCACGAAAATTTCGACGTCGATACGCGCGCCTTTGGTGGTTTCCAGCAGCACGATTTGCGGATCGCGCAGGTGTGACGAAGCCTTACGGGTTTTGCGCGGGAAGATCACCTGCACGCTGGCATAATCATCGTTCAGCAGCCAGCGCAGCACATCCAGTTCGTGGATTAGCGTGTCGGTGATCGCCATATCGGTGGTGTAGCTGTCGCCGACTTCCGGGTTACGGTGCGCGCAGTGCAGCATCAGCGGTTCGCCAATCTCACCGCTGTCGATCACCGCTTTCAGCGCCCGATAGCCGCTGTCATAGGGCCGCATAAATCCGACCTGCACCAACTGGCGACCGGCTTTGATCTCCGCCTCAACGATGTTCATACAGCCTTCGGCGGTGACCGCCAGCGGCTTCTCACAGAAGACCGCTTTGCCCGCTTCGATCGCCGCCAGCACAAAGGCTTCGTGCGTCGGACCCCAGGAGGTCACCAGCACCGCATTGACCTGCGGATCGTTGATCAGGTCAATGGCATTGTCATAGATACGTGCTTCCGGAGTGAGCTGATCGACAATCTGCTGGCAGTTTTCACGATTGATGTCGTTAAGCGCCACCACGCGCGCATTCTGTAATACCGTGCTGCAGCGACGGATGTGTTCGCGGCCGATAGCGCCGGTGCCGATTACGCCAATATTGATAGTCATGATGCTTCCTTAATCAGGCTGAATGGTTCAGCAGGTGAATGCTGTTACGAATTTCGCGGGCGATCTCTTCTTCCTGCCAGTTATTCATCACCGATGAGAACGGCTCGAACGCATAAAGGCCGGTGTAGCCTCTCTTTTCCAGTTGCTCAACCTGCTGCTTGCTGCGTAAGCGGTCGTCAGCGCTGAGCATGATGCGTTCTTCGTCGGTGAGCTGGGCGACCGGACGCGGATCGGTGACGCCAGAGAGATGAACCAGTCCGATCTGCTGCACATCAACGCCCTGTTCGAACTCTTTTTCCGCATCCTCATAGAGATGATGATGAAAGGTATCAATCAGCAGCCGGAACGGGACACCTGCTTCTTTGATCAGCGTCTGCGCCAGTGCTGCCGAGCGCAGCGAACTTTGCGGAAAACCTAACGGCTCAACCAGCCCCTGAATGCCATAGTCGGCGAACAGCGGGGCCAGAGTTTGCAGCGCCGTCACGGTCTCCGCCGCGCTGATCGGCGTGCCGTCATTAAGAGGACAAAGCACCAGAGAGGCTGCGCCGACGGCCTGAGCATCGCTCAGCAACTGGCGGGTGCGTTGTAGCAGATCCTCGCTGAGCTGGTTGAAGGGGTAAACCGCGTTGATCGTGACAATTTCAATGCCGGACTGACGTGCCAGCGCGTTAACCTCTTCACCGGTCAGATCGTCGGTCACGCGCCCGCTTTTCATGTCGTTGCGCAGTTCAACTTTATTCAGACCCAGCTGCGTCACCAGATTAAAAAAGCGTTCAATGCTCAGATTGGGGGCAATTTTGCGATTAACACAAAAGCGCGAGGTTGCAATAGATAAGGTCATAGCGATTTCCTGAAAGTCATGTGTGCGTGATAATTGGGTGAACAGCCATCGGTTATTCACCCGTTAAACGTCGATATAGCCTTTCTTTCCGTCATCAGGCGAAAGTGATATCTCTGCGTGCTCCATGCGGCGGCATTATTTTTTGCCGTTATAAAGCGCGTAGAAATAGTGCTCTACCTGCTCAAGACTTCTTCCTTTGGTTTCAGGAATAAACTTCAGAACAAAAAGGGAACCGCCGATACCGATGAGGGCAAATATCAGGAATGCGCCGGACAGGCCAAAGGCGGCTAATAACAGCGGGAAAGCCATCGAAATCGCGAAATTGGCAATCCACAGTGAAAACACCGCGCCGCCCATGCAGATGCCGCGCATCCTGGCCGGGAAGATCTCCGACAGCAGCAGCCAGGTCACCGGCGATAAAGCTCCTTGCTGAAAGCAGAGAAACATCAGCATTCCCGCCAGCACCAGCCAGGCGCGCAGCAGGTTAACGGCACCGTGCTGATATTCCGGCATCAGCCAGCAGATCAGCCCGATAAAGAACAGGCAGCAGGTACAGCCCATCTGACCAATCAATACCAGCGGACGACGGCCCGCTTTGCCGATCAGCCAGATACCGACCAGGGTCATCACCACCGAAATCACGCCGTTCGCAATGGTGGCAAACAGGGCGGCATCGTTGCTGAGTCCGGCAGCGGTCAGCATGGTCGGCGCGTAATACATAATGGTATTGACGCCGGTCAGCTGCTGAATCGCGGCAATCCCGATGCCGAGCAGGAATATTTTCATCAGCCACGGCGTTGCCAAATCGCGCAGCCGGCCTTTTCCCCGCTGACGGTTCTCTTCAATCGTCTCTTCAATCTCTTCGAGTTCCCACTCCACATCCTCAGCGGCGCGGGTTTTCTCTAATACTTCGCGGGCCGCCTGGCTGCGGCCTTTCATCACGTGCCAGCGCGGGGTTTCCGGCATAAATATCATGCCGATCCACAACAGAATGGCGGGCACAATCGACAACGCCAGCATCCAGCGCCAGGTATTTTCACCGCCCCAGATATCGTTGAAGGTGGCGTTAGAGATGTAGGCCAGCAGTTGTCCGCTGACGATCATCAGCTCCTGTAAGGTCACCAGCTGGCCGCGCTTGTTGGCTGGCGCGATCTCTGCGATGTAAACCGGCACCGTGGCCGCTGCACCGCCTACTGCGAAGCCAAGGAACAGGCGTGAGGCGATCATCCATTCCACGTCCGGGGCGATAGCCGATCCCACTGCACCCAGGGCGAAAATCAGCGCCAGCGCGATAATAATGCGTCGGCGTCCAAGGCCATCTGCCAGATGACCGGCGGCCAGCGCACCAAACGCCGCACCAAACAGCAGCGAACTGGTCACCAGTCCGGTGGTCAGGGGAGTGAGATGAAGATCGCCCCGCATAAACAGCAGTGCGCCGGAGACCACGCCGGTATCGTAGCCAAACAGTAATCCGCCCAGCGTCGCCACCAGCGCAATAATCTTCACAAACGGCTCGGTGCGGGTGGCGCTATTCGGGCCGGATGCCGGGTTCGACGAGATATACAGTTCTTTTTCCATGAAAACTCCAGGTAAAAACAGGCCAGGTCAAACGTCAGAATAGAAGGAGCTTTCACCCTACTGATATTTATATTTCGGGTTAAATTATATTTGGAACTTTGTTTTCATTTTGTGAGCTCAAGCCTTCTGGCTATTTTATTTTGATGGGATTCCATCAGTCGCTGAATAACTTCATTGAATTTACGCCATTTATTTCACGGAGGCATAAAGAGTGGCGGCAAAAAATAAAGTGGAGAAGGGGGGCTGAAAAGAGAATGGAATTGTCTTAATGGCAAGTAAATAGCATCAGGATGAAATAAACATCCCGAATGCTGAGAAAAAAATTAATAACCGGGCGACAGAATACCCGGCGGCGTCAGCTTAGCGGATCACCAGCCCGCTCAGGGCAGAGAGCAGGGCATCGACTTTCGGCAGGAACTGTTTGCGACGGGGCCACACTACGCTCAGCGTCAGCCCGTCGGGTTGAAGCTGAGGAAGAATAATCTCCAGCTCCCCGGCAGCCACCGCATGGCGAATCAGCCACGAAGGCATTTGCGCCACGCCAAGACCGGTTGTAACCGCCTGCATCTGTGCATCCACATCGCCTAAGGCCATCCGAAATGGCACATCCCGCCAGTTTGGCTGCCCATCTTCTGTGGTAAACAGCCAGGGTTTTATGGAGCCGTCGACGCGTTCATAGAGGATGGCGCGGTGATTCAGCAGCTCTGTTTCGTTATGCGGCCGGCCTTCACGATCCAGATAAGCAGGCGCGGCGCAGAACAGCATCTGCTCACGGCCCATATTACGCCAGCCGAGTGAAGCAGGCAGATCGGGCGCACCGCCAATCCGTACCGCCACATCAACCCCTTCATCAAACAGGTCGATGAAGCGGTCGGAGAAACTCAGGCTGAGCGCCAGTTCCGGATGCTGCTGACAGAACGGCATCAGCAATGGCATCACGTTCAGCCGGCCATAGGTGTTCGGCACCGCCAGCCGTAACCGTCCGGAGGGAATGGTGCGCTGCGCCGCCAGCACCGCCTCGGTTTCGGCAAGATCCTCCAGAATACGCAGGCAGGTCTGGTAGTAGGCGCTGCCGGCATCGGTCAGTTGCAGGCTGCGGGTAGTGCGCTCCAGCAATCGGGAGCCTAATCTTATTTCAAGCCGGCTGACACTTTTGCTCACCGCCGAGCCGGTGACATGCAGTCGCTCCGCGGCAGCGGTAAAGCTGCCGCACTCCACGCTGGCAACAAAAGGCAGGATATCTTTGAGGCGCTGATCGTGCATCGATTAATGAACTCAGGTTGAGAATGCTGTGAATTAATGCCAGAGATAAGAACTGGATTCTCTATTAGGCTTAGCATTACGCAAAACGAGGAGAAATCAAATGAAAAAACAGGCTTTGATTGTGGGTATCAGCGGCGTTATCGGCCGGGCACTGGCGGACAAGCTGCAGCAGGAGGGCTGGGAAGTGACCGGCCTGTCACGCGGACGCGGCGCCGTGCCGGAAGGCGCGACCAGCCTGACCGCCGATCTGACCGATGCGGATGCGGTGCGTGAGGCCCTGAAGTCAGTGAAACCAGATGCGCTGTTCTTCAGCGTCTGGGCGCGTCAGGAAAATGAAAAAGAGAACATCCGGGTCAACGGCGGCATGGTGCGCAACGTGATCGAGGCGCTGGGCGAGCGGCTGAAGGGCGCGCACGTCGCGCTGGTAACCGGTCTGAAACACTACCTGGGGCCGTTTGAAGCCTACGGTAAAGGCGCAGTGCCGGTGACGCCGTTCCGTGAAGAGCAGGGCCGTCAGCCGGTCGACAACTTCTATTATGCTCAGGAAGATGAGCTGTTTGCGGGCGCGGAAAAGTATGACTACCGCTGGAGCGTTCACCGCCCGCACACCATCATTGGTTACGCGGTCGGCAACGCGATGAACATGGGCCAGACGCTGGCGGTTTACGCCACTCTGTGCAAAGAGAAAGGCTGGCCGTTTATCTTCCCCGGCTCACCAGAGCAGTGGAATGGCGTCGCCGACATGACCGATGCGGGTCTGCTGGCCGAGCAACTGCACTGGGCGGCCACCTCACCCGCGGCAGCCAATCAGGATTTCAACGCCGTGAACGGCGATGTGTTCCGCTGGAGCTGGATGTGGCCGAAACTGGCTGAGTATTTCGGTATCGAGGCTGCCGATTTCCCGGCGCAGATGATGCCGCTGGAAGGCCGGATGCAGGAGGCGGCCAGTGCGTGGCAGGAGATTGCCCGGCAGCACCAGTTGCGTGAAGCGGATGTGAGCAAGCTCGCCTCCTGGTGGCATACCGATGCCGATCTGGGACGTCCGATGGAAGCCTTTACCGACATGAGCAAAAGCCGCAAAGCTGGCTTCACCGGCTATCGCAGCACGCTCGACTCCTTCACTCAGCTGTTTGATAAGCTGAAAGCGGAAAAAGTCATTCCGCAGTAATCACACAGGCGCCGCATCAGGCGCCTGTTCTGTTTCTGGCGGATGGCTATACTTCGGCTCTCGCTCAATGAACAGAGGAACTGAAATGATGGCGACATGTTTTATTATCGGCGCGGCCGGAAAAGTTGGCCTGCGACTGACGCGTCAGTTGAGCGCTAAGCAGCACGCGGTTTCGGCACTGCATCGTAAACCGGAGCAGGCTGCGACGCTGCAGGCGGCGGGTGCGCAGCCGGTAGCTGGCGATATTCAGCAGCTGACGGTTGATGCGCTGGCGCAACAGATGGCCGGTCACGAGGTGGTGGTTTTCACCGCCGGTGCCGGTGGCGCGGGTATTGCGTTAACCAACGCGATTGACGGCGATGGCCTGGATCTGGCGGTCGCGGCGGCGGAGCAGGCAGGCGTACCGCGCTTTATTCTGGTCTCGGCGTTTCCCGATGCCGGTCGCGGTAAAGCGATATCAGAAGGCTTCGAGAACTACATGCGGGTCAAACGGCTGGCGGATGCGCGGCTGGTGGCGAGCGGGCTGGAGTGGGTGATTCTGCGTCCGGGCACGCTCACGGATGCCGCGGGCACCGGTCGGGTAAAGGCCGATCTGGCACTTCCTTACGGTGAAATCCCGCGTGATGATGTCGCGGCTACGCTGGTCGCCCTGATTGAAAATCCGGCGATCAAATATCAGATAATCGAGCTGACCACCGGCGATCAACCGATTGAAGCGGCGCTGCAACGGCTGCAGCGCGGTTAAAAAAAGCCCCGCAAAAACTGAACTGCACCCCATAAGGTAAGGCCCAACTGATTAAGGTGCAGTTCAGTGCGTAATCCCCGCTCTTTCCTCAGGTATGGACGGCGGTAGTCACACCTGATCTGAATGACAGGATGACTATCGTGAGATAGCCATCCATACTGGCGTGCGCCTCACGGCAGTCCGCGCCGTCATCGATGATTAACTTTCGCTCCGCGGTGGCACTGATAAATTTAACCCCGAATGAAACAGTGGAATAAATACTTTCAGAGGTCCGATCCCAGGCAGTTCCCCGTTCTGAAACGCGCAACATCAACAATCGGATGCCCTAAATAGGGATATCCTCTATCCGCCAGCGCCACGCGATAATTCCCCAGAGGCTCATGCCACACTGCCCGACCTTCGGACTAACGTTACCCGAAAAAAAAAGAACCGCTGGGCTGGCAGAGGGTCCTTTTCAATACCGGAAAGCCCTTGCAGGGATTACGCCGGGAGCATGAACTGAATGCCTGGCTGAACGCAGAAGGAGAAATGTGTGCCGTACTTGATACCCATCAATTAATAATCATTCAACATTTCATATTAGCAGGTCAGGAAGAGGATAATTCCCTACCTCATAGGACAAGGGAGTCTGCTAAATGGCTATACCCGTATATCTGTGGCTTTATGAAGAAGAAGGAAAATTATTAAACGGACCTGTCGCTGTTACTGGACGCGAAGGAAGCATCGAGCTAACCGGAATGCAGCATGATGTGTTTATCCCAACGGACGATAAAACAGGTGCAGTGACAGGCACGCGTCAACATGAGGCCTATACCTTTGAAAAGCTGATAGATAGCTCGTCGCCGCTATTGTATAAGGCGCTCACAACAGGGAAAACACTAGCTAAAGCAGTGTTTAAGTTTTACCGAATCAACTACCACGGTCAGGAAGAGGAATATTTCGTTACGAAGCTCGAAAATGTAAAAGTTTCTCATGTGGTATCTGTTTTGTTCGACGCCAAAGATCCAGATTATGACAAGCACGGCCATACAGAACATGTCGGGCTGCGTTATGAAAAAATCGATTGGCATTATATAGACGGTAATATTAAACACGCAGATAGCTGGAAAGTGCGGAAGACAGTATAAGGAAATCACAGTGGGAAAATGGCTCTATAAACAAAGTACAGGTGAGTTATACCGCGATGGCAAGCTAATTGAAGCAGGCTATTCCGGCATATTAACGAATAAGAATAACCCTGATCGCGAGCAGGTTCGTGGTATGGGGCCTATCCCGCGAGGAACGTGGAGAATTGGCAGTACCGGAACGAGTAAAGGCCCGCTAACCATTACCCTGAATCATATCAGCGGCAATTCTTACGCGCGTGATATGCATACATTCAGAATGCACGGTGACAAACGCCACGGCATCAAGGGGTTTGCCTCTGAAGGCTGCATTATTATGGGGCCTTCCACGCGTTTGCTGGTCAGTAAAGATCACGGCGCGATCCTTGAGGTGGTGAGGTGATTCGCCGTTATGGGCTGATGCTGGCTCTCTTACCGTTCGCGGGTCATGCAGAAGAAATTGCTGGTAGCGAGTGCGCCGCACGGGGTCATTATGCTGAGGAGATGCTCTTATCCGCGGTCACTCAGGCAGGGGTAAAGGGGATTGAGCGAGATAAAACTATCGTCGAGGTGCTGAATCTTTCCCCTGTTTCCGAGGCGCTGGCACATCAGTTTGCGCAGACAGATGCCAAAACCGGTAAGGGGCTTTCGCTCAAAGATTACTACGGTATATACCATGACAACGGCGCAATGAGCCTGACGGTTAAATACATCTATACCAACGCGAGAGGCGCAGGCAATGTATATATTGTCTCCAGCCTGTTAAATAACGATGAGTGCTCTGTCCGGTTTAATGGCTATCTGACACTGTCCCGTGAGTTCTGAACGGTAGCGGGTAATCTGTGAGGATGTCAGGTCAATGCGTGGGGGAGTTACGTTGCATTCCCCGACCAGTCTGATTCAGGCTGGCCGGGGGAAACATCAAAAGCTCGCGTGTCTGACTTTGAAGATGAGGTTCAGAATCTGAGCTTTTTTATTACTTCACGCATTTCGCGCAGTGTTGACGCTCGATGTGCTGGAAGAAATCGTTCCCTTTGTCATCCACCAGGATAAAGGCCGGGAAGTTTTCCACCTCAATTTTCCAGATCGCTTCCATCCCCAGTTCAGCATACTCCACGCATTCCAGATGCTTGATGCTCTGTTGCGCCAGTACCGCAGCCGGGCCACCGATGCTGCCCAGATAGAAACCGCCATGCTTCTGACAGGCATCGGTCACCTGCTGACTGCGGTTACCTTTGGCCAGCATGATTTTGCTGCCGCCGTGCGCCTGCAGCAGATCAACGTAAGAATCCATCCGGCCTGCAGTCGTCGGGCCGAGCGATCCTGAAGCGTAGCCTTCCGGGGTTTTGGCTGGGCCAGCGTAATAGACCGGATGATCTTTCACGTACTGTGGCAGACCTTCACCGTTATCAATGCGCTCTTTCAGTTTGGCATGGGCAATATCACGCGCCACGATGATGGTACCGGTCAGCGACAAACGCGTAGAGACCGGATAAGCCGACAGCTGCGCCAGGATCTGCTCCATCGGACGGTTCAGATCGACATGAACCACTTCACCTTCACCCTGCTGACGCAGTGCTTCAGGGATCAGGCGACCTGGATTAGCTTCCAGTTTTTCAATCCAGATGCCGTCGCGGTTGATCTTCGCCTTGATATTGCGGTCTGCCGAGCAGGAGACGCCCATGCCGATCGGGCAGGAGGCACCGTGACGCGGCAGGCGAATCACGCGGATATCATGGGCGAAGTATTTACCGCCAAACTGTGCGCCGAGGCCCAGTTGCTGCGCGGCTTCCAGCAGTTCCTGTTCCAGCTGAACGTCGCGGAACGCCTGACCATGCTCATTACCTTCGGTCGGCAATCCGTCGTAATAGTGGGTCGATGCCAGCTTGACGGTTTTCAGGGTGCTTTCGGCCGAGGTTCCGCCAATCACAAACGCGATGTGGTAAGGCGGGCAGGCGGCGGTACCGAGGGTACGCATTTTGTCGACCAGGTAATTCTTCAGCTTGCCAGGGCTGAGCAGCGCCTTGGTTTCCTGATAGAGATAGGTTTTGTTGGCAGAGCCGCCGCCCTTGGCGATGCAGAGAAACTTATACTCATCGCCATCCACGCTGTAGAGATCAATCTGCGCAGGCAGGTTGGTGCCGGTGTTGACCTCGTTATACATATCCAGCGCCGCATTTTGTGAATAGCGCAGGTTATCTTCGATAAAGGTGTTATAGACGCCCTGCGACAGCGCGGCTTCATCGCCACCACCGGTCCAGACCCGCTGGCCTTTTTTACCCATGATGATGGCGGTACCGGTATCCTGGCAGGTTGGCAGTACGCCTTTGGCGGCGATTTCGGAGTTCCTTAAAAACTGCAGCGCGACATATTTGTCGTTGTCGCTGGCGTCCGGGTCGTCAAGGATCGAGGCGACCTGCTGCTGATGCGCCGGACGCAGCATAAATGAGGCATCGTGGAACGCCTGCTGCGCCAGCAGTGTCAGGGCTTGCGGTGCCACTTTCAGCACTTCCTGACCATCAAATTCAGCGACTGAGACGTGCTCGCGGCTCAGCAGATAGTATTCGGTATCCTCGTGGGTAAGAGGAAAGGGGTTCTGATAGAAGAAAGGTTTGTTCGACATTTTTTCTCACTTAATGACCAGCTGAACCGTCGCGAACGGCTGTGAGGGTCAACATCATCGGCGAATTAATCGTTTATTATATTTACCCGCCGCCGGGATGGCGGCGGGTAAGGTGTGGAATGGTATCTTATAACGCGTTGATCTGCATGTTAACCCGGTCAGAACATCCACACCATCCACGGATAGGCAATCAGCATCATTGAAGCCAGGAAGATGGCACCGAAGATGGTACCCAGACGCCAGTAGTCTTTGGTAGGCAGATAACCGCTGCCGTAGTAAATCGGACTTGGACCGGTGCCGTAAGGCGTGATGATGCCCATCACACCGAGTGAGGTACACAGCATCAGACAGAAGACTGGCATGTTGATACCCGGAATAGATGCCGCAATGGTCAGCATGGCCGGTAACAGTGCGGTGGTGTGCGCAGTGGTACTGGCGAACAGGTAGTGCAGCAGGAAGAAGGCGATTAACAGCACCACGGCGGAAACCTGCGGGTCATATCCCTGTAACAGCATGCCGCCTTCTTTACCTAACCAGGCGATGAAGCCGACACGGGCCAGACCATCGGCCAGCGCGACCAGGGTTGCGAACCAGGCAAAGGTGTTCCAGGCCGCTTTGTTGCTGGTGATGTCATTCCAGTTCAGTACGCCGGTCCACAGCATCAGGATAATCACCAGCAGTGCCGCCATCGCCGGTTCGATCCAGGCCGTCGCGAAAATCCACATCAGCAGGGCACAGACAACAAATACCAGCAGCAGGATTTCGTTACGGGTCAGTTTGCCCAGTTTTTCCAGTTCTGAGATTGCCCATTTTGGCACTTCATCATTGATTTTTACTTCAGGCGGATAGAACCAGTAAGCCAGCAGCGGCATGGTCAGAATCAGTAACACACCCAGCGGCAGGAAGGCGAGGAACCACATTCCCCACGAGATATCGAAACCGATAACGCTTTTCACCAGCGCCAGTGCTAACAGGTTCGGTGCCAGCGCAGAGAGGAACATTGAGCTGGTGATACAGGCCGCTGTAATGGCAACCCACATCAGATAAGAACCGATTTTACGTGCGCTCGGATCGTTAGGTTTAGAGCCGTACAGCGGCGGGAGGTTAGCAATAATCGGGTAGATGGTGCCGCCACTGCGCGCGGTGTTGGAAGGCGTAAACGGTGCCAGCAACAGGTCAGCAAAGGTAATGGCGTAGCCGAGCGTCAGGCTGCGGCGGCCCAGATATTTCACCAGGATCAGCGCCAGTCGACGACCAAACTGGGTTTTGTCGTAGCCCGCAGCGAACATAAAGGCACCGAAAATCAGCCAGACGGTAGAGTTACCGAAACCGCTGACCGCCCACTTGAACGACTCACCGGCGAGTTTGAATTTCGGGTTAGCCAGCTCCGCCGGACTGAACAGCAAAAACTGACTGAACAGGGCGATGACGACGACACCGGTCAGACCGATCACCGCGCCAGGCAGTGGCTCAAAAATCAGCCCGACAATCACGCCGACAAAGATCGCGAAGAAGTGCCAGGCGTAGGGTTCGAGCCCGGCAGGAACCGGCACCAGTAGCAACAGCACCGCGACCAACACCGGTAAGGCAAGCATGATAGCTTTCTTTTTTCCCGCCGCAGCAGGGGCTGCTTTGGGCGGTTCATTCACAGCTGAGAGTGGTTTCATAGTATTTGTCTGCAAGTTGAGAAGAATGCGATTATGCGCCCCGATCGATCACTGACTGCTTTCTTTATTATTCTTAATAACGTGAATAAATCGTGACGCCGTTATTTTTTTTGCCTGACAGCTGCAAGAGTAAGCAGCTTTTTAAATCAATGTGAATATGATGCGATTTCTGAAAATATAGATTTTTGATCCAGATCAATAAAATTAAATCGTTATTCCTGATTTTTAACATTTATTTTTAATTTATATCCCGCCACTGGACCTTTCACGCTTTTTGTGATGCGGATCGGCAATCAGGTTACCGTCTGACTCACAAGCCTATGTTATAACTCCTTGATATGCAATAAAATGTTTTTAAAGTAAACGAAGGGTTGATTTTTGGTAACTCATGGTTAACAATTAATATAACTTCTGTAATTGTTTTCAGCAAATAAAAACTCTAAACCGTTTAAAAGTTTAAAAAGTAAATTTATCGCTTATATAAGCAAAGAAAATGGTATATTTAACCCATGACATCGGACCACTTAATTAAGCGATACTTTGCGTCCGCTAAAAATTTTCAGGCTTTTAAATTTTGGAGTTTATCGTAATGAATACTCTCACCCCGATTCTCACTCCCCTCACCCTTCCTGGCGGCGCGGTACTAAAAAATCGTTTAGTCATGGCACCGATGACCACCTGCACCGGTTTTTATGACGGCACCGTGACCAGCGAGCTGGTGGAATATTATCGTGCGCGCGCCGGCAGTATCGGCACCGTGATTGTCGAATGCTGCTTCATTGATAACCGTGGCCCGGCGTTTCCCGGCGCGATTGCCATCGACAGCGACAATAAAATCCCGGGACTGAAACGCATCGCTGACGCCATCAAATCAGAAGGGTCAACCGCGATCCTGCAGATTTATCACGGTGGCCGCATGGTGGAACCGGAGCTGATTGGTGGTAAAACGCCGGTGGCCCCAAGCGCTATCGCGGCACCGCGTGAAGGTGCAACCAAACCGCTGGCACTGAGCGCTGAAGAAGTCGAAACCATGATCACCAAATTTGGTGATGCGGTGAACCGTGCGATCAAGGCGGGTTTTGACGGGGTAGAAATTCATGGTGCCAATACCTATCTGATCCAGCAGTTCTACTCGCCAAACTCTAACCAGCGCGATGACAAGTGGGGCGGCAGCCGCGATAACCGCGCACGTTTCCCACTGGAAGTGCTGGAAATCACCCACAAGATGGCAGAGCGTTTTGCGCATAACTCCTTCATCATTGGCTACCGCTTCTCGCCGGAAGAGATTGAAGTACCCGGCATCCGCTTTGACGACACGCTCTATCTGCTGGAGAAACTGGCGGCGCGCGGGCTGGACTATGTCCACTTTTCGGTGGGTCAGCTGCTGCGTCCGTCGATTGTCGATACCCAGGACCCGACGCCGCTGATTGAAAAATTTGTGGCGATGCGTTCGCCGGTGCTGGCAAAAGTGCCGGTGATTGGGGTTGGCGGGGTAGTGAATAAATCAGATGCCGAGATGGCGCTGGAAAAAGGCTATGACCTGGTTGCAATCGGTAAAGCCTGTATCGCCTATCCGGACTGGACCGACCGCATCGTCAATAATGAGCATCTCGATCTCTATATCGACAGTAACAAACGCGAAGAGCTGCAGATTCCGGAACCGCTGTGGCGCTTCTCGCTGGTTGACGCGATGATCCGCGACATGAGCGAGTCAGGTCGCAAATACAAAGCCGGTGTGTATCAGGAAAAAGTGGAAGCCGAAGCGCTGAAGCTGAAAATCAACGTCACGCTGGATACCGACCGTATTACCGATATTTCGCTGGTCCCGGATGACACGCTGGATGTGGACTTCACCACCACCTTTGAGAACCTGCGTAACCGCATTCTGGTCGCCAATAGCCCGCATGTTGATGCGATTACCGGCGCCACGACGCAAAGTGAAGCCCTGAAGAAAGCCGTATCGCGCGCCCTGACTCATTCCAGCAAAGCGCACGTTATCGAAGAGGGCGGAAATCCTAACGCACCGCAGAATTACGATGTGGTGGTGGTGGGCAGCGGGGGCGCTGGCCTTGCCGCAGCCATTCAGGCGCATGATGAAGGTGCGCGGGTGGTCATTATCGAGAAGATGCCGACCATTGGCGGTAACACCATTAAAGCCTCAGTCGGGATGAACGCCGCGGAAACCCGCTTCCAGAAACTGAAAGGCATTGAGGACAGCAAAGAGCTGTTCTACGAAGAGACGCTGAAAGGCGGCAAATTCAAAAACAATCCGGTGCTGCTGCGTGAGTTCGTGGACCTGGCACCAGAAGCGATTGAATGGCTGGCCGACCACGGTATTGAACTCAATGACATCACCATTACCGGCGGGATGAGCATCGACCGTACTCACCGTCCGGCAGACCGTTCTGCCGTCGGCGGATTCCTGATCAGCGGGCTGGTGAAGAATATCAACAGCCGTAACATCGAAGTGCTGCTGGAAACGTCGGTGGCAGAAATCCTGTATGAAAATGGGGCGGTTGCCGGGGTAAAAGTGGTTGATGAGTACAACGATAGCCGTATCCTGAATGCCAAAAGCGTGATTGTCGCGACCGGCGGCTTCAGCGCTAACCGTGAACTGGTGGTTAAATATCGTCCTGAACTGGATGGCTTCGTCACCACCAACCACAAAGGCGCAACCGGTAGCGGTATCGCCATGCTAACCAAAATCGGTGCCGGCACGGTGGATATGGGCGAAATCCAGATTCACCCAACGGTAGAACAGACCACCTCTTATCTGGTTTCAGAGTCAATTCGTGGCGGCGGCGCCATCCTGGTGAGCCAGGCTGGACAGCGTTTCTACAATGAAATGGAGACCCGTGACAAAGTCTCGGCGCAGATTATCGCGCTGCCAGAGAAAAGTGCCTGGATCGTGTTTGACGAGCAGGTACGGATGAACAACAAAGCGGCCGATGAGTATATTGCGAAAGGCTTCGTGGTGAGCGCACCGACCGTGGGTGAACTGGCGGTGAAACTCAATATGGAACATCGCGCGCTGGAAGAGACGCTGGCCCGTTACAACGGCTTTGTCATTCAGCAAAAAGATGAAGACTTTGGCCGCCAGACGGCGCTGCGTCATCCATTAAGCGAAGGTCCGTTCTACGCGATTCGCGTTGCGCCGGGCGTCCATCACACTATGGGCGGCGTCACTATCGACACCACCACGGCGGTACTGGATAGCCAGCAGCAGGTGATTAACGGCGCCTGGGCCTGTGGGGAAGTGGTCGGCGGCATTCACGGCGCTAACCGCATCGGCGGTAACGCAGTCGCCGATATCATTATCTTTGGCATCCTGGCGGGCGGTAACGCGGCAGCTTACGCGAAACGTTAAACGCTCTCTCCGGCATCTGCGTCCTGCGGATGCCGGTTTTTCTCTTCAAAGCAGAGTCGCCTATGTTAACTGATGCGCGTGTCTATGCTTACTCCGCGGTTCTGATGGGTTCGCCCATTCTGCTCAAACTGTTTGAACACAATGAACCCCTTGCCGGACAGGTTTTCCGCCTGATTAAACAGCAGGAGAACCTGTTTACCGTCAATCGTGCCGGTTCTGAAGTGATGGCGATTAACCAGGCGGCGGGTCAGCATCCGGTGGCGGTCAGTCAGCCGGTATTCGATCTGATCGCCTGCGCTCATGCTGTCAGCCTGCTGCCCGACAGCCGGTTCAACCTCGCGATTGGTCCGCTGGTGAAGTGCTGGAAAATTGGGTTTCAGGGCCATAGCGTGCCGCCTGCGGCGTCATTGCAGGCCTGTCTGGCACTGACCAATCCGCATGACGTGATGCTTGATCCGGCGACCCACAGCGTCATGCTGGCGAAAGCCGGGATGGAAATTGACCTTGGGGCGATCGCAAAAGGCTACATCGCCGATCGGGTGCAGGCGTTTTTGCGTCAGCAGGGAGTAAGCAGTGCGTTGATCAATCTCGGCGGTAACGTGCAGACGGTCGGCTCGCCGCAGGAGGAAGACTCAGCGGGATGGGCAATTGGCCTGAAAAAACCGTTTGGTGCGCCAGATGAACTGATCGGCGTGATTCACGTTGCCGATAAATCGGTGGTGACGTCCGGTATCTACGAACGCTTTTTCGAGCTGGATGGCGTCTGCTACCACCATATTCTTGATGACCGCAGCGGTTATCCGCTCGATAACGAACTGCTGAGCGTGACGGTTATCTCTGACCGCTCAATCGATGGCGATATTTACACCACACTGCTGTATGGCATGGGCGTGGAAAAGGGAATTGCCTGCCTCGCCGATCAGCCTGATATTGAGGCGATCTTTGTGACCCGTGACAAGCAGATCATCTGCTCGTCACAACGTCACTTTTCCTTCCAGCAACTCGATCCTCATTACCGGCAGGCTTACTGACAATATTGCTTCAGCAGGGTGTGATATTCCGGCTGTAAGCGATAACGATAAACCGGTCTGCCGGTTACGCCATAGTGAATGCTGGTGAACAGAATATTAATCTGCGCCAGCCAGATCAGGTATTTACGGCAGGAAACCCGTGAAATATTCACCTCTGTTGCCAGCTCATCGGTGGAAAACTCGGTACCCGGATGCGCATCGATCCACAGGCACAGCGTACGTAACGTCTGTGGCGTCAGACCTTTTGGCAGCCGTTTCTGTTCACTGGCGCCAGGCGGGTTGCCGTGCAGCAGCTGATCCACATCCGACTGCTGGTAAAACTGGTGATTATCCATCAGCGCTTTTTTCTGCCGCCAGCCGGTCAGCGCCTCTTCAAAACGGGCAAACTGGAACGGTTTAATCAGATAATCCACGACGCCATAGTTGAGCGACGTTTTGATAGTGGCCGCATCCGCCGCCGAGGAGATGATGATCACGTCGACAGGCCGCCCGGCGCTGCGCAGTTCCGGCAGCAGGTCCAGACCGTTCTCCTGCTGCATATAGATGTCCAGCAGCACCAGATCAACCTGCGAATCAGCCTGTAACAACTGCTCTTTGGCCTGCTGTAACGTCGACGCGGTGCCGCAGCAGGTAAATCCGGCGATCTGAGCGATATAACAGCGATTCAGCTCGGCTACCATAGCATCATCATCGACAACTAAGACATTGATCATTCGACTTTTATTCCTCTCTCCCACGGGAGTTGCACTAAGAACTGGGTGAACACACCAGGCTCGGACTCAACGCTGACATTACCGCCCAGACTTTCGGTTTGCTGCCTGACCAGGAACAGCCCCACGCCACGATCGTCGCCCTTTGACGAGACGCCACGTTCAAAGATGGCGGCGAGCTGCGACCCGTCAATGCCGGGCCCATCATCACTGACTTCACACGCCAGCCAGCCATTCTGATAATGCAGCATTAGGTGGATTTCACCTTCGGTTTCCGGGTCCAGCGCCTCAAGTGCGTTTTCGATTAAATTACCCAGCACGGTAATCAGTACGGCGCTCTGTTGTTCACTGCCGCAGTCGGGCAGAAAACTGGCCTCATCGATAATCAGCTGGTGCCCTTCATCGGTCACCCGACTGATTTTGCTTAACAGAAAGCCCGCAATCACCGGTGATTTGATCTTCTGTATCAACGAACCGATTTCGGTCTGGTAGTTATTCGCCGTTTTCAGGATGTACTCTTCCATCTGCGCATAATTTTTCATGTGCAGCAGCCCCAGAATCACATGCAGCTTATTCATGAATTCATGGGAGCGTTCACGCAACGCATCGACATAGTTTACCATGCCGTCCAGACGCTGCATCAGCTGGCTGATTTCGGTTTTATCCCTGAAGGTGGTTACTGCGCCGATAATGCGTTCGCCGCTGCGTACCGGCACGGTATTGCTGATCAGAATACGGCCGCCGAGAGTCAGCTCTTCGTCATGCCAGGCTTTGCCCTGGTGCAGCGCATCCTGTTGATGACTGTGCATCACGCTCTCTTCCGGCAGGCGATCGCCACTGAGCATGGTTTTGCGGGTCGTTTCATGCAGCAGCTGTTGCGCAGCCTGATTAATCAGGCTGACGCGAGACTGGTCATCCACCGCAATCACGCCCTCTTTAATCGAATTGAGAATGGCCTGACGCTGCTCAAACAGGCTGGAAATTTCATGCGGTTCCAGCCCCAGCAAAATGGTCTTGAGCCGTCTGACCAGAATATAGATGCCCAGCAAACCGACAAGGGTGCCAAATAAGACGGTCCAGACAATGTTCCAGCGGCTTTTTGCTATCTGCGCTGCCACATCATTGAGTGAAATACCGATAGCCACAACGCCAATTTGCTGATGACGGTCGTTAAAAACCGGGGTAAAAACCCGCAGGGCCTCAACCAGTACGCCGTGATTAACCGCGACATTTTCCCGGCCAGTCAGCGCCGGATTAAGATCGTCACCGATGAAATGTTTGCCAATCGCGTCGGGATTAGGATGCGAAAAGCGGATGCCGCCCATATCGGTAACCACCACGAACAGCAGGCCGTTACGTTTGCGCGCCGCTTCGGCAATCGGCTGGATCAGCGTCTGACCGTCCGGGCGTCCCAGTCCGCGCTGGACCTCGGGGCTGTCTGCCACCGTACGTGCTACCGCCATCGCTTTATCTTTCAGGTGCGACTGAGCGAAATTATCGATCTGAATGAAATAGAGCAGATGGACGCACAGCAGGACGGTAAAAATCACCGCCGTCATCATCAGCGTGGTCAGCGTGCTGAGCTTCATCGGCCGTCGGTTAAGGGCGTATCGTTTATGTGACTGGATTTTCATGAGCGTTCGGTACGGGTAAGGGTATCGCCAGGAAACATACGCTAAGACGCGGCACCAGTACAGGATTAGCCGCGCGCGTGGCAGTAAAAACAGCGGCACAATATTTGCCTTAGGGGATTGAATAATTCAAAGCACACCCTTAATGTGTGGTTAAAATAGATAGCAAATTAAGTAAGCCTTTTGTAATTAAATTAAGGCGGAAATGCTATTTTTAATTTTATAACTATTTTCACATTAACTCATAAATAACATTATTTTAAACTTTGAGGACTTTTTTTAACCAGTGTTATTAAGTTAACAGTAGATTGCATAATGATTAGATCAACCAAAGTTATTCCTGCACTTTCCCTCGCGGCCTTGCTTGTTTCTTCAGCTCTCCACGCTGAAACTTCACCAGAGAAAACCGACGTACTGTTAATTGGCGGCGGCATCATGAGCGCCTCGATGGGGGCCATGCTGGAAGAGTTACAGCCAGGCTGGAAACAGATCATGGTTGAGAAACTGGACGGTGTGGCGCTGGAATCCTCAAACGGCTGGAACAATGCCGGGACCGGTCACTCGGCCAACATGGAGCTGAACTATACGCCTGAGCGTAAAGATGGCTCGATTGACGTGACGAAAGCGCTGGAAATTAACGAAGCCTTTATGGTGTCGCGCCAGTTCTGGACCGCTCAGGTTAAAGAAGGCGTCCTGCACGATCCCCGCAGCTTCATCAACTCTACGCCGCACATGAGCTTCGTCTGGGGCGACAACGTCGACTTCCTGACCAAACGCTACGCGGCACTGCAGAAAACGGCGCTGTTCCAGGGCATGAAGTTCTCCACCGATCACCAGCAGATCGCTCAGTGGGCACCACTGGTGATGGAAGGCCGTGATCCGCAGCAGAAAGTGGCTGCGACCTGGACACCGGTCGGTACCGACGTCAACTACGGTGAAATCACCCGTCAGCTGATCGGCAGCCTGAAGAAAAATGACAACTTCCGTCTGGAAACCTCCTCTGAAGTGACGGACTTCAAACGTAACGGCGACAACTCGTGGCACGTCACCATCAAAGATGCCAAAAATGGCAATGAGCGTGCGGTTGATGCCAGGTATGTCTTTATCGGTGCCGGCGGCGGCGCGCTGAAGTTACTGCAGAAAACCGGCATTCCTGAAGCTGAAAACTATGCAGGCTTCCCGGTAGGTGGGTCGTTCCTGGTAACCGAAAACAGCGCGATTGCCGATCGTCATCTGGCAAAAGTGTACGGTCAGGCTTCCGTCGGCGCACCACCGATGTCGGTTCCGCATCTGGATACCCGTTACCTCGATGGCAAGCGCGTCGTGCTGTTTGGGCCGTTCGCGACGTTCTCGACTAAGTTCCTGAAAAATGGTTCGCTGTTTGATCTGCTCAGCACCACCACTACCCACAACGTGATCCCGATGACGCACGTTGGGATGGATAACTTCGACCTGGTGAAATATCTGGTGGGTCAGGTGATGCTGACTGACGATGACCGCTTTGCTGCGCTGAAAGAGTACTATCCGGATGCGAAGAAAGAGGACTGGAAACTGATTCAGGCCGGTCAGCGCGTCCAGATCATCAAGAAAGATGAAGAGAAGGGCGGCGTGCTGAAACTGGGCACCGAAATCGTGACCGATCAGCAGAAAACCGTTGCTGCACTGCTGGGTGCATCACCGGGTGCCTCTACTGCGGCGCCAATCGCACTGAACGTGATGCAGAAACTGTTCCCGGAAGAGTTTAAGTCAGCCGAATGGCAGGCGAAGATTCACAAAATGATCCCGGGTTACGGCCAGAAACTGAACGACAACGTTCCGCTGCTGCAGCAGGTCTGGAATGACACGGCATCAACGCTGCAACTGACCACCCCGCCGGTGATCCATATGGATGGCAACGCGACCGCAGCGCCAGCAGCACCGGCTGAGAAACCGGCCGCTTCACCACAACACGATATGGCGCTGTAACAGCCGCTTAATCGTCAAAAAGCCCGCGCCGGTTAGCCGACGCGGGCTTTTTTTATTCCTCCGGCAACCGCGATTATTCCGGCTTGTTGCCACGCCAGCCCGCCCAGGGGTCCTCTTCAGCCGGCGGTGTTGCGTCAGTTTTCTCATCCAGCGACGCCAGATAGAGTGCTTCGACTTCGGCCCGCGCCCACGGCGTGCGGCGCAGAAACTTCAGGCTCGATTTCACGCTGGGATCGCTTTTGAAACAGTTAATGTTGATGCGTTTACTCAGTTCAGACCAGCCATACTGTGCAACTAAATGGTTTACCTGCATTTCGAGCGTGACGCCGTGCAGAGGATCTTTTGAGGTGTGTGCGTTCATGGTTTATCCGCCCGGTTCAGTTAATTGCGCACATCCTGACGATCGTCGCGCCGGAGTGCAAGCCTCCCAGGCGAAAAAGCGGAGCATCCGCCAGCCATCTCACCTTTTATGTGGCTGAGTTAACGCGATCCATACCCGTTCGGGCAATTTATCACCGATTATGCTAATCATAAGCGATTGATGCGACGACAAAAAGGATCACCTGCCATGTCCGATTCCGCAGATAAGCTGCTCAGTTCCGCCAGCCGTAAACGTGCCTTACTGGCCGGTTCGGTGGGCAATTTTATCGAATGGTATGAGTTTGCCGTTTATGGCTTTCTCGCCACCCTGATTGCGCAGAACTTTTTCCGGCTTGAGGGAGAGTCGGCGCTGACCGGGATTCTGCTGACTTATGCCTCGTTCGCTATCGCCTTCTTTTTCCGTCCGCTTGGGGCGATCATCTTTGGCCGGATGGGTGACCGCATCGGACGTAAGCCGACGCTGATTTTTGTGCTGATCATGATGACACTGGCGACCACCGCCATCGGGCTGGTACCGACCTACGCCACGCTGGGGGTGCTGGCCCCGCTGATGATAACCGGGTTGCGGATTCTGCAGGGGCTGTTCGCGGGCGGCGAATATGGCGGGGCGGTCTCGTTGATGACCGAATTTGCGCCACGCGGTAAGCGCGGCTTGTTTGGTGCCTGGCAGTCGTTCACCGTGGCGCTGGGGCTGCTGGCGGGCGCAGGCATTGTGGCGCTGCTCTCACTGTTGTTAAGCCCTGAACAGATGCTGGCATGGGGCTGGCGTGTCCCGTTCTTTCTCGCGCTGCCGTTGGGTGCGCTGGCGCTCTGGCTTCGGGTACAGATGGAAGAGACGCCGGCCTTTATCCGGCAACAGTCAGAATCCGTACCTGAAAGGGTGACGGCCAGCTTCGGCGCGACGCTGAAAACCATTCTGCTCGGCATCTGCCGGCTGATGGTCTGGTCGGCCGCCGGCTATACCTATCTGGTGATCATGCCAACTTACCTGCAGGCGTCGCTGCATACCGGTTTTAATCAGGCGTTACTGATTGCGGTGATTTCGAACCTCGGCTTTGCCGCGACCATTATTCCGGCCGGTATGCTGAGCGATAAGATTGGCCGTCGCGCAGTGATGGTGACCGCGGCGGTGCTGCTGTTGCTGCTGGCGCTGCCGCTGCTCAACGTACTGCAGGCGGAAAGCAGTGGGCTCGGGCTGAAGGCGCTGGTGGTGTTTATTGCGGGCGGGATTGTCGGACTGCTGGCGGGACCGGGACCGGCGATGCTGGCGGAGATGTTTCCCACGCGGGTGCGCTATACCGGGCTGGGGCTGGCCTATTCACTCTCGAACGCCGTCTTCTCCGGCTGTGCCGGATTGATCATTACCGGGCTGATTAAACAGACCGGCAATCTGGATATTCCCGCCTGGTACGTGATGATCACCGCGCTGATCAGTATTGTGGCGCTGATGACCCTGAACAAGGATGACCATCTGCGGCTGCTGGATGAGCCGCCGTCGCGCTGAACCGGCGGTTACAGGCATAAAAAAGGCTCCCGGAGGAGCCTTTTTAACAACCGATAACTTACACCAGTTGCTGCGCGGTGGTTTCCACCAGAGTCAGCAGGATTTGAATGTCTTCCAGCGTGACGGTCGGGTTCAGCAGCGTCATTTTCAGACAGGTGACGCCGTTAAATTCGGTGACGCCGACGTTGGCGCGACCTGACTCCAGCAGGGCATCGCCAATACGCTGATTCAGCAGCGCGATATCCGCATCGCTGAGGTGCGCCAGATGGGCCGGACGATAGCGGAACAGCACGCTTGCCAGCTGCGGCTTCATCACCAGTTCCAGCGCGGGCTGTTGTTCAACATAGTGAGCAACCTGCTGCGCCAGCGTCACACCGTGATCGATGATCGCGGCATACTGTTTCTGACCCAATGCTTCCAGGCCCATCCACAGTTTCAGCGCATCGAAACGGCGGGTGGTCTGCAGCGACTTCGACACCAGATTCGGTACGCCCTGCGCTTCATCAAACTCCGAGTTCAGGTAGGCCGCCTGGTAACGCATCAGCTCATAGTGACGCGCTTCCTTCAGCAGGAAAGCGCCACAGCTGATGGTCTGGAAGAACTGCTTGTGGAAGTCGAGCGTGATGGAGTCCACCAGTTCAATCCCATCCAGATAGTCGCGGTACTGCTCGGAGAGCAGCAGCGCGCCACCCCAGGCGGCATCGACGTGAACCCAGATCTGCTGTTCCGCCGCCAGCGTTGCGATCTCGCGCAGCGGGTCGATGGCACCGGCATCAGTGGTGCCTGCGGTCGCGACAATCGCCAGCACCTGCTCGCCGTTGGCCTGAGCCTGGGCCAGCTTGTGACGTAAATCGTCCAGATCCATACGGGCGAAGCGGTCCGTTTTGACCAGCGTCACCGACTGATAGCCGAGGCCCAGCAGCGCCATGTTTTTCTGCACGGAGAAGTGGGCATTTTCTGAACAGAAGACTTTGATCTTCTTCAGATCGCCGGTCAGACCATCCTGCTGTACGGAGTGTCCCTGGCGGGCAAACCAGGCATCACGCGCCAGCATCAGACCCATCAGATTGCTCTGGGTACCGCCGCTGGTGAAGACGCCCGCGTCGCCCGGCTGATAACCCACCTGCGTACGCAGCCATTCGATCAGCTTCATCTCAATTATGGTGGCGGAAGGGGCCTGGTCCCACGAATCCATGCTCTGGTTGGTGGCATTAATCAGGACTTCGGCCGCCTGGCTGATCACCAGACTTGGGCAGTGCAGGTGCGCGACACACTGCGGGTGATGCACTGACAGGCTGTCTTTCAGAAAGTATTCGATGGCGCGTTCAATCGCGGCCTGGTTGCCCAGGCCCTGAGGATTGAAGTCCAGCGTGATACGTTCACGCAGCTCAGCGACGGTTTTGCCCTGATACATCTCAGGTTGTTCCAGCCACTTAACGACCGCCGCGCTACTCTGGGCAATCGCCTGCTGGTAGGCCTCGGTGCTCTGTGCTGAGGCCGCCAGAATCGGGTTTAACCGGGACATTGCATTCACTCCACTCAAACGGGTTTCACGCCAGCTGACAGCAGGGCGTTTTCAAATTTATCCATAAACACGTCGAGTTCTGCATTGGTGATCAGCAGCGACGGCAGCAGACGCAGCACGCTACCGTGACGACCGCCACGCTCCAGAATCAGGCCGTTTTCAAAACATTTTTTCTGCACCAGCGCCGAGAGCTCGCCATCTGCCGGGAAGCTGCCCATGTGATCGGCGGCTTCGTCAGGTTTCACCATCTCGATACCGATCATCAGGCCCAGGCCACGCACGTTACCGATAACCGGATAACGCTGTTGCAGTTCACCCAGTTTACCTTTCAGCCACTCGCCCTGCGCCGCGACTTTATCTGCGATGTTGTTGTCTTTCAGCAGTTTCAGGGTGGTGAGGCCGGTTGCCATCGCCAGCTGGTTACCGCGGAACGTCCCGGTATGATGGCCCGGAGACCAGGCATCGAACTCTTTCTTAATGCCGAGTACCGCCAGTGGCAGACCGCCGCCAACCGCTTTCGACATCACGATGATGTCCGGCTCAATACCCGCGTGTTCAAAGGCGAAGAACTTACCGGTACGGGCAAAACCTGCCTGCACTTCATCCAGGATCAGCAGAATGCCATGTTCCTGAGTGACTTTACGGATGCGCTGCAGCCATTCCGCCGGGGCCGGGTTGACGCCGCCTTCACCCTGAACCGCTTCCAGGATCACGGCTGCAGGTTTGCGCACGCCGCTCTCAACGTCGTTGATCAGGTTTTCGAAGTAGTAGGTCAGCGCTTTGACGCCCGCTTCACCGCCAATTCCCAGCGGGCAGCGGTAAAGGTGCGGATAAGGCATGAACTGCACTTCCGGCATCATGCCGTCGACGGCTTCTTTGGGTGACAGGTTACCGGTCACTGACAGCGCGCCGTGGGTCATGCCGTGATAACCGCCGGAGAAGCTGATCACGCCGGAACGACCGGTGTGCTTTTTCGCCAGCTTCAGTGCGGCTTCTACCGCATCCGCACCGGATGGGCCGGTAAACTGCAGGCAATACTCTTTGCCCTGGCCTGGCAGTAAAGAGAGCAGGTATTCAGAAAATTCATCTTTTAACGGCGTAGTCAGATCGAGGGTATGTAACGGCAAGCCGCTGGTAATGACATTTTGAATACTTTGCAGAACGTCTGGATGGTTATGGCCCAAAGCCAGCGTTCCGGCACCGGCAAGACAATCAAGATACTGATTATTCTCGACGTCGGTGATCCAGACACCTTGCGCTTTCGCAATCGCGAACGGCAATTTACGAGGGTAACTTCGAACGTTTGATTCAAATTCAGCCTGACGGGCTAAATAGGTTTCATTGTTTCCGTTTAAGGTCTGTGCATTCAAACTATCAATACGGACTTTATCCGTCATCATATCTCTCCTACAACCGGGACGGGTGTAACGTCGCAGTTGAATAAATGAATTAAAAAAGTAATGGGCATCGATAAAACGCGGCCAATATATTGGTTTTTCAGGTCCGACTCAATGATTAATTTCATCGGAAGTTTACGGATTATTTGCTTTGTTTATCAACGGTTTGATCTCTTTATGACCATTTTTATCGGCGCGATTCTTTACGGACGCTTTTAATAAAGCACGTAAAAACACGTGTTTACCCTGGCTGACCGTCATTACGTGGCGGTTAACCAGTTGTGTAAAAGGCTGTTTCTGGCAAAAAAACACGGTAAACGACGACGCAAAAATCGGTAAAAAAGCCTGTCGCGGTGTTCGGTTGCGTCCTGATTAAATAATCACGGCATTACAGTAAATTCGTTAAAATATTAAACCTTCCATTAACAATTAATTAATCTCACACCCGCTTACCGTGGTTAACCGCAACGGCAGGGTCGGCGTTATGACGCTCTCTGTGTGCTAAACCCAGCGACATTGTTACCGGCACGCGTGCAGAAGGTGCTACCGGATAGGGCCCTGGCGGCGGACGCTGATCGTCTCACCGGGTGAATGGTTACAATTACTGACTCAAACCTTACCTGGCTGCCAGCCGCCGTGGTCAGGGCCTTCAGCGGCCGATGGCACCGCACAGACCGGATAAGCCTTCTCTGGATCAAACTGAGCCCGGCGGGGATACATATACTTTCTGCGACCCTTTCCATTCGCCGTTCAGGGAGTTCTTATGATTACGCTCCATCACGCAATAAAAATCACCGCTGCACGAAGCCAGGTCTATGCCGCCTTAACGGATATCACTCAACTCGCCAGCTGGCAGCTGGGCGTGGTTGAAGGGACGATTGCGCCGGGCGAAATCCTGACGTTGCGACCCAGTCCGCACGCCCACATCAGCTGGCGAACCGACCAACTGGTGCCGGATGAAGAGCTGGTACAGACCTCGGTTGAAGAGCCGGACAGCCCGGCGGGAAAAACCCTGCGTATCACCCTGGCCGATTTCGGACCCGATCAGACCATTGTGGCGCTCAGTCATGGTGGCTGGTCTGACCGCGATCCGCATCTGCCGTTCTGCAATACCCGCTGGGGCGAAGTGTTACTGCATCTGAAAAGCTGGGTAGAAGCCCGATAAGGAGAGAATCATGCCGCAAAAACGCCCGACCTCGTATCTTGAGGTAAAACCTGGCGACCCTCATCCACAAGGCTGGCAGGTGCCGCCGGTTAACGATCTGCGCTCGGCGATTGCCTTACTGCAAACGCTACCGGGTCAATACATTGAAACCGATCGCGAAGTCGATCCCATTGCCGAGCTGGCGGGCGTCTACCGCTACATTGGTGCGGGCGGGACGGTCATGCGACCCACCCGGATCGGTCCGGCCATGACCTTTAATACCATCAAAGGCTTTCCGGATGCGCGAGTGCTGGTGGGATTAATGGCCAGCCGTGAACGGGTTAGCGCGCTGCTGGGCGCGCCGGTGCGGGAGCTGGGGATTCAGATGGCGCAGGCACGACGCAACGTGACGCCGCCGGTAACGGTAGAGCAGCAGGACGCGCCCTGTCAGCAGGTGGTCTACCGCGCCGACGATCCTGACTTCGATCTGCGCAAAATTCTGCCCGCGCCGACCAATACCACGGAAGATGCCGGACCTTTCTTCTGCCTCGGACTGGTGCTGGGCAGCGATCCGGACGACCGTAATAATACCGATGTGACGATCCACCGTCTCTGCGTGCAGGGTAAGGATGAGATGTCGATCTTTTTCGCGCCAGGTCGCCACATTGACGCGTTCCGGCGCAAAGCTGAAGCGGCGGGCAAACCGCTGCCGGTCTCAATCAATATGGGGCTGGACCCGGCCATTACCATTGGTGCAGAGTTCGAAGCGCCCACCACGCCGTTTGGCTTCAATGAACTCTGTGTCGCGGGCGGGCTGCGTGGTCAGCCGGTGGAACTGGTGGAGTGTCTGACGATCGATCAGCGCGCCATCGCCCGGGCGGAGATTGTTATCGAGGGCGAGATTCTGCCTGACGTTCGGGTTGCGGAAGATCAGCACACCCACACGGGCAAAGCGATGCCGGAATTTCCGGGCTATACCGGCGACGCTAATCCTTCCCTGCCGGTGATCAAAGTGAAAGCCATTACCACCCGCCATCAGCCGATTTTACAGACGCTGGTCGGGCCGGGCGAAGAACATGTCAGCCTGGCGGGCATTCCTACCGAGGCCAGTATCTATCTGCAATGTGAGGATGCGCTGCCCGGACTGGTGAAAAACGTATATGCCCACAGTGCCGGTGGCGGCAAGTTTCTGGCGGTGCTGCAGGTGGCGAAACGCAATGCCGGTGATGACGGCATGACCCGCCAGGCGGCGCTGATTGCGCTGGCGGTTTATCGCGAACTGAAGAACGTCATTCTGGTGGATGAGGATGTCGATCTGTTTGATACCGATGACGTGATGTGGGCGATGCAAACCCGCTTTGTGGGCGACCTCGATACGATATTCGTTCCCGGTGTGGCCGGCCATGTGCTCGATCCTTCACAGCAGCCTTTTTACGATCCGCGTATCAGCGACAAAGGCACCACCACTAAGACCATCTTCGACTGCACCGTGCCATTTAAACTCAAACCGCATTTCGTGCGTGCGCAGTTTGCCGAGGTCGATCCCAGCCTGTGGGCGCCTTCACTGTTCCCGCGTTAACCTTTATGGGTTTTAGCCCGCCGCCATCGGGCGGCGGGTCCGCCTCAGTAAAGCGTTTCAAAATCCGCGGTGCCAGTTAGCTTCGCCTGTACGGCAGCGGCCAGTCGGGTCAGCATAATCGCGGCCAGCGCAAAGCCGCTGCCGATAGCGGTGGCCAGCAGGCGATCCTCCGCCACGTTGCCCTGCACCAGTCCGGTGAGCGAAATCATCAGCACCACCATCAGCGTGACAAAAAAGGTAAAAACAAAATAAGAACCGTTCGCCAGCCGGTAGGAGAGCGTAAACGCCACGTAAGCGGAGAGGAGAAAGGCGGCTGCCAGCACGCCTGGCTGCGGGAGAAGGTGGGTAAGAATGCCCGCCGCCAGACAGCCGGATAAGGTGCCCAGCGTCCGGGCGGGGACCCGCAGCAGCGACTCGCGAAAATGGTTACGCAGGCAGAGCAGCAGCGTCATGCCGGTCCAGTAGCCGTTCTTCACCGAAAAATGCTGCACCGTCACCAGCGCGGCACCCATAGCGACGACGGCAAACACCACCGACCAGCGCAGGTGTATTCTGGGCCGCGAGGTCTGGCGAAGACGTCGCAGCGCGCTGCGCCAGCTCAGCCTGCTCAGCGATTGCAGCCGGAAATCTCCGTTTCGCAGTAGCAGGCAAATCAGCGTGAGCTGCACGGCACCGCCGAGCATCACCAGCCCGGCGCGGCTGGCAGCATGAGTGATATCGCCCGGAAAATAGCCTGAAATCATCCAGGCGATGGCTGACTGCTGTACTACCCAGCCAGCCGTCCCGTTGATCCCACTGATCACCGCGTAGCCAGCGGCAAACAGCATTGCGCCGCTGACAAACAGCACCAGGCTGTGGGCCAGCGCACCCAAAAAAGCAAACAACCCGAGGCCGAGCAGCGTGACCAGCAGTAATTTTGCTGACGATCCCTCCCAGGTTTTACTCGCACCAAACGCCAGCGGCAGCGCACCACTGGCCATCACGCTGGCCTCCCGTAGATGATCGGTGCCCAGTCCGAAGCCAAAAATTAGCAGGATCGCGGGCAGGCAGCAGAGCGCTAATCGCATGTCGTGTCTGCATTGCTGAAAATTGTTCACGGCGTTTCCCTGATTTGAATCGCGATGGCAACATTGCCGCGGCTAAAAGTGTGAACCAGATCTCATCGCTCAGCCAGGTTTTTAGCCGGCCGGGCAGGGGGAATCGCCGGACAAGTGGCGGGTAAAGTGTGCGCAATGTCACATTATCGGGTTGCTAACCGGGGGCTTCCTTTCTATAGTCTGCCCGCATTTGCAGCGCGTCAGGACGATAGATGTCCGGCTCTGCGGTTTTGTTATCTGTTCAATCCATTGGGAAATTATGTTGTCAAAAAATAATCGGGAAACCGACGCTGCCGGCTTTGCCCGCTGGGCATTGCTGGCGCTGGCGCTGGGCGGATTCGGCATCGGCACTGGCGAGTTCATCATGATGGGCCTGCTGCCCGATGTATCACGATCGCTCGCGATTACTGAGCCGCAGGCGGGGAACTCCATCGCCAGCTATGCGCTCGGCGTGGTGGTGGGTGCGCCGGTTATTGCCGTACTGGCTGCGCGGATGGCGCGTAAGTCGCTGCTGCTGATCCTGATGGCGCTGTTCAGCGCGGGTAATGTCGCCAGCGCCATGGCTGACAGCTATCACGGGCTGATTGTGGCGCGCTTCCTGACCGGCCTGCCGCACGGTGCCTATTTTGGCGTGGCGTCACTGGTGGCCGCCTCGCTGGTGCCGATCGAGCGACGTGGCCGGGCGCTGGCGTCACTGATGCTCGGGCTGACGGTGGCAACCCTGGTCGGTGTACCGCTGGGATCGTGGATTGGGCAGTTGTTTAGCTGGCATGTAGTCTTCACCTTTGTCGGTGCCATTGGCGTGCTGACCTGTCTGCTGATTGGCCGTTATGTGCCTTACACGCCCGGTGATGCCGATGCGCATCCGTTGCGTGAACTGGGTGCGCTGAAAAACCCGCAGGTCTTGCTGACGCTGCTGGTGGGTGCGGTCGGATTCGGCGGCATGTTTGCCATCTTCAGCTACATCGCACCGACGCTGATCAACATTGCCGGTATGTCAGCGTCGCTGATTCCGTGGGCGATGGTGGCGTTTGGTCTGGGGATGATTATCGGTAACCTGGTGGGCGGTCGACTGGCTGACGGGCGGGTGCTGAATATCATTGGCTGGACGCTGTTATGGAATGTCATGGTGATGGCGGCGTTCCCGCTACTGGTGCAGCATGTGGCAACCGGTCTGCTGGCGACCTTCCTGATCGGTACCTGTTCTGCCATGTTGCCGTCGCTGCAGATCCGCCTGATGGATGTTGCCAATGATTCACAAACGCTGGCGGCAGCGATGAACCACTCCGCGCTGAACATTGCCAACGCGATGGGGGCGTATCTGGGAGGCCTGACGGTGTCGCTGGGCTTTGGCTGGATCTCTACCGCCTGGGTCGGTGTGGCGCTGGGCATCGCCGGTTTGCTGGTGTTCACCGTTACCGCTCGTCACGCTGCGCGGCAGCAGCCTCAACCGGCATAATTACCCGCATCGAAAGCGCAACGAAATAAGATATTATCGTTGCGCTTTATCTGAACCTGTCCGGCATTAATATTTCTTGCTATTATCCTGCGCCGGGTTATTTATTTTATTCGCACATGCTCTTATTTTCGGCGCCAGGCGAAGCGCGACATTTCCCGAAAGCAGAAAAGGCCGCTGCGATTAAAAGCGCTCCGGACGTCTGGATGTTAAAATTAAATTAAAATAGTGTTTGATAAAAGCGATGATGCGTGGCTTAATAGCGTCATCGGTTTGGAACACAGACCTTATGAAAGCAGTTTTAGTAAAGCAGTCCTCAGTGCAAGCGATATCAAACGATACCCCTTCTTGTGAGTCTCCTCCTAAGTGCCTAGTAAGTATCCCTCTGAAAGACAGGCCATCTTCGCCACTTAGTGGCTCATAAATTAAGGAAGTATCGATGTCTAATAAAATGACTGGTTTAGTAAAATGGTTTGACGCTGGTAAAGGTTTTGGTTTTATCTCTCCTCAGGATGGCAGCAAAGATGTATTCGTACATTTCTCTGCAATTCAGGGTAACGATTATAAAACTCTGGATGAAGGTCAGCAGGTCGAATTCACTATTGAAAACGGCGCTAAAGGCCCATCAGCAGCTAACGTCAGCCCGCTGTAAATTTTAATTGTCAATGACGCTTACAAACGCGATGACGGTAACAACCTGAGCAGATAAGCGTAAAATTGATAATTAACAGAACCCGCCTTGTGCGGGTTTTTTGTTTTTTTAAAACGCCACAAAATCCGATAATTTATATTTTATCTCCGCAGTGAAATTTCCTCTTTCGCCTTTCGCCTTTCGCCTTTCGCCTTTCGCCTTTCGCCTTTCGCCTTTCGCCTTTCGCCTTTCGCCTTTCGCCTTTCGCCTTTCGCCTTTTGCCTTTTGCCATTGTCATGCCTGCACGCTCTGCGGCGCATAGATTGCCCCTCCTTCAGCCTGGCCTGATGCTATTTTTACTGAGAATATCGGCGCGGGCCGGACTTCACAGGTGCTGCACGCGTGACAAACCAACGGGTTTAACTGACAGGCTGGAGATCACAATGAAGAAGATCGGCATTAATGGTTTTGGACGTATCGGTCGTCTGGTCCTCAGACGTATTCTTGAGCAGCAGGAAGCGGTGGAAATCGTGGCTATTAACGATTTAACCTCACCCGAAATGCTGGCCTATCTGCTGAAATATGATACCAACTACGGCGCTTTTCCGTTCAGCGTTGAGGCGGGTGACAAAGCGCTGCAGGTGGACGGCAAAAAGATCACCGTGTTCGCCGAGAAAGAGGCGCGCAACATTCCGTGGGGCGAACTGGGCGTAGACGTGGTCATTGAGTGTACCGGCTTCTATACCTCGGCAGAAAAAGCGCAGGCGCATATCGATGCGGGAGCAAAACGGGTACTGATCTCCGCGCCCGCCGGGGAGATGAAGACCGTGGTGTATAACGTTAACCACGACACGCTCAGCGCCGAAGACACCATTGTTTCCGTCGCCTCCTGTACCACCAACTGCCTGGCCCCGATGGCGAAAGCGCTGCACGACAATTTCGGCATCAAAGTGGGCACCATGACCACGATCCATGCTTACACCGGTACCCAGGCGCTGGTGGACGGGCCGCGCGGCAAAGATTTTCGGGCCTCGCGCGCGGCGGCAGAGAATATCATTCCGCATACCACCGGCGCGGCGAAGGCGATTGGCCTGGTGATCCCCGCACTCTCCGGCAAATTAAAAGGTCATGCGCAGCGCGTGCCGACCAAAACCGGATCGGTAACTGAACTGGTGTCGATTCTGGAGAAGAAGGTCACGGTCGGGGAGATTAACGCGGCGCTGAAGCAGGCGTGCGAAAACAACGAATCCTTTAAATATACCGAGGACCCGATTGTCTCTTCTGATGTGATCGGCCTGCCGTTTGGATCGATTTTCGACGCCAGCCAGACCGAAATCAGTGAAGCGGGCGATCTGCAACTGGTGAAAACGGTCTCCTGGTATGACAACGAATATGGTTTCGTTACCCAGCTAGTCCGGGTGCTGCACACCTTCGTTAATCTGTAAGCCTTTCAGGCCGTTCTCGCCGAACGGCCTTATTCGGTTAACGCAGGCTGGCGACCAGCCACTGCTGTAGCTCATTCAGTTCCAGCTGCTGTTGCGGGAAATCGGCTTTGAGCTGGCTCATCACCGCGTCTAGCGCGTCCGGGCGATAGACGATGCCCTGTAACCGCTGCGCCAGCGTTTCCAGCGGCGTCGGGTTCAGGCTGTCGCTGAAAATCTGACAGCGGGTGATGACACCGCGCTCAATATCAAAATGAATCTCAACGCCGCCCCAGCTAAAGCGCTGATCCAGCAGATGCGAGAAATCCGGTGCCTGACCAAAGTTCCACTCCCAGCTACTCTGGCGGGCAAACTGCTGTTCAAAGCCCGGCAGGTCGGGCAGGGCATCCGGCGAAATATATTCAGGCTCGCAATGCACATTGAAATGTTCAAAACAGGCTTCAGTCACCGCGGCACAGATCGCCTCATAGCTGATGCCGGGGCTTAGCTCTGCCAGATTCGCCACTCTGGCGCGCACCGAAGTGATGCCTTTGGCCTGCAATTTTTTAACGTCAGGATTGAGGTAATCGGCCAGCCGCGACAGATCGGCGTCAATCAGAATGGTGCCGTGATGAAAGCCGCGATCGGGCGTTTCACGGTAGGCCGAACCGGATATTTTTCGCAGCCCGTCGGCAGTGTTAACCACCAGATCGTTACGTCCCGAGGCTTCCGCAGACAAGCCCAGTTTCGCCAGCGCACGCAGGATAATCGCGGTTGAGACGCTTTTATCGTAGCCCGGCTTGCCAGCCATAAAGGTGAAACAGCAGTTGCCGAGATCGTGAAACACCGCGCCGCCGCCGCTGCTACGCCGGGCCAGCCTGATGCCATCTTCTGCCATACGACGGGTATTACACTCTTTCCACGGGTTTTGCGCCCGTCCGATCACCACCGTCTCCGCATTGCGCCATAAAAACAGCACCCGCTGGGTCGCTGGCATCTGACGGAAAATGCACTCTTCCACCGCCAGGTTAAACCAGGGATCGTTCGACTCAGATAACAATAACCGTAAAGAGGACATCAACGACTCCCGTTCCTTTAGAGAATGCGCCCGGCTGTCAGGCAGATAAGAGAGTGTAACAGCAGAGCGGGGCGACATTAAGCTGATGGGGCGATGCAGAGAAGCAGGTCTGGTCGTCAGCAAGGATTAAAGATAGAGAGCACGACGTTATCATTTCGAGAGTTAACAGGGTTGGTTGGTGCAAGAGGAAACTGCTAGTATAAAGACCTGTTAAGCAGTCTCCGGAGAAACTATGCCGCATATTATCCTGAGTGACACCAGTGCCAGCGTCAGCGAACTGAAAAAAAACCCGATGGCGACCGTTAATGCTGGTGAGGGTTATCCTGTCGCCATTCTTAATCGCAATCAGCCCGCTTTTTACTGTGTGCCTGCGGAGTTATATGAGCAGATACTCGATGCGCTGGACGATAGTGAACTGGTAAAGCTGGTTAACCAACGTAGCCAGCAGAAGCTGATTGACGTCGATCTGGACGATTTTCTGTGACTTACACAATAAAATTCAGAGAAGAAGCGTTAAAAGAGTGGCTAAAGCTGGATAAAGCCATTCAGCAGCAGTTTGCAAAGAAACTAAAGAAGTGTTGTGAGCATCCCCATATTCCCACTGCGGCTCTGCGCGGGTTAAAAGACTGTTATAAGATCAAACTCCGGGCGTCCGGTTTTCGCCTGGTCTATCAGGTCATCGACGATCAACTCATCATTGCGGTGGTTGCAGTAGGGAAACGTGAGCGCAGTGAAGTCTACAATCTTGCCAGCAAAAGAATGCGTTAGGGCGCTGGCGTAAGGCTCACATTCACCTGAACTGTCAATGGGCGTTAAGCCGCTAGCTCATCCTCCCCACCTCTGACAATCATTCATGCTGCCGCGCCGTGGCAAAAAAACATTAAATGCCGTCTCCCCGCCAATCCCGGCACATCCCGATTCGCCGTTATGCCAGTATTAACCTTCACGTCCCTAAGCACACTGATAATGCTGCTTATTTTACTCGTCCCGAAAGGTGCCCGCCGTTATGAATGCCTCTGCTGGCATAGCGATGAAAATCATGGCTGCATTAAGCTCGACGCTGATGCTGGCCTGCGTCAAAGGTCTCGACGGTGCCATTCCGGTCGGTGAGGTGATCTTCTTTCGATCGGTGCTGGCGCTGGTGCCACTGATGATCTGGCTGAAAACTCAGGGCAGCATAGTGGAGGGCATCCGCACCCGTAACGTGCGCGGTCATTTTCTGCGCGGTCTGGCGGGCACCGGTGGCCTCTATTTCAGCTACCTGTCGCTGCTCTATATCTCGCTTACCGATGCTACCGCCATTAACTATGCGGCTCCGCTGTTTACCGTGCTGCTGGCGGCGCTGCTGCTGCGAGAAAAAGTGCGGCATCATCGCTGGGTGGCAGTGGTAGCCGGATTCAGCGGCATCATCGTGATGTTCTCCGGTCACCTGTCACTGAAAGCCAGCTTCTCACTGGCCGCTTCTGCCGGGATACTGCTGGCACTGATGGCGGCGTTTTGCACCGCCTGTGCGCTGGTGCAGATACGCTTTCTCCACGGGAAAGAGAAGCCCGGTGCGATTGCCTTCTGGTTCGCGGTGACCACGGCAACGACCTCGCTGATCACGCTGGCCGGCGGCTGGATCGTTCCGCAGGGAACGCAACTGCTGCTGCTGGTGGGCTGTGGATTGCTGGGTGGCATCACGCAGATCCTGATGACATTAAGCCTGCGCTACGCCGAAGCCTCGTTACTGGCCCCGTTTGACTACACCACGTTGCTGTGGTCCGTGGCGGTCGGGTATCTGTTTCTGGGGAATCTGCCTGAATCCACCACCGTCATCGGTGCAATTCTGGTGGTGCTCGGCGGGCTCTATTCGCTGTTATATGAGCGTTACCGCTTTCGCCGGAACCGGGCGGTTAGCGCCAGCTCTTAACGCCTCGCCGATTAATTTAACCAAAACCTCGCTGCGATCGCGTTTTCCGAATGGCGCGCCTCCCGGCGGGATGAACTGTGATCGCGGCGAAAGTTTGATCATTTGTAATCGATTACTTTACAGCTCACCAACGGGTAATCGATGACAAATGACGAGGTTCTGATGATAGCGACAGTGCAGGAGAGTGCGCGTCAGCGCATGCAGCAGCGGCTGCTGGTTCCGCGTCTTTCCCTGATGATGTTTATGCAGTTTTTCATCTGGGGCAGCTGGTCAGTCACCCTGGGTCTGGTAATGACCCAGCATAATATGTCGCTGCTGATTGGCGACGCGTTTTCCGCCGGGCCGATCGCCTCGATTTTGTCGCCCTTCGTGCTCGGTATGCTGGTGGATCGCTTCTTTCCGTCACAGAAGGTGATGGCGGTAATGAATCTCGCTGGCGCGGTGATCATGTGGTTTGTGCCACAGGCGCTGATTGCAGAGAACGGCACGCTGCTGATTGCGCTGTTGTTTGGCTATACCCTCTGCTTTATGCCGACGCTGGCGCTGTCGAATAACATCGCGTTTCACAGTCTGGCCAGCAGTGAGAAAAGTTTTCCGGTAGTGAGAGTGTTCGGCACCATCGGCTGGATTGTGGCGGGGATATTTATCGGCGTGACCGGCATCTCCGCCAGCACCGGCATCTTTCAGTTAGCGGCAATCTGCTCGCTGTTGCTGGCTATCTACAGCCTGACGTTGCCCCATACGCCAGCACCGGCCAAAGGGTTGCCGCTCAAAGTGCGGGACCTATTCTGTGCCGATGCCTTTGCGCTGCTTAAACTGCGTCATTTCCTGGTGTTCGCGCTGTGTGCCACGCTGATTTCGATTCCGCTCGGCACCTACTACGCCTTTACCGCTTCCTGGCTGGCGGATGCCGGGATTCAGAACGTCAGTACGCTGATGTCGCTGGGGCAGATGTCGGAAATCGTCTTTATGCTGATCATTCCGCTGCTGTTCCGTCGCCTCGGCGTGAAATACATGCTGCTGATCGGCATGGCGGCGTGGTTTGTTCGCTATGCCCTGTTTGCGCTGGGAATGAGTGACGAAACGCGCAGCCTGATCTATCTCGGCATCCTGTTGCACGGCATCTGCTATGACTTTTTCTTTGTCGTAGGCTTTATCTATACCGATCGCATCGCCGGTGAAAAGGTTAAAGGTCAGGCGCAGAGCATGGTGGTGATGTTTACTTATGGCATTGGCATGTTGCTGGGATCGCAGATCTCCGGTGCGCTCTATAACCAGCTGGTGGCGGGCAATGCCAGCGCGGAGAGCTGGGCGATTTTCTGGTGGATCCCGGCGGTGGCAGCGGCGCTGATTGCGATTATTTTCCTCTTCTCGTTCAGATATCGGGATTAAGGGCGTTATTTAAGGAGGCGGGCATGAAAACAGTAAAAGGGCCGGGCATCTTTCTGTCGCAGTTTATCGGTGATCGGCCACCCTATAATTCACTGGCCGGACTGGCTGAATGGGCGGCGGGTCTGGGATACAAAGCGCTGCAGATCCCCTGTCATCAGCCCGCGATTTTTGATGTTGAGCAGGCAGCCATCAGCCAGACCTACTGTGATGAAATCCGTGGTCAGCTGGCAGGCTATGGGCTGGAAATCAGCGAACTCTCTACTCATCTGGAAGGGCAGTTGATCGCGGTGAACCCGGTGTTTGATGCTGCCTTCGACAGTTTTGCTCCGGCTGCGCTACGCGGCGATCCCGCAAGACGAACCGAGTGGGCTATTGCCATGCTAAAGCGCGCGGCAGCGGCCTCGGAAAAACTCGGCCTGCAGGCGCATGCGACCTTTTCCGGATCGCTGGCCTGGCCGTGGTTCTATCCGTGGCCACCGCAAAGCCCGGCGCTGTTCGACGAAGCCTTTGCCGAACTGGCGCGACGCTGGTTACCGGTGCTGGACACTTTCGATCGGCACGGCATCGATCTCTGCTATGAAATTCATCCGGGTGAAGATCTGCACGATGGCGTAACCTTTGAGCGATTCCTGGCGCAGGTTAATCATCATCCACGCTGCAACATTCTGTTCGATCCCAGCCATCTCCATCTGCAACAGATCGATTATCTGCAATTTATCGATATCTATCATGCGCGGATTAAGGCGTTTCACGTTAAGGATGCCGAATTTCTGCGTAATGGGCGCAGTGGCGTCTATGGCGGTTATCAGCCGTGGCTGTCGCGGGCCGGGCGTTTCCGCTCACCGGGCGACGGGCAAATCGACTTCAAAACCATTTTCAGTAAACTGGCGCAGTACGATTACTCAGGCTGGGCGGTGCTGGAGTGGGAGTGCTGCCTGAAAGAGGGAGAAACCGGCGCGCGCGAAGGCGCAGAATTTATCCGTCGCCATATTATTCCGGTGGCCGATCGCGCTTTTGACGATTTTGCCGCCGCCGCCGCTGCACCGGTGCGCAGGCAACTGGGGCTGGATTAAGCCCTGTCGGTCAGGCGGGCGACGCAG